>Ga0180439_100742_pt1 | contig 21318 bp, 18 predicted proteins | sample ChrtobMetaP5_0mM_FD_119744 | JGI IMG/M metagenome (GOLD analysis project Ga0180439, IMG submission 119744) | Chrysochromulina tobin associated microbial communities from unialgal haptophyte culture, Seattle, Washington, USA - P5_0mM MetaG | ecosystem: Host-associated > Algae > Haptophytes >...
CACGATAATCGCCATGCTCGCCTCGTCGCTCGCCGCTACCGCGTACCTGCAGGCCGCACCCATGTCGTCGCGCGTCGCGGTGGCGCCGCGCGCCGACGTCGTGCGCATGGCTGCCAACGAGCAGCAATGGAAGGCCGCTGGCCTCGCTGCTGCGCTCGCGCTCGCTACTGGCATCCAGTCGGCCTCGGCTGGTCCCTTCACCCGCTCCGAGATTGCGTCGCTGACCTACGACCAGATCAAGGGCACCGGCCTCGCCAACACCTGCCCGCGCGTCGAGTCCGCCACGGCGGAGCCCATCAAGCTGTCGAGCGGCAAGAAGTGTAAGCCGCCGCCGGACCGAGCGCGCACCGCTTTCCCCCCTCCTCTTTGGGCACGGCGGCCCGCGTCTCGGCCGACATTGCGATGCCCTCGGGCGCGGGACTCCTCAGGGCCGGGGGGTGATGGACCCGGCCCCATCGCCCCGTACCACTCGGCTCTGGGCCGTGGTCTGGCTCTCGTCCAGGCGGCACGAGGTCGCCAGAGGTGGCCGCGGGCAACCGGTCTTGGGGCGGCGCCCCACCTCGTGCCGGCCCTCTCCTCGCGTCGACCCGGCCCTCCGCTTCCGCTCTCGCGCTCACTCACCTCGTTCCCTCTGCCTACCCCTTCTTCGCGTCTGCGCAGACAAGATTGACGAGTTTTGCCTTGAGCCGACGTCCTTCCAGGTGCTCGAGGAGAAGCTGACGAAGACCGGCCTCGTCACCGAGCCGGTGAACACCAAGGTGACCACGCGCCAGACGTACGTGCTCACCGGCATCGAGGGTGACCTCGTGCAGGACGGCGGCAAGATTGCCTTCATCGAGAAGGACGGCATCGACTATGCGCCGACGACTGTGCAGCTGCCTGGTGGCGAGCGTGTGCCGTTCCTGTTCACGGTCAAGAACCTGGTGGCCAAGTCAGACGTGTCCACCTCGGAGATCGGTGCCGGCCTCAAGCTCTCGGGCGGCTTCAAGGTGCCGTCGTACCGCACCGGCCTCTTCCTCGACCCCAAAGGTCGCGGTACCACGACCGGCTACGACCAGGCCATCGCGCTGCCGGCCATGCAGGCGGGCGGCGATGACCAGATGTTCAAGGAGAACAACAAGAAGTTCGACGTGCTCGACGGCTCGATCGAGCTCAAGGTCACGAGCGTCAACGCGGCGCTCGGCGAGATTGGCGGCGTCTTCGTCCAGAAGCAGCCTTCGGACACCGACCTCGGCTCCAAGGTCCCCAAGGACCTCCTCCTCAAGGGCTCGTGGTTCGCCACCGTCAACGAGCAGTAGGCGCCCGACAGGTGCGTTGGGGCTGGTGGTCGATGACGCCGGCCGCTGACCAGCGGCGTTCGGTGCTCTGGACCGCAGCGCGCGGCTTGGGGTCGGGGTCCCGCGCCGCTGGGCCATGCATGCGCGCAGGCAGGTGGGGATAGACCAAGTGAAAGAGGGAGCCGCGGCGCTCGCCCGGCCGGCGCGGAGGCATAGGATTGATGCCTCGAGTACGCAGACACCGGGGACCCCGTATCAGGCGCGCGGGTCCCGAGCACGGGAGTCGATGAAGTGTTCATACCTCTGGCTTTAAACGCAAAAGATCGGTGGCGCATTAACGGTGTAACCGACAGGTCACAGCGCCCCAGGCACGCCTCACCAATTGCGCCTCACGCCGCCCGAGCGCGCCAGTGAGACACCCGACCGGCACCGCGCCTAAAACGCGCCCACCCCCGCGGAATGCTTTTATTTCATTCGACCGCGGCGAAGAAGCCCCACGGCGCGGCCCGAAGGCGAAGCGCCAAGCGCGAAGGGCCAAGGGGAAGGGCAAGCCGAAGCCCCGAACGGTTACCATGACGGTTACGTTATAACACGCGAAGTGTTCACAGCCAATGTATATTGATGTATCGTACGTGATTCCTGAAGGATAAATGTACTGTTACAAGTAGAGTGTATCCTGATGAGTGATGTCTCTCAAATGTGACTTAAGTTGTGTTCACAGCCATTGTTTATAATTCGACACTCAAGACACCGGACCGGCGTACCGGTACATTCGGATGTTCACACACAACAGTTCCGTTGCACCGGTTGTCGCGTCTGTCGTGTTTTAACGTTCACACAAGCGACCCTCCCAGATCGAGGCCGTCCAGATGATCGTCCCACTCTTCATCGCAACCGCGGTCGTGTTCGTGTTGCCAAATGCACTTCCACGGTTCCCCAGCCGTTGCGTTGCGCCTGTGGCCAACGCGAATTTTGATGTCAACAACGCCGTGACTCGACTGAATGCCGCCGTGGACAGGGAGGACTACGCTGCAGCCAAAGCCATCAAAGAGGAGATTGATGCCGCGCGCAAGGCAAGTGCCTTCAAAGATGGTGGCGAAGAGGCGGCGGCCCTAACTTGGGAGTTCGCACCATCATGGCTCCGCTCGCGCCTCGAAGACCTGGGCTTCCGCTACCCGACACCTGTGCAGGCAGCCGCTCTGAAATTCTGGAATGCGGATGCTGTGAAATCGGACGCGGAGTCATCGAGCGTTGGCGAAAATGAGGGCACGTCGGCCGAGGAGCCGGCCTCGCTCGCGGAGCCGCTCATGGAGCCGATGCAGCCCGCCCTCGAGGTGATCGTTCCGGCAGGCCTCGTGGCTGGAGACATCCTCGCTGTGGAAACTGAGGATGGAACGCAGTTCAACGTCATGGTACCCGAAGGGTGCGGTGCCGGCGACGCACTCCTCATCGATCTACCTTCAAATGGAAATGGTGCTTCGCCGCAGCCCCCTGCCATCCAACGCGATGCGGTCATCAGCGCCCCGACCGGCTCAGGCAAGACCCTAGCGTTTGCAGTCCCACTCCTCTGCGAGCTCGGCGACGAGCTCGAGCGCCGCTCTCTTGAGGCCGTGAGTGCGGTGAGTGTGCTGCTCGAGGCTCCAGCTGGCTCCGACATCTCCCCGACGGATACCATGGAGGCTCTCTCGCCCTCGCTCCAGACCCCGGCCGGTCGTGGCGATGGCAGGAAGGCCGCCTTGACGCTGCCCCCTCGCGGGTCGCCGTTGGGCCTCGTGATCACGCCTACTGGTTCGCTGGCCGAGCAGGCGGCGCGCCAAATCTTCGGCCTGGTGGGCGGCTACGCTCGCGAGTCGCGCACGTACAAGCCCGGCGCCAAGGACTCGATCGTCCGATATGGTGGCCCTAAGGCAGTGCGCGTCGCTGTGCTGACGACGGCGGAGGATGGACTTGCGGCCGCCGCTGCCGCCGCTGAGAATGGCGGAGTGCTGCGCGACTCCGAAGTGCTCATCGTTTCCGCCGAAGCCCTCGAGACGGTCCGTGACGCCCTGGACACGTCTGCCCTGCGGATGGCGTGTGTCGACGAGGCCGATGCGTGTGAGTGCGCTGTACTGGGCGCCCTCCCGGCCCCCGTCCGCCGCGTGCTCATAGGAGCAACTGTGGGCGAGGCGGTCGCGAAGGCGGTGGAGGCGGGATGGATCGAGAGGCCCATCCTCCTCGGCAGCGGCGCGGCGCGCGCCTGGACTCAAAACGACCTGGCGCAAGCGCTCTGCCCACCCGGACTCACACATAGGTTCTCCATCGCGCCCATGAGCGACGGCGAGAACGCCGTGCAATTGCAGCTGTTGGCCCTCGCGAGGCTGCTGCGAAAGGACCTGCGCGATTGGGAGGCGCTCGGCGCGGCGGCGGTAGCGATGCCCATGCCTGCCTTTGCGACGTCGCAGGGCCTCGGCTCGGACGCGCCTTCAGCTGCGATCGACGTATCCGAGGTGCGCACAAGACCTCGCGCTGTCGTCTTCACGAAGGATGCAAGCGAGGCGTTGAAAGCCGGTGCTGCGCTGCGTGATGCGCTGTGGGGGGAGCAAGCGGTTGTGACGAGAGCAGGCGCCTCTCCGGAGTCTGGGGCGGCTGCCTTCAAGTCTGTGCGCAGCAACCGTGACAAGATGGACTTCGAATCCGTCATCAGCTCCGGTGGCGCCTCGGTACTCATCGTGCCCATGTCTGAGGGCAGAGGGCTCGATTTTCCAAACGTGACGCACGTGTACTGCCTCTCGCTCGGACTGCGCCCGGAGCAAGCCAACGAATATGCGCACATGGCCGGCCGGGCGGGGCGTGTGGGGCAGGCGGGCCGCGGTGTGGTGACGAGCGTCATCAACGCGGATCCCGACTGGGTGTCCGTGCTCAGCAACCTGAACACGATCGTGCAAGGCTCGCTCGGGCGCAGCCTGGAGGCGGTGGCCGTGCCGTCGACGAGCGAGGACACGGACAAACGCCGTGCCCTGGACGACCTCATACTGCTCACTAAGGACGATGTCACCAACGAGAGCAAGTAGGACGCGGTGAGAGGAGCGTAAGAGCAGCAGGAGGAGCCGAGGCGCGGCAAGCCCGCGGACGGCCGCGCAGACAAGGATTGAGTTGGAGGAAAGTACTAGGTACCCGAAGATGTTGCTTGTTTTGTTCGATCGAAAAGCACTTACTGCTGTCAGATTGTACCCGCGAGGCGGGGGCGCGTAAATACAAATTGGTAATCTGAATGGCTCCGCGGCCGCGCGGCCCGCGCGGCCCCGCCGGGGGCCCGGGGCGGGCGGCCGCGCTCCGAGCCGTGCCGCTGGCGCCGGGGAACCCGCCGGCGCGCCGCGGAAAGGCGACAAGCCGTTTCGCGTTTCGTTTTGTGTGTGTGTTAAGTTACGATTTAGCATTTACCGTACAGTACCGGCGCACCACTCGACTCGTGCGTCGTGCTCAACGCTACGGCAACGCATGGCCACGGCCCACGGCCCACGGCCCACGCCGGTGCGCAAGGCAGACAGCAGACTCACGTCTCCATGCACGTCTCGTGCACATCATCGCATCGTGCAAGTTTGGACCTCCCCTCCTCCCGGTCAAGTCTTAATGCGCGAGTTCGGTGCTCTCAAGCGGCGCGTGCCGTGTAGCTGCTCGCCTACTGTTGCCCTTGCGCCGCCTCCATGCGTTCCTGGCCGGTGAGGAGGCCTCGAGTTGTCGTACACCTCACTCGACTGCTCGTCGCCACGTCCGATAATCGCGTCACAACTCGCGGGATCGAGGGCGAGACGCTCCTCCGAGTCGCCTCTCCATGGCCAGGACCCTTGCGATGGCTCGTACACGTTCTTAGATGCCCGCTCCTCCGGTTCTCCTCACGCGTCAGAAGACCCCACAGGCTCCGAAAAAGCCCCATGTTTCTCATGAGGTTCAGAAGACCCAGGCTCCAAACGCGCAGACGGTGGCGATGAGGACGCGGGAGAGCATCTCCATACCAAAGTACCCAGAGCGGACCCCGAGGAGCAGGCCCATGGTGACGAGCTGCCAAGCCTGCCCCAGCAACGGTGCTCGCTCCCCGCCAAGCATGGCTAGACAATTCTTGCCGACAAGCAAGTGCCCAAATCTGTTCAGCAGCATGGCGACCAGAGTGATGCCAACGAGCGGCGTCTGTCCAAGAAAGAGGGTGTAGAGCCGCACGATGGAATAGAAGGTTGCCAGATATGAAGCCATGTAGGTCAGGAAAGCCGTTCTCGGACCCATGTAGCCTTTGAACTTGAGCGTATGCAGGAACATGGACACCGTGGTCGCGAATGCGGAGAAGAGCAGCAAGCGGTACATCTCGCGACGTTGGTTGTCATTCACGAGGTTGAGGTAGCGAAGGTAGTTGAAGAAGAAGCCGATGTACCACTTGGCCCACAAGTAGAACAACTTCGTCACATGGGTGACGATGAAGAAGAAGTACGCATTGCCTTCAGTCTTGTTCGTGTCGCTTTTCATGCTCGCGCGGAAGCTCGTCTTTGGCACCAGGTCCCGGAAGAAGTAGGGGAGGAAGACGAAGGCGTGTTCCACGACGGTGAGCACACGGCCGGTGGTGAGAGGCCCGTAAAACGTCGGGCAGTAGTAGACCCACTGCCACAATAAGATGGAGGAGAAGAAGATGTTCTCCTTGACAAAATCGTAGCTCAGCGCGGATCTGTCGGAGTAGTAACCTGGGTCCGCCTTCTTCGGGAGGAAAGAAAAGTAGTACGTCGCGCTGAGGGCTTGTACCACGCCATTGAGGGGCATGGCCCAGATGAGCGGCGATTTGGCGAAGCCCTCATAATCCGTGAGGTACATGCGCCAGGCCACCAAGTACTGCACGAGGTAGACGAGACCGAGGAAGCGGTGGACCGTGAACTTCTTGTTGAAGAACAGGTGGATGGGCCACAGCGGGTTCGCGTAGGGTGTACGCTTTATGAAGGGCGCGAGCGACTTCGCCGGCTCCTCCTGGTCGTTTTTCATCACGGCAAAACCGGGAGCGGCGAACGCGGGGAGATGCGGAGAAGCTTTTGAGAAAGTCTAATGACAGACTTTGAGATACTCTGAGATCGAATGGGCCTTTGGGTTCGAACCCGCCCCGCACTTTCGCTTTCCTTGACGCGTCGTATAGGGCACGCTGAACTATACTTTTTGATGAATCTCCACATGCTGACCATGCTGCTCGCCGGCTCGGTACAAACAACGGCGATGCTGTTGAACGGCGCACCAATTTTTACGCGACCTGCGTTGCGTTTTCGCGGCGGTGCGCCATCCATGTCGGCTGATATGATCGGGATAATTGTCGAGGTGAACGTTGAGCCGTCCCGCATGGACGAATTCCTGAAGGTGGCGGAGGCGGACGCTGTAGGCTCTCGCGCAGAGCCAGGGTGTTTGCGCTTCGAAGTGCTCCGTTCGACCGATTCCGATACGCGCTTCTACTTCTACGAGGTCTATGAGAGCGCGGCTGCTGTCGCCGAGCACAAGGCGCAGCCACACTTCCAGCTGTGGACCAACTTCAAGGAGTCGGGCGGTTGCAAATCCGTCTCATCCAAGGCTGGCTTCCCTGGCTCATGGGCCTTCCCGAAATAGTGTCCCTTAATTATTTAGTCGTAGTCCGTCCAACCGAACTGGACTCAGACTGGACTGCCTCCACTGTAAGACAAAGCGAAGACGAAGACCGACACGGGTGTCGGGTCACGGCTCGGGAGAGCGCGTCGCCGCCCGCCTCCCGCGTCCGCCCGCGAGCGGAGGCATCGTCCGCCTTCCCAGATCGGGTTATACAACATGCCTAACTGCCCTCGTCAACGACACGACAGTTGCAATCACCCATCTAAACACGTGGCCTTATTCATATAGCGTAGTAAAGTGACACAGAAATTTGGAACCTTACACGGTAGGTAATTGGAACCACCACACGGAAGAGGAAACGGAAGCAAGACACTTCTGACACTTACCATGGCTGAGGGAGCACTCTTGCATCCGCGGGCCTGTGGGAAGACGAGATGTTTGCTCAGGCCATTACATGTACTTGCATGCTTCTGCCTCCTTTAATCCTAGTTTCGTGCCGACGGCCTGTTCGATTGCGTCCTTTCTGGATTCGTGGATTCCTCTCGTCGTGTGATGGGTGTCAAGCAGTCGCGAGTCGTCAATGCCGGCTTTGGAGGCTCTCCGGCTGTGGACGAGACCTTTGGCACTCCGATCTTGTCGACGACCAAAATCCTGTACCATGCCCTACAGCACCGCCTCTCCTTGTTCCCTCTGAGCGGTCAGCACGACAGCTTCCCCATTCCAGGTCGTTCGGACACGAGCGTCTGCCTGCCGTCGAGGCCGCCGGCTCCAAAGGCGCAGTGGGTGCGAGGCAAGAATGGAACCTGGTTTCTCCAGAGCCAGCCTCCGGTTCCTTACACTACCGCCACTTCAGCGCACCTGCCGTCAAGACCATCTTTACATGTACCCTCGGCAAGCAGCATGCTTTGCCCCAACGTTACGGATGTGTGGAGAGCCGTGAAGCTCTTCAATGCCCTCATGGACTCGGACCCTGAGAAGAATGCTGGGCTCCTGGCTGAAACATAGTGCGTGACCGCGGTCCTGACCAACCTGACCCGAGCGCCCCTTGTTGCCTGGCCTCCTCATGTGAATGTGAGAGTGAGTCGCGTGAGCCCGTGAGCCTCCTGCAATCAAGGGTCGACTTTCCCGGATGCTCGATTGATTCTCGTCTCGGCAGCCCCTCACTGCGCGCGGCCATGCCGCCGCTCTTATCATCCATCGAGCTGAACGCGGTGTACTGCGCGACGTGGGCAGCCGACAGTCCTGAGCGGGAGCACTTTGATCGGTGCCTGGGGTTGCACGAAGCACTCCTCATGGCGATTGTGCGCTACGATGCCCTTGAGGCGAGCGGCTCACGGGGCTCAGGCGAGCCATCCGCGCGATTCTTCACAGCTCCGCGCCTCGAGACTCCCGCGGATGCGATGACGGATGCGACGCCTGAAGGCGCCACCCCGCCGCCACTGCCGCCGACGCCGCCGACCCCCGATGAGGCTGCGCCCTGCGCTGCGCCGCCCTCTGCCTCTCGACTGAGCAGAGCGCTCGCATGCTGGGACGCCCCGTCAGCCCGAACGCTCGCGGCAGCGCTCGCTGCCGAGGGGCACGAGGCGAACAGGCGAGGCGAGGCGGCCACGGCCGCGCGTCTCTTCGACGAAGCCTACGCCAAGTCTTATGCTCAGGCGCACGCCACGGCGGCCGAGGAGGGCGTGGGCGTGGCAGTGGCCAAGGAGCTTGCAAGCCACCTGCTCTCGGCCGCCAACATGCATCTCAAGGCGGGGGATTGGGCAGAGGCGCGCACCCGCTACATGCAGTTGCTCAGGCACGGACCTACGCTGGACGGGCGCTTTACCATGGAGGCCGCCATCAAGCTGAAATGCGAGGAGAAGCTGCGGGCGCTTGACGAGCTGCAGGCGCAGACGCGGACTCCAGTTGGCAGTTGCGGCGTGGCAGCGACGGTGGGCGACGGGGTGGAGGAGGCGGCGGCAGCACTGCTGCGGTCTGCGAACGCGGAGGCGGCGGCGCTGTTGCAGTCAGCGGAGGCGGAGCGCGCGCGACTGCTGGCGGCAGCCGAGGCGACGGTTGCGGCGCTGCTGGCAGCGGCCGACGAGGAGTTGGAAGTGAGGCTCAAGCTCGCCGAGACGAGCGAGGTGCAGCGACGTAAGCGTGCGGCCGAGCTGGCGGCCGGCCACAACAACGTGGCACGATCGATTCTGCTCGAGGAGTTGCGAGTGCTCGACGACGAGGCCACTGAGCAGCGCGAGCACGCGGAGGCCGAGGCGGCCGAGGCGGCGGCGCGGGCTGCGAGGGCGGTGGCTGAGGCACGGGCGGCTGAGGCCGAGGCGGCGCTGACAGTGCAGCTGGCACAGCAGGTGAAGGCTCGGGCTCAGGCCGAGGTGGAGGAAGCCAAGGCCACGTTGGCTGCGCAGGCGCAGGCGGTCGCGGAGGCGCAGAGATCGGAGGCAGCATTAGCGAAACGGATGGCCGAAGCTGAGGAGACTGTCAGAACCGCCCGAGCTGAGGCTGCGGCCGTGCTTGCGGCAGCCGAGCAGAAGGCGGCAGCTCTACTGGCAGACATGCAGGCCCAGGCCGGGCGCTTGCGCCGTGCCTCTATCGGACAGGCCAAGCATTACGCTGAGGCTCTACGCCAGCGACCTGGGGCTACGGTATGATTATGGGGCTGTATGAAAATCTTAGCTCCAGCCGCGTCCCCCCATACGCTAGCAGGATATCGCAAAAACATGCATGTTGAGAAAGGGTCAGTTGAATCGACATGCAAGGTACCGACCAGCCATGCATGTCAATGGACAAAACGGAAACGGAAAACCAAAACATCCGCCGCCACCAACTGATTTTTGGCGCGCGTGTGCGCCTCCTGAGCAAACAGACGTGGTCATCCATCCCATGAATCCAATCTCGCTGGCGCCAGTTCGAGCGGCGCGGGTGATCCTGAAGCGCATCCAGATGCATCGCCTGTCTCGTCTGTCCGACATCGCGATCCTTACTGTGGACAGCGTGGAGGCGCTCGAGAAGTTGCGCAAGTGGGAGCAAGGCGACAAGTCCATGTATTCGATTGAAGCGCTCGAGGCCCGCTACAAGAATCGGACGAACAAGGAGGTGTACAGGTATCTCAGCATCTGGTGGGCCTCGGCCATGGCATTGGAATCTCAGTTCGGATCGCCGCACGCGACGGTGATGTCAAAGGCGGTTTACGTGACGATCTACATCCGCGTCTCTAAAGGCCTCCTTGAGGCGGAGTCAGAGGGTTGGGACGAAGCGGCGCTGGCACACCTCGTCGAGGAGGCATGGGAGGAGGAGTCGAACGGCATGGGCCACCTCAGGCATTCCCAGTTCAACGACAGTCTGTTCGAGCTCGTCGACATGTGGACCACCACAACCGAGACCGCAGAGTATGTCGACGTCTTGCGTCGGCTGCACGGCTGCTGCTTCGACGGCGCTGGCAGCTTCTTCAGCGATGCGGCCGCAGACGCGGCAGAGGACGACGCTGGGAGTGGCGTAAGGAGTGGCGGCCCTCACACAAATATGGTGAGGGGCGCAAAAGGAGGGCTGCACCAGTCACGAGAGGGAGCAATTCTGGGTGCAAATCTTCCGAGCCAACAGGAGCGGGCGCGACGCAGCGGCGAGCACAAGCAGCGGCGCGCTGCAGTGACGATCCAAACGTCGACCCGCAAGAGGCAGGCGACGCACAAGTTGAGCGAGAAGAAGCAGGCGGTGACGAGCATTCAGGCACGGACTCGTGGGGGGGGGGTGCGCACGGCGAACTTCGTCCAGCGGATTAATGAGTCTGATGAGTCTGATGAGATTGATGAGTCAGAGATGTGGCGGCAGTGGGGGAGCGGCATCGATGGCCAGCAAGCGGTCTTGAATAGGAGCGATCGTGCGGAGGCGGGAAGGACACGGGGCGACGCGTACGACCGCGGCTTGGGCCCCAAGGACATCGAGCAGGTGAGGAGAGGTGAAGACGGCAAGCAAGGACAGATGCAGTACTGGGCTTTGCGCAAGGGGCTGCCGCCTCGGCTGCAGGAAGCGTTTGATGAGCTCTCTGAAAAGGATCAAGTAGCCGTGGCCCATCTCTCTGAGGAGAAGCAGCTCAAGTTCCTTCGAGAGGGCCTCTCTGACAAGGGTGTGCCTAAGGACGTGATCGCGGCGCGGGAGATGCTCGACCAGCACCTTCGCGCGCAGTTCGATGATCTGAGCAGGGCCGACCAGGCCGCCTTGGCGAATCTGTCGGCCGAGAGGCTCGTGCTCTACCTCGGTGGAACGGCCGTGCAGACCAGCCCGGCGCCGAGGAGACCCCCCGCAGCTCGAGTGGACCTCGAGCGGCGAGCCTACGCGTCCGAGCGAGCGAATGTTCGAAGGTACCATGAGCAATCTCTGAGGAAATCTGGCGAAGATAGTGCGCTACAAGACCATGGTGGTGGCCACGCGGTCGGCATCGGCATCGGCATCGGCAGCGGATGCGGCAAGGGCTTCACTGGTGGCATGGGCATCAGCGATGTTCCAGAGGACTGGCGCGTGTCTGCGCTGGTTACCTTGGGGTACATGTATGCTCATCAGCAGTGCGGCCAGGCGAGCGCCATGGCGAGTGCGCGGGTGCAGACGCGCGAAGGCGCTCGCGATGGCGCTCCGCCCCGTCTCGGCGCTCGTGACGGCGCGTCGTTCAGCCCGCGCTCACCGCCTCCCTCACGAGAGATTCCCACAGCCCTCTGCGCTCATGACGGCGCTCCCTCACGAGAGATTCCCACAGCCCTCTGCGCTCATCACGGCGCTGTGCCCGCTCGAGAGCGTCTACAGATTCATATCCCCACAGCCCTCCGAGCACCCAAGCTCCAGGCGAGCAGAACCTTGCCAAGAACGGAGTGCTCGTCACCGTCGGCCACGGCCATGGCGTACGACAACAAGAACCACACGTGGCATCTTCGCAAGGGGGCGCGCGTCGGTCGGCCCGGGGGGTGGATTGGCGTGACTGCCCCGCTAGTTCGTATGGAAAGTGCCCACTTGCCAAGCGCCATGCCGAGCGCCCGCGGGATGACGCCGCGCCGGCGGCTTGTCGGTGCCGAGTGCGAGTCGCGGAGCTCCCCGCGTCCCCCGCATCAGGGTGCCGCTGTTCCAGGGTACACTGCCAGGGTACTCGTCCCCCCCTCCCCCTGGCATAGTACCCCTGCCTATCGGCAAACCGCGCCGCACCAACCCGGCGTCTCTTTTGGACTGCCGTCACTGCCGAGCTCCCAAGTGGACTCGAGCTTCGAATGGTACGTGCGACAGTCCTCGCAGGAGAGTCCTTTCGGTTCAGCCGCCGAAAGGATCCGTCCAGGCACCAACCATGGCCACGCGGCCGCTCCCGCGGGGAGCCGTCTCGCGAGGTATCAGCGCCATGTCTGCGACTATCTACAGCTGCATCCAGAAAGTAGCTTGTACCGCTAGAAAAAAAGTGATTGGAGCTCACAACTAAAGTATCCCGGAGAGACAGCGAGGGTCCCCGACTTATAAGCCAATGTGGGCGGCGCGGGCGGCGCCGGCCGGCCCACCGCCGCCGTCGCACGGTGCCAGCGCCAGACTATGCTGGTAGCCCGCGGCCACATCTGTTGCGCCGCGCGGTACGCCTCGCACGGTGGTCGGTGTGGCGGTGCTCGCCCCCGCCCCCCACACGAGCACCTCTCCGTCGGCCACCGCGAGCGCGTGGTATTCTCCGGCAGCGATGGCGCTTACGGTGCGCCTTCCTAGCGGCTCGAACCTTGTCGGATGGTGCCGGTCAGGCGGCGGGTGACCCGTACCCTGCGCACAGCCCCACGCATAGACAGCCCCGAGCGCATCGACCACGAAGCTCGCGCAGCGGCCGGCGGCGATCTGCAGCGGCGGCGCTGCGCCCAGATCCGCCGCAGGCACGCGACGCGGCACATAGGCGCTGCCGACCCCGGGCCCGAGTTGCCCGAAGCTGTCGGGCGGAGGCGCGATGCTCAGCCTTCCGCCATAGCCATCGTCGCCCGACTCGCATGCATAGAGCGCGCCCGAGGTCGTGAGGAGCAGCATGTGCGCGTACCCAGCGGCCACCTGCACCACCTTCTCCCCGTCGAGGCCGCCACCCTGGATCACGTACGGCACGCTCGTTGCGATCTCGTCGACGGAAGGACCAGCAGCAGCAGCAGTGTGGGCGGCGTCGTCGGTGGCCACCGCTTCGACAGTGCGGGCGCGGCCGCACCGGCAGCGGCCCCATGCCCATGCTCGGCCGTCAGACGTGACGGCCACACTGAAGTAACGGCCCGAAGCCACGGCGACTGCCGCTGGAGCCGGCATCGTCCTAGGGGCGAGGGACACGAGGCGCGGCATGCCGTCACGGCAGTGGCTCCCCGACGAGCAGACGCGATCGGCAGCGCGGCCGGCCCACGCCGTGCGCCCGAGCTGCCCCATATCATTCAGGCCCCAGCTGTACACGGCTCGCGAGCGCGCTCCGATGGCGAGCGCATGGTACCGCCCAGAGGCGATCGAAAGCGCTCCCTCGGCCGCAAGCGCACCAGCAACCGGCCCCGGCGTTGATGCGTCGCGTCTACGGCGGCCGCTGCCATCTGAAGATCGTCCAAGCTGACCACTGTCGGGTATGGAGATGCTGTGGCCACCGCGCACGTACCACGCATCACCCCCACCGCGTGAGTCGTTGAAGCCCCAAGTGAGCACTTGCCCGTCGCCCGCAAGGGCAAGCGAGTTGCGACTAGCTGCGACACGCCGCGCCCGGGTGCCTGGAATGAGCTGCGCGGGCCCCGAGCCACCACTTCGGCCTCGCCAGCCGCGTGCGAGGTCGCCGCCGCCCCAGCTGAATATGCAAAGGAGAGAGGCGTCGGTCATTCCCCTCTTGTGAATTATAAACATTGGCTGTGAACGTCGGCCTCTTGACACCCCGAACCCAAACAGTAACGAGTAGAGCTCTACTCGGTCCAGTATGTCAGTGTGCTGATGAGAGTAATATTTCGGTTTGCCGCGAGTTGAGCGTTTCACGCAAAACTTCGAAGTTGCAAGTTCGACTTCTCGTGCAAGTCGACACCCGGACGAGCACAGTCCAGGGCCAGGGTACCCAAGGCCATGCCATCTGGCTCGCACAGCATAGCGCCGAGCTTGGTGCGACCAGAATGGATAACCTTGGGCACTCGTAGGCCAGTCCGTGCTGAGCAGCTCGCAGCGCGAAAGCGGGCGGATGGTCATGTGCGTGCCAGAGATGGGTTTGGGCAAGTATTGAAAACCGCTGAGAAAGGGAAAGCGACAGATCTTCGCAGCAGCAGCTCACTTCCGGCGTTGCCACCACCGATTGAACCGAGTGTATCCTGCACGAGCGAGCCGCATCAGCATGCGCGAGTCAGCAACTCACTTCCAAAACTGACACAAGCGAGGTCAACGGGCGCTGAGCGCAACACTGTCAACGAGCAGCCATCGCTTTGGCACACGGCCTTGACTACCTTGAAGCGACAGAGGAGACAGCCTGGCCAGCAAGCACGCTGGCGCATTCGCTCGCGTTTGGGAATTCTTACGTCCAGGAAGTCGCGATCTGGCCACATCGAGGGAGATGTAGCTCCAGTGCGCTTGCGGGACAGCGGCCAGCCTTGGTGGACCGTCCCTGAGCAGATAGAGAAAGCGGCGGAAACGTGGGAGGGGCAGCTATCATTGCAAGTCAGAAGGGCTCAACAAATCCGCTGCCTGACCCTCGTCGGCCCTCATGCTGATGCGGAGCGCTGCTTCGACAACATGATCAACAACGTTCGCACATCACGGGTGTTGCTGCCAGTCGTGGAAAAGCCGAAAACACTCCAGATGAATTATAATCGGCAAGTCAAGAAGACGACTGGGCCGGTGTGGGACTTGATGGCTTCTATTTGGGCCCCGCGCGCCAAATGGGCTGACAGCAAGTCTTTGTGGGACACCGATGAGGTGGAGCTGCGCCGATTTGACGCCGACTGGAGGGAGCTCCGTAAACTTGGCATCGTGCAGACCATCCTGAAAAACGACGATGGCGACTCAGACTCGGAAGATGGTGACCACCACGCCGATGGATTGGGCGAAGTGCAAGACTGCCACGACGTACTGTGGGAGTTTCACGACCTGTCCATGCAACTCTTCCTGCACTATTCTGCTGCTACCGAAAGTATCCACTCGATCGACCGGATCTCATTTACCGACTTTACCGATGATTTCGAATTGGTCTCGAACGCGTCACAGGGTTTGAGACGGTGTGATATGGACAGGCTCTTCCAGGTCATCAATCTCAAGGGCAAAGCTCTCAACAAGTCAAGTGCAGTCGTCGATGAGGATGACGAGCGTGCTCTCAATCGGCTTGAGTTTTTGGCCTGCTTGGTGCACATTGGGATCATCAAGTACGTGGCCACTGGCCTAATCAGAGACGTCTCGGATGCATTGCACGAGCTCTTCTCGACACTTGACGCTCGGGCGGCAGATGCGTTGGGTTATCTTGGCGATCCGAACGTCTTCAGAGATCGGTACTGCTACGTGGAGGAAGTGGACAAGGTGCTGCGAAAGCACGAGACAGCGCTCCGGATTCTCTTCAAAGCAGTTGCTGCACCGTCTGAATTCTCTTCCAAAGCTGGATTCTCAACAAAGGAAGCGAATTTACTCAGTCTGCAGGAGTTCATGCAGTTTGTGAGGGCTGCCGGTCTCAGCGGCGCCGATCTGTCCGAACGAGACGCGAGGATGAGCTTCTCGTGGTCGCGCATGGTCGTCGTGAATACATCGACCGCGGTCGGCGTGCGGAAGCAGTGCAACTTGCCATTCGAAGGCTTCCTCGAATGCTTGATTCGGCTGTCGATCTTGAAAGCCTTGCCTACAGACTGCGAGATTATAGCCAAAGGGGCCGACAATGCGGGGCACTATATGAAGATGCTGGAGGAGGAGGACCCAGGCCTCGTCTTGCCCTTCAAGACCGCCCGCAAGACAGCGTTGGGCGGCGAACCTAGGCAGCCCGTCGACCGCTGCGTAGACCATCTCATCTCGATCATCATTCGGTCTGTTGAGTCTACAAAGGGAAGCGGCGATATGAATCTAACGGAGAGTGAGATGTCTGCATTTGCGAAGGCAAAGTTGGTAATTGTTTAGCGGCTGGGCCGACAACTGCCCCGGGGTGTGCCTCCGTTAATAAATTAAACTGAGTTAAACATGAAGTTACGATACAATTAATGTACGTAGTTTCGCCGAACGCCGATTCTCGCCCGGAAGGCACTTTCGCCGCTTCCGACGCGAGGACGCGGCGCGGGCATGGGCGCCGGAGACCCTTCGACCCTGAGGCCGTTCCAGTTGTCAGAGCGCAGAGTGAGCGTAGATGAAAACATGCATGCTACCGGTACATGCATGTTTCAAAGTATGAAACGTGCGCGTGATACATATGAATGATGTTCAAACCACAAAACACCTCAGCAATCCAGGTGTGGCTTTAGGCCGTAGTCTCGCCGCACGAGCGCGATGGACAGTGTCGTACCGATCCCGCAGCTTTCTTCCGTGTGGCTCCAGGTGGGGTGCCCACACTCCTCGAACACTCCCAGCACGCAGCCTGTCTGTTCGGCGCGTACCTTTGAGAAAGCCGCAGTGCAGTGCTGCTCGAGCATGATTGGCGGTGGCTGCAAGGACGTGTGCCAATTGCCCGGCGGCAAGCCTGGGCTGTGGGGTCGCTCTGTGACGTACAACGAGGCGCGCGACTTTTGCGCCTCGAACAACATGCGCATCTGCTCACAGTACGAGCTCGGGTCCGGCTTGTGCTGCGACAGCCACTGCGCTGGCGTGCGTAACATGCTCACTTGGACCGAGAACAGTTGCGGCGGCACAAACTCCACCCCTCCTCCGCGTCCACCACCGCCCCCGCCCTTGCGCTCGAGTTTCGAGTTTCACTTCGCGCCGTTCCCGCCGCCGCCACCTTGGCGACCGTTTCGTCCTTCACCGCCGCTCGCGCCGCCCTCGCCATCGCCGCCCCAGCCACCACCTTCACCGCCGGTGCCACAGCTGCCCGCACGGCAGACTCCATCGCGCCCCAAGCCCTCGTCGGAGGCCGTTGGGCCGCGTGCCTCCTCGCTTGAGCCCTCCTCATTCACAGCCATGCTCCTCACACCCTCCAACGTCCTCGCGGCCACCCTGATGCTTGTGCTCGGTCTACTCGGTTATGCAGTCACGCGGCGCGCGATGGCCGTCCTCGGCGTGCGCGTACTTTTCGAGTGGGCGTGCCTCCATCGCCTCCATCGCATGTGCACGTGGATGGGCTGCTGCTGCTGCTGCTGGCACGTCGGCTGGCACGCTGGGCAGCCGTTGGGCAGAGCCTTGAACCAACAGCCAGGGACGAAAGCACGGAGGGCGCAAGTCACTCCACACGTCAACAGGCCGCGCGCTGGGCGACACCATGTTCGTGTGAAGCAAGACCAAGAGGGCGAGGAGGAGGAGGAGGGCAGGGCGGCTGAGGACGAAGACGAGGACGAGGACGACGATGGCGAGGAGGAGGAGGAGGAGGAGGAGGAGGCGGAGGAGGAAGAGGAGGGAGGTGGAGACAGCACCTCCAGCTATGAGGTCGACAAAGATGAGTCGCTGGCAGGAGCGGCGACGTCTTCGCCACCATGCAAAGGCACCGACGCCAAGATAAACAAGGTTCCGGCCGACGCTTGTTGTCGATCGGCTTTGCCCATGGCTTCGGCCGCGCCCGCGAGCCCCGCTACGCCCGGCGAGCATGCGCTCGCAAGGTCTGGCGATCATGATGGGAACTTGACTGAGAACGTTCAGTATGCTGATTGCGCATCCGATGATGATCCATAGACGTTCGTCTCACACCGATGCTCGTTGCTCGGTGGGGGGCCACTCCCAAAATGCTTTTGATTCAATGAGTGAGCTCGTGCACAACCCGACTCGACGTGCGATATAGTTATCCGGTTCAAAAACTCCGGGGGGCGCCGGGATACACAGTTTCCATGTTGTGTGAATGTGAATGTGAATCTTTGTGATTTCGAACTTGGTTCGCCCATCTGGGGTTCACCGCCCACGTCGGCGGGCGCCCTCCCTCATGTGCTCCCGAGTTCATACATAAGGGTCTCGCCGCACTCTCTCTTTTTTTGGTTTTTCTCAGCTCTCCGTCTGCATGTGTCTCATTTCGCAGCATCTCGCTCCTGCTGTGAATGTTGGGTGTCGAATTATAAACATTGGCTGTGAATGCTGTTTTCGTGTGATGTGATTCTAAAGGAACTCGAACTCACAGATCGCGGACGCTAAGTAGGAGCCGGCGATCATGCCGGCGTTGGTGGCGCCACGCGCTGGCATCGTCTGCTCCTTGCTGGCGCTCTTCTGCGCCAAATGTGGCGCCATACAAGCGCCGGTGGCGATCCGCGCAAGGCCTCTTCCAGTTCCAGCTCGCACATGCGCTCCGTGCATGACAGGGCCCGCAGAGACTACTGCTGCCATGCTATCCGGAGCGCTTCTTTTTGGTGCCGCTCAATCGCCCGCGTTGCCATCCGCTGCCGTTCGCATCGCCCTGGCGTCTCTCACGCTCCTCGACTTTCGACCCACGGCTGATCGTCAACTGGCTGACGCGCGCTCCGCTCTCGCGGCATCATCTCAAAAGTCCAACTTCACATCGTCCGACTTTTCAGCGGGTTTGATGGCAATCAAATGGAATCGGCTGGTGCGCGGCAAGGTGATTGGCGAGCTGGCCGGTTTGGCACTCGCACTGCGGGCCCCGTGCACTGGCGCCTGCCTCGTGCTCCTGTCTCACCAGCTCTTCTGGTTCTGTGGCGCCGCCTCGACGCGTGTCGACGCGACCGGCGCGCCGTCGCCCGTGCCGCCTCAGCTTGCCAAGGTCATCGCCACAGCAGACGCCGCCGTGCTCTGCTTCGCCGCTCTTGGTGCTTTCGGCCCGACTCGCGCCGCGCAGACGGTGGGCGCGTTACTCTTCTCGGCCGCCGCGGCGGTGCTCTCAGTCGAGTCACTCTCGAAGACCTTGAAGCGAAGTGGGGTCGAGGGCGGCGGCACGCGCCCTCGGCGCCGCGCCGCGCCTCCATCCATGCGAGAGACGCCATTGATTGCAAGCACGATTGCATGCAAGAGTCCTCGGAGCCGCGCCGCGCCTCCATCCATGCAGGAGATTGCGCGGGAGATTGCGCCGCCCAGCGTCCCAACGGCCACGATGGCGAATCAGATTTGGGCCGAGCAGTGGTGGCCGTTGGCCTTTGCTGCGCACACGAGCCGCACGGCGCCCTCGGCCGTGACCTTAATGGGCGCGCCGCTCGTGCTGTGGTGGGACAGGGCAGGCGGCGCGTGGCGCTGCACGATCGACCGCTGCTCCCATCGGCTCGCTCCACTGTCCGAAGGTCGCATCGCCGACGACGGCCGGTGCATCGAGTGCCCGTACCACGGCTGGGCTTTCGAGGGTGCCACCGGAGCGTGCATGCGCATCCCGCAGCTGGACGAGCCTAATAAGGCAAGTGAGACGAATGGAGCAAATGAATCTGAGGGTACAGGCAGTAGCCTCCCGCTGGGCAGTGGCCCGACCTTCTCCGCCTCGCGCGCGGCGGTGAAGGCACTTCCGGCGGTCGAGGTGCAGGTGACAGCATCTGATAGCATCTGATAGCATCTGATAGCATCTGATAGCATCTGATAGCGTCTGATTGCATCTGACCGCATCCGATCGCATCTGATTGCCCGTGATTGCATCCGATTGCATCCGATGATGAGCGCTCATCGAGCTGCCGACGGTCGAGGTGCAGGGCATCGTATGGGTGTGGGCGGGCGCTCTCTTCGAAGGCGCTTCCCCACATCCGCCCGCGGACGATGCCGGGCCAGTAACGGTGGAGCCCATAGGTACGCTGATTGCCCCTGCTTACATCTGATTGCCGTGCTCATCAGCTCATGACGGTAGTCCATAGGTAGGGAGGGCGTTGCCCATACGGACTACTCCCGCGACCTATATATGGACTGGAGCACCCTATGTGAGAATGTGATGGACCCAGCGCACCTGCCGTTTACGCACCACAAGACCATCTCGTCGCGGGCTCGAGCCGGTCCCATCAGCTTCGGACGTCTCGAGGGCTTCTCATCCACGGGTACAATTGCATGCTGATTGCTGACTCATGGCCTCGTTCGTGGCCTCATTCATGCCCCCATAATGGCCTGCGTGATGGCTCCCTTCATCAGGCGAGCTGCAGTGGAGGCGGCCACTGATGACCTCTGATGACCTCTGATGACCTCTGATGACCTATTGATTGCTCCCTTCATCAGGCTTCGCCGCGACGCGCCAAACGAGCGCCGCCGGTCGCCTCACGTTTCGGGCGCCTCTGCTGGTTCTTGCCGAGACGCACCGCGGTCCTGGCTCTTACTCCGACTGGAACGCGGTGTATGCGGTGCCCACGGCGCCGGGAAAGTGTCGCCTTCTCGTGCGCGTGGTCTTCGAGGTGAGCAAGCTGCCGATTCCACTTAAGTGGATCTTAACCTTTGCGTTCACCAAGCAGCCGATTTGGTGGACCCACCTGACCACGCACCGGATCCTCGAGGACGACAACCCATTCCTACACACACAAGTGCGCATGTACCCCGGGCGGCTGCTGATTGCCTCTGATTGACTTTGAGTACTGTTGAGTGCAGCTCTCCTCTCTCGCCTTCGCTCGGCGCTCAGGGCCACGCGTATCGGGACTAACCCTAACCCTAGCCCTAACCCTAACCCCAACCCTAACCCTAACCTTCGCTCGGCGCTCCCACTGATGACCCTCTCAGGGCCACGCGTATCGGGACGGTGACCCAACCGGGCTGCTCGCGCCGTCTTGGGCACAGCGCGTGTACCTGCCCACCCGCTCCGATTCCATGGTCGCGGCCTTCCGGCGCTGGATCGATGAGTATACGGCCGGTAAAGGTGCCCCGTGGAGCTTGTACTTGAGGAGCTCGGGGGAGATGGATATCTCCGACCCTACACGCCCACCACGGCGCGAGAGCAAGGAGCGAGTACTCGACCGGTATGACTCGCATGTCGCCCACTGCAGCGCGTGTACTGGTGCACTTGCGAACGCGCGACGGGTGCGGCGCGTTGCCGAGGGAAGCGTTGCCGCGATGCTACTGGTCGGTGGCATCGTGACGAGAGTGCGTGGGGCTGCTCTCGTGTTCGCCGCGCTGAGCTTCGCAGTGGCGCGTGCGTGCGCCGCCGTGGATGAGGCGATGCGGCTGGGCACCTACCCGCCGCCACGTAACGTCTCGTGAGAGACAACGCTTCCCCCGCTCCATGCCGCTCGTGAAGTGCTGCAGCGCAGCACATCGCGTGCGGAGTACACATGGTGCTGCTCGCTAAATGGACGGATTGTGAATGAGTTCGGGTTTCGTGCGACAGGATCGTAACCGGGTTCCGTATAAGGCATCGAAATTGAACGTTTCTTCAGAGAGGTGAGGGTCGAGCTCGAATCCAATCGAGGAACATCTGAACACAATCGCAGCTTCGCGCACTCATTCGCACAACCCA
>Ga0180439_100786_pt1 | contig 20729 bp, 16 predicted proteins | sample ChrtobMetaP5_0mM_FD_119744 | JGI IMG/M metagenome (GOLD analysis project Ga0180439, IMG submission 119744) | Chrysochromulina tobin associated microbial communities from unialgal haptophyte culture, Seattle, Washington, USA - P5_0mM MetaG | ecosystem: Host-associated > Algae > Haptophytes >...
GGGGGGGGGTGGTGGTGGGGGGGGGGAGGAGGGGGAAGGGGGGGGAGGGGGGGGGGAGAGGGGTGTTGCATCTTGAAGGATTCGGCAACTTCACCAGCTCATTCTCCTGGATCATGGCGGTACGAGAAGCCCTCGAACTCGTTGCCCTTGCCGAGTGTTTCGTTCACCCGCTCCGAGTCGGCTCTCACCGACTCGATCGCCGACGAGGTGAACTCCTCATCAAAATTGCTCGTGTCCGTCTCCGACTGGACGCTCGGCTTGAACGAGGGCAGGATCTCGCGCCGGTCGAGCTTGGCCCAGTCGATGTTCGCGAACCACTCGTGCGCCTTGATGTCCTCACCGTCGCGCTCTGAGGAGCCAAGGCGCAGCGCCGGGTCCTTTTGGAGCATGGCCGCGATCAGCGCCGTCGCGGGCGCCTGGAAGCGCTCGAGCGGTCGGAACTCGAGGGGCGCGTGGAGGATGCGATCATACATGACGTTGAAGTTCTCGGCGTAAAAGGGCGGTAAGCCGCCCAGCATCTCGTAGATCATGGTGCCAAGCGACCACCAGTCGACGCCGCGCCCATGGCCCGAGCCCTTGATGACTTCGGGCGCGAGATAATCGGGCGTGCCGCAGAAGGTGTGCGTCTTCGCGTTCAGGTCCATCGCGTCCTTGGCCAGACCGAAATCGGTGATACGCACATGCCCCTCGTGGTCGAGCAGCACGTTCTCAGGCTTGAGATCGCGGTAGATGATGCCCGCGCCGTGCAGGTGATGCAGTGCTGAACAGATCTGCGCCGCATACAGCTGCGCACGCGGCTCTTCGAAACAGCCCGACTGCTTCAGATGGTAGAAGAGCTCACCGCCATTGCAGTAGTCCATGACGAGGAACAGCTTTTGGGGCGATTGGAAGGCGAATTTCAGGTGCACAAGGTACGGATGGTGCGTCGATTCAAGCGCCATGCGCTCCGTGCGCGTATGCGCCACCTCGTTGCGCTCGAGCAGCGTCGCCTTCGAGAGCGCCTTCATCGCATAGACTTTCTGGTCAACCTTGAACCGTACCAGCATGACCTTGCCAAAGGCACCCTTGCCGAGCACACGAATGATGACGAAGTCATCTACGGAGTGCTTGAACTTGGCGAAAGCGCCGCCTGCCGTCATCGGGGCCGGCGCAGGCGCACCCGCCATCTCCGTCGCCTCCGCTGCCTCCTCGAGCTCTGAGTCTGAGTCGCTCGCGATCTCTGCCACCTCGTCATCGGCTTCTGAGTCCTCGTCCTCGTCCTCCTGGAGCAGAGGTAGCCCTCCAACGATGGATGCGGCGGATATTGGGTCCCTGGCAACCGCCGAGGACGCAGCAAGCGCTGTGCTCCGCTCTTGCTCCTCCTTGCCAATTGGATTCGTGCCCCACGACCTACCCTTCTCCTTTAGGTCCGCCTTAGTAATCACCTTCGCCGCGAGCTCGTCCGCGCTGCTTACGTCGACAACCTCGAGCTGGACGTCTGTGCACGCCATGTATTGCGCCCTTATGGCGGATACAGCCTGCTGGAACAGTGCCGATTTGAACCGATAGTCGTACTCTTCCGCAAGATGGATCGCAAACTCCTGATCGTTGCTCGACGTGGTGATGTGATGCAGCTGGCGGATATCGATGCAACGGTTGCACTTGGAATAGTTGTCGGGCATGATGTTGAAGATGTGCCGGTTCGTGATGAGCAGCACTCGGTTCTGCGCTTTGCCGTGGCGGTTGATCTTGAGCATCTTCGCCGAGAAGACGACTGTGTCGTTGCCGGCCGAGTTGGAGGTGAGGGCCTTGAGCGCCTTGTTATCTGTAGCGAGACCGAGGTGGTCGAATGTCATGACGGGTCCCTTCTCTGGGTGGCACTTCACCATGCCACGTCTCGTTCCGACGCAATCAGCAAATGCGGGCGACCTCAAGGGCGGGGGTCGCCGACCAATGGGCCAACTTTGGCGCTTCGACTACCAAATTTGATACGCACATTCCACAGGCTCGAGTTACAATTGTAGGCTTGCTTCACAGGCTCCACACGTTCACATTAAATTGCCATCGCGGCAAGTCGCACGAGGAGACACAAAATGAAAATAAAAACACAAACCATGTTGAGACAAAGTCGTGCTATCTCCCCGAGCGATAGCGCCGCGCGCCACTGTCGCGCGAGCCGAAGTACCCGCCGCCGTCGTCGTCGTCGTCGTCGTCGTCATCGTCGTCGTCGTCCCTCGCGCCGCGACGTCCACGCTGCTGCCGCAGACGCTCTGCCGCGGCCGCCAGTGGCGTCAACGCTGGCTGACCGTCGTCGTCGTCGTCGTCGTCGTCGTACGCCACGGCGCTCCTAGCGGTGCGCGGTCCAACGCCCGATGCAACGCCCTTTCGGCTCGCGGCCTCGGCCTCGAGATCGGCCAAACGCACCCCCTGGCGAGCTTGGCGACCTACGGGTTTGGACGCTCCCTTGGGCCTGGCAGTCGGTCGAGGCGGCGGCGGCGGCGGTGGCGGCACTGGCGCCTTCGGCGTTGGCGCCCTCGGCGTTGGTACAGAGCGTGGCCAGGGCTTCGACGCCGCCGTGGGCGCCGAGGGTGCGGCGCGGCGACGCAGGCTGCTCTCGTAGGCACTGACCGTTTCACAGAGAGTCCGCACGCAAGGACGAGCCGCAGCGCATGTCTGTTCGTGGCGAGCGAGGAAGGCGTCACAGCGTTCGCGAGTGATCAGCACGCGCGGCGGCGACGGAGGCGGCGGCGGCGCAATCGCCGCCTGCGCGCGGGCACGGGCAGGGGCGGTGACGGCCGCAGCGGCAGCGGCAGCGTTGACGGCGGTGGCGGTGGTGGCGGTGGCGGCGGCAGAATATGGTCTGGCACTGGCGGGCGCAGAGCGCACCGGCGGCTCGAGCACCGCCGAGGCCAGGCGCGCCAGCTGCGCACTGCGCGTCAGCGGTGCTATGCTACTCTCAGCAGCCGTTGGCAACGGTAGTGGCGACGAGGCGCACGAGGCGATCATGGGATTGTGCGCCATGTAGTCGACCGCTCCGGCTCCCTCCACAGCAGGGGTGGATTGTGCGAGAGCGCGCAGACCGGCGACACGCAGGCCGGCGACAGATGAAGCGAGCTCCTGCTGCTCGCGCCCGAGCCGGGCATGCTGCTGCTGCAGCTCGGCAAACCGCTCGCGCAGTCGGCTGTTCTGTGCCTGCGCGTTCTCATCCTGCTCGGCCACGCGCAGAGCGAGCTCGTCGAGTCGGCCCTTGAGCGCGCGAGCCAAGCTGGCGGCCGTGGTCTCGGCGCGTTTCTGCATGCGCTGCCCTTCCTCGACCTTTGAGACGCGCGCTTGCTGATCGGCCAGCTCCTCCCGGAGGCCGCTCGCCACCGACCCAATTGTGTCCATCCGGCGCCGCATGCTCTTCTCACGAGCCTTCGCTGCAACGAAGACCTCCTGCTCCAGGGTCTTGAACCTCTTTTCTATCTCTAGCTCGCGTTCGCGCCCCTCGTCACGCTCGCGCCTTGTCTCACGTGCAGCGCGCGCTGATCGCGCTCGTCTCCTGTGATTGCGTCGTGGCAGAGGTGGAGGCGGAGGCAACGGACCCCCACGCATGAGGCGCTGGAGCTCCGCAGCTGGCATGCCACGCTTGAAAGCCTCCAAAAAAGCGTCGGTGTCCTGCTTCGCCCGCCCTGCGCCCTGCCAAGCGGACGCCATGCTCCACTACCCGGTAGAGTCGCGTCACCTGCCCGCGACTGCTCTCGCCGTGTCGAATTCCTGTGAATCAGCTGCATGTCCTTACGTTCACGTTAAATTGCCATCTCGGCAACACGCACGACCACCATCAGCTGCATGTCAGCTGTTAATTAACGCACGGAGCCTGTACTCCCCTTGGGCCCCGACGCAGGGGCGTCTTCGCTCCATGCTTCGCCCGTTCCTCCGCCGCCATCCCCATCGTCGCCTCCGCCTACACCTCCGCCAACCGCCTTCACCACCGCATTCCCATTCGCCTTTTAAGCTCTCGACGGAGAGCGGCTTCCTGGCTGAGAGATGGATCAGAGTGCTCCGACCTCGACGCGCCACAGACGCACACCCCAAAAGCGGCGGTAGGACTCAAGACTCCGGCTCAGGTCAAGAGGTCATAGAACCTGATCGGACCCACCCACGAGGGAGGCCATCCAGGACGACGGGCCAATGCGCCATCAGTGAGAGGTCATTCAGTGGCAATCAGCGGCGATCAGCGGCTTCCTCCTGAGCTTCCTGAATCGTCTATGTCCGCACGAGAATGATTTTGATTAGTTGTGCTTCTTCGCCGCGCTCTTTCACAACACACGAGACGTGAAATCATTGTGAACCCCCAGCTCCAGCTGCAACTGTCATACATGCTGTAATAACCCCATGCCTGCCACGACGCGACGAGGCATGAGTCGATCCAGGCGGGGTGAGGTCGGGCGGTCGGAGGTGAGTCGCATAGCTTCACATCCATCTATCCGATTGGCGCAAGGACCGCCCGGTAGCAGCGCGATCGCGCACGCACGCTACGGCGGGGCCGCTTGCACGGGTGTTCTTGGCGTAGGTCAAAAGTGCGTGGCCACGACGGGAGCGGGCGTGGAGCACTCAGGATTATCCTTGCCGGGTCCAGGTGAGCACTAGGCGCAGCGAGCGGCGCAGCAAGCGGCGCAGCAGGCGGCGCAGCAGGCAGCGTGTGGGCGTGAGCGCACCTGCATGCATCCATCAATCTGGATTGTACTCGAGCACGCCAACGCGGCGAGAGTTGACCGTGAAGAAGCAGCGTCGCACGCCGCGCTCGACCATCTTGGCCTCACAGCGCGCGCACGGCCGGGCGTTGAGCATCTTGCCGAAGTGGTCGAGACTCGCATCCTCGCGAGCGCTTTCGGCGGACGTGGAGCCCAGCAATGGCGCCACGGCGATGTCGACGGCGGCGGAAGCTCGTCCCGCGACGCCACAGCTGCGGGCCCGCTCCTCGCCCGCCGCGCCGTCCTCGCTGTCGTCGTCGTCCTCGACGTCTGCGCTTGAGCGCGCGCGTTTCGCTGGCGCGAGGCGCGCTATGAGCATGTCCTTGCCGCGCGGCCGATCGCAGCCCTTCAGCACGCTCATCTCGGCGTGAATATTGTCCCGAAGAAAGACCTTGCGGTTCGAGCCACTCTTCATCGGTATGAGATCGTCTCCAGCCAGCAGCAGCGCGCCGTATCGGTACTTGCGGCCGTGGATCGTCGCAGCTTGAGCGAGCGCAATCTGCAAGGCGTCGAAGAGCGGCTCACCAGCGGCGGGCATGCTTACCTCCCATTCGCGGTAGATCCCCGTTGACGCCGCATCCTCTTCTCGAGGCGGGCGGGAAGCGATCTCCTTCACGACAGCAGCGTCGGGCAGTGGCAGACGATCGGTAGCCGGTTGTTGGGACGGCTTCGCAGAAGTGATGAGAGATGATGAGCCTGCTGCCAAGGTGGTGGATGGCTGCGGCGGCGGCACGTCTGACGACTTCTGTTGCCGCGCCCTCTTCTTCTGACGGCGTTGCGCCGCCCTCGAGCCACCCGCGCCACTGCCGCTCGCCTCGAGGACACTGTCCATAGTTTGGGCGCGCTGTGCCGGTATGGCTCGAAACCTGAGTGGCTAGAGATGCACCGTACTGGCATAGACGCTAGACCGGCACCTTCTCTTCCCCCAAGCTTCACCTCTACGGGAGTGCATGCATTCACGCCATCAGTTTCTCGGACGGGTCGGAGTTTCATGACGGGTCTCGTCTTCACTCTTGCTGTTTGCAGCAGCAGAGCGCTACAACAACAACCGCGTCCGACATCGACTCCACCACCTTCACCTCAGCCCTCGCCTCCGCCGCCATCGCCGCCTCCGTCCCCACCACCCTCTCCGCCGCCTTCGCCGCCGCCGCCCTCGCCGCCACCGCCCTCACCGCCACCGTTGCCGCCACCGAGGCCATCGCCGCCCTCGCCGCCACCCTCTCCTCCGCCCTCGCCGCCGCCACCGTCGCCTCCGCCCTCATCCCCACCTTCGCCACCGCCGCCATCGCCGCCGCCGGCACCGCCACCGTCGCCGCCGCCGCCCTCGCCACCGCCCTTGCCTCCGCCCTCGCCACCACCACCGTCTCCTCCACCCTCGCCCCGACCCTCGCAACCGCCGCCATCGCCGCCGCCGTATCCGCCACCTTCTCCACCACCGCCTTCGCCGCCGCCTTCGCCTTCACCGTCACCACCTCCACCCTCGCCGCCACCCTCGCCTCCACCCTCGCCACCACCCCCGTCGCCTCCGCCTTCGCCACCACCGCCATCGCCTCCGCCGTCGCCGCCGCCCACTCCGCCGCCCATTCCGCCGCCACCCTCACCACCACCATCACCGCCCTCGCCACCGTACCAGCCGCCCTTGCCACCGCCCTCGCCACCGCCACCGTCCCCACCGCCTTTGCCACCACCCTCACCACCGCCACCATCGCCACCGCCATGTCCGCCCCCCTCACCGCCTCCGTCGCCTCCACCGCCCTCGCCACCCTCACCTTCTCCCCCACCGCCCTTGCCGCCGCCCTCATCCCCACCACCGTCACCTCCGCCAACGCCTCCGCCGCCATCACCGCCGCCCTCACCCCCACCTTCGCCACCGCCGCCATCGCCGCCGCCTTCGCCTCCACCTTCTCCGCCTCCGCCCTCGCCGCCGCCTTCGCCTCCACCGTCACCACCTCCGCCCTCGCCGCCGCCCTCGCCTCCACCCTTGCCTCCTCCACCGTCACCTCCACCAGATCCACCGCCATCGCCTCCTCCGCCGTCGCCACCGCCAACTCCGCCACCCTCTCCCCCGCCACCCTCACCACCACCATCACCGCCCTCGCCACCGTACCCGCCGCCCTTGCCACCTCCCTCGCCACCGCCACCGTCCCCGCCGCCTTCCCCTCCGCCCTCGCCGCCGCCCTCCCCGCCACCGCCATCGCCACCACCCTCGTCACCACCCGCGCCACCGCCTCCATCACCTCCACCGCCCTCACCACCCCCCCCTTCGCCGCCGCCACCTTCACCACCATCTCCCTCGCCACCGCCTCCCTTGCCGCCTCCTTCACCACCGCCACCATCACCACCACCACCCTCGCCTCCTCCACCCTCACCTCCACCACCACGACCACCTCCGTCGCCTCCGCCTTCTCCGCCTCCGCCGTCTCCACCACCGAGCCCGCCCCCATCACCGCCACCTCCGTCGCCACCACCGCTCCCTCCACCGCCAAGCCCACCTCCCTCGCCGCCTCCGTCGCCACCTCCACCGTCTCCACCTCCATCACCACCACCACCGTCACCGCCGCCATCGCCCCCTCCTCCATCGCCTCCTCCGTCACCACCGCCATCACCTCCACCATCACCTCCGCCACCTTCGCCGCCCCCGCCCTCGCCGCCCCCACCATCACCACCATCGCCGCCACCAGACCCGCCCTCTCCGCCCTCGCCACCCAGTCCACCGCCTTGCCCTCCTCCCTCGCCGCCGCCACCCTCGCCACCGCCAGAGCCTCCACCATCACCTCCTCCACCATCGCCGCCACCGTCGCCGCCGCCATTCCCCCCCCCACCATCTCCTCCTCCATCGCCGCCGCCAAAGCCCCCGCCATCTCCTCCACCCCCGTCGCCGCCACCATCGCCGCCGCCATTGCCCCCTCCGCCATCACCTCCTCCATCGCCACCGCCACCATCGCCACCACCTGTGCCGCCACCGCCATCGCCTCCGCCGCAGCTACCACCATCCGTGCCGCCACCATGGCCACCGTGGCCATCGCCCGCGCCAACGCCACCACCGGCACGTCCTCCCACACCACCCCCCCCACTCCCCCCCGCTCCCTCCCGAGGCTACTCCCCGCCCCGACCAAGGCCGCCGCCACGCCCATCCCCGCCGCCACGCTTGCCACCGTTACCTCAGCCTCCTATGCCGCCGCCCCTGCCACCGCCGAGTGCAGTCACATCGCCCGCCTTCACAATCGCAACCATTGGGCTGTACGTCACGATTCCGTTTCAGGGCGTCAATCTGCACACTGGCGACAGAGCCAAGTGGGTCAGCGCAAACGCGACGAGCTGTGCATCCAATTTTGACGCCACGGCCGCAACACATGTTTCGTTCGATGTGAACCGTGGCGTGCACATGGCTCGCTTCTTCTTCGGCGATGCGCACTTTGGCTCCAGAGCCGGCACTCTCGTGCTGTGCTACAGGTTTGGCTTTGCTGCAACGGCGGGCAGGTTGCCGCCGACGGCGTTCATCTTGTTTCCCGCAATTCGGCTGGCACTGCTGCGGTATGATCAAGTGAGGCCCCATGGGACCGCCTTAGGCTGTGCGTCTATGCTGACCATCCAGGGAGCTGGCTTTGCCGCGCTCACGCAAGAGCCTGGACTGACTTCCATCATCGCCAACCTTCGCTGCCGCTTTGGGTTGAGCACCTCTGGCGTTGGCACGTACATCGGCCAGCCATCCAGCGACGCCAGTGCCGATACCACAGTGGCGACCATCGTCGATGACTCCTCGATCAGATGCATGTCCGTCTCACCTAGCGTGCTGGGAACCTTGCCATTGAACGTCGAGTTGGGCACGCGTACCCTCCACCTGCCGACTACTTTCCCGAGCTTTGCGGTCTATGATCCGTTGGCCAGTCAAATGAGCGCTGCGCTGCCGATGGCTGGCTTGTTCCGCCTGCAGCCCCAGCTCAGTCTCCAGGGCATATTTGAAGGCTGGGGCATGCCGCGATGCCGCTTCACCTCGCAGAATGGCACCTCCTGGGTAGGCACATCTGGTTCGGTCCTGAATGGGTCATACGCGCAATGCCGCAAGCCAAGACTGCCGAGTGCTGGCCAGTTTACGATAACATTCTCGCCAAATGGCCAATGCTTTCAAGGGCAGCACGCCGTCGTTTCATTTCTTGCGTACAACTCGCAGGTCACGCGCGTCGGAGTCAAGGGCGGCCCGTCTACCACGGCGGTCACAATCCTCATCACCGGCCAAGGCTTTCTCTACCAGAGCAGCCTCGTCGAAGGCACGTGTCACTTCACATCACTTACCTCGGCCGTTACGCTCGAAAGCTCGCTGCAAGTGACGAGCTCGACAACGGCCAAATGCCTCTCTCCCGCAAGTGGATCCGCGGCCGTGTGGTCGCTGCAGGTCCGCCAGAATGGGGTCGACCCAGAGCCCTCTCTTTTTGGCACCATCACGTTCACGGAGTACGACGTTACTGCACTAGGCGTGTCCAGCCTCGTTCCGCGGGGAGCGCCAGCCGGGGCAGCGGTGTCTCTGACGCTCACCGGCACTGGGTTTGTGGATTGTGGCGAAGGGCAGCTTGTGTGCCGCCTCGGTGGTCTCACGATTGTTCCCGGCGTGCTGCTCGATCCTGAACGCATCCTTTGCACGCTGCCGGCAACAATTTACTGGCTGCCAAACGGTGGCGACGTCCTGACGCCATTGGATGCTCTCGTTGAGGTCTCCCTCAGCAACGGCATACCTGGCAGCTTTGTCGGCAGCGGCAGTGTCAACAACGTCACCATGTTCCGATACTATCCGGCTCCCTTCCTGGCCAGTATCACCCCCTCTCGTAGTAGCGGCCTAGGCGGCGCCGTTGTCACGCTGCTCGGCAACGGGTTCACTGCTTTTTCTCACGATCCGACGGTTCGAGCAGCGTTCATGCGATGCCGCTTTGGGCCCATGGTGCAGACGATGTCGCCTCTCTGGTCGAACGATTCGCACGTCGTCTGCGTAGCCACGGTGGGAAATGAACATCCCAACGGCTTGCCGGTTTCACTCGCGCTGAACGGCATGACATTTGCAAGCCGAAGCACGCCCCAATGGCGCGCGGATTATTTCGCAACGGAATCCAATTTGCCTCGGCTGGTCTATGAAGGGGAGCATACGCCCACGCTCGTCGAGGCGTACATGACTCCGTCTGGCAAGACGCTGACCCTTGTCTTCGATCAGCCTACCAATCGTGGGAACATGAACGGCATGGAGCCTTGCTCGCTCGTTGTTGACGATGCGACATCCGCGGTGCTCCGCGGCACAGCGTCAGCCGCGGCGACTTGCGGCTGGGTGGACGATTCTACCCTGATTATCCCGCTTCCTTCTGGGACCTTTTGCAGGGGTGGCTCTCGGATTGGCTTGCGTGACGGTCGCATCTGCGCTCATGGGCTCTTGGGGATGTGTGCCGAGGGCTCGAGCCTGAACCTCGATGCGGACTTCCCATGCAACCGTATCAGCACCGACGCTCGAGAGAGCTGCAACCAGCCAACGGCGCTCATCCAAGGGCCCACGCACCTTTCGAGCTGCCCTGGCACGTCTCTCACGCTCGACGGCTCAGGGAGCCGAGGGGCTTCATCCTACGAGTGGCGAGCCAATCCAACGACAACAGACAATTACATCGAGATTGCCGCGGCGCTGGCAGAGGCCGGAAGCGTTCCGATGCTCACGCTTGGTGCGGCTGCCCTCGATGGAGGCGATCTCTTTGAATTCGTCCTCGTCGTGCGCTCGCTCACTGGCGTGCAGTCGGAAGCTGTCCATCTCGTCGTGTCACGGGCAGCCCTACCTGCGCCCACGGTAGTCATCGACGGCCCTCCATTCCTGTCCATACCCGCGTCTGCGAACATTGTAGTGCTGGCAAGTGCCATCGTCCCGTCTTGCATCGGGACGGCAGGCGGCAACGGCACCCTCGTGAGCTTCCACTGGTCAGACGCGACGCCAGGCAGTACCTCAGCACAGCTGCTCAACCTCAGCGCAAGCGCGGGGCGAGAGCTTCGACTGTCTGGAGCACGCCTGTCAGTCAATGTGTCCTATCGATTGCGGGCCTTAGGCTGTATGAATGGACAGTGCGGTTCTGCTGAGATGGAGGTTACGCGACGGCGTGCCCGTTTGCATCCGATCCTTGCGGAAGGGAACCGTACTGTGAGCATCAACGATACGGTCATTCTGGATGCATGTTCCTCGCGCGATCCAGACGATGATGCGGCAAGCTGTGAGCAGAGCACAGGTAGTTGCCATGGCGGAGTCACCATCCAGTGGACATGCTCCACATACACCGGCTTGGCTTGCGGCCTGTCGCAGCTCGTGAACACATCGTGCCGATGGTCCATTCCCAAGGGCGTACTTGCTCCAGGCACGTACTCGTTCGCCGCGTCGATGCATGCGGCTGCACGACCAGCTGGAGAGTCTGAATTGGTGACGGCGGTGATCACCGTCAGCACTGATACTCCTCCACCTGTGACAATAGCCCCACTGGCCACGCGGAAGCCCAGTGCATCCTCGAAGCTCACCTTGCTCAGCAGTGTCACTTCCATTGAGACCGAGTCGAAGAGTGTGGTATACTCGTGGTCAGTGACGCCGGCGTTCGATCTGCACTCGATCTCCGCGAGTGGCGTCAACGGGCCGACGTTGGTCATCATCGAGGGCGCTCTCACACCCGGCGCAGAGTACACATTTGCTCTACAGGCTGCGTTCGTCGTCGATGTCTCCAACGTAGCGACGAGCTACGTGACGCTGACGATGAATACGCCTCCGTTTGGGGGACAGCTGTGGATTGGCTTCGATGCGCCAGCCATCGCGCTCACAACGGTGGTGCAGCTTCGAGCCTTGGATTGGACTGACGACGACGACGACTTGCCCCTCATGTACAGCTTTGCCGTCCGTCCGAGCGGCAGCGTAGCAGGAGGCGCCGCAGAGCAGCCCGTGAGCTCAACCAGCGTTGCTGCGTCGGCAGCATGGCTGCCAGCGCATCGGGGCAACTGGACGGTCACGGTCGTGGCGAGGGACGTGTACGATGCGGCCGCATCCTTGGAGGGCGCTTTGGTGGACGTACTACCCGTTACCATGAACGTGGCCGTGGTGGACTCAGTGGTCGAGCGCATTCTTGCAGCGAAGGTCCGCAACGACCTCTCGCACTACGGAGCCTTGGTCAGCTCCTTGGGAGAGGCCTACAACCACGAGATGGCTATGGCCGAGGTGCTCATCCAAGAAATGACTTACACACTCGAAGCGGCACTGAACTCCACACCACCCCCGCTGGCGCCAGCCTCTCCGCTACCCCCACCCCCCACACCTCCATCTCGGCCTCCGCTTTGTCCGCCATTGTCAAACCCACCGCCACCCCTTCCAGCTCCCGCGCCATCGCCCGCCCCGCCCATCCCAGGGCTGAGCCAATTGTCTGAAGCTACAAGGCTCTCTGCCGAGTTGAGCTCGATCGAGCTCTTTGGCGTCTCGGCACACTTTGGAGCCAGCCGTGCCATCGATCGAAACTTCGACACGTACTGCTGGAGTGGCGTACAGCAGGGCGCTTGGTTCTCGGTCCGCATCGCGGTGGGCATGCGCCTTGGCTACGTGGCTGTGTTCAACACTCGCTTCGCCGCTGCGCCCGAGCTTGGGGACTTTGAAGTGTGGATCTCTCCAAGCTTTGGCGAGACCAATCCCGCTGCCGGCGCAAGACGTTGCGGTCAGGCCAGCTACGTGGCAAGTCAACCGGCGAGCGAGCCTTACGTGCTGTGGTGTGGCAGTGCAAGCACTGGCTCGAGCACGGGTGAGTATGTGACCCTGAAGCAGCTGGGGGCAGCGCGCAGCCTGATCATCGCGGAGCTCAACGTCTATAGAAGATTCAACCAACCGCCTCCGCCCTCGCCTCCTCCTTTACCGCCTCCGCCGCCTGGACTGCCACCGCCTCCGAGTCCGCGACCACCGCCGCCACCTCCTTCTGCACCTCCCGCACCGCTGCCTCCCTCCTTCATCAACGTCACCATCCTGATGCATGATCGCGCCGAGGCGCAAGCCGCCACCATTGAGCTAGAGTCACGCCAAGAGGCATACCGACAGCGACTGATGAAGCTTCTAGACGTACCTTCGATGCAAGGCTCGGAGCAGCTCGGCCTGTTGGCACCCGCTGTGCTTCGGATTGCGAGCGGTCGCTGTGATGAGCTCACGCTCGACCTGGGTGCGCAGCTCCTCTCGCGATTCCTCACAGGTGAGGCGTCCCAGGGCTCGGGGCTGATGCAGCTGACCGCTTCTCACGTAGCTGCTAGCTTTGGGCTCATGTTCGAGCAAGGCAATCGCAACGCGGCGGAGTCGTCAGAGGACCTCCGCCGCCGCCGTCTTCACGAGCAGGCGCAGCTACGCGCTCTCATGCTCGTCGATGGCACCGAAGAGTTCAGACTGGCCCTCGGCGTTGGTCTTGTCGTGGGTGAGGTGCGTGAGGTGCAGTCTGCTCAACTAGGGCTGGGTGTGGCGCTGTGGGATCTGTGCGGACGTAGTGCCACGGGTCCCGGAGCTGTGCGTGTCCGCGCCCTGAGCAACGGGGCTCACGCTTCCTTGCAGTTGCCGTCATCGATTGGGTGCAACGCGGCATGGGCAGACGGCTTGCGTACCGGCTTGTCCGTGTTCCTGACAGGGTTTCGTGCGTTTTCTGAGGAGCGATTCGAGATGGGCACAGCAGTTGCACACTTTAGCGTACATCACGAGAATGGCACCGAGATGCATCCGCCAGTGTGGAGTCTGCGCGAGCAGAGCACCGTGCGGCTCTCGATTCATGCCGCTGCTGCACCTCCCAGCCAGCTCCAAGGTATTTGGGAATGTGCGCCTCCTCCCCCATCTCCGTTGCCACAAGCTCCTCCGCCGCCATGGCCGCCACGAAGAGCTCCCCCACCACCGCGGCCACGACGTCCCCCAAAGCCGCCGCCCGGGGTACCGCCGGCTTTACCACCATCGCTGCCGCCCTCCCCGCCACCGCCTATGCCACCCCCCTCACCACCTCCCCCTTCGCCGCCACCAGAGCCACCGCCCAAGCCTCCACCCCCGTCACCACCGCCCCCTTCGCCGCCGCCACCCGTCACGCCACCGCAGCCATCACCGCCGCCGCCCACGTATCCGCCCTTGCGTCCACTTCCAGACTCGCCCCCGGCCCTGCCTCCTCCGCCACCATCGCCCTGGCCGCCATGGCCCTCACCACCCCCGCCCAGGCCTAGCCCGCCCTTGAAGCCTCCTCCGCGATCGCCTCGACCCTCTCCACCGCTGCCATCACCACCACCGTCGCCTCCCCCGCCCCCACCACATCCATCCCCACCGCCGTCGCCGCCATCGCCTCCACAACCACCTCCATCGCCTCCATCGCCTCCATCGCCTCCACCACCTCTGTCACCTCCATCGCCATTGCCACCACCTCCATCACCACCGCCATGTCCTCCACAGCCTCCGCCGAGGCCACCTCCATCTCCACCCCCGCCATCACCGCCGCCAGTCCCACCACCATCTCCTCCTCCGCCCTCTCCACCACCGCCAAGCCCTCCTGCGCGTCCGCCGCCGCCTTCGCCGCCACCGCCACCCCCTCCAAGCCCCTCACCTCCACCCATGCCGCCGCCTCCGCCTCCCGAGAGGCCACCGTTGGTACCACCTCCAGATCCGCCTCCATCTCGACCACCATCATCACCGCCATGGCCTCCTCCTCTGCCTCGGCGACCGCCCTCTCCACCGCCCGCACCGCCACGCCCCCCTCCCCCACCTTCGCCAGAGCTCCCTCCCTCGAGACCGCCGCCACCGCCAAGCCCGCCTCCAGCCTCACCCTCGCCAAAGCCACCGCCAAGCCGTCCTCCACCTAAGCCTCCAGCCATGCCGCCCTCCCCGCCACCACCCACGTGCAGCTCAGTACTGTACACGATTGCAACCTACTCACCCGACATGACCTGCTATCAGCTCGTGCAGCTCGAGATTCGCTTTGGCGGCGCGCCTGAGGCGGAAGCCTTTGCTCGCGTTGCGGCGTTGTACCCGATCTGTGCGCCTTGTGTTGACGTTTGGTCGCCGCCACCGCCGCCGCCACCTCCACCGCCCAGACAGCCACCACCATCGCTGCCGCCACCTTCCCCACTGAGACCACCACCGCGCATTCGCCCTCCACCCATGCCTCCGCCCAGGCCACCTCCGTCCCCGCCACCTCCGTCGCCGCCTGTACCGCCACACATGCCTACGGGGACTTCGTGCCGCCTTATCCTTGGTGTGGGCGACTGCTCCGACCAGAACTGGTGCAGCGGCCAGGGCAATTGCGTGGCCGGCCGTTGTGTGTGCCCAAACGGCTACATCGACTCCAACTGCTCAGTACGAATACGCTGCCACCAATGGGACGTGGCCGCACGATCCTGGAGCCTCCATGGGCTTAATAGCTCCGTGATCGATGGCATGCTCGAGTGCTCGACGTATCAGTCGAGCGGGCTCCTCGTCGGTATCATAGAGGTACACGGCCCGAGTTCGTCGCCAGCGCCGCCAGCGCCGCCTCTGGCACCGCTGCTGATGCATGCGCACGACACGAGTGGCAGCGGCGCTTCGTCGCTGGGCATCGTGCTCTGCCTCTTTGCGCTCGATGCCTGTTCATTGCTGCTGCTCGTTGGATGGGCGCGCCGATCTCGATGGCAGATTACCCACGAGATTAGTCACGAAAGTAGCCGCGAGATGCTGCTGCTCATTAGGTGGGCGCGCCGGAACAATGCACGTGCGTATCGAGGAGCGAAGAACATCGACCCAAGCAGCGAGGGAGAGGCCGAAGCGGTCCACGAGGCAGCCGCAATTGGGAAAGAGGGCCAGATGGACCCCGGGCTTCTCGGCTCAGCGCCTGCCCCGTACACTCCAAGACCACGAGCACACGTCCAGGTAGCGGCGCAGAGCCTGCAGCTGTTTTGGAACGGCCTGATGACGGAGCTCTGCATCTGCGCAGCCATTGCACCCAAGACAGCCGGCCTAGGGCTGCTCGCTGTCCTTGCCGCGCTGCTCTGCTCGCGAATCACTCGCGTGCTCTGCTTGCATGCTTTCCGTTGGGCCACGGGGCAACCGCAGAGCACGGGGAGACCGCGGAGTGCACGCACGCTCCCCGAGCCCATGGACGGCACGGCGAACACGATGCAGGTGCTCGAGTTTGGGGAGGCACCATCGTTGCTGCGTCACCAATCGCCCCGCCAGCGGCTGACACCCGATGGGATTGAGGACATGGCGAGGCAGCATCTAAACACCTTTGACGACATGGCGAGGCAGCTCGAGCGAGGCCATTCTTTCGTGGAGGTCCTTGGTGCTTTCGACCAGCGACACTCGCCACGTCGTTGCGTGCCATGCATCCACTCGCCACGGCCACTTTCCGAGCTGGAAGCCGCACCCGTAACGGTGCCCGCAGAGATTCCCGCTCCTCTCGACGAGCTGGTTAGGGTTGCCGATCAACTCGATCTTGACCACAAGCGCCCCACCATCACAGATCCCGCGAACGCGGCGGAGCTCTTCGGAGCGACAGGGCAGGAGTCGTCGATGGCGCCTCGAGCAGCTCTGCGTGTGGCTCGCGTGTCCGCAGCCGGCCCACTCTGTGGCGCCTGGGCAGCTCGTACGCAGGTGCGGGCGGCAGTCGCGCTCATGGCGCTCCGTAACAACGAGACGCCCCCGCCCTCCCCACCGTCTGCTTACGAGGCGATCCAGGGCGCCCGTGACGGCGCCCCCATGGAGGTGACCGATTTGGACGACGACGAGGATGCAAGTGAGGAGGGCATCGAAATGAACGACGCCGCCTGGCGAGCTCCACGGCGACTCCACTTGCCCGACCCTGCGTCCGAGTTGAAAGCGCTTCTCGAGCTCGAGTCACAAGCCATCGCTGCCCAGAGGCTCGAGCTGGAGGGGCAGCGGGCTGAGCTCGAGACAATCGTGGCACGCAACGATGAACGCGAGGAGCTGACGAGGTCAATCATGGCCGAGCTGGAAGGTTCAACGGACACCAGTACTGCGCAAGGGGCGCCCGCACGAGTCCAGCCATTGCCCCGGGCGTGCCGAGAGGCGTGGGGAGAGGCGTGGGGCTCGAGCAACGCATCCTCACCGCCCTCGGCCAGAGTTGGCGCGCGGCCTAAGTGGTGGCCTAATTGCTGGACTAATGGCCTAATTGGCGCGCGGCCTAAGTGGTGGGTGGGCCGATTGCGGCATGTGAGTCACTCGTGGCCTCGCCCACCACAGCGCTCGTGGCCACGCCCTCCACACTGGCTTCGAGTGTTGCCGGCGACGGGGGCAGCAGGGGGCGGGCTGCGTCGACGCGCCGCTAAGATCCTCACGGCTGCCAGCAGCAGTGCGAGGCAAAGCTCTTCACAGTCGCCGCGGTCGGTTCCATCTCGCGAAGTAGGGTCTAGTGCGGACGACGCGAGGCACGCGTCGAAGAGTGCCCACCACCACGCGAGTCTCTCTACCCGGTTGGCGGTAGCTTGGGGCGCAAGCGCGACCGTTGTGATCACTGCTGGCCTGATCACACTTGGTATTGGCCAGTGGCTAGGCGTCGGCACGCTGGTTGCATGGTTTGCAGCGAGGGCCGTCAAATCCGCGCCGACATTCTTCAACGTCGCGCTTTCAACCTCACGTCAAGTTACACGCGTCAGAAGTACGTAAAGCGTAGTGTAGTACACGCCTCGACCGCGTACGGCTTTAGATGTAGAGGCTTGAGGGAGCGTAGCAATAGCAATACGAGTACATCTGCACGACTGACAAGAAGATTTGCGCTTTTGACACAAGATCCTACGCTACATCAGCCGAACCAGCGCCATGTTGAAATACACAATCGAGGGTGGTAACTACCTGATTACTAGTGAAACCGCAAACCCTCCCCCATGCCCTCCCCATTCTCGGAATCTGCTCTATCGCAAATCAAAATACCGAATCGAGTACCACAGTAACGACGGTCGCACGCCCCACGCTCACACACCGCACACGCGGCCGTCTATGTAACCCAACCGGAACCGGAAACCCGGCGGGGTTTTGAAAACCGCTCCAGCCTCCACTTCGCACTTCCACCCGCGACCGTCCCCCTTCCTTATCCTTTACCACTCCGCCAACAGCTCAACAACAAGATCCCCACGTGCATCGGCCAACAATTCGTACCGCTAGCTAGTTGGCTCCGAGTTCCTTTATGCATGGCACACATCTCACAGTTGAAGCTGAATGCCAGCCTTTCCTTGCACTGCGTTACGAATCGAGGTCTTCCCTTCCTCTTTGAGATCGTTGTAGGTAAGACTGCATGGCACAAGGGTCGATGTATGATCAATCACTTTGCTGTGTGTTAGCCAGGTTTGATAGCAGGTAAACAGGGGAGTTCAAAATTTTGGCAAACTTACTCCATTTTTGTCAGCCCGCCATTCACACCCAGGGCGTCAGCGATTGCAGTGATGCCCTCTGCGGTGTAGGTGCCTACTTGCCGTTGTTCGTGGCCATCCTCGACAGTCCAGATGCCGCACAGCTGGTTGCTGGAGAGGTCGATGCTTGTCAGCCCGCCTGTGACTATGGCCTGTGACAGGTCCGACGCCAGCAGGATCGCATCGGGCGGCTTGAGATTCTTTTTAGAGAAGTTAGCTGTGGTCTGGTCGCGCAGGATGCCGCAGAGCGAGATACCCTTCTGCTCCGCAACCTCTGCGAGCATCTTGGCTGACGCCGCATCGAGCTGATTGCCCAGGAGGTTGGTCACCGTCAGCGCGCCATTAACGCGCAGGGCGTCGGCGATTGCAGTGATGCCCTCTGCGGTGTAGGAACCGTGTTGGCTGCCATCGATGTCAGTCCAGATGCCGCACAGCTGGTTTTCGGAGAGGTTGATGCTTGTCAGCCCACCTGTGACACCAGCCTGTGACAGGTCCGATGCAAGTAGGATCGCATCGGGGGGCTTGAGGTTCTGATCGCGGAAGTCAGCGGTGGTCTGGTCGCGCCGAATGCCGCAGAGCGAGATGCCCTTCTGCTTTACGACCTCAGCGAGCATCTTGGCGGACTCTGCATCAAGCCGATTGTCCAGGAGGTTGGTCGCCGTCAGCGTGCCTGTGACGGCCACCATGGCGGCCACAGACTTTGCTCCCACTGGACCGATGCGGTTCATGACCATGTTGAGCGACACGAGCTTGGTCTCCTTGTTGCTCTGGATGGCCTCGCAGACTGCGCTTACGCCCTCATCGTTGAGGTTGTTGTAGGACAAATCCAGGGCCATCAGCCCACTGTTGACACCAAGCATGTCTGCCACATGCTTAGCGCCTGCTTCCCCGCCAAGATTATTCGAGGACAGGTCGATGCTCGTCAGCGCGCCCATGACGGGCATGAGACCCGCCACGACAATGACTCCCTCAACTCCAACGCCCTTCCCCTTCAGGTCCAGCTCCGTGAGCGAGTTGGCGCGCATCTCCTTGATCGGGATCTCGTTGAACATCTCGATCTTGAGGTTGCCGAGGACAGCCGCTGAGAGCTGCTCAGCACTGTCGCCCGCGATGTTGTTATGGCGGATGTCGACGCACGTCAACGTGCCATTGACGCGCAATGCATCGGCGATCGCAGTAATGCCCTCGGCGGTGTAGATGCCCTTGCCTTCCCAGCCTAATCCACAGAGATCGTTGCCGAAGAGGTCGATGCTTGTCAGCGCGCCTGTAACGGCTACCATCGCCGCCACAGTGTTTGCTCCGACTGGACCGATGCCGTTGCTCCTGAAGTTGAGCGACACAAGCTTGGTCTCCTTATTACTCTTGATGGCCTCGCAGATCGCACCAACTCCCTCATCACCAACATGGTTGCCAGAAATAGACAACTCTGTCAGCCCGCCGTTGACGCCAAGAGCGGCGGCCAGCTTCTTGATGCCTGTCATGTCCCTGCCGTAGTCAGTGAGATGATTTATGGACAGGTCAACGCTCGTCAGCGCGCCATTGACGCCTACCATCTTGGCCACTTGCTTGGCTCCTGCTGACCCACCAATGTTGCTGCCGCGGATGTCGAGCTCCTTAAGCGAAGTGTTTTGTTCTAGTGCCTCGCAGATGGCCTTGGTGCCCTCCTCCCCCAACATGTTGTGGGCGAGCAACAGCTTCGTCAGCCCGCCCATGATGCGTATGAGACCCGCCACGACCATGACTCCCTCGACTCCGACGTCCTTCCCCGTCAGGTCCAGCTCCGTGAGCGAGTTGGCGCGCATCTCCTTGATCGGGATCTCGTTGAACATCTCGATCTTGAGGTTGCCGAGGACAGCCGCTGAGAGCTGCTTAGCGCCGTCGCCCGCGATGTTGTTACGGCGGATGTCGACGCGTGTTAGCGTGCCATTAGCAGGAATGAGATAAGAAATGAGCATGGCCGCAGGCCCACGAAGCCCCTTTCCGCGCAAGTCCAGCTCCGTCATGGTGTCCTCCCGCATGTGCTGCACCGGAATGCCGCATGCCACACCTGAGCCCGCACAGGCGACGGCTGCGATTGTCAGCTTCAACGGAGCCTCTCTGTCGCCTGATATGCAGCTGTCAAGAGCAGCCTTAGCAGCCCGTTGCACATCCCCGTTTTGCAGATTCGCCGCGCGGACTTTCGCCACGTCCACCACAAAGCCGTATCCATGAAGGCGCGCCAGCCCTGGCAGCATTCGCCCCGCAAGGGCCGTGTCCCCGGCACGGCCGGCCTCGATGAGCAACTCAACGTCCAGGTCCGTGATCTCTTCCAGATGTGTGGGTGCCGGCTGCCCGCGGCCGCGGCACAGGCGCGAGCAGAGGACACGCCGTGACAGCGCACGCCAAAACCGATTAACGCCCTTGAGCTCGCACAGCGTCGCCACGCCCACCATTCCCAGTGCAGCCTCCCTGGCATCCGTAGTGGCTGGCACCCCCGCGAGCGAGGGCTGCCGCAGAGGTGTGAATGGGGCGGCGGATGACGCGGTGGCCTGAGTGGGAGTGACGACGGCGGCAGGAGCGGCAGTACGGGCTGCGACCGGTGAGGCTAGCGCTCTGATCGTCTTATCGAAGCGCAGCCGTTCCTCCGCA
>Ga0180439_100841_pt1 | contig 20046 bp, 10 predicted proteins | sample ChrtobMetaP5_0mM_FD_119744 | JGI IMG/M metagenome (GOLD analysis project Ga0180439, IMG submission 119744) | Chrysochromulina tobin associated microbial communities from unialgal haptophyte culture, Seattle, Washington, USA - P5_0mM MetaG | ecosystem: Host-associated > Algae > Haptophytes >...
GAACGAGATCAGCGTCAAGATCGATGGCGTCGCAATCACCTCGGGAACGCTGGGCGACTTCCAGACGTACACGTACTCGCGCTGCCTCACCCCTGGATCGCACGTACTCGTACTCATGGACTCTGTGGGGGACGGCTGGCACGGAGCGTATGTGACGATCAATGGCGTCAACTACGGCATGGCCTTCACCGCAGGGTACTCGCAGACGCATGCATTCCAAGTTGGCCCATCGCCGCCGCCACCATCACCGCTGCTGCCATCCCCGCCGCCGCCGCCCTTGCCGCCTCCTCCGCCCTCACCACCGCCGCCATCGCCCTCACCACCACCACCATTGCCACCGCCGTCGGCTTCGCCGCCGCCGCCGCCGCCGCCGCCGCCACCGCCGCCGCCGCCGCCGCCGCCGCCATCGCCCTCCCCGCCGCCGCTGCCATCGCGGCCACCGCCGCCGCCGCCGCCGCCGTCCCACCCGCCACCACCATTGCCACTGCCGCCGCCTTCGCCTTCGCCGCCGCCTTCGCCGCCGTCGCCTTCAATCTCCCAACCGCCACTACCATCGCTGCCACCACCATCGCCGCCGCCACCCTCCTCGCCGCAGCCACCCCCGCCGCCGCCGCCCTCGCCACCGCCGCCCTTACCGCGGCCTTCGCCATCGCCTTCGCCATCGCCGCCGGCGATGAGCGTCGTCGGATTCACCCTCGAGCTCGCCGGTGACGTCTCTTCATTCACCCCAAGCGTACAGACCGAGATGAAGAGCGCGATCGCAGCGAGGGCGGGAGTCGATCCATCGGCAGTGGAGGTGGCTGTATCGCCGGGCAGCGTCATCATCGACGTGAGCATCCAGACGACCACAGTGACGGCGACCTCGGTGCAGTCGATGATGGCCAGCGCGACGAGCAGCCCAAGCAGCGCGACCGCCATGCTCGCGAGCATCACCGGCATCTCAATCGCCGTGCTCGCAGTCGTGACGCCACCTTTTGTCGCCGACGTCGCACCACCTCCACCGCCGCAACCATCGCCACCTCCACCCATTTCACCGGGGACAGATGCATCGTCTGTCGAGACGAGCGGATCCACGAGCTTTGTAGTCCCCATCACCATCACCCTCGCCATCGTTCTCGCACTTGCTTTCGTCTTCATGAGCCGCCTTCGCTGCCGTCCCGACAACACGCGGCGCTCGATGATGACGACCCCAGCGGTGAGTGCGGAGGAAGCTGGGGTCCCCAGAGCCGGTGGCGGTGGCAGCGGCGGCAGCGGCAGCGGCGGCAGCGGCGGCGGCGGCTGCGGTGGCGGTGGCGGTGGCGGTGGCGGTGGCGGTGGCGGTGGCGGCGGTAATGGGGCGGAGCGCTCGTCGAGGACTCACTCAGTTGTGACGGCGCTGCCAGTAGGAGTCCCCATCACCACCCCGTCTGAGCCGCCCCAGTTCCCACAGGTGGTTGGTGGCCCGGTGGTTGGTGTCCCGTGGTTGGATGGACCGATGGTTGGTGCTCCTGTGAAGCCGGAGCATGCCCCAACTCCGATGCCGTCATGGGTGCCCATAATCTCTGTCGACGAGGCACTGGAGTCGATGCGCAACCAAATGCCATGGTTGTTCCGGCGTGTGCCAGAAGGGCAGGTGCCCACTCCACAGGCGCACGGTACTGAGATGTCGAGTGTGCGAAGCTACGGACGACCATACTCAGCCAATCGGCCGGTTGTCTCCAAACCCGCCTTGGGTAGCCCCGGTGGCTCCACCTCGAGTTCCTCTACCTCGCGCTCCTCTACCTCGGAGTCAGCACCGACTCTCCAGCGGTTCGAAGACGAATTAGGCGCGACCTTCGACGGCGACCCATTTCCCTCATCCAAGGTGGACCAAATAATGGGCAAAATGAGGGAAATGGGCTTCAAAGAATTCAGTCGTGACGACGCGCGCGTAGCCGTCGAGAATTTCGGCAACGACCTCAGCGTCGACATGATCGTGGAGAGGATTCTCGGCACCTGGCCCTGCTGAAGCATGTGTTACTGTGTGGACTGTGCAAGGTTTCTGTCATTCCGTGCGTTGATGTTCACATGATTGTACGGCCCGAATGAGGAATGTTGCGAGACGATGCTCGGGCTGGGGCCTGGGCGTACACGAGGGTACGGTACTGAACCGTCGGAACATGCGTTATTTCAGCTTGAAAAGCGATTGTCGCATGTCGGGGCGCGTTACTTGGCTGGTGCGCCACAGTGGCTGTATGTACCACCTGAGTCTCGCCTCAGTTAAAGTTGAAGTTAAAGTGAGACAGTCAGTCGGTCAGTCAGGATTGTGGAATTCCTACGCCGCAACGCGCGCAACACGGCGCGTACACGCAACTCAAAAGCTTCACGCCGCCGCAGCCTGCGCCTCCCCTGCGAGCCATCGAGTTGTGGAGCGGTACCGCTTCTTCTTCTGATCCTTCTGACGGTTCCAAAACTTCTCTCCGCCAGTCTCGAGCAGCAGCAGCGAGAGTGGCCACCGAGCGACCTCGACGCCGTGCTCGACGTGGCTCACGCCGTCCGCGCCCTCGGTCTTAAGAGGCCCCGAGGCAATGAGCGCGGCCTCAGTCTCCATCGCGTCCGGTCCTCGCTCGTGTAGCTGCCAGTGCAGCGACACGCCCCACACTCGCGGCTGCTCGCGGAACAAGCTGCTGATCAGATCGCGACCTCGCACGCTCATGGGCCCCTTGCCGAGGGCATGGCCCAAGCCCCGCGCGCGACGACGGTACGGGTCGGTCGGCGACTTTGGCTGGAGCTCGCCACTCACCTGCGGAATTCTGGCCTCCAACGGTCGGTTGAGTGGCATCTCCGCGATAAACGTTTCAAGGTAGCCGCTGAGCGGCTCGACGACGTCGGCGGCATCGCCGAGGTCGAGAGCCAGCTGTGCATACCTGATATCGGAGGCGAACGAGACGCCATCAGTGGACTGGGAATCAGGCCATCGGCGGATAGGCAATCAGGAGGCCATCGACGGTTTGGCAATCAGGAGGCCATCGGCGGTTTGGCAATCAGGAGGCCATCGGCGGATTGGCAATCAGGAGGCCATACGCGGTTTGGCAATCAGGAGGCCATCAGTGGCTATCGGCCTCGCTCAGGTCGAGCGCCTCTGCTGTGCGTACGCTTCGATGGTGGAGATGCGCCCAGCCTCCTCACGCGCCTTTCCTTGCTTGCGCACGGCGGTGCCGAAGACGCTGCGCTCCGATCCGGCCTTGGGTGAGATGACCACCTTGGGCACCGCGTCTGGTAAGGTGCGAAAGATCTGGCGCACTTGGTTCCAAGTACCGTCGAGCAGAACGATGTCCAAGCAAGGCGACGGCGGCACTCGACCCGTCGAGGACGGCTGCTGCTCCGATGCGCTGCTGCCGCTGGCCCCAGACGCCGGTGAGGCCGTGGCTGGAATGCGAGCCACGCGCTCGAGCAGCGCGGCGGGCGTGAGCGCATCGGGAGACGGGTAGAGCACGGCGGTCGTCGGCTGGCGGCACAGCTGCTCGAGCTCCTCATCGTGCGCTGGCAGGCCGGAGACGAGGAGCGTCGCGCGCGGATGGGCGAGCAGAAGCAGTTTGCCTGTCGCGGTCGTGCGCAGCACCTCCTTGCAGTGCGTCACCACCCAGAGGCGGTGCGACAGCGCCAGCGGCGGCATCTGGGTGCAAATGCACGGGTTGAGCGTGCAGGCGAGGCATGCGCCATAGCGACGGCACTTATTCAGCATCGATGTCACCGCATTCCCGACCTGCATCGCGTGCCGCTCGGCGAGGGGCACGTCCTCGCCAAAGGCAGCGTCGTGGTCACGAGAAGCAGTGCAGGCGGCAATGGACGCGAAGCGAGCGAGCAATCGACCACGAGGCGACGACTCCTCACTGATGTCGTCTCCCGAGGCGCCGTTTGATGTGGGCGCTCTAGGGCTCAGCTCGCCAGTGCGAACGCTGCTGATGAGCGCTTCGAGCTGCCGCAGCGTTGTGGCCGATCCCATGTGAAGATGAGAGAAGTCACGCGAGGACGGCGTCGAAGGCGAGCTGTGGGGAACATCGGGGGAGCCTTGCCTTGCATGCATTGTGAATAAAGAGGTGGGAAGGGGGTGTTTGCAGGAAGATGCGGGATTGAAAGAAAGGGTTTTTGAAAAGCACGCCAGCGTTCGTGCCATGCATCAGGAAGGCCTCTCGTTGATATCCCTGCGCAGGCGGCCGGGTAGGGTGTTCGCAACGCCGCATGTAATTGGCGGATCGCCGCCCGCGGATGCCACTCCCTCCTGCCGGATGCGCCGCATGTCCGCCATGACACTCTTGACGCCGCTCATGTACTTGTCCGCCTGTGGCACGTGGACGACGCCTTCGATGCCGCGTGGTGCCAGCCGCCCTTGCGGTCGAAGATTGATTTCGCTGCGTCAAAGGAGGCCTTCTTCTTGTAGTCGCTGCGCTTGCCGGGTGGGCCGATCACGCTCTCGTACTCGGCGAGAAACCAAACATTCGCGTCGCTCGGCTCCTGCGCCTCGACGCGCGGCCGGCATCGGGGGGCGAACTGGGGAGCTGAGAGTCGGAGTGAGTGCCGGCGGTGGGCTGGGATGCGAGGTGCGTGCGGCAAGGCAGGCGCGAACCTCTCATGCAAGTACCGCCTCTCATCACACGCCCTACCCTACCCCTGGGCAGCGAGTCCGAGGAGCTCCCCGCGCCTCGGGACTCGTGCATCTCGAGGTTCCACGAGGCGCCCGTCTCCTTCGCCTCCTTGGTCTGCTCGATCGCCGCGGTGAGCTTCCCGAGTTCCCGTGGGAGGGGGCGGGCTCCAACTCGAAGGCGGAGGCGGCCGTCGAGCAAACGTTGGACTTGGGCATGAAGAACGGGTGCATCGGGGGCTCGTTCGGCTGCATTCTCTAGAGAGAGTGAGAGAGAGAGAGTGGGTGAGTGGCACAGAAAAAGCGCTAAAACCCCGTCGGGCTGCACACGCCGTCCGTTCCGCCTCCTCCGAACCCTTGAGGCGTCATCCTTGGCCACTAGCTGGTCGTCGATCGGCGCAGGGGGAGCGCGTCGGCGATTTTTGATTCCCGGACACAAACCACAGGTTACCGGTACATTATCATTCACGCGGCCAAGTTGTGCTCACGCCGCTTTTGCCGCGCGGGGCCCGCTGGTCGTCTGGCATGCCATCAGAACTATCAGTCGGCCAGACTGGCGGCCTATCGTCCACGGCCAATCTGGCGTACGGCCTGCGCGCCAGCGATGAGCGGCTGCGGCCGCAGCCGTCGCGACCGGCGCCCGCTGCGGCGCCACCCGCCGCGGCCGTAGTCGAAGAGGCATCTACGATCATCCAGGCTGCCGCACGTTCTCGGGGCGTGCGGCGCGACGCCGAACGGAGCGAGAAGTGGCTCGGGGACCTCACGCGTAGCAGCGCCAAGCTCGACGCCAAGGCGCTCGGAGAGCTCGGCGACGGCAAGCGATCGATCCCGGGCCCGCTGCTTGGCGTCGCCGGGCGCACCCAGTTTGCGCGCGCGGCGGAGGAGAAAATCGCCGCCGAGCGCGCCAAGACCCTGGCGGAGTCGAATCCGGGTAGGTCTGCGCGCAAAGCCAGATCGGGTCCGGGCGGCACGGGCATCGGCCTACGAGGAGCCGTGGGTGCCGTGCGAGCCGCCAACGCGTTCTCCAAGTCGAGCTCGAGCTCGACCTCGCAAGGCATGAAGACCTTCCGGAAGGCGAACATCGACTTCGTGAAGGAGGGCATCCTGGGGCCGCTCATCGACCGCGCGGCCCGGCTCGGCGAGGGCATCCTCGCGGCGCGTGTGCGCCAGGCGGAGTTCGAGAGCAGGCTGCTACCCAAGCCCGTATGCGTCGCGTCGCTCTTCGGAACGGCGGTGGCGACGGGCGACGCGCACTCGAGCCTCGCATTCCTCGAGCAGGACGGGCTTGGGGTGCTCGCCTCGCGCGCCGAGCTCCTCCAGCTCTCGATGCACACCTGCCCGCTCCCCCAGCTCGGGCTGCAGCCGCTCGTGCGCCAGACCGCTCAGCAAGCGTCCGAGCTGCCCACGACGGCGCCGATCCACTCGGTCTGTGTGGATGCGGCGACGGCGCGCGTGTTCGCGCTGCACACGGACGGCGTCATGCTCGTCTGGGGCGCCCGGCACGGCGAGCTGCGCCACTCGGCGCCGCTGCTGCCGCCGCCCGCGATGCAATCCGCACCCACCGAGCCGCTCATCGCTGTCGATGAGGAGTCCCAACTACTTCTCTTCGATTGCAGCTGGCACGACGGCACGGTGCGCGTCCTCGAGCCCCTCTCGCTCGACACACTCTCGTCCGTCTCGGTCGCGCTGCCGGGCGAGCCGCCCGGCACCCGTCGTGTCGCGCACCTCGCATACATCGAGCTCGTGCAGCTTCTCCTTCTCTCACTCGAAGGGTCGGCCGCCGTGCTCGCCTTCGACGCCGGCTCAGGCGCATTGCGCGCCGAGTTGGGCGGTCACCTGGGTGCGCCGCCGCGCCTTCAGTGGCTGCTGCGCCTGCAACGGCTCGCGACGCTCGGCGGGGGGACGCCGCCCTTCGGAGACGCTTCCGCGGGCGGCGACTGTTCAGTGCGAGTGTGGAGTCTGACCCCACGCCGCGCCAACCCGCCACCCAACGACTACTTTGCCGAGGTCCAGCGCCAAGCGGCGGCCAAGCGCGAGGCTGAAGGCAAGCGCGGCGACCCCAGCGGCGTGGGCGATGGCCCGCCCGCCATCGAGGTCGTGTGTGAGCGCGTGCTCACTGGGCACACGGCCGCCGTGACGGACGTGACCTTCCTGCCCGACTCGGCGCTCCTCGTCACATCAGCCATGGACTGCTCAGTGCGCTTCTGGGACGTGGACGCGATGCCGCACCCGCTCACTGCGCCCGAGGGTGGCGCTCACGTGCGCGTCGGGCCAGGCCGTTACGAGCCCATGCGCCCCGAGTGGACAGTGACGAACCCGCCGTACGTGAATTGCCTCGTCATACACACCGCCGAGCCCCCCCTGCGCCTGGGTGTCGTTACCGGCTGGAGAGGGCCCGAAGGGTTGCTTGTGCTCACGGCCCGTGGCACCCCGTTCAAGGGCAAGGCGGTGGTGGGGCCGCCTTCATCGAACTCTCCACCCCCCGGCGGCCACCTCGCCCTCTGGGCGGTGACGCGAGCTCTCCTCCAGATCGAGGCAGCTCGCTTTGACGAGATCCTCGATAAGGATACGTACGCGACGCTCGAGGCGACCGCCGCGAAGGATTGGCGCGCCGCGCTCCTCCGGCTACGCGCGGCCGAGGCGGGGCTGGGCGATGTCGTTGCGAACGCACGCCGGACGCACGACTCGGCGCGTACGGCGCGGATGGAACTGCTCCGCCACGCCTCCCTCCACCGCGCCTCGCTCGCGGACTCGCTCGATGAAAGCCTGCTGCGTCAGGTACAATTGATTTCGATGGATTGCGATGGATTGCGATTGAGTACGATTGAGTACGATTGAGTACGATTGAGTACGATCAGCTGACATGCGCCAACGAGTGCCTGCTGCGCTACCTGCTGCGCCAGGTCTTCTTCTATGCGGTGCGCGAGGCGGAGGCGCTCGAGGCGCGCGCGCGCAATCGGCCCAAGCACGAAGGGGCGCCCTCGCTCACGCTCACCCAGGTCTACTCGATCTGCCGCGAGCACCAGCTGCTGTGCACGCCCCTGAACAACCTCCAGTCGCTCCGGCGCTGGCTGGCCGAGCTGCGCGAGTTCAAGCCGTCCGCCGCCTCGAAGCGGGCGGCCCAAAAGGGGCTGATCGAGAAGCCCGCGCCCGACGGCGGCGTGCCCGCCGAAAAGATGCGCTACCCTTGGCAGGTCGAGCCCGGGCTGCCCCCGCCCGACAACACCGGCGAGGTGTACGGCAACGGCGCGCGCATTGACGAATTCGTGTTCACGCGGCTCGTCAAGGATTTGGATCCGATCGAACGGCTGCGGGACGATGCACACGCGCTGGGTACGACGGTGGCGTACCTCGTGAAGCAGTGCGCAACCCCGCGCCACGCGGCGCGCTTTGCCGCTGAGGGCCGCGCCGCACGCTGGGAGGCGCTCGGCGAGATTGCGCTGAGATCGCTCGACACGCTGCATGCCCATCTCCGCGCGCACGCCATCGGGTACGTGCGCCGGCAGCTGCTCGAGATGCTCGCGCCGCCGCCGCCGCCGTACGCGCCACGCGCCAAGTCGGCGTTCGAGCTGTCGCCCCCTCATGTGCCGCCGCCGCGTCCGCCCCCTTATGAGATCGATCGCTCGATGCCGATCGAGTCCGCCTCCGAACCCCCGCGGATCGTATACGCGGCGCACGAGCGCTCTGGTGGGGGCGCTATCGGCTGCGTCGCGGTGGTGTCGCAGGCTGCCCTCGGCTCCTCCCGAGGTGGAGACCATCTCGCCATCGAGGTGGCTGCCTCCCGCGCCCTCGCCGATGCCTGCGAGCTGTACACACGTGCCCTCGGGTATGAGCTCACGCCTCCCTCGGTGCGCCAACGGCAGCACGAAGCGCACCTCGCCTACGAGCCCACGCCCAACATGACGCCACTCGACCAGCTGCTCGCGCTTAACGGCCCTCTCGGCGGCAAGCTCGGTGCGGAGCCCAAAAAGGGTCAACCCTCGTCAGCGGACGGCGGCGTTGGCAAGGACGAGGGCGGCGGCGAGGCGCTGCTCTTGCGGCACATCCTCTCTCTCTGGGGTCGTCAGCTTCTACTCGCGCTCCAAGCAGCGCACAAGCGCGGCATCCTGCTGCGCACGCTCCGCCTCTCGCACATTCTCGTCTCCTCGGATGGGCGTCGCATCAAACTGGGACCGTCGGCTCTCGCCAACTTTGCCTTGACTGATGGCAGCACGCTCGACGGCGGCGGCCGTGTTCTGTCGGCGAACGAGCTACCGCCCCTCCGAGGGCCCATCAGCAGCGCGATGACCGCCGCGCCTCGGGCCGACTTGGCAGCAGCACGGGCGTCCACCGGTGTCGATGAGGTCCTGTTCGCCAAGCCGCTCGTGCGCTCGATGCCAGACGCACTCCCGTCTGCAGCTTTCACGCGCGCCAGCGCCTCGGGCTGGGGCGCTCAGGCGCTCGAGGGGATGGTGGGCGCGCCTCTCGAGGAGGCTCTGCTCCCACCCGAGCTGCTCGCCCGCACCATCGTGCCCAGTGAGGGCGTCGCCGGCCCCGATGGCAACCCCCGCGGCGCGTGGCGCGACTCGAAGGGCAGTGAGTTCCTGAGCGCGAGCATCGATCTGTGGAACGTGGGTCGCTTCCTATTCGAGGCGTACTACGGCGAGCCGCCAGCGGACTATGCGACGTCCGTGCTCGAGCACTGCACGGCACTGGGACTCGACCCACGAGCGGCTGTGCCCACGATCCTCGCAGCGACACTCGAGCCGCTGCCGGCGCACCATCGGGCGACCACACTGCCCGCGGCGGCGCCTCCATCGCGGCCACGGACGGCGGTTGAGGAGCTCGAGGCGCGCGAGGCGGCCGCGGCCGAGTTGAGTGAGGTTGGGGCGGCCGCCGCCGAGGCCACCGCGGCCGCGGCCGCGTCTTTGCCACCGGCCGAGGGCGAGCGCAGCCGTTCCCTCGTGCCGGTACCGCCGTTCACCTACGACCCGTTTGCGACGCTCAAGGCCAAAGCCAGGCGCTCGGCGGAGCGCGCCCACGACGACGCCTCGACGTTCCGGCGCCCCACGAGCGTCGTCGTGGGCGCCGAGGAGGATGGTGGGGCGGTGGGTGGCGCGCGCGGCGCGGCCTTGCCCCGCGCTCGCGCCTTCGTGGAGGCATCGCAGCTGCCATCGGTCAGCTTACGGCGTGCGGCCGTGAAGAGCGATCCCAATGCCATCCCGGTCGATCTATGGCCGGGCGAGCTGCCGGGCGAGCCGCCGGGCACGCGCGCTGAGGACGGCGCCCCAGCGATCGCCGACGTGATCGCGAGCTGCCTGCAGGCGCACCCGCAGGCGCGCCCCTCCCTCGACGGGCTGCTTGCCTGCAAGCTCTTTGCCATCGATCAGGGGACGCTGCTCGCCGCCAAGCACGTGGCGCAGCAGTACATGAAACTGCCGAGGCCCGAGCGCTACATTGAGCGCGAGCTGACGAACCCGATGCGGGAGCTCCACAGGCTGCGCCTCGCGGCTGGACGTATGCCTACCCATGGGTTTGACTCGCTGCTCCAGCGCGCCTTCGACACCTGCATCGACCCGTACACGTGCATGAGTCGCGCTTCGGTGGCCCCGCTCTCGAGCTCACGAGGGCCGACGGTGAGCTTTGCGGCTGGTCCACCGCCCGGAAGCTCGAGCGGTGCGAGCTCGAGCGGGGGTGCTGGCTCCATTGTTCGGCCGGCGCGCCCAACGACCGCCGCCGAGGCAGAGGCGTGTCGTACGCTCGTGCGTATGGCCATCGTGACGCACGACGTCTGGGGCTCGCTGCGTCTGATGGTACTTCACGACCTCGCCGAGCTCACGGCGGACGGGACGCCGCCGTTGCCGCGCTCCGACCCACGCGTGGGCCCTCTGCTCAAGTTTGGGCGCGCCCTGCGGACTCTCATCTCGAGTGCCGACCTGAACGACTCGTTCGTGCGCCCCTACGTGGCGCCCCTGATGTCGCAGCTCGTGATGCTCGCGTGCGGAGATGCGCGACTCACCTCCCCTCGAGCGTGCCTCGCGCCCGACTGGCTCGCCTCACACATGCCATCCAAGCCGAGCGCGCCGAGCGCCGCGCTCGCCGCCGCCGCCGCCGCCGCCGCCGCCGCAGGCACCTTGCCGCCCCCCACGACGCTCCCGGCGTCCGTCATCGTCCGGCTGAGCGCAAGCCCCGCGGGCGCGTCACTACTCGACGGCGGAATGAGTGGCGAGCTGCTCGACATCTCGGGCAACTCTCGGACATCTCGGGCGATCTCGGACGACTCAGCGGACTGCACGCCGTCGTCGGCGGGCGCGGCGGCCTTGTACGCCAGCCTCGTGCATGACGCGAGCACGCCGCGCGCTGCGTGGCGCGCGTATGCGCCCGATGGCTCGCACCGATGGACTCCTTCGTTGCATGCGGCGCTGCAGCCAGTGCTCGAAGCCATGCTGGGCGAGGACGGCACTGGTTCCTTTTCGCTCCCCTCGCTGCGCCAAGCGCTGCAAGCCGCCAACGCTGCCGCGGCCGCCGAGGCTGCCGACGCCGCCGGAGCGACGGCCCTGGGCAAGACCACGCACCGCGCTGGCGCTGGCGCGTCGAGTGTGGTGGCACGTACGCTGCTCGCCCCCCCAACGCTGACGCGCGGCGATTGTGCCGAGCTGCTCCCCGCGCTCGCGAGCCTGTGCGGGCTCCATCCGAGCGCGCCGCCCTCCGACTCTGCAGCGTCAGGCTCCAAGGCCGCCTCGGATGCCGCCGCTGCCGCTGCCGCGGCACGACGCGCCAAGTGCACCGCGCTCACGCACCTGGGCGGCATGCTGCGGCGCAAGCCGGGGATCCGGATGTGCGCGCAGCTCGAGGTTCCGCAGCACGCCTTCCCCGCCCTCTCGGACGCCGACGCGGGCGTGCGCGCAGCGGCGCTCGAGCTCTTCGTCCGCATTGCGAAGCTCTCCCAGCACGGCCCCAGCTTGGACGGTGGCGCGCCGTCGCGGGCGCCGAGTTTGGACGGTGGCGCGCCGTCGCGGGCGCCGAGCTTGGACGGTGGCGCGCCGTCGCGGGCGCCGAGTTTGGACGGTGGCGGCTCGGCGCCCGCGACGGCGCTCGAGGCGGCGTCGGCCGAGGCGACGGCGATGCTCTACGGCTGCTTCTCTCAGCATGCGATGATGGCCGCGCTCTCGCGACCCTTGCACGACGCGGCCGAGGCACTTGCCGTGCGCGAGAAGTGCGTTGAGCTCTTCGGGCTGCTCGCGCTCAGTGACCAGCCCGAGGTGCACGTGGCCATGCAGCGCGCCAACGTGTGGGGCGGGCTCATGCACCTCATCATGCCCACGCGCGTGCCCGATGCCCAACAGCTTGTCGACTTTGGCGTGCGGGCCATCTTCGAGCGCGTGGTGGCCGAGGGAGTACCTCCGGCGCTCGAGTACCTGCACGCGCGCACGCCACTTCGTCAGAAGTTGCTCGATCTGGGGCTCGAGCTGCCGCCGCCGCCGACTCTCGCCGTCGTAGGCACGCGCGCGCGCGCGACGCTCGTCGCCGAGGGCGACGACCATGGCCTACCGCCCGAGCCAATTACCTTCGCGCTGCCACCGCGCCCGCCGCCCGTGGCTCTGGGTGACGTGGCACCCCCAAAGTCGACCGTGAGCAACCTGTCGGCCGTGGCGGCGTTGGGGCAGCAGCCCGGGGGCTCGAGTGCGCTCGAGACGGCGCGACATCGCGAGGCGGCCATACGGCGTGACCTCGAGTTTGAGGTCATGAGCGAGATGGAGCTCGATGGCCCTCTGGATGCGAGCGCGGAGCGCCTGCTCCTATTGCATGCGGGCAGCTGCTTGCGCCTCCCGTGGGGCCACCACCGCGGCGACGCCGCCTCCCAACGCGCCTACCTGCATGCCACCCTCGCCCTTGGCGTGCGTCGTGCCGAGCGCTCGCTGCGCACGCTCCAAGCGGCCGCCGAGCGAGATCAGGTGCGGCGCGCGCTCGGCGAGCTGCCCGTGGCAGCGCCGCGCCCCAAACCCGGCAAGCGAGATGGCGATCTCGCGCCGGCGAGCGCGACGGTCCCGTGGGTGCCCGCGGCGATGCTGTCCAACCCGCTCGAGCGGGCAGGCTATGCGTGCCCTCACCCGCTGTACGATTCGCCGCGTGGCGGGGCGGTGACGACACCCGGGATGACGCCTCGCGAGCATTCGAGCCAGGCCGCCCCGGCCGCTGCCAGCACCCCTCGCAGCGTCGTGAGCGCGAGCGCCCTGAGCGCGAACAGCGGCACGTGGGAGAAGGCAGGTGCCGCGGAGGCGCGAGCGGCCGCGGAGGCGCGAGCGTCAGAGCAGGCGGCGGAGGCGGCGGTGCAGGCATGCTTTCGTCTCTTCCAAGCAGCCGGGGTGGTACGGGCGCCCGCTGAGGTGGCGCCTCTCGAGCTGCTGGTGCGCACCGGCGCAGTCGCGTGGATCGCGCGCGCGGCGCTCGCGGCGGGCGCCATCCCGCCTCGCCAGCTCGCCTCTGGCGTACCGTCGCTGGATCTCGGCTCGGGAGATAGTGCGCTCGTGTCGCCGCCCCCAGTGCTCTCCGATGTGGCGCAGATGCCGTTACTCCGGCTACAGCGATCGGCCCTCGAGTTGCTGTGCTCGCTGCTGCTGCCCCAACTGCCCACGGCACCGCCCCTCGCCGGCCTCGCCGAGAAGCTTCAGCTCGGGCGCATGGCCATTGAGTACCTGCAGCGCGGCCAACTCGAGCTCGCCTCGTGCCTCGGCCTCGAGGTGCGCGTGCCGAAGCTCTTCCTGCCTTGCATGCAAACGCTCACCATGGCGCCCTTGCGTGCCGAAGCTCGTCCTGCCTTGCATGCAAACGCTCACCATGGCGCCCTTGCGTGCCGAAGCTCCTCCTGCCTTGCATGCAAACGCTCACCATGGCGCCCTTGCTTCCCCACAGGTGCGCGTGCCGAAGCTCTTCCTGCAAGAGTACGCCGCCGGCCGCGAGGCGCGCCTCAGCTTGTGGCAGGCGCTCCTCGCCGATCCGAGCGTGCTTGGGCAGCAGATCGAGGCGAGCGATGCTGTCGATCGTCTCATCCTCCTCGGCGCGCTGCCCGACACGCGCACCTTCGAGCTGCCCCTCATCAAGCTGCCCGGAACTTTCGTGCCGTTCCACAAGGGTATGGCACTCCGCTCTGAGGGGCTCAGGATGCTGGCAGCCGTGCTCACCCACCGGCACACGAAGCCGAGGCTCTTCGAGCAGCTCGTGAGCGCGTTGCAGCGCGACTGCACCGTCGCACGCGAGCTGGCGCGCCTATCGAGCGTCGTCGCGGGCACGCCGCCGCGCAACGTGCGCGACGAGGCGCTCTATGCGTCCGTGGTGACCCTCGTCCTCCTCCTCGACTCTGCCAGGGAGGATCGTCTGTGGCAGGTGCTCCTCGAGGCGGACGCGCCTCGAGTCCTCTCCGAGATCCATCGGCAGTTCCCCGAGCTGCCGCCCGTGCCCTTGGCCAAGCTGCTCGAGGGTGAGCACCTGGTGCAGCGCCCGCTTGGGCGTGCCGCCGCCACCTTCGTCGCCGGGGTCTCCGAGTACGAGCGCGTGCACGGGGTGAGCCATCCGCTCATGTCGGCGGGCATGCGATCGTGACGGGCCAGCGGCGACGCCAGCTAACCTTCATGCTTCAAGCTTTCCACAACGTGCCAGTGGGTTGGGATTGCGGAGAGGGTCGTGCTGAGCGGCATACCATGGCCTCAGCACATGGGCCTCAGGCCCTCATCGCAGCCACGGAGCACATGCTCACAAGCAAGGACATGTGTTAAGGGGGCGGGAGTGTGTGGAACCACCACACATCGTTTAGCGAAGGACCGACCCACTCGTTTCAATTTAGAGCGGAGATCATAAGCTCGGAGGTACAAGAATATTCACGGTTAAGTTCATTTCACACTATTCTGAGGAATTTTGACGGTTTCGCTCAGAAAGAAAACAATAAGGGAGGCCTCACGCCACGACGACCCGAGCGTCCTTCCGCGGTTTCGGTGAAGGTTTCAGTTGCATTGCGCTGACCGAGGCCTCGGACACGCGCCGCAGTGTCGCGGTGCAGACAATTCCGATCACCGTATCACGGCATTGCCCGGCAGAACTCTTGGCACCATGGCGCCTCGAACTGAGCTTTCGGACGAGCCTCGACTCATCTCTCCGAGAGTTGGACTCATCTCTCCGCCTGGTGAGGGTGCCATCCCATTCGTAAAGAGTGCGAAGGAATTGCAGAAGATCCCGTACACTATTCAGGGTGACGAGGACATGTACACCAAGGAGGCTATCAAAGCGCGCGCAGAAAACCGAGAGGACTCCACCGTGATTGCCGCGCTGCAAGCCTTCTGGGACGCGACCGTTTACGATCTGAACGGTGACTTGGTGAACGCCCTTTCGGAGAGTGATAGCGAAGAGGAGTTTGACACGACGACCTTCACCATGACGCGCGAGCACTACATCGAGCTCTACTCGCGTATCAGCCGCCATCTCGCCATCGTGCCCAAGGGCCACAAGTTTGATGATGCAGAGGCACGACGGCAGGCTGAGGAGGCATGGGAACAGGACACGAGTGGCAACATTTTGGAGTTTGAGCGAGACTTCTTTTTCGATTCGCTGTTCGAGCTCGCGGACCACTACAGCCGCGGCATCAAGCCTCAGGAGTACGCGACCTTCTTGCGCGACACGCTCCAGCGCGTCATCAGTGCTGAGGGTGCCACTTCGGGGTACTGGCGACGGAAGCCCGGCTATTGGCGTGACGGCAAAGTCGTGCGCAAGCTCATCGAGGAGCCGGACACGCCGAGCAAGCCGAAGTCACCTCCGCCTGACAGGCCTGAAGTGCCAGGGCAGCAACCGCCGCCGCCAAAGGCTCCTTCGGTGCGCGCGCCCCCAAAGCTCGGGGAACCCCCCGCGGCGACCGCCCCCGCTGCCGCGGAGCCTCCTCCAAAGCTTGGCAGACCAAAGGCTAGTCCACCTTCTGCGCCTGGAAAGCCGCTGCCCAAGGCATTGCCGGCGCTCGAGCCGATTCGCGATAGGATGGTCGCCGAGGTGGTGGCGGAGGAGAGCGCCGAGGTTGCGCGCGAGGTGATCGAGAGAAAGGTAACGCGGGATAGGGTCATCGAGGAGGTGGTGGCGGAGGAGAGCATCGAGGTGGCGCGCGAGGCGCTCGCGAAGCCCAAGGCATTGCCGGCGCTTGAGCCGATTCGCGATAGGATGGTCGCAGAGGTGGTGGCGGAGGAGTGCGCCGAGGTTGCGCGCGAGGCGCTCGATCTCACTGGCGTGGCCGAGACGCTCACTAATGAGGTCGTTGATCACGAGTGCGCTCAAGTGGCGGCGGAGTGCTTGAACCGCCCACCCCCGCCGCCACCGCCGCCCAAGGCGAGCGCACCGGCGCCTGCCGTGGCCGTCCCGAGAGCCCAAGCGAGCATAGCCCGATTAGGATCGCCCAAGCCGACGACGAAACCGGCGGTTACGGAAAAGCCGTTGGCGGCGGCAGAGAGGCCGCAAGCGCCCAGCGTGGTCCATCTAGCCTCCCCGACGCCGGACTTGCCCGAGCCAAGAGCGCCCTCGCCGCCCCTGCTGCCCTCACCCCGGCCGACACGCCCGAGCTTCCTCCCCAAGCCCGCGCCAGGGATCCCCCCGCCCCCGCCGCTCTCAACTAAGGCGCCGCTCCCGACCGAGACTCTCGTCAATGAGGTCATTCATCACGAGTGCGCTCGGGTGGCGGCGGAGTGCTTGAATCGCCCTCCGCCCCCGCCCCCGCCCCCGCCCCCGCCCCCGCCGGCTCGCGAGCGTTTTCCGTCGCCACCCCCCTTTGTTCCGCCGATGAGAGAGCCTCTCAAGTTCTACGAGCCCCCGGCGCGTGGCGTGCTATACACACCGCCACCGCCGCCCGAGATACAGATCCGGCCGTCAAAGCTCTGCTACGCTCTAGGCGACAATGGCGACGAAGACGTGGTGTCGCACGCGCTGCTGCGGGCGCGGCTGCAGGCGTATGACAAGGCCAGGCAGCAGAACGAGATGCGCCAGGTACGCATCAACCTAGCCCCTCCTGCGTCACGGCTGTGGACCGCAGACGCCACGGCGACGAGACGGCCACGCGTCTCGTCGGCTGACGAGGCGCCGGCGGTGGCGATGGTACCGGCAGCGATCGTGGAGGCGCCCGCGGCAGCGCGTGCCTCGGGTGGCATGACCTACGGAGCCCATGAGACACTTGGTGTGAAGTCAAAGTGTGAATGGCATGAGACGCTTGGGCTCAGCGCGACTCTCTGTCAGGGCGGCCTTCGGGAGGATGCACCCTCTCGCTCTCTCGAGGCACCCACACTGGCTCAGGCCATCTCCGCCGGCTTTGCGCCCACGCTCGCGCCCTCCACCCTCCTCCTCCCCGAGGGCGGCCTTCGAGTGCCTGTGGAATTTGATCTGCGCCGCCGGCAGCACGTCTTGAGCGGCTCGAGCATGGTTGCCTCCGAGGGCGCTAGTGCAGCCCTGTGGAACACCTCGACGTGTACGTTGAGCACCCCATTCTTGTCGGTGGACATGAGGACGTTGAGTGCGTTGCGCCCAGCGACGTCGGCAGGGACGCTCAGCACGACGCTCAGCACGATGCCCAGCACGATGCCCACCACCCGCGCGCCCCAGCCGACCGACTTGCAGATGAGCCCAGCACGGCGCCCATTCTCACTGGATCCAAATTGGGCTGACCAGCGCGCGCCCGCGACGGCGCCCGGTTCGACGCTCGGGAGGCCGCCGGGCCGGTTGGCCGCCGTGAATTCGGCGCATGAGTTCTTCTCCGGCTGCCTACCGCCCACCACGGTGGCAGCACACGGGAGCGGGCCGATCAAGCCGACGAGTGCGGTTCATTTACAGCATGGCCAAGCCGCCCTGAAGGTGCACGCTATGACGGTCTCGCTTATGATGGCGCCACGTCGCCCTGGGATGGTCCCTCGGCTGCGAACCTCGGCGGTCTCCATGCCTGCTATGCCCACCAGACGCGAGCTGATGCCCGCCAAGATGGGCTCGCTGTCGATGCTTATGCAGCACCCTCCGCACGTCGAGCATCCCTTGGTTGCACACGAGCCGCTCGCGTTGCTGGCGCGTGAGCTCGATGCGAAGCTGGCAAAAGCGCCATCGCCGACGCCCTTGAAGCCGCTCGAAGGGCGCACTCTACCTGTCTTTGGACCGAGCCCGGCTCTCGGGCGTCCCGTCTATCTCCAAGCGTTGAGCAAACTCGTAGGGACCGAGGTGCTTGTCAAGCGAGGCGGAGGATGGAGTGGGAGGGACGTCCGCCCTCCTCCGACCATCCGTCAAGCGACGTTGAGCATAACGCCGTCGTGAACACTTTGGAAAGTGCATTGCCAAACGGTGTGACCATTGACTATTATCAAGACATTAACTTTTAACTGAAAAAGAGATCATTCACCCCAAACTCGAGAAACTAATCGTGTTTTCTCGGTGCATTTTCTCGGAACTGTCGCCATTCCTCGCTCTCCCCATGCGCCTAATGAAATGCCTGTGCGCTCTGCTTCCCATCTGCGAGGGCTGGGGCGTGATCTCGCAACCACGCGCTGTACGTGACCCGCGCAGCACCCTCATCACGTGCGTTGAGCAACAGGACGCTTTGGCCGACGCCGTCGCGGCCAAAGACGAAGAAATCAGGAAGCTCCGCCATGATCTGCAGGTGCTCAGTGAGGAACTTGCCAAGGGCGACATGATGCAGCCGTATGGAAACTGGCTTTCCGGTCGCGTGAAAAATGTCACGGGCGACGTCTCGACCCCGTTCGATTCGTGGCTGAGCGACGAGATGGCCAAGCTGCAGCAAACGTACCCGAGGAGGCCGCGGCGCGACAAGCGAAGGCGTGAGCTCGCACGTAAGTCGGGTGCACGCTCGCACATCGACCGCATCGCGCAGAATGCCGTCTACAATGCCATCAAGGCCGAATCGATGCTGATCGACGTAGAGCTCACGCATTCCGCCCTCGAGGAGCAAAAGGCACTGGCCATCGTGGAGGAGCAGAAGGCAGAGTCGGACTTCGGCATCGACGCGATCATCGACCTTGTCACGACACGCTCCGCGCGCGAGGAGCAGCGAGCAGAGACCGCTCTCGCTGAGCAGAAGAAGGATCTGCGGACTCTGTTGAACGAGCAAGGCCCGAAGCTGTTCGACCTTTTCCGTGAGTGGGACAGTGATGGCAACGGCGGCGTCGACAAGTACGAGTTCCGCAAGGCGGTCACAGCCTTGGGATACACCCCTCCCAAGTCTCAGATCGACGCGCTCTTTGATAGCATGGATGTCGATGGCAGCGGCGTGATCGAGTACGATGAGCTCAAGAATGCGCTCAGCGACAAGTCGGAGTTTGGCATCGACGCGGTCATCGCTCAGGCCAAGAGCGTGACCAAACCTAAGCCACACATGAGGCTCTTCGGCCGGCTTCCGCAGGGCTTCGACCCCGTTCCCGTCGAGGCTCTCATTGCAAAGCGTGCTCGGGCTCGCCTGCGCATGCATTACTCGGAGGCCGACCGGCTGCAGCGTCGGATCCAACGGCTGGGCGTCAAGCTCGACGACCGTCGGCGCACCTGGAGCGTCATCAAGGGATGGAAGAAGATGCAGGAGGAGCTCGAGCTCGAAGAGGAGCAGAGCCGGAGGCTGAAGCAGCAGCAGCAGCAGCAGCAGCAGCAATAGCAGCAGCAGCAGCAGCAGCAGCAGCAGCAGCAGCAGCAGCAGCAGCACGCGGACGCCGAGCCGTCACTCATGTATTCGCTTCTTCTCGATGACGAAGGGGCCTTAGAAGCCAGGCGAGGCGAGTGAGCTAGTTCGCGAGGCAGACGTCTGCCCACGCTCTGCGTGACACCGTCCGGAGATTCATTCGTCGCGCCTGGCACTGTACCAAAGTAGTTTCGCCATCTGCCGCGCCCCGGCATCCGCGCGTGTCGCACCTGTCGCTCGCACGCTGTATCATTGTTTCAGCCGTCGCCCGATCGTGCGGCGATGCGGAAGACCGGAAGTCGCCTCGAAGTCGGGCGAGCTGCCGCTCTTTGACAAGTCGCTTCGACCCGGGACGCAAGTTAAAGACTTACCGTACCTGGCGACTGGTCTGCGGCACAGTACGGACGCAACGCCAACGGGCCCTGGACCGTCGCGTTTGGCGGAAATTGCAAATTCCGACGTTTCCGCGTTCGTGGCGTTCGATAACGCGATATCGCCGCGACCGTCTTCGTTTCGTTATAATTAACATGCTCACATGATACCGCACAGACACGCCGATTAATTGCGTCATCCCGGTGCCAGATCGCCCGGAGCCCCCCCCCCCCCCCCCCCCCCCGCGCCGCGCCCCCACCAACAGCAAAGAGACCCGCCGCCCCCCCCCCCACCCCCCCCCCCCCCCCCCCCCCCCCCCTCCCCCCCCCCCCCCCCCCGGGCCCCGCCTCCCCCCCCCCCCCCCCCCCCCGCGCCCCCCCCCGCTCCACAACCCCCCCCCCCCCCCCCC
>Ga0180439_100845_pt1 | contig 20019 bp, 11 predicted proteins | sample ChrtobMetaP5_0mM_FD_119744 | JGI IMG/M metagenome (GOLD analysis project Ga0180439, IMG submission 119744) | Chrysochromulina tobin associated microbial communities from unialgal haptophyte culture, Seattle, Washington, USA - P5_0mM MetaG | ecosystem: Host-associated > Algae > Haptophytes >...
CCCGGGGGGGCCCCCCCCCCCTTTTCCCCCCCCGCTGGTCAGTTGAGCAACTTCTGCAGGGGCGGCCCCCCCCCCCCCCCCCACCGTCTCGAGGGACGGCTCCGCACCTTTCGGTCACCACAAGTACTGAGTACACACTCAGACAGTCAGTTCAGTTTTGTGCCGACGGTCGACCCACCTCGAAATCAACATTCGGTTCTATCTTCTAAGTGATTGTATCGCATTATTATATGTTGGTAGCGATTGACTTGATTCAATGGTGAATATAAGGTAGGCCAATGGGGGCTAAGCCCTCCGTGAGTGTGCTTGGGAGACGGCTCAGAAACGCGATAGTAAACATGTCATCGTTGTCGGAGTCACAAGACACGACACCACCGAGAAGAACCGCACTACCGTCGCCGCGGGGGGAGCGGATGGCTGTGAACAGAATTGCTCAGCAAAGGAAGTGTCGTTCTACGGTGGGCTCGAGGAGGCTCGGAGTCTCCTAGGGTCGCGCGCCGCCCGCGGAGCGCCGCGTCGATGCTGCGGAGGACCGCGATGATGGCCTCGCCGAGAGCAGCTCGGCCAGAGCTGCGTCCTCGGCCTCCTGCTTCGATTTTCGTTTCGCCTGCACTGGCTGCATCTTGGACCGCGCAAGACGTCGGAGCTCGTCCTCTTGCATGGCCAGGAGCTCAGCCAGCGCCGCGTCCTCGGCCTCCTGCCTCAAGGTGACAGATGTCGAGTTTCGCCGCTCCTGCAGCTTCGCCTCGTAGGCGGCCTTCTCCTCGGCCATCTTCATCGCGGCCGTCGCGCGCGCCTTGGCCTTCTCCTCGGTCGCCTGGCGCTCCTCTTCCGCCTTGGCAGCCGCCTGACGCTCCGCCGCCTCGTTGGCCTCGCGCTCCGCCTTCGCCTTGGCCTCCTCCTCCGTGCGCAGCACCTGTTGCAGCTTGGAGGCGGCTTTGCGCAGCGCGAGCGTGCTCGCCTTAATCTCGGCTCGCCTCGTCGACTCCTGCTGCGCAGTCTCTCTGAGGCGCGTGAGCAGCTCCTTGAGCTCCGCAATGTCGAGCTCGCCGCTCCCGTCGCTGTCGAGCGAGTCGAAGAGGGCATCGATCTCGCTATCCTCGGCCTTGACGCCCAGCTCCTTGACGCTTTTCCGGAACTCGCCCCTGTCGACCAAGCCGTCGCCCGACCAGTCCCACTTGGACACAAGATCTCCGATCTTGAGATTGCGCTTGATGATGAGCGCGCCAAGCTGCACGTCGGGCGGGCCGGCGCTGGTCTCTAGTTGCCCGAGCTCCGTCTCGGCCTTCTCGGCGGCCTCAGTAGTGCGTGCGGCCTCGTCTGTCTGTGCGGCTTTGGCGCGGCACTCGTCGGACCAGGCCTTGAGCGCCTGCGCCTCCGTCTCCGCGCGGCTCACCGCGTCCAGCACGGACTTAAGCGCCATCTTGAGCTCGGCGAGGTCGAGCGAGCCGCCCTTGTCCGCGTCCATCGAGTTGAAGAAGGCGTCGATCTCGCAGTTCTCGGCTTTGATGCCGAGGTTGCCCCGCACCTTCTGCCGAAACGCGATCTTCTTGATCTCACCCTTGCCGTCGCTGTCCCAGTCGCGTAGCAGCTCACTGATTTTCTGACCCTTCTTCTTAAGCGCCGCGCCGAGAATGCGCTCAAAGGTCGAGAAGACGGCGTTTGCCTTCTGCTCGGCATTCGCTGCCATCTGCAGCCACTCGCGCGCCTGCGCGAATAGCACTGCCGATGTCACGTCCTTGGGCTTTGCCGAGTCCTTCTTCATCGTCTTCTTCTTACTGCCGCCACGTGACTGGCCGTCGTCCAAGAGGCATGGCCGCGGCTGCGACGGGATGATCTCAGGCTGCTCCTTGATGAATGTCTCGAGGATGGCCTTGACGTCCTTCAGCACGTCCTGCTCTTGCGGGGTCGGCGCGCGCCCGTTTTGACTGATCGGTGTCAAGGCAGATCTGATCTTCAGCGGCGGCGGGCTCTTCATGACGGCAAGCATGTTTGCGAGGGGGATGTCGGCCTTCCGTTGCTTCGGGGGCCCGTTGCAAAAGACGAGCGTTTTCCGTTTCAGCCTCTGCAACGGTTCTGTGCTGACCTTTTTGCTTTATGTACGGTTGCTCAGAATTATGATTGCATTAGCAAAACTCGGTCGCGTCGGTTCGGCCCAGCCTGATGATTGCGGTCCTCATCAAACTTGTCACAAGCGCCAAGCCGGCCTGGTGCTCGGTCCGTCCCGTGTCTGCTGAAGATTGTGGTGAAAAGCGCGACATCCGATCCCGGTCCCTGCTCAAGCTACTAGACCAGGCAGCGAGCGCACACGAACAACGATAAGCTTCAGAAAAAATCTCAATCATCTCGTCTCCTGATTTAAGCCTGGCCGCGGCTCGCGGCTCGTCAAGATCTCGTCACTCTGTAGCGCCGTCCGCGCCGCCATTGGTTCGCCGAGAGTCTCAATCTCGACCAATCTCGCCCAGCGCAATCCTAACACGGCGAGCTCCCTGCTGACCCCGAGGACGACTCCAAACGAGCTGCAGCTCCAAACGAGATGCAGCTCCAAACGACACGCCAACGGCCCATCACGCAATATGCTCATCCCCGTAGAAGCCCCCAAAGCTGAACTGCGCGACGGCTTCCCCGTCGGGGGCCGCGTGGCGGACGAAGGGGGAGGCGGACTTTGCACGCTTGGCAGCCCGCTCCTTGAGCAGCCTCTCGACCAGCCCGCTGTGCTCCCTCTCCAAGCCCGCACGAAAGTCGCGGAGCAGCTTGGACTGTGCCAGCTGGCACGCGCACGAGACTTCCCCGCTCCGCGACTCGCGGACATCCTGTTGCGGCTCCGGCTGCTCGGCCGGTAACGAGCGGTGCATGAGGCTCGGGTACGGGTAAATGACACTGGTTGGCACGTCGCCTGAGAAGTTGAACTTGGTCGTGCCACGGCATCCTTCGCCGGGAGCGCACGGAGCGTCTTGCTCGAGAAAGTCCAAGACGGCCAGTAGGTTGTGCGATGTGACCACGTTGTGCGTGATCGCGACGGTCATCTCGAGATTCAGCACGCAGTGCCACCAGCCCCTGGGCACGAACATGCACTCGCCCGCCTCTGTCACGCACTCGAGGCGCCTATCGACGTGCTCGTCGGCGTCATAGTGCTCTCGAAACCACTGCGGCAGGCAGAGCTGCCGGTCGTCGTCCCCCGAGGACGGCGGCGGACAGTCGGGCGGGTAGAGCACCCACTTTTTGCGGCCCTCGATCGTGGCATTCCACGCGAAGTTGCAGTTCGGGTCGACGTGGAACGAGGAGCCAGTCAGCCTTGGGCCGATGATCAACCACTTGTAGTCGGGCCGTTCCGCACCAAGCACGTCCATCAGGTCCTCCTCAAAGTACGGTGGCACGCTGAACTCAGCCACCATCTCTGGGCACTTGCTGCAAAAGTCCTTGTCGAAGAGGTAGAGCGGCCGCAGCTCGTGCTGAGCTTCGCTCCTATCAGCAGTCTCGAGGTACTCACGCAACGTCATGTCCACGCTCGCAGACACGCGGAACGTTTTCTCACCGTACCGCTCGAGCAGCCGCTTCCGCGTCCACTCGGTGGCCGCCAACCATTTGGAGACCACGCCCGTGAGAATCACAGGGATGCGTGGCTTCTCGTATTTCTCGACAAACTCCTCGCGGGAAAGCGTGTCGACGCAGCGCCGCTCGACATTGCTGCGCTTGAGCCAGCGCGGCTCGATGCGCGTCATGTACTCGCGCACGGCCTCCGCGCAGCGGCGCTCATCCTCGTCATCCTCGTGAAATCCAGCCACCTCGGCGTGACTTCTCTTCGCTGGGCGGCCGCCATCGCCTTCATCTGGGCACGACATGAGTGTTTCCTTTCGCGATCTGTGTGGGGTTTTTAGACTCCGTGACGACCATGCCGCGTCACGCCGCAATGTCCTGCAAAGTTGGACTTTCGTTTCCTTTTTTGTGTCTTTTGTCGAAACGCGCTGTCGCGATGCTGGCCGTCCTCGGCAACTCGCTCGAGCAGAAGGAGCAGTTTATGCGGCAGGCGAGCCAGACGGCTCGCGAACAGGAGGAGAGCGTGCGACTCGTCCTAACCCTGGCGCTAGCGACCATCACGTGCTTCGTTCTCGCCTCGCATGCACTCAAGCACCTCCTCAGGCGTGCGCTCGTCGCCTCCGGCTTGGTGCTTGGAGGCGTGCGGGTGCGCATCTGCGTGCACCTCACGCGTGGCGCCATCTCCTTGGTGCTGAGCGACGTGCATCTAGGACTTCCTGCCGCCGCGTGGCTCAACAGCTACGTGCTTGGTAGCCTGCTCCCGACGGCGCTCGACGTGGTGCAGATCGAGGAGCTCTCGCTGACGCTCAGTGGCTGGGCTCTGGCGTGCACGCTGCTGTCGGCGCGGCGAAGGTTTGGCTGGGCATCGCAAGCGCGCGGAGCTGGCGAGGACGTCGCTGCAACTCCAGAACGGGCGCCATCGCCTCGGCCGGCGACCGACCGCTCCGCCTTGCTCGAAGTTCGTGCCAAGGGCCTGATGATGCTACACTCGCTGCCTGGTCCCGATGTCTGGGCGGCAGAGCCGGCCCGCAAGGCCACGCTCGAGACGTTCCGCGACCTGAAGCGCATGCGGCTGCTCTCGCACGTCCGAGCCTTCGAGAGTCTTGGGCCCGCGTGTTCTGCCGCCGCCGCCACAGCCGCCATGCCCGCCACAGCCGCCACGCCCGCCACAAGCGCCTCGCCCGCCACAAGCGCCTCGCCCGCCACAGGCGCCACCACTGCGGAGGCGCCCATGCGCTCTGCCAACGGCCGCTCGACTGCATCGGCGCCGCAGCGTCCGGTCGTGCGGCTGCTTGACGTGTTGCTTGAAGCGCTGCTCAGCAGCATTGAGATCGACATCTCGAGCGCCGTGTTGGCGCTCGCGTGCAGCGGCGCGTGGCTGGTCAGCCGGTGGCAGTGCGCACGCCTGCGCCCGAGCCAGCGGCGTGTGCCCATCTTGGAGACGGGCGTTGGCATCGAGGTTGAGAGCGTGCGCTTCGAGCTGCAGCCGCATCCAGCGCTGAGGAATGTCAGCGGCAGCGGCAGCGGCGGCAGCAGCGGCAGCGGCGGCAGCGGCGGCAGCGGCAGCGGCAGCGGCAGCGGCGGCAGCGGCAGCGGCGGCAGCGGCGGCAGCGGCAGCGGCGGCAGCGGCGGCAGCGGCGGCGGCGGCAGCGGCGGCAGCGGCGGCAGCGGCGGCAGCGGCGGCAGCGGCGGCAGCGGTGGCGGCAGCGGTGGCGGCAGCGGCAGCGGTGGTGCACGTGCGGCCCCTGCTACCGACACGGCGCGTCCATCGGCCAGGAGGTCTGAGGTGGTCACACCAGCTGCCGGGCTGCTCCACCTCGAACGGGCTGTGAATGTTCACACCGGGCTGCTCCTCCTCGAAGCTCACGCGCGCGCCGTCGGCGGCGGCCACGGCGAGCCATCGGAGATTGAATCAGGCCACGGCGAGCCATCGGAGATTGAATCTGGCCACGGCGAGCCATCGGAGATTGAATCTGAGGTTGAGCATGCGCCCAACACGGCGCCCGCCGACGCAGCTCGCCCGGCCTTGAGCGTCAGCATCGTTCAGCGGGCACCACCGTCTCCGACGAGCGGTGCCGTGCTCGACATCGCCATCAGCGCCGCGCGCCTCGACGCGACCCTCAGCCCGCACCACGTGCAGCTACTGGAGTGCTTCTATGCTGTCTACGTGGCGTACAACTCGTGGTACACGTCCCTGAGCACCCAAGTGGAGGGGAGCGCCGTGCCGAGCACCCAAGTGGAGGGGAGCGCCGTGCCGAGCGCTCAAGTGGAGGGGAGCGCCGTGCCGAGCGCCCAAGTGGAGGGGAGCGCCGTGCCGAGCGCCCAAGAGGGCTGTGGGGAAGATGATGGCACGGCGCCGGCGGCCTACGAGGCAGCGAGTGCCGATGTGCCCAACACGGCGCGGGCCCCGACGGGCGCTTGGCACGACGCTTGGAGGGCTGTCGAGGAGAGGGCCGCGCGTCTGCCCAACACAGCGCTTCTAGCCGAGCTCCGATTGCTCTACCGGTACGGCGCAGTGCAAGGGAAGGGGCCGCGCTGTGCTGGGCACCCGCCGGAGCAGCGCTGGCAGCAGCTGCTCGACCAGCTGCCGTTCGAGGTGGCCCTCGCCGCCCTCACAGGCGCCGCCGCGGGCACAAGAGCGCCCCTCATCTCGCCCATCGATCGTGAACCCACCAGCACGGCCTCGTGCGCGGATGACGGCGCCCATGACGGCGCCCATGACGGCGGGCCCGCAGCCGAAGCCACCGTGGATGGCTCCGACTGCTACTCCGGCAGCTGCTCCGGCAGCTACTCCGGCAGCTACCCCGGCAGCTACTCCGGCAGCTACTCCGGCAGCTACCCCGGCAGCTACTCCGGCAGCTGCTCCGCGTCGGCGCCACCACTCTCCTTCCAGCCGCCCTCACCCGTCCCCATAGCCTCGAGCGCGCCCTCGAGCACGCCCCTCTTGGACCAGTACGGTCGGCCACTGCACCGAAGGGAGAGTCTGCACGAGGCCACCAGCGCCGTGTTGGGCGCCAGCGCCTCCCGCCGCGACGAGGGGCATTTGAATGACTCGGAGCGGCGGCAAGCCGAGGAGTACAAGGCCACGGCAGCCGCGGGCGCTCGGCTGCGCTCGCTTTTGGAGCGCGTGCTGGAGAGACAGCTCCACTTCGGGATGGAGGTGGAGCATCTGCAGCTCTGCATCTGCCCCGCGGCCGAGCCGCCGGGCAACGCCAAAGGCGCCGTCGCGCCGCTCAGTGCATCCGAGGCGGCCACAGCGGCCACAGCGGCCACAGCGGCCGTGGAGCCGCGCATCGAGGGCGTCGAGCTGCCAAATATGGGCGGCACAAGCGTGGGGCGCCGTCTCGGGCAGCAAACGGCGGCTCAGCCCACCGGCACCCGCGACGGGTTCACGCTGCCCGAGACGGCGCCCCAGGCACTGCCCAAGACGGCGCCCCTTGCATTGGGATCTCCGCTGGTGATCGTGCATGTGGCGCCGCCGCATGCGGCGCCGTGGCGGCGCGTGCCGCGCCCGTGGCGGCGCTCGACGGTGCCCATAACGGCGCCCGAGCCCGCTAGAGGCGTCCCGCCGCTGCGCACGGCCGCTCCGGCGCTCACTCCGGCGCTCACTCCGGCGCTTCGATTGGACGTGTGGCGCCGCGCGCCGCCGTTGGGCAGCAGCAGCAGCATTCGGCAGCAGCAGTACCGGCTTGAGCTCGTCGATTTGGCCGTGACGGACGAGCGCGGCGCCACGCCTCTCGCGCAGCGGCGGGTGCTCGGTCCGAATGCTGTGAATGCTGTGAATGCTGTGAATGCTGTGAACAGCACGGCTACAGCGGCGCCTATGGCAGCAGCGGCGGCGGCGATGGCGGGTGCCGATGGGCGCACGGCGACGGCACGGGACGCTGTGGAATCCATGCCTAATATGGACGCTGTGGAATCCATGCTCGTGCTCAAGGCGACGCGTGAGTCCGGCGAGTGGCAGAGCGTTTCGTCACGCCTCTCGCGCTGGGCGGTGCTCGTTGCCGCTGAGCTCCCTGCCCAGGTACGCGCGTGCCTTCGGCCGGTCGGGCCCGCGCGCGGATTCGAGCCGATGCCACCTTGGGTGTTTGAAGGGCGGCCGATGCCTCCGACGCTCGCACGCCCTCAATCTCAATCTCAATCTCAATCTCAGTCTCAATCTCAATCTTCATCTCAATCTTCATCTCAGTCTCAATCTCCCCCAGCCTCTCAATTGGCATCGCCGTACGCAAGCCGCTCAGTGTCGTTCGTCAACGTGACAGAGGGCCTTGCCGCTTCCGCCGCCGCCGCCCCCGCCACCCCCGCCGCCCCCGCCGCCGCCCCCCCCCCCGCCGCCGCCGCCGCCCCCGCCGCCGCCGCCGCCGCTGCCGCCGCTTCGTCGGCCCCATCGGCGGCGAACCTCAGTGCACGCACCGCCAACGGCTGCCTACTGCTGCTCAGCGGCGCTACTCGTAACGTCGAGCTGCGCGCACGTGAGCTCCTCGTCATCTTGCCCCCGTGCCGCGGCGCGGCCGACCATTGGGCGGTTGGGCTGGGCTTGGAGGTCGACATGCAGCTGAGTACGCTGCCCGGCTCGGAGAAGCTCTGCCTACTGATCCATCCCAAGGTCGAAGGATCGGCGCTCGCTCCTCTAGAGGAGGCCCCGCCTTCGTGGCTGCAGCCTGCGCGGCCGCTGTGCGCACCGGCCGCGCTCCTGATGCCTCCAACGAGGCTGCACCTTCAGTACGCCGCCAAGCGCACCGCGCTCGGCATACGGCGAGAGAGCAGTGCTGGTGGCACGAGCAGCCAGTCGTCGCCCCCGGGGTCGGCCCAGCCTTCACACCTCCCTTCACACCTCCCTTCACACCCGGGGTCGGCCCAGCCTCGGCAGGGCGGCGGCGCAGCGAGCAGCGATGGCGGTGCGCGTGTGGTGCGCCGAGTGAGCGTCGAGATTGCGCCGATCATCATGGAGGCGTCGGCCACGCAGCTCGTGAGCACCCATGCTGTCCTCGAGGACGTCCTCAGCCGTGCGCTCGAGACGGCGCCGACGATGCATGCACGCCAAGGAGGCTCGGCGGCCCCGACGCCATCCCCGGCGCCGCCCCACCTCCCCCCCCAAGCGCCTGGCACGTCACGGGCTTCGGCACGGGTTTCGGCACGGCCCTTGAGCCCTCCATCACGGGTTTCGGCACGGCCCTTTTTCCACACGCTCACAACGGCGCCCGAGCCGATCGTCCCTGGCGGAGGCGTCGCTTCGTCAACTGCGTCAGGCCCGCCCTCACAGTCCCAATCTGGCCCCCTTCACACCTCCCTTCACACCTCTGCACGACAGGACGCCCGACACGACGCGCAGTCCGGCTCCCTTCTCGTCTCGCACGATCTGTCGTACTGGACGACCAAGCTCCTTCGTAAGCTGCAGCTGCTCCATCTGCGACGGCGCGCCGTGTCGAGCTCCGCCTGCGCCGCGCCCCCGCCCACGCCCGACACGACGCCCCATGCCGCGCCCGCCTTGCGCCACACCTCGCCGCAAGCCTCAGCTTCACGCCTCGGCTCTTCACACCTCAGCTCTTCACACCTCAGCTCTTCACACCTCAGCTCGCCGGACGCCGCCGCTGCTGCCCGCACGCCGTCGTCTCGAGCGCCGCCGCCACCTGCGCTGCTGCTGCTCGTGTTGACGGAGGCGCAGCTCGAGGTGCTCGGGGCGACGCTTCGACTTTGGCCCGACGCGCCCGACACGACGCTCGACACGCCGAGTGGCGCGCCGCTGGGGGGGGGGCCGTTTGGCGCCCGACACGACGCCCGACCGTTTGGCGGCGACGGCGCGGCAGCGCCGCTGGTTGAGCTGCGCTGCGCGAGCCTTCGCGTGGAGGAGTTCAAGCTGCGCCAGCAACGGACGATGGGCTCGTCGCGCGCCTCGCTCTGGCAGCTGTGGGTGGACGATCGCGTCCGCTTCCGTCTCTCGGCCGGCGTGCAGTGCGAGTCGCTCAACCAGAAGCTCGGCGTCCTCGAGCCTCTCGTCGAGCCGTTGCGCGTCGTCTCGATGGCGCGCAAGAATGGGGGCGAGTCAGACCCCGCCTTCCATGTGCACGCCTCCGAGCTGCAGCTGAACGTGACGCAGGCCCTGCTCAGGCTTCTCGAGTCCGAACAGTTGCTGCACACTCTCACCGCCGCCGCCACCCCGCTCGCTCCCCTTCACACCTCCCTTCACACCACCCCGCTAGCCACCCCGCTCGCCGACCTACACGCAGCGGGCATCGAGCCCTCAACGCCCGCTGTGCCCTCGACGCATGCACATGCACATTCCCATGCACGCGCACACGCGCACGCCTGGCGCGGTGGTGTGAACGAGCGCGGAGGTGTGAACGAGCGCGGTGGTGGCGGCGCGGCGCGCGGGGCGGGCGGCCGGCTCATTCGACTGGTCAACACGAGCGGCCTCCCGCTGCGGGTCGCGTTGCAGTCGTCCTCCCGCAGCCGTACCGGTACATCGACGTGGGTCGGTCTCCCTTCCTCGGACAAAGCCGCTGTGAGGGAGGCGAGGTGTGAACGAGGTGTGAACAGCGGAGAGGCCAGCGCCCCCGGCTACCTCGAGCTTCAAGTTCCGCTCGGGACGGCGCCGGCGGCCGAAGCACGCGGCCAGGGGGCGCCGTCGCGAGCGCCGCTGTACGTGGCGTTCGCCCTGGACGGGTCGCGGATGGTCTCGACGGTGCTCCTCGCCCACGACGGTGCGTACGCGCTGCGTCTGCGAGACACCACAGCGCCCACCACGGCGCCCACTAACGTGCCCACCACGACGCCAGATGCGAGCACGGGGCAAAGCAGAGGTCTCCAAGCGCCGTCCCAAGCGCCGCTCCGCGGGAGCGTAGGTGTGAACCGCGAAGGTGTGAACGACGAAGGTGTGAACGAGTTGCCCCTCGTGTGTGAAGTGAGCACGGAGGCGGCGGGCCGCGTGACGATCGTGCGCGTTCGCTCCACCCTGCGGCTTCACAACCAGAGCGCCTCGGCTGTGCGCGTGCTCTGCCGGCTGCCTGCAGCGCCCGCGACGGCGCTCGCGACGGCGCTCCACGAGAGGCTGCGGGCGGTCGCCGAGTCGACACCGGGCAGGCCGAATGGCGGCGACGGCGACGACGACGACGACGACGATGACGACGATCACGACGACGACGACGATCACGACGACGTGAGCGGCAGGCGCGGCGAGGACGACGGGGGCAAGGCGCCGGGCGAGGTGCTCGAATGCACACTGGAGTCCAACGAGCTGCTCGAGCTACCGGTGTGGGCGACGGAGCGCACCGCAACGCTCGCGTTGCGCCGCGCCGCCTCGAGCGCGACGCGCTGGGAGGAGCGCTCAGAACGACGCTGGGATGAGCTCATCTGCCCGATTGGGCCGCAAGTGGGGCGCTCCCTCGTGTGGGGCGACAAGGCGAGCAGCTGGCAGCCGATGCAGCATGCCAGTGCGCCGACCTCCTCGGAGCGCACGGACGGCGCGGGCGGCAGGGGCACGGGCGGCGGGGCCGTCTCTCGGGGCGCACGAACCCTCTGTGTGCCCGCGCTCCACTTTTTCGACGCGGTCGCGTCGGTGGCGCCCCTGCTCAATACGACGCCCCCGCTCAATACGACGCCCCGGCCCAAGTCGAGACGAACCCCAGGCGTCGTATTGAGCAGGGCCGTCGGGCAGCTCGACTGCCTGGTCGAGCTCTCGTGGCGTGCCAAGCTGCACAACTTCCTTCCCGTCGACCTCGAGGTGGAGGCGACTGCAGGCGACTTTGCGACCGGCCCGCCGTCGGTGGCCGATCTCGCCGATCTCGCCGGATCTGGCGCTGGGCGTGCCACGCCGCCGATGGGCGCCCACGACGGCGCGTCTTCGGACGGCCACCTCGCCGACCTGGACGCGCCCACGACGGCGCGCATCGTCTCGCAGGTGGTGCGATCTGGTCAGCAGATCGAGCTCCCGATTGATGAGCTGCCCATCGGGCGTGCACTCATTGACGAACCGCGCGATTCGTCAATGAGGGCGCTCCTCGAGACGCGCGCCTACCGGTCGGGCGAGTTCCACGGGAGCGCTCACGACGGCGCCGTCGGTCCCCCGCGCCTCGCGCTGCGCCTGCGCGTGCTCACGCCTACGGGCGCGTGGCGCCGCTCGCGCGCCCTCGAGCTGCGACTGCTGAGCGCCGTCTCGAGCGCGCGCGCGCCCGGGCTGGACGCGTGGGACGTGTGCGACCCATATTTGGTCGAGGACGAGGGGGCCTTTCCCAACGACGGGACAAGCGCCGTATCGGGCGCCCCCTCCTCGAGCGGCTTCTTTGACGACCCGCGGGTGCCTTCACACCTGCCGCCTTCACACCTGCCGCCCTCGGCCGCAGGCGTCGGCAAGGGCGGCGGCAAGGGCGGCGGCCGCCGCGGCGGGATCGGCGGCACGCCTGAGCCCGAGGGCGGCGCGCGCGTGCTCACCGTGCAGCTCGGGAGTGGCTGCACCGCCCGGCTCGCCCTCGATCCGCAGGCTGCGGGTAGGCGCGCGCCTCTGCTGATGCTATGGGCGCCGTACTGGCTCATCAACAAGACGGGGCTGCGGCTCGCCTATCATTTGCAGCGGGCGCAGTGCCAACTCGACGACACGGCCGATAGCACCACCAAGAGCGAGGGCGACGCCGCCGCCGCCAGTGCCCCCTCTGACGAAGCGCCTGAGAGCTTCTCGTCTCGGATGGGCCCCTCGTCGGGTTCGTCAGGTTCGTCAGGTTCGTCGTCCGTACCGAACATGTGCTTCGCGCCGTCGGCCATGGCTTCGGCGGCGCCGCCCACGTGGCCTGCAGCGGGTGTGAATGCGGCATTCACACCGCCCACGTGGCCAGCAGCGGGGCACGTGGCGACACCGATGATGATCGCATGCGAGGCGGGGGAGACGCTCGTGGTGCAAGTGCGACCCTCCGGTCACCAAGCGCTTGTCGGAGGCCGCTTCGCCGCGATCCGCGCTCCAGCCATCCGCGGCCTCCTCGGGGGTCGGCGCGGGCGGGACCGGCTCGCGAAGGCGTGCTCCGAAGCCTTTGCGATCGACGCGATCGGCTCCGTGGGCGAGATCCCGATCGCGGGCGGCGGCGTGCTCGGCTGTACCATTGAGCCTGCCCCCGGGGGGTAATCGATGCTCTCCTCGACCGTCTCCATTCGGATTGCATGCTGATTACATGCTGATTGCATGCTGATTGCATGCTGATTGCATGCTGATTGCATGCGAATTGCCTCCCACATCAGGTACTCGATGCTCTCCTCGACCGTCTCCATTTGCCCGCGCTATGTGGTGCTCAACCAGCTCGGCATGACGCTGCAACTGCGCGCTGATCTGCTCGATGGCGAAAACGGCGGCAGCGGCGGCGGCGGCGGCGGCGGCGGTGGTGGCGGCGGCGGCGGCGGCGGCGGCGGCGGCGGCGGCACGCTCGACGACGTCGAAGGCGCCCACGAGGGCGCTCACGGCCCATCCGTCAGTAATAGTGCCAACGGCGACGGCGCGTGCGGCAGCGGGCTGGGCGGCGGCTGGAGCGGCGTCGGCGGCATCAATGCGCTCCTGCCTGCCCACGTCGAGCTAGCACCAGGCTCGTCAACCGACGTCTATTGTTTCGAGTCGCGGGCTCCAGTGACGAACCGCAAGAAGACGGACAACCCGGGCTCTTCACAGCTGCCAGATGTGGAAGGGCTCTTCACAGCTGACGAGGAGCCGTTGGCCGCGCCGCCGCGCGTGATCCGGCTGCGTCTCGCCCATGGGCAGTGGCACTGGGGCCCGCCCGTGCATGCAGATGCCCTCGGCGAGACCCACTTTTTCCTCACGCCGCGACGTGATCGCGCCGGCGCGGGGCCCTCGGTACAAGAGCGCGGTGCTCCCTCATCGCCCTCGTCCTCGTCCTCGTCCTCGTCGTTCGCGTCCGCGCCCAACACGGCGCCGCCCGAGCCCCCCAAGGCCACGCCCGAGACGGCGCCTTTTGAGCCGGAGCCCCTCGCCTCGCCGCTGTTCCGCGTGAGCATCGTGACGCGCGGCGGGACCGTCTTCATCGCGGTCTCGGATGCGTCGGCCGCGCCGCCATACCGCATCGAGAACCGGTCGCGCTCCGTGACCATCGCGGTGCGCGCACGACGCTCGCGGCTGCCCGCCACGACGCCGGACGCGTCATCGGGCGGCGCTCCTCAGCCGAAGGCCACGTCGGGCGCGCGCGCGCGCCGTGCCGAGCACGGCGCTCTGCTCGCCGTGCTCCACCCGATGAGCTGGGCCAGCGTGGCGCCCGTCGAGGCGCCCGCCGAGCCGGCGAGGGCGCTCGGCACGGCGCTCGGCGGCGCGGGGATGCTCGAGAGCTCGGACGTGTTCAGCGTCGTGGTGGGCGCGGTCCCGTTCGGGATGGAGCCCGCGCGCACCGCGAGCGCCGCCGACGCCTTCGGGGGCGCCGTCGCGGCGCACGCGGCCGCGGCGGCGAGCGTCGACGTCTGGCGGGAGTACTCGCTGCACGACGTGCGGCATCTGCGCGCGCTCGAGGTGCCACGTCAGCGCGCTGCCATGGGCACTGCGAGGCCACGTCAGCCGCCGCCCCGACGCGCGTTTGGCGACGGTGGCGGCTCCTCATCGATGCCGAGCTTGCACCAGCTGCCCTCCAACTTTGAGTTGCCTGATATGGGCTTTGGCGGCGAGTACGGCCTCGATCTCGAGCAGCTGCTCGCGCCGCCAGCCGGCCGCGCCGAGCGCCGTGCCGAGCGGCAGGGCGGTGGCGGCGCGCGCCGTGCCGAGCACGTCCCTCGGCGGGCGCCGTACGTGCTTCACGTGATGGTGCAGCTGCATGAGCGCACCCGAGTGCTCGTGCTCTCCGACCAGAAGCTCGACATCGCCGCCGAGACGCTCCATCGGCGCCGTCTCGAGCAGCACCAGCGCCGGCGGGCGGTGGCGAACGCGGCCCTCGACGTGCTCGACTCGACGCGCCTGCGACTCGAAGCGTCCCTCGCTGCGCTGAGCCTCGCCCTCATTGACGAATCGGGCCGCTCGGGCCGGCCTCAGGAGCTCTTGCATGCATCCATCCACTCGGTGCGGCTCGAGCTGCAGCCCACCTTTTCGAGCGGGCACGCCCAGCACGACGCGCGGCGCGCCTCGGAGGCGATGTTTTCGATCGGGCGCGTGCAGATCGATAATCTCCTCCCCGACGCGGCGCACCCGGTCGTGTTGCAGTGCCCGCGACGGCGCGAGAGCGCCGTGTTGAGCCCGCGGCGCGAGGGGAGCACGCGCGAGGGAGGCGACGCCGCCATGGCGGACGGCCACGGCGGGGGCGGCGGGGGCGGGGGCGGCGGGGGCGGGGGCGGCGGGGGCGGCGGCGGCGGCGGCGGCGGCGGCGGCGGCGGCGGCGGGGATGGGGGCGGGGGCGTCGGCGGCGGGGGCGCGGTGGGAGTGGGCCAGGAGGCGGCTGTGCGGCTCTTGGTGCGCCGGCGCGCCTCGGGCCAGCTACAGGACGTGCGGCTCGAGCTCCAGCCACTCGACCTCGCTCTCGAGGCCTCCTTCCTTAAAAGGGTCGACCGGCTGCTCGCGGCCGGGGGAGAGCTCTCCAAGCGGCTCGTGATGGAACTGCACCGTCTGTTGCGCGTCGCGCCCGTCGCCTATTCACACCGGCTTCACGCCGTGCTCGAGGAACGCCTCTCGGCCGTGCTCGCCGCGCCACCCGATTGGGTCTCCAACTCGTCTCAACGGCTGCCCTTTTACTGCGATCGGCTCACGATCGCCCCCGTCGATGTGCGCGTCTCGTCACGGCTCGACGTGGGCGTGGGCGGGAGCGCCGACGTCGGCTCGGCGAGTACGGAGCTCGGGCGCGGCTCCATGAACGATCTGAGCACCATCCCGATCGTCGCGTACCTGCTGCAGCTCATGATCGTCTTCGTGAAGGCGACGACTTCACAGCTCGCCAGCCTCTCCAAGGTGCCCTTTTCATTGCCATGCCTCGAATTGCCTCGAATTGCCTCTGATTGCCTCTGATTGCCTCTGATTGCCTATGATTGCCTCTGATTGCCTCTGATTGCCTCGAATTGCCTCGAATTGCCTCTACTTGCCATGCCTCTCCAAGGTGCCCTTTTACTTCAGCGCCTTCGAGCTCGACTTCCCCCTGTGCACCAAGTCGGAGCTGCTCTACCTGGTGCGCCAGTCCTTTTCGTGGCAGGCGGCTGCCCAATTAGGCAAGCTGCTCGGCCACTCCGAGATGCTCGGCAACCCGTTCGGAGTGATCCAGGGCATGGGCTCGGGCGTCGCAGGCGCGGTGCGCGGCGTGGGCGAGGGCATCGTGCGGCGCGACGGCAGGCAGATTGTACGAGGTGGGCGTCTACTGATGGGCACCGTCCTCGGCGGCGCCGCCGGCCTCGGCGCGCGCCTCACAGGTAGCCTCCATTCGATCGTCGAGAAGCTCTCTCGTGCCATCGCGCCGTACGGCATGCAGCTGGGCTGGTATGGGAGCGCCCACGGCGGCGCCCTCGTGGATGTGCGCAGAGGACTACACCTCACCTTCAGGGAGGGCTTCAAAGAAGGTGGAAAGCACGCGCTGCGCATGGACTGATTGCCATTGCTTGCCATTGATTGTCCTTAATTGCATGCTGATTGCCTCCCTCATCAGGTGGCAAGCACGCGCTGCGCATGCTCGGTGCCGCGTTGGGCGGGCTCCTGTTGCGCCCTCTCGACGGGCTGCGCCGCGACGGCCTCGACGGCTTCGTGCGCGGCATCGCCACCGGGTCCATGAGCTGCATCCTGCTGCCCATCGCGGCGCTGCTCGAGACGGGGGCGCTGGTGTGAATGATTGCCTTGATTGCCTTGATTGAAGGGGGCGCTGGTGTGAATGATTGCCTTGATTGCCTTGATTGCACTTAATTGAAGGGGGCGCTGGTGTGAATGATGCTTCTTTCGCTCGAGCCTTGATTGCGCCTGAGTGCGACTGATGGCCACCCTAGTTGGCACCCTGATGGCTGGCCTCCTCAGGTGATGACGCCCATTGATTGCGACGGATGGCCTCCCTCCTCAGGTTGCCTCGCATGGACTGATTGCCATTGATTGCGACGGATGGCCTCCCTCATCAGGTGCTGCATTCGCTCGAGCAAGCGGCGCTCGGCGCGTCCCCCGATGGCCCCCCGCCTCTGATGCGTCCGGCGCGCTCCTTCTTCTCCGACCTGCGTCTTCTCGAGCTGCGCCAGTGCATGATGGCCGTGCTCGAGCTCCAGGTACTCGAGCTCCGGTGCCCGGACTGCATGCTGATTGCCATTGATTGCCACTGAGTGCATGATGATTGCCTCCCTCATCAGGTGCTGGAGCTCCGGTGCCCGGGCGTGCAGAGCGGCACGGTGCACATCCAAACCTCCATCTACGAGCCCTCCTACCGGAGCCGCCACTCGAAGCACAAGACGGCGCCACGTGGCTGGCTGGATGGCTTCAAATGGGATGACCATATCCAGACGCACACAGTCCGCTCACTCGACGCACGGCTGCTCGTACGGGTGATCGCGACTGGTGGGCGGCTGCCCCTCAGCCGGAGCCGGTGTATCGGCATGGTCGCCCTCCGCCTCTCCACCATACGCGCCATCTGCCAAGCCGCCACCCACGCCGCCACCCACGCCGCCACCCACGCCGCCACCCACGCCGCCACCCACGCCGCCACCCACGCCACCACCCACGCCACCTCTGATCAAGTCGCCGGTTTGCCGTCCGCCGAGCGCCCCTCGCCCCCCGCCCCCCGCCCCCCCCTCATGCATGTGCCCGCGTTCCACGCCTGCGACGCGCGCTGGTTCGTTGTGCGTCCGCGCGCCAAGCGCAGGGAGGCGTTGCGCGCGGAGGAGGAGCTCACGTTGAGATCGTCGAGCTCTCTCGCCTCGTCGAGATCGCGCGAGCTCGGCATCTCGGGCGATCTCGCCTCGTCGAGATCGCGCGAGCTCAGCATCTCGGGCGGCTCATCGAGCGCTCTCGCCGTGTCGCATGGGCACGCGCGTGCACGCGCCGCGGCGGGCGTCTCCATGTACGAGCGTGCGCCCACTACGGCGCTCGGCCTCTCCAACTGCATGCTAGCACCGACCACGGCGCTCGGCACGGCGCTCGGCATGGGTGGCCTCGCTGAGGAGAGAGGCGCCGCAATGGGCGCCGAGAGCGGCGAGCCCAGTGCCATCGCCGACGGCGCTCAACTCGGCGCTCCTTGCATCGACGGCACGGCCGACGCCACCAACAGCAGCAGCAGCGGCGGCGGCGGCGGCGGCGGTGGCGGCGGCGGCGGCGCAGTAGCGGACGCGGGTGCTCCCGAGGTGGGCGCTGTGGTGGGCGAGCCGCCGCTACAGCGCCTCCTCGCGGCGGCGAGACGGCTGGTGCCCACTCAAGTGCTCGGCTTTCCAAGCGGGGGGAACGGCAGCAAGTCGCTCGACGACGGCACTCCCGTCGACCGGGTCGGCAAGCAGCCGGGCGAAACTCAAGGGACTGGCGGCGCTCAAGGGACGGGGCGGACTCCGTTCAGGGAGGATGCGGACGACGACGACGAAGAGGAGGAGGGGGAGCAGTCGGACCACTCCGACGACGACGCCGAGGAGGAGGAGGAGGAGGAGGAGGAGATTCGATCTCGGACCATCTCGCCGGAGCTCCGGCCGCGCGCCACTGATGAAGACGTCATTGACGAGACGATGACGTGCGTGCGGCTGCGCTTCCGATGCTGGACAGGCCCGTTCGCACAGACGCGCCTACCGGGCGAGCCCACCCCCCTCGTCCAGTCAGTGCCTTCACACCTACATTCGCACCTGCATTCACACCTCCCCGGCGAGGCGACCCCCCTCGTCCAGTCAGTAGCCCACAGAGGCCAGCAGTGGCTCCCTTCTCCGCCCCTCGACGACCTATGGCGCTCAGGGGGCGGCGCACCGACCGACGGGCAGCACGCAGGTGGCAGCTTGAACGTCGACGTGGCGGACTTGGTCGCCGTGGATCGCCCGTGGCCGGTGGCGTTTCCATCGTCGCCGCGCCGGCGCATGACGCCTCCGACACCCAGCCTGCTGACGAGGGATCTACTGCCGATGGACCTCGCGGCTGCGGCGAGATCGGATCTCGCGGCTGCGGCGAGATCGGATCTCGCGGCTGCGGCGAGATTGGATCTCGCGGCTGCGGCGAGATCGGATCTCGCGGCTGCAGCGCCCGGCAGCAGCTCCGTCGGTGCGGCCCCCGCGCCGCCGGCTTGCCTCGTGAGCGTGGTCGGCCACGGACCGGTGGTGGGCCGTCGCGACACGCGCGCGCACGTACTGTACGCCATCCGCATTCGCGCCGTCACGGGCAGCTGGCAGGTGTGGCGTCGGTTCTCGCAGTTTGCCGAGCTCGACCACGAGCTCAAGGCCAAGGGGCACGGCGAGGCGCTGCAGCACGTGCGGGCCAGCCTCCCTTCAAAGCTGCGTCTGCCGCTGGGCCTGCAGATCGAGGGCGACGAGCGCCAACCGAAGCTCGATGCGTACCTGGTGAGTCTCATGGGCCACCAACAGCTACGCCACTCGGATCAGCTCATGTTTTTCGTCTCGCAGACGGAGGTGCACCGGCGGCTGTGGCGCCGAGCGATGGGGATGGCGGCTCCGGAAGACGCAGGGCAGCAGCAGCTGTTACGGTGCGAGTGAGGCGCGACAGTTTCGCGGCTTGGCGTTGCTGAGACTTACATGAAACGAGAGCAGCACGATAGTCGGTTACAGCAAAGTGCAAGTGACCGTGAGACCCGGGGTACTGCCGTGTCCGGACGACCGAGAAGTGGGATGCTCGAATGCTCGGGCGTGAAAAACGGTCCTTACGACCCGCGGCGGTCGACATGGCGGCTCTAAAGTGCGGTGGACCACTGGAGTGCCTCTGACCGCGTACCCAGTGGTTCAGTTACAGAACAGTTACAGCATGAGTTACAGGGAAGTAAAGTCTAAGGTTCGTTTCTACGAGAACCGTCACCGATACACACGCGTGACGGCTGACGCCGATAAACAAGTAACTCAGTACTCCGCCACACTCCACGTACACTTCCCACTTCATGGGCCACTTTCCACTTTGCACGGTACACGTGCCGTACACCGTACACGGCATGGCCGTACGGGCACGCGCGCCACGCGTAGCACACGAAGTATCAATAGTGAACGACATCATTTCAGCCTATGCTCTATTATCGCACGCTACGCCGGGTATTCGCCCAGCCCGTGCGTTCGCAGAGATTTACGCTTCTACGCCGGCAGTCCCGACCCCCAGTTGGCGATGAGATCCCGAATCGCGGCCACATCCGTATCCTGGTCAGGCGTGCGCCCCTTTCTATCAAGGGCGCGCGGGTTCGCGCCCGCCTCAAGCAGCACACGCACCGCGTCCTCGTGGCGCTTGAAGGCGGCAAAGTGCAACGGCGTCTGCATCTTGATGTTGGGAGTGTCGAGATCAATGCCGGGCACCGCACACAAGAGTCTAAGCACATCCGAGTGACCACGTCGTGCCGCACGCGACACAGCCGTGGCACCCAGGTAGCCGCGCGCATTGAC
>Ga0180439_100850_pt1 | contig 19982 bp, 13 predicted proteins | sample ChrtobMetaP5_0mM_FD_119744 | JGI IMG/M metagenome (GOLD analysis project Ga0180439, IMG submission 119744) | Chrysochromulina tobin associated microbial communities from unialgal haptophyte culture, Seattle, Washington, USA - P5_0mM MetaG | ecosystem: Host-associated > Algae > Haptophytes >...
CGGCGTCGAGGTGCTTACGGACGTGCTCGCGCGGGGGGCGCTGCCTGCCTGCCGTTGGTCATGGATCCGCGGCAACATGGCGCGTGTGGAGCTGCAGGAGATGTACCTCTCAGCCTTCAAGGGACGACGCGACGAGGTGAGCCGCTGCTGCCCGCCGCCGCCGCTGCCCCCGTAGCCGCCGCCCGCGCGATGCTCACGCGCGCATGGCTCGCTGCCTACCGCCGGACCGCCGCTTCCCGCTGCCAAGCGAATACATGTGTGCGCGTGCGCAGGCCAAGGCGGGGAAGGCACGCGAGGACAGCCTCAGCGAAGAGAAGCGGCAGGCTAATCAGGCGGAGGTTGGGCGTTTGCAACTTGAGCTGCGCACGACGAAGGCTACTGACGCCGAGTGCGACGATAAGTGCGTTTGGAATCGCCGCAAATTTGCGGCAAGACCTTCCTCGCCGATAACCTGATAGCTATCTCCTGATAGCTACAAGCTACGTCCATGGTAGCTACCCTCGAAGGCGCACGATGGTGCATACGTACACGATATGACGATATGAGTGGCATGCTGGTGCATGAATGGGTCGATGGGTTGCGAGCGACAAGGCGAGGCTTTGCGCTCGTTCAAGTGGACTGCCTTTTATACTACGTGGCTTCTAGGGTTAGGAACGTACACTCGTTGACTAAGGGGGAAGGGGGGAGTCGAGAGGGGGGGCGGTCGGGTGACGGGGGGTTTCCTATGGATACGTAGGACATCCATGTCGTCTTGCATGTATCATGTAGGTATCGTGCCGTGTATTTCGATGTGGCATGTGCCTCGTTCAAGTTTAATATGTAGGGATCATTTCAAAATCGTTGATACCCAAATGAGTCTTGAGTGTTTGAGCAGACTTGCAATTTTTTCTCGTGACTCGTCCCACACCCTTGGCCCTTGCCACGATGTCGCGCCGGACCTACGCCGGAACTTCCCTAAGATACAGGTCAACTGCGGTCAAAGGCGGGCGTTTGGAGCGCAGTCGCGGGCCGCTCGCTCACAGTAACGCTCTCAGCGGCGATCCAGGACGACGCGCAGGCTGACGGCCCGACGCGCGAGCATGACCTCGGCGAGCAGCGGCTTTGTGCGCCCGCGTGAATCGACGCACAGGAGGGTAGCCTCATCGGCCATCGGTTCCTTGAGCAACTCGTGAGCGAGTTCCGCCACCATGTCGAGCAGTTCAAGGGTGTCGCTCGCCTCGCCCACCCCCACGTGTCCGCTTGCAACGGTCACGCCGCCGCGGACAAAGTCGACACGCTTGAGAGCCTCCCTGAGCACGCGCTGCTGCCGCTGCATTGCCGCCAGCGCACCCGCCAGCGCACCAAGCACGGCCAGCGCGACTGGCACGGCCAGCGCTCCGAGTTGCGTACGCGTAATCAGCGCACCGACGGCCTCCAAAGCCACGGTCAGGCCGCTGTGCTCGAGGGAGATCAAATGAGATCAAGGGAGATCAAGGGAGATCAAATGAGATCAAGGGAGATCACACCTGGTCAGGCCGCTGTGCTCGAGCCTCCACGCCGCCTCGGCCTCGGCCGCCATGAGCGCCGCCTGATGCACTCGTGCCGCCTCGAGCGTGTTCGCCGCCTCGCGCTCCCGTATATTCGCCGCCGCAGCCGCCGCAGCCGCGCGCACCGCCGCCGGCAGCCGGCTCGCCGCCCGCAGCTGTGAAGGCGTGAGCAGCTGCGTGATCGCACCAGCCGCGTCGAGTCGCTGCACACCCGCACGAGGGTCGACGGCGGACGTCACGCTGCCACGGTAGAGAGTGCTGCCCTCGTCGAGCAGAGCATCCACGAGGCGGTCCGCAATCGCGTCCGCTGTCACCACAGCTGCCTCCCGCGAGTAACGGCCGCCCGCACCGCCCTCGCCATTCGCTTCGCCACCGCCGTGTGCGCGCAGGTCGACGATTATATAGACAGCACCGTCCGCCTCGCCGCGTGCCTCGACGACGGCGACGTGGCTCAAGGGCACGCCAACCGCGCGGGCAAGGTCAGCTGAGGCTCCGCTCGTCGCCCCGGCAGCAGAGCGGCCGAAAAGTGCGAGCTCGAGGCGCATCGTTGCGGGCGGCAACGGGGGCAACGAGGGCGTGGCAGTAAAGGGCGTGGCAGCTGAGGGCGTGGCGTCCGGGGAGGAGGGGGAGGTTGCGTAGGCACCATCTGCATCATCGGCGGCGGCGGCGGCCATCTCAGCGAGCGCCCATCCGGCTAGATTCGCGGGCGCAACGCGGAAGCTGCACCCTTCCGGGCATCGTAGCGTGCTCGCATGGTAATGGGGCAAGCGCACGTCGGTGGCGAGGGGCACCCAGCTGGCTCCTCGCCGTCGGACCTGATGAGGGAGGCAATCATCAGAGGCCATCAAGAGGCACTCAGCGATCATCAGAGGCCATCAAGAGGCACTCAGCGATCATCAGAGGCCATCAAGAGGCACGCAGCTCCTCGTCGTACTTGGGTTGATGAGGGAGGCAATCATAAATCAATCAATGTCAATCAATGTCAATCAATGTCAATCAATGTCAATCAATGTCAATCAATGTCAATCAATGTCAATCACCTCGAGGCGCCAGCGCAGCTGCGGGCGGCATGCGGAGGCGATGGCGTCCCACTCGAGCGCCACGCTGGCCGAGCTGTTTGCACGCAAAGGGGGGTCAGTGTGCAATCAAGTCCTTCGAGGGAGATCAAATGAGATCAAGGGAGATCACACCTGATCACACGCACGCGGGGGGGGCGCACCAACGACGGCTCTGGCGCGTCGGTGAGCAGCGGCGCCGAAGACTCGCCCTCACTCGCGCCGCGTGCGCCGGAGGAGGCGATGCGGAATCGGTAGGCAACGTAGGGTTCGAGGCCGCGCACGAGCAGCGTGCCGTCTGCGAGGGCGATGGCACTCGCGGACGCGGCGGTGGCGGCGGGTGTGGCGGCGGCGGGTGTGGCGGCGGCGGCAGGTGGCTGGGGGATCACCTTGGGGGCGCTGGGGCGGCGCCACACCGCCACGGGCGCGGGCTGCTCGAGAAGAGCGAACCACGCGCCCTCGGACGCCTTGATGAACAAGGTGAGTGTGCCGTCGTCGGGCGCACAGCCGGCGCGGCGGCGCGGCGGCGCGAGGCGGATGGACTCGCAGTCCGGCGCATCGAGAGGCGTGGGAGGCGGCAGGGCCTCTGGGGGGCCCTCGGGCTGGGGCGGCGTGGTGAAGGCGAGAGGATGGGAGGCGAGCCCCGTGCCGGCGGCGTTGACGGCAGCGGCAGTGAGGCTGTAGGCGGTCGCGGGGAGCAGCCCGGGCACCGTACATGTGATGAGGGCGGTTGCGGCGGGCGGGCTGCATGTGAAGCTGGTGGTCGTGCGCCCATCGGGGCGGCTGGTTGCATGCGTCTCGAGCGCGGGTGGCCCATTATGGCTTGTTGCATGCGTCTCGAGGACATAATGGGTGGGCGGCTGGCCTCGCGCGCGTGGCTCGCGCAGCCATATGGTGGCGCGATCGCAATGCACGGCAGTAACGACCACGCCTCCCACCCGCTCTGGCGCCATCAGGTGAGGCGGCGGCGGCGGCCAGGGAGGGTGCGGCGGTGGCGGCGGCCGCGGCGGCGCGGGCGGGGGCGGAGGCGGCGAGGCCGAGGGCGGCGAGGGAGGCGAGGGAGGCGGCGAGAAGGCGCCGCACGCTACAAGGGCCGAGCGCGCGTTCGTGTCGGCAGTGAATTGGAACGAGAGGCTCGCAGGCGCGTGGCCCTCGAGGGCAAAGGTGGTGGCCCTCTCCACGTGCGCGACGATACGCGCGTGGAAGGTCTTGGTGACCTGGGCCGTGGCGCCGAAAATGAGAGTGACCAGGGCGCCAGGCTCCCAGCGTGGCAGGTGGACGCTCGCCGAGATGCCCTTGCTGAAGGTCTTTGTCACCGCCATGTAGCCGCCCGCGCACACTGAACCGCATGTGATTGTCGGGAGCGCCTCCATCGCCGCGTCCACACCTCCCGGCGCGTCATTGGCAACGGCCAGCTTGAGCTCAACGACACCGGCATGGGCGCGCGTGCTGCTCCCGTCGGGGCCAAGCACAAACGTCTGTGTGGGTAGGGCGCTCGCCGGATCGCTCGATTCGTCGAGGGTCTGTGAGAACACGGCCGCCCGCAGCGCGCTTGTGGCATGCACCCCTCGTGGCCATACGACATGCACTGGCCAGCCCTGCTGCCAGCGCGCCACCCGCACCGAGGCGGCGAAGCCCCCGACCACGCGCTTGCCTGCACCACAGGCAATGAAGGGGTCGTCATGAAGGGGTCGGCAATGAAGGGGTCGGCAATGAAGGGGTCGGCAATGAAGGGGTCGCCAGCGCGGGTGAGCAGCGGGCATGGAGCAGAGTGAGCACGCGGTGCTGCTGCGGTGTGCGGCACGCGGTGCTGCTGCGATGTGCGGCACGCGGTGCTGCTGCAGTGGTGCGCGGCATGCGGCACGCGGTGCTACGGTATGCGGCGCGCGGTGCTGCGAGAGGCGCACCAACGCTGTAGGCGGTTCCGTCGCACTGCTCCGGGCGCGGCGGCGGTGGCGGCGGGCACGGCGGCGAGGGCGATCTTGGCGGCGAGGGCGGTGGCGGCGGCGGGTAGGGCGGTCGGGGCGGCGGGCGTGGCGGCGAGGGCGGATGCATGGGTGGCGCCGGGGGCGAGGGCGGCGTGGGCGGCGCGGCGCATCCGGTGAGGCGTGATTTTGCGTCGTTCAGGTGTATGCAGCCGAGGCAAGGGGTGGCCGGCTGCCCCGCGAACCTTAGTGCGAAACCTACAAAGGGGTTCGGATTGACCTTGCTCGCGGCGAGGGTAAAGGCGTCAGCGCGTCGGTAGACCACTTTGGCGCCCTCGGCACGCAGCAGCGACACGTGCCGCCCTCCAAAGTCGAGAGAGACGTGAAAGCCACCCGAGTGCCACTCGCCGCCGCCAAAGACGACGCGCGCCGCAAAGCTAGCCCCCGTGCCACCGGGGCCACCGGAGCGACTGGAGGAGGCCGGCGCACCAAACGCGTGCTTTGAGCGACCCGCAGGTGCCGTGACGGCTGCGGCCTCATCCCCGGCGAGCAGCTCAAAGGACACGCCAGCCTCGCAAAGTGGCGGCGGCGGCGGCTCGGCGGGTGGGTACGGGGGCGATGGTGGCGGGAAGTTGATCATGCACGACAGCGAAGGCACACGAACCGCGTTCGATGGCACACCGTCGCCCAGCTTGATCCCAACAAACGAGTACTTCTCGTTCGTGTCGGACTTGGACAACCGCACGCTCCATGATCCGCCACGAGCCCACTCGCTGAAGGGGTCGCCAGAAAGTGCAGTCGCATGCCAGATCGAGCGGAAACTTGCTGGAACCGTGCCCCAATGGAGCGTCAGAGTCGTGCCGTGCTTCCACTGCGCGAGCCTCACCTCTGCCTCCCACCATCCCTTTTTGCGCGTCTTGATGACAAAGCTCGCGCCTAGCTCGCACCTCGACCACGCGTAGCCTGGTATCAGAGGCGCTTCGCACCTGCCGTCTGGGCGTACCGGCTGGAAGAAGCCGGACGAGTTGTACGCGTCGGCGCAGCGGCAGCCGGACGCCCCGGGCAGCAAGAAGGCATACGGCAGGCGCGAGCTACTGCACGCGTCCACGCACGCGTCCACGCCCGCGCCCACCCCATTGGTGCCGATAGCCAGCGAGGGCTGCTGCGCCGCTCGCTCGGGCGCGAAGCAGCCCAACAAGGTCGGTCTCGCCATCGTCTTTGGCGGCGCGCGTCGTCTTTAAAGCGTCCTCGCTACTAAAGCGTCCTTCCATTCGCGGCTCCGGAGCGAACTTCCTTTTTAGGGTGCCGATAGAAGTATCCTTTGGGAGGCTCACGTGTCGGGCGACGCGGGGGGCGAAGGAAGGGCAAAGGAACTTCCTTTTCGTCGCTTTTCGGGCAAGGAACCTCCGTTTTGGGGAAGTTTGGACATGTTTGGTGCGGGCTTCCAAAATCACAAACCGACCCCCTGCGATCCATTGCGCGTGCTCGGCACAGGCGCGTAGGAAGCAGCCTCGGTGCCTCAGCTAGCCTCGAGCTGTGCCAGCATGTCGACGCAGGGATCGATTAATGAGAAGCGAGTAGCTCTGCTGAAATCATCGCGCCCTCTCCCTCCTGGTGAGGCCTCGGTCGCGTTGAGCTCGAGTGGTGATGATGGCTTACTCGCTCAGCTGAATGCGCGCCGCGCAGCCGAGCGGCCCAAGGCTGAGCGCAGACTCACAGAAGACGCCAAGGCGCTCCGCGAAGCGCAGCGAAAGGCTGCTGACGACGCTGCCGATGAGGCAGCGCGGCGACTGGATGAGGCCGACGCAGCCGCTGCCAACGCCAAGGCGGCTGCCGTCGCTGCGCGAGCAGTGAGCGATCAGGCGGAGGCGGCGGCCGCGCGGGCAGAGGAGGCGTCACGCTTCGCCACTGCGATGGCGGCCGATGGTGATTGGGCTCGCAAGGCGCGACGAGCCGCCAACGAGGCTGCCGTCTGCGCGGCGGAAGCACAAGCGGTGGCAGCAGAGGCAGAGGCGGTGAAGGCCGAGGCGACGGCCGCTGCGGCCGCCGCGGAGGCTGCCAGAGCCGCGGCTTTGGCGGCCGAGACGGCCGCTGCGGCGGCGGCGGCAGCAAGCAACGATTCGCCAGGCAGCCGCTCGCGTCGTACGCGTCTGTCCTCGCGTCGCGCGGCCGACGGCGTGTCAGCGGAGGAGAGGCGTGAGCTCGACGCGGTGGCGCCACAGACGGCGATCAAGGAGCGCGCGGGGCGGTCGAGCTCTCGCCCGAGCTCTCGTCTCAGCCTCGGCAACGGCCGTGTGCCGCCTGACTCGGTGCGCGCCGTGCGCCGGCAGCAACTCGTCACGAGTCTGCTGCACGCGTCAGAACAGGCTGGGTCCTCAAGATGCGCCCAACAAGGCGGATCGTCGACGACGGTCGACGCGACGCGGACATCGCCACTGCCAGCGGAGAGGTCGCCGGCGCTCTTCCGAGGCCCGTTGCTGTCGCGCGAGAGCCTGCGCCAGATGGTGAGCGAGAGTCAAGCGCGTCATCGCGCCGAGCGCGAGCGCCGGGCAGCCCGCGCCGCGGCATCGGCCGCCGAGGAAGCCGCTGCCGCCGCGGAGCAGGCGCGCCGTCGCGATGAGGCCGAACGCGCGAAGGTCGCGTTGGCGCTCGCGCTGCAGCGAGCCCGTCAGTACATATGGGCGGCTGCGGCGGTGCTCCTTGCCGTGCTCGCGTTCTTAGCCCTCGCTTGGTTCCTGGTGCATGCACCGAGCCTCGCGCGTGCCAGCGCGAGCAACACCGTCGCGGCAGTTCGCGCGGCGGAGGCGCGAGTGGGCTTGGCACGCACACAAGCGACCGAGCTACGCCAGTCCGCCACCACACGAGTGGCCCATGGCTACCTCAACGCCGTCCGCCCTTTCCGGCAGAGCCCCGGGACGCCGCCCTTTGCACCCCCACCGCCGCCATGGCCGAGCCCGCCACCCTCCCCACCGCCGCCGCCCACGCCCCCGCCCTCACCACCCCCGCCCAGCCCGCCGCCCTTGCTGCCACCTCCTTCACCTCCGCCCTCACCGCCCCAACCCTCGCCGCCTCCCTCCCCTCCGCCCCCACCGCCCTCGCCTTCGCCGCCACCACCACCTCCGCCCTCACCGCCACCGCCGCCCTTGCCGCCGCCACCGCCCTCACCTTCGCCGCCGCCGCCGCCTTCGCCCTCAACCCCGCCACCTCCGCCACCGCCACCTCCGCCGCCCTCGTCCCCGACGCCACTGACGCCGCCACCGCCGCCGCCCTCACCGCCGCCACCACCGCCGCCGCCGCCGCCGCCCTCGCCGCCGCCGCCCTCGCCCTCGCCGCCGCCACCGCCGCCGCCCTCGCCGCCGCCAATGCCGCCGCCACCGCCGCCCTCGCCTTTGCCGCCGTCGCCCTCGCCGCCGCCACCGCCGCTGCCCTTGCCGCCTCCGCCGCCGCCCTCGCCACCCTTGCCGCCTTCGCCGCCATTGCCCCCGTCTGCGCCCGCCCTGCATCCCGTTGGCGTCCTGCTGGGTGCGGGCGCGCTCGTCGCCCTCGCCCTCGCCCTCGGCGCGCTCGCCGCGGGCGGCTGTGCGTATGCGCGGCAGGCGGCGGGTGGCACGAGCTACGCACAGCTCAAGGAGGCGGAGGCGGAGGGCGCTGCCCCGGCGCCGCTGAGCGCCGTGGCCGGCGGCGGGCCACCAGGGCGGCCGTCTGTACCTAGCCGCGCGCCGTCCAGCCGCGTTTCGTCTAGCCGCGCGCCGTCCAGCCGCGCGCCATCCAGCCGCGCGCCGTCCAGCTGCGTTTCGTCTAGCCGCGTCCCGTCTAGCTGCGTCCCGTCTAGCCGCGGCATTGGCCCGGAGCCCCCCGACGTGGAGGCACCCTTGGCAGCCCAAGAGAGTGCAGCTCGAGAGGCCGAGAGGGTGGCCGCTGAGGCTGAAGTGGCTGCGCAAGCTGCCGCAAAGGAGCGGCGCGAGGCGGATCGGCTTGCGTTGGCGGAGCGCGCGGCGGCACAGAAAGCTGAGGCCGAGCGTATTGCTGCCGAGCGGCGCGAGGCAGAGCGGCGGGAGGCAGAGCGGCGGGAGGCAGAGCGGCGGGAGGCAGAGCGGCGGGAGGCAGAGCGGCGCGAGGCAGAGCGGCGGGAGGCAGAGCGGCAGGAGGCCGAGCGGCGGGAGGCAGAGCGGCGGGAGGCCGAGCGCATTGCTGCCGAGGAGGAGAACGAGAATGAGGGCGAGGAGGAGGAGGGCGAGGAGGGCGAGGAGGGCGAGGAGGGCGAGGAGGAGGCCGTCGCAGAACGAGAAGCTCCGAAGGCCACTGCTTTCGAGAATGAGAGAGCTGCCGTGAAGGCAAGGGTGCGCGCGCTCTTCGAGTCGATGGACACGGATGGCAGTGGAGAGATCTCGCGCAACGAGCTCGCAGCCAAGCTGCGCGCCGATGGTGAGTTGGAGGCCCTTCTTGGCGTGGCCGACGCCAAGACCATCCCGCAGGTGGTTCGGCTCATGCGCATGCTTGAGCAGACGGGCGAGATTGACCGAGATGGTGACTCGCACATGACGCTGGAAGAGCTCGAGGCCGGCCTGCTTGCCGATCGGGCAGAGGCGGCCAATATCGCAGCTCAACGGGCCGCGGCTGCAAGGATCGCGGCGGAGGAGGCTGCAAGGATCGCGGCGGAGGACCGGCGTGCGGCGGAGCGCGCGGCGGCCGAGAGGGCGGCGGCCGAAAAGGCGGCGGCCGAGAGGGCGGCGGCCGAAAAGGCGGCGGCCGAGAGGGCGACGGCCGAGAAGGCGGCGGCCGAGAAGGCGGCGGCCGAAAAGGCGGCGGCCGAGAAGGCGGCGGCCGAGAAGGCGGCGGCCGAGAAGGCGGCGGCCGAGAGGGCGGCGGCCGAGAAGGCGGCGGCCGAAAAGGCGGCGGTCGAGAAGGCGGCGGCGGCCGAGAGGGCGGCGGCCGAGAAGGCGGCGGCCGAGAAGGCGGCGGCGGCCGAGAGGGCGGCGGCCGAGGAGGAGGCTGCCGAGAAGGCGGCGGCAGAGGAGGCAGCGGCAGCCGAGGAGGCGGCGGCTGAGGCTGAGATCGAGATCGACGCCGAGGAGCGCTCGAGGCGCGAGGCCAACGAAAAGGCGACGCTTCGTGCCGAAGAGGAAGCGACTGGGGTGGAGCAGCGGGAGGCAGAGCGGCGTGAGGCCGAGCGGCGGGAGGCAGAGCGGCGCGAAGCAGAGCGGCGCGAAGCAGAGCGGCGTGAGGCCGAGCGGCGTGAGGCAGAGCGGCGGGAGGCCGAGCGCATTGCTGCCGAGCGGATTGCTGCCGAGCGGCGTGAGGCCGAGCGCATTGCTGCCGAGCGGCGTGAGGCAGAGCGGCGTGAGGCAGCAGCGGCAGCCCGTCGCGAGGCGGAGCGCGCGGCGGCAGAGCAAGCAGAGGCCGCTCGCCGTGCCGCCGCCGAGGTCTACGCACAGCGGGTGGAGGCTGAGCGCCGAGCATTGCAGATTGCAGAGGCCGAGCGCCGTGCTGCCGAGGAGGCGTACGATGACGAGATCTACGATGAGGAGGCGTACGATGAGGAGGACGTGCTTGACCCTTACGCCGAGGAGGCGGAGGAGGCCGAGGAGGCCGAGGAGGCCGAGGAGGAGGGATACGATGAGGCCGAGGAGGGATACGATGAGGAGGGATACGATGAAGAATACGATGAGGAAGCCCAGTGGCGAGAGGCGGCCGAGCTTCGAGCACAGCTTGATGCTGCGGCGAATGATGACATCACTGATGAGACTCCGAGACCGCCTGATGACATCACTGATGAGACTCCGAGACCACCTGGAGACGATGGCGACGATGACGACGACAACTATAGCGCCTGATGAGGACCCACCGCGTCACGATCCCACGGAGCCTCTGCTCACTTGTGCGCCTTAGATTGATCGGGGGGTGGCCGGCGCCACTCTTGGACCTAGCGGCCACTCTGTGGGAACACCCTTCCTAGATTGATCGGGGGGTGGCCGGCGCCACACATATCACCCCGCGCATCGCCAGCACGAAGCTGCGGCGGTTCAAGCTACTATTCAGTTCAGTGTCGAATCGGCATGCCTGGCATCTAAGCGCGAACGGGCGCTCGTTGCACGGCGGCGGCGTGGAGTCCCCGACCGTGCGGCGTCACAGCTTCCGCGGGATCTATCGCGACCGTGTTCGCGTTTTCGGTTTTGCTCGCGCCATACGCTGAGTGTCAGATATGGAAGTGAGGAATACCCCCTAACAGACGTTTTAACGGTTATTACGTTGGAAGCACGTCATTGGCACGAGGGGGAGGGGGGCGCGCCGGCGAAACGGACGCTTCGGCAATTTCGCGCGTCACGTGACCGAGCTCAGAGGCGCGTCGAATTGCGTAATTTGGCGTACGAGGTACGATGGTACGTCCGGTCCGCCGCGCGCGCACCGTTTCGTCGGTCGCACTCTGCGTGGCGGGTGTGCGCGCGCCATGGCCATGCCTATGGCGCGCGCCTGCCGGGCGCCCGCGCGCGCAGCCCCGGCAGAACAATGTACAATCGAGATCGCGATAACGGATAGCCGATCGGTTTACGTATTTACCTCACTACTCTTGAGACACGCAAGACTTCAGAGAATGAGCAGAATACAGAGCTCTAGCGCACAATGCCGCGGCCATGCGCGGCCCATGGCCATGCAACACAGGACAAGACTCAAGACTCAATTCGACAAAGGTTCATGATGCTCTCCATGCATGTGTGCTCGCTGTCTCTCAGCCCGCTCGCTGCTCGCGCCCGCACCGCGCCCGCACCGCCGGCACCGTTGAAAACATGCTCTGCCCTCGATGTGCCCCCACGCACAGGCGCCACCGCCACTAATGTCACCGATGCCACCGCCGCTGCCGCCGCGGCTGCCGTGTGCCGCCGTGTGCCGTCGAGTGCCACACCCTCAGGCCTCGACCGCTTCGTCCTCGAGTTTAGCCCGGTCGGCGCTCGGCTCGTCGGCGCCGCCGGCCACACTCGGTGCCTCGAGCGTCGCGCCGCTGAGCTCCGAGGGCACCGCGGCCACCGCTGTGGGCACGGCGGCGTGGATAGCTGTGGGGACGGTGGCTGCTGTGGCGCTGCCTGCGAAGCAGCAGGGCGCCTCGGCGACGGCGGAGACGACCGGATCAGAGGTGGGCGCGCCGTCGACAGTCGCCATGCGCATCACGGCGCCCGGCGCGAGCTGCAAGCCAGATGGCTGCAAGCCGCCCGCCATGGTCATCGAGCCCATCGGAAGCTGCTGCATGGCACCCATGGGCTGCATCGCCACCAGGCTGGGCTGCCCCATCATGCCGGCCATCTGGCCGGCCGCGATCTGGCACGTCGGCATTTGCATCGGCTGCATCGCACCCCCCTGCTGCCCATTGACCATCACGTAACCGCCGCTCACCGCAGCGTACATGTGGCTCGGGTCGGCGTTGGGCATCACCGCGCCCGCGGGCATGCCGCCCGGCGTGGCCGCTGCCCACTGCACGGGCTGGCACATCTGCTGCGCGTTGGGCGTGACGGCCATCGAGCACGTGCGGCTCTTGTGCCCGATGCCGCCGCACACGGAGCAACGCTGCGGCTTGTTCTTGCGCGAAGAGTGCCCTTTGGCCGGCCGCGTGCCGTCGGCGGCGATGGGCTGCCCGGCGACGCCCTGCCGTCCCGTGCGCGCGAGCTGCACCATATTCTTGGTGCCCTGCAGCTGGTTGATGGCGTTTGTGAGCTGATCGCGCAGCTCGATCAGGTTGCGATTGTCCGGCTCCTCGTTGAGCATCGCCAGGATTCGGTCGCGGTGCGCCATGCACGACTGCAGCGACGCCTCAAGATTGGCCGCCGAGTCGTCGTCGGCGAGCGCCGATGTGCTCGCCGCCGATGCATCGGCGCCACCATCCTCGGCGCCGTCGGTGCGCTGCCGCTTCGCCATCTGGTCGTCGCCGCCGCCCTCGGCCGAAGAAGCCACCGCCGACTCTGCCGCTGTGGCTGGCTGCTCAGCTGCAACCACACTCGAAGCCGCTGGCGCCGGCGCCAATGACGGCGCGGGCGGCCTGAAGCAAGCGGGAGGAAATGGGCGCGCGGACGCACACGCGTGAGAGGTGCAGGCACGGCGAGAGCCAGAGAGATGCAGAGCAGGACAATTGTAGAGCTCATCAACCAATCGGCGAATCGGCGCGGCACGCCAGCGAGAGAGCGCGATCGATCACGGCGCGGTGTGCGCGATCGATCACGGCAAGGCACGCACTGCGCGGGCATCTGCACGTCGAAGACGTCGAAGCACTCGCCGCACTGGACTGAGGTCATTGCCTGCTTGAGCACCGCCTGCAGCAGCGCACTGCAGGACGGGCACGAGAACTGGTATGTGGACGTGTCGCCCATCGGAGAGTGTGTCCGTCTGGGAGAGCTCTGAGGGCCGACCTGCCGTACAACGAGAGCCGCAGGGCCGTCGTGAGCTACTGGACGCCCGATACGAGGAGAGAGAGCGCCCTACCCGCTGCAAAAGTGGGCAAACTCGTAACTCAAGAAGGAAGACTTGGCGTGTTCTGAGGTCTCCGTTGTCTGTGAATTTGAAACACGGGGTCGGTCTGACCAGTTCACCAGTACAAGTAACGCAACTTCGCAAGCTCGCAACCTGATGCCTACATTTGTATTTCGTGTTCCTTGTAGGTTGTAGCCTTTGTGCAGGTCCCTCATGTTCCGTGGGGGAAGTTGCATGCCATCCCAATCGAAATCTGTTTCTTTTTCCCGGGAATGACAGAGCTCCCGACGAACGCAGACATCGAACTGCTTTCGTACTGCTTTCGACGCCTCGCCCAGCCAACGCTTGCGTGCTTGTTGCCAAGCCGCACGAGGCGCGCGGACGACGATGGCGTGGCGCCCGCAAACTCCGGAGGGCCTTCGCCAGCAGGTGGATTCGGCGCTCGAGTACGCGCTCGAGCGCGCCATCGCCGAGCGGCCCGCTAAGCCGCTGCTCCTCGTCGCCGCCAAGCTCCGCATGTGGGACGAGGCGGTCAACGGCAGCTGGCCACTGCGCAAGCGGTCCGAGGCGGTCTTCCGCAGGGCTGACGGGGACGGTTCCGGCCAGCTCGACCTCGCCGAGCTTCGTGAGCTTCAACACGCCGCCGCCGACGCTTTCCTGCGCGCGCACGACGGCGACAACAACTGCACGATCAACATGGCAGAATGGCTGATCCACATGCACGAGTGCTGCACCTCTTCCCAGGTGGCGGCGAGCGCGCTGCTCGACCTCTTCGAGGCACGCCTCGACGGAGGACGTTCTACATGTACGGGTGCGACGCCGCCACGAGTGGCATGAGAGCATGAGGACAACGCTTTTTGGTAAGCATTTGAAAGCATGCGATGGTGAACATCCAACGTAATAGCCACAAGACTCTTAGCGAGGCCTCGCCTGAGCCTCAGCTGAGCCTTAGACTCAGTCGATAGTCCACTTCTCTCGTGTCAGATGTCGAGCACGCGATTATACGGGTTTGGAACTCGGTTGGTACCTTGAAACGCTATCGGATGAAAAATAGAAGGTTTGATGTCAGCTCGTGGTGTGCCGTGATGTGTCTCATTTCGTGGGTCCTCCGCAGCATCAGAAACGGAGTTCACGAGGTGTGGTGTGAAGTACTGCGTCGTCGCTAATGCTGGCGTCGGCCCCGGCCAGCATCGAGGCGGGCGAACTCACGCAGGCGCCGCTACGCTCGACGCTCGAGAGTGGTGCCGACAGCGCCTGTCAGGAGCGCACCGACGCGAGCTCCGTCGACTCGGAGCACGCCGGCTTGCTAACCGTACCACACGGCTCGGGCACGCCGTTCATGCAGCACCTCGAGCCGTTGCTGCCGGCATGGTGCTCGACGCGATTGCTCGTGCGATTCTACGCCGCGTCCATGGGACTGCTGCTGCTGCTGCTCGTCGCGCTCGCGACCAAGAGCTGGTCGGCCGCACAGCAAGGCCTGCATCCCTCTCGGATGCGAGCACGTGGCCCATCGGTCGATGCTCGTCACACAGCAGCCGACCGCCCGGCGCAGCATTATGCGCGGCAACCGATGCCAGAGGAACCGGTGCAGCCGGTGCAGCAGCTGCTACAACAGCAGGGCGCGCGCATTGCACCACCGCCGTTGGCCCCCCTGCCGCCGCTGCCGCCCTTCCCGATCTCGCCTCCGATGAAGCTGGCTGCCGAGCCGAGCCTGCGAAGCGCGTGCGCCCACTTGGCGGTGCCGGTGGACGCGGAACGCCTGCCGCCACGCTATCCGGGCGGCGCGTGGCAGCTGTTTGCCGAGTGGTCGGGCCTGGACGAGGCAGCCATGGAAGAGGCGCATGGCTCGTACGGATCATATCAGTACGGCGATGAGCGGCCTTACGATGAGCGGCCTGGGTGTGTGCTTCCTTCTACTTCATCCCCTCCGCCGTACCGGCCGCGCCGTCCTACTCACTAGCGTGCGGGCCATCCTCGCAGGTACGCATCGTACGAGGGCTTCCCCACAGAGCCAGGCAAGATGCCTATACGGCCCGTGGCGGTCGCGAGGGCGTCGGTCGCCAAGGCCGCCGCAGCAGCGAAGAAAGAGGCGAGCTTTTGCACGCCCCGCCCTCCAATCACACGCCCCGCCCTCGAATCACACGCACGTCGCTCACCCGCACGCCGCCCCCGCCTGGTGCGCACGTGTGCCTCCGCCTACCCCTCCGCTGTGCCTAACCCCCGATCCCTGTCATGATCCCTGTCATGATCCCTGTCATGATCCCTGTCATGATCCCTGTCTCGCGTGCCACGGCAGGCGGAGGAGGCTGCGAAGATGGCGCCCGAGCGCGAGCGGCGCGAGGCAGCTCGCCGTGCACAGGCACAGGCGCGGCTACGGCAGGAGCCGGCTCCCTTTCTGCTCAATTCCGACTTCTCGATCGCCCATGGCCTGCGCCGCTCGCGCGCGTGGCCTTCCCCGCAGGCTGACAAACGCGCCGACGCTAGCGGCGGCAGCGACGGCGGTGGCGGCGGTGGTGGCGGCGATGGAGGCGGCGGCGGCGGCGGCCGCGGCGATCGCGGCGACCGCGGCGACCGCGGCGACCGCGGCGACCGCGGCGGCCGCGGCGGTGACGGCGGCGACCGTTTCCCGAGGTCCGCTCGGCGCCTGGGCGCTGTCACAGACGAGGTCACAGACGCAGTCACAGACGCGGAGCTGGACGCGGACGCGGAACTGGACGTTGCGGCCCTCGGCGCGGCGGATGTCGAGGAAGTATCAGAGGAGGTATCAGAGGAGATGCCAGAGGAGGGAGGGCTCGTGGCGGCGGCTCGCTCGCTCGAGGACGACAGCAGCTACGACGACAGCTACGAGAGGTTGTCCCACAGCCGGCCGCAACAGCCCTCGCACGCGCTGCGGCTGCGGCTGATGATGACCAACTACCGCGCTGCGCGCACCCTTGGCGTACTCGAGAACAAGCTGCTCGCGTCCACTGCACTGACTCGGCTCGGGTTGCCCGCGATGGAGGTGGTCTACGGCGGCTTCGCATACACGAGGCTGGGTGAGTGGCCCGCGTATTCGCGCGCCGAGCTGTGCGCGGTGCTTGCGCGCGGCGGCTTCGGGCCGCGGCGAGGCTTCGTGGCCAAGCCCGCCTCGGACGGCACCAACTACGGTCTACTCGTGATGACGCCCGAGCGCTGGCGGCGTGAGAACTGGACAGAGGCGCTCGTGGCGACGATGGTGGAGCGCTTCCTCTTCAAGGGTCGCTCCTCGTGGGGGCAGTGGTATGAGCAACGCGGTGTCGTCGTGCAGTCGCTGTACACCGAGGGGGCGCCGCGCGGGCTGCGCTGGCCTCATGGGCTCGCCGAGATGAACGTGCTCGCGCACCTGGGCGAGCCGGTGCACATGCGGGTGCAGGAGATCCCAAAGGCCAAGGGCGCGGGCTGCTTCGACGTGCGTCTGCATGCCAATGGCTCGCACGACTGCCTGCCCACGCCCAACTGCCCCAACCCGCAGCTCACGTGCCGCAAGTATACACTGCAGTTTGCGCGCTCGCTCCCGGAGGTGCGAGCGTACGTGCGCCGGCTCGCTTCCTTCTTTGGGGCCGACTGGTTCCGTTTCGACTACTTTGGGGGCCACCCCCACCGGATGCTCCGTGTCAACGAGGTGAGCTACCCGTCCCACCACACGTACCCGAGCGACCTCCGCGAGGCGTGGCTCGCCGCGTATCTCCGCTCGGTCGTCGACGAGCCTGCCAACGCCAACTCGAATGCCAACTCGAATGCCAAGCCGCGAGGCGAAGGCGCCGGCACGAACGCGGCGGGCGTTGCGGCGGCGCCGACGCTGCGACCGATGTCTACGGCGCTGCCCATGCCGACTGGGCGCGTTGCTGCCGTGGCGACGGGGGGAGTGGCGCAGGTCGCAGGTGCAGCGGCAGCGGCGCCGAATTCGTCAACGCCGGTGACCATGCTCGAGGTGCCCGCTGAGTGCGTCATGCGGTGCGCGCGCCGGTCACCCAGCCGACTCGGCACTCCGGTTGGGGCGCTTGCTCGTGCCACGCACGCTCACCGCCCCTCGGCGTTCTCTCTCGCGCGCAGGTTTGTGCTCGACTTCATTGGGGTCGACCCCGAGGCCTTTGACCACCTCTGCTTCCTCTGCCGCCCGACGCCGCCTGGCACGCCGCCCGCACCACCCTCGCCGCCCGCACCGCCTTCGAAGCCACCCTCGCCACCCTCGCCGCCGCCCTCGCCCCGCCCGCTCCAAGCGCCACCGCCCACACGACCGTATCGCACGATGCCGACGGGACGCCGGGCCGGCCGATAGGCGAAAGGCGGGCTCCGTCGAACGTTCCGATGCCGAGCAGCTCGGGCGACGGGGGTCCCTGGAGTCACAGTAGAGTCACTCTGTCTCAGTACTCAGAATCGTCTTCTCAAGTGTCTTCAAAACCGCGACTATAGAACACTTGCAGAGTACACGAAGTAGAACTGGCTCGCAGATCTCCGACCTCCGTGTCTAACTCGACACGCAGTGTCGTCTGTCGACGTTCGCCAGCCCGCTTTTTTGGTAAGATGTGCTGGGAGACCGCTGTTTAATGCTCTGTGGAAGTTATGCGGAAGGAAGGCGTCCCAATTTGGGAGAGGCGAGCGTCCATCCTAATTTGGGAGGGGCGAGCTCCCATCCTAATTAGGTATTCACCTTCCAGATGGGCGTCCTTTCGAACCTCTCGCTGAACGCGTCGAACTCGCCGCGTGGACAACGGACGATCAAGACCCGGGAGGCGATTCTGATGGCCCGAGTCGAAGAGGCCATGCGCAACGCGCCCTCGAACAAGCTGTACGACCTCTTCCAGCAGCGCTCCGGCGGGCGCGAGAAGGCCAAGTTGCTGAAGAATGGCACGGCGACTGTTTTTGTCGCCATCGACGAGAAGCTTATATCCGGCGGCTACGCGCCAGGCCCACACTCGACGAAGGACTCACAGTGGTGGTGCCAGTGCGTGCCACTGCCTGCGAACCGTGTGCCACCCAGTTCTGACGTTTCGACTGCTCTGCGTGCGCAGATTTGTGCGCTGGTCCGCCATCCAGTCCTTCCTCGAGCAGCGCATGCGCACGCGCGAGGATGAAGCCAATGATGACGGGATCCTCTTCTTCCACGTCGCCGCGTACGACATCGACGTTTACGTCATCGACCTCGAGACCATGGGCAACCTCCACCTGTTCGAGAACTACATGGTCCAGCTGCACAACAAGGACCACGACGCCTCGTTCATGAACTGGTCAACCAAAGTGCTCGACCACATCCTCGACCATCTGGACAAATGCATCGTCGACATGAAGTACACGGGCGATGCGATCTCGTACGAGGTCGCGACTGCGTTCCTCTTCATCCTCATGATGTCGAGCACCATCAAGACCAGCAAGAATGCGACGAAGATCAACATCATCCTGGACAAGCTCGCGATCACCCAGTCGTTCGACAAGGTCTTCGTTGACTCGAAATACCTCGGCGAGGGCAAGATCTTCACCAAAGAGACGATCGGCAAGGTCCTCAAAACGTTCGAGTTCGACAAGGGCTTCATGCACACCGCGATCCTGCAGCTTCAGGAGCAGGTCGGGGAGCTCAAGGAGGACGTCGTGGAGCTCAAGGATGAGGTGATTCTGCAGGGCGATGCCGTCGTCGCGCTCAAGGACCAGGTCGCCGGCATTGCCAAGGGCCAGGACGAGGCGACCGAGGGGCTCCAGGGGCTCCAGGGGCAGGTCAACGACGCGGTCGTGAAGGTCAACGACTCGGAGCAGAAGTACCTCACGATCGTAAAGTCGCTCGACCACCTCTGGGCATTCCTCCTTTCGATCCAAATGTCGCTCAACCGCCTCTGGGCAGTCCTTGGCCACATCTTCACGCTGCTCACGAAGAAGCAGGAGGCGCTCGAAAAGAAGCAGGTGGACAACGAGAAGCAGCAGACGGCCAAGGACAACTTCCTCGCGCGCAGCGTGAACCAAGTCTACGAGTGGTCGGCGCAGAACAACGTCAACATCGCCGCCCACATCAACGAGCTTCAAGCGTCGGTGGAGGATCAAGCGGCGGTGAATGAGAAGCTGGGCGACCGCATCACGGGCGTCGCGAACTCCAACCTCAAGAAGATGCTCGTCGTGAACGCGTCGAGCGCACTCGTGAGCGCCCGGGTCCTCAACCTCGAGACCACCGTCGCCCAGGTGAACCAGAAGGTTGACGAGAAAGTGGCGTAGCTCGCGGGCAGCTCAGCTCGGCGAGAGGAGGCACACACCGCAGAGCCATCCTCGTCGTCCTCGAGGTGCACCAGTGGCTTGTCGTACTTGCTGATCGCCTCGGCGATGCTCGCGAACACGCTGCTGTCGCCGCTGCTGCTGGTGCTGCGCTCGACTGGCACAGGCTTGAGTGGCGCTAGGCCTTCCATGTCATCGGCGGCGATCGCCAGTGCTGAGCTGTTGCGCCGCTGCGCGACGCGCTCCGTCGTTCTCTGCGGGGCGAACAGAGCGTTCATGCGGTCAGAGGCTGACTCGTCTCGATGACTCGTCTCGATGACTCGTCGCGTTCGCGCGGCGCAGGCAAGAGTGTGGGGGGCATGGGTCTGGCTGGACTGTTACAGCACCGCGGGCGGCCAAGCACATGATTTCGTGGCGAGTAAGCGACTCACATAATGTGCAGACAGTGTGGTCTCGAGTGGGGGACCAGTTCCGTGTAAGACCTGTGCAAGGCGTCTCCCGGCGGCGTGGTGTAGGGTGTGAAAAGCGAAAGGCCGTGCATGCTGCCGAGAATTGAGTAACACAGTGTAAGCAACGTAGTATATACAACATACACAACGTGACATCGCCGACCCGCCCATGTTGAGCTCGCGTCCTTAAGAAGGCAACCACGCCCGCGTGGGCACGCCTCCCTAACGATGCAGAGGAGGGAGGCGACCACGCCGGCGTGGGCACGCCTCCCTAACGATGCAGAGGGACGTCAGAACCGGGGAGCTGCATGAGCCTCGCGATCTCCAAGCATGGGCATGTGTACCGAGACCGCCCCGGCC
>Ga0180439_100851_pt1 | contig 19973 bp, 15 predicted proteins | sample ChrtobMetaP5_0mM_FD_119744 | JGI IMG/M metagenome (GOLD analysis project Ga0180439, IMG submission 119744) | Chrysochromulina tobin associated microbial communities from unialgal haptophyte culture, Seattle, Washington, USA - P5_0mM MetaG | ecosystem: Host-associated > Algae > Haptophytes >...
CCCTCTGGTCGCGCCGTGGGGGACTGCGCGAGGATGCCGATCCCTCTAGGTGAGGAGAGCACGTTAGTGCTGACGATGTGTTGTGTGAACGCCCACGGGGGCGCGCGTAGCGCGGTGTGACACTGGGAAGAAACGCTCATGTCCGATGAGGCGGACAAGTATGCCGTCGCCGTCCATGCGTCTGACCCTGCGCCGGTGGCGGCCGTGCGGGAGGCGTACCACACAGTCTTTGAGCACACGACCATGAGCGACTGCATCTCGCTCAGCATCGAAGGCACGCAGCAGCTTGACATTAACCGTGAGGGCTTCACCTACGGCGAGAGTTCGCTTCGCGCCGTCTATGAGGTCATGAGCTCAATAGACCTTTCGGCGTTTGCACAGGCTGACGGTGGTGAGCTGGATGGCCGCCGGCGCACGGGCGCCGTTGTGTATGACCTTGGCTCTGGAATCGGCAATGTAGTCGTCGGCGTTGCCCTTCTGGCCGCGTCAGGCGCACTGTGCGGTGTCGCCGAGGTGCATGGCGTCGAGTTACTGCCAACTCTACACGCTGCAGCAGAGGAGGCTCTCGCTAGACTCCCTGCAGCCGCAGGCAGCTTCGCGCCCTCGCTGCCACCAACGGCGGTGCATTGCAGCGACCTCCTCGTTCATGACTTCTCCCGCGCCGATGTGGTGTACATGGCCTCCACCGTCTTCCAAAGCCGCGTGCTCGCTGAGTTTGCCGAGCTCGCCGCACGCGTCCTGCGCGCTGGGACGCGCGTTATCACGCTGCACGAGCCGCTGCACCACGCTGCGTTTGCGCACGAGCGCGTGCTCGAGAGCATGAACAGCTGGGGCCGCGAGACGATGCACGTGCACGTGGTCGTCGGCGAGGCGCACGCCGACCCGTACCGGCATCGTGTCTCCGACCCGTACCGGCATCGTGTCGCCGACCCGTACCGGCATCGTGTCTCCGAGGGCTCGGAGAAGCAGCCATTGGAGGTGGGAGACCAGTACGCTGCATGCAGCCACGGTGAGGACGAGGCCGTTGCATGCAGTGATGCCGCCCACGCTGCCAGGGCCTTGCACCTACGGCGCCAGGCGTTACTGGGTGTGGACCTATCCCACATGGCGCTCAACATGGCGCTCCGTGCTGACGTGCAGCCATACGCAGAAACCTCGGACAGTGATGCGCACCGCACGCCGAGCGTGAAGCTAGCCGTTGTGAAGACAGCGAAGGATAGAAGTGTGCTGGTGGCGCTCCTGGGCCGGGCGGGCTTGTTGACTCTTACACGAACCGTAGATGGGCACAGCGCGTGGGCCTTCAGCACGATGATTTGAAACGCTCGCTTAGGAGAAATGCAACTTTTCTGACTGGACGGAGGACGGCATGCAACACCTCCACGCACACTAGAGAGATCGACACTGTCACGGGGTCCAGAGCGTACAAACGGCATAGCGGAGAGCGCCATCAGCGAGACGAGAATGAAACGAGAAGAGGCCGCACGCGCGCGGAGCACGCGCCTGAAGCCACCAACCGCCTCGCTGCAGCGCCTGCCTGCTGCTGGCTCTGGACCACACGCCTCACGTCGAGGAGCGCTCGCTGCAGCGCTCCCTGCAGCGTTCACTCGTAGTAGAGCGCGAAGCACATAGCGACTGCGTACACGCGCGCGTTGCTCCAGCTAGCGGAGGCGCAGTTGTCCGTCTCAGCGTCCCACAGGCAGCGCGATGCCGATCGCACCATCTGCCCCAAGTTCTCGCCGAACGACGCCTGGAAGACCAGTTTGTACCGCGGCGGCTGGTCGTGGTTGGCCTCTCGCATCGCAGCTGCCAGACGTGCACGCCACGCAGAGACACAGGGTGTGAGCCGCTGTCAAGGTGTGGCCACCTATTGGAGAGCCGACCAGGCCGGACGCCGGCACACGCCTTGGGGATTGCGCGCGCAGACACGCTTGGCAGCGCATTCAATGCGCGATTCGTGAGTGTGGCACGCACCGAGGACCTTCGTCTGCGTCTCCTGCACGATCTCAGCGATCACCTCTGCAGCATCCTCCTGGTTGAAAACGTACGAGAGGCGGCCCTTTTTGTCCCGCTCATTGCAGAACTCGAGCTTCGACTGAAGCACCTCATTCATGATCTGGATGGCCAAGCTCCGCTTGAACCTGAGAGCGGAGGACATCAGGCACGTGCACGCGCACCACGGTTGGTGCCGCTCGGCGAGCAGCGCGCGCGTTTGTGCCAGGCGCAGGGCCAGGCGCAGGGCCAGCGCGCAGGTGGCCGCAGTGTGGACGGCTCTCTTCGAAGGTGGCCACCGCCAGCCGCCGCTCACCGCTGGTTGTCGTTCGGCTTCGTGATGTAGGTGTTCTCATACACCTTGATGGGGGCGTCAGCAGCTGGAAGGTCCTCCATGGAGCGAGCAGCGGAGGGAAGGCTTTGCGCACTGCAACTGTTCCACCGCCCTAGCGCAACTGCACCAACCTGTGAACGAAAGCGATTAACTTCTCAAAACTCCATCGACACACACGTCCAGCACGCAACATGCGCTCCACTCGACGTTCAAATGGAAATCGGTCGAACTAACCGTGCTGTAAGCAGTAAGGACCCTCTAGTCATGCCGAGCCGCGTCCATGCAACGTGTGCCTGCTCCGACCCCCACGCCCCTCACACCCCACCCATCGCCCATTTTACGCGGCCCTATCTCAACTCCCTGCCTCGGTGGGTGATGCGCGCACTCATCAGTCACGTGGCATCTCGCCCGACAGGAAGGCGAGCATGCTCATCGAGTGCGCTGTGTCAGAGAGCGCGAGCAGCTCGTCGAGCATCTTCTGCAGCAGCGCGCAGCGCGCGCGCACAATCGACTCCGAGCGCGAGGCCTTGCCTGTGTGCCGCTTCTCCATCGTCATCTGGCGCTTCCATTTATCGATCATCTCGGTCGCCGCGGTTGAGGGGCCGATCCTTCCCCCGCCGCCCCCCCCAAGCTCGCGCCCGATGGCGTTGAGAAGCTTCTCGAAGCTTGAGAAGCGCTGGCGCGACGGCGGCGCCCCGCCGCCGAAGCCGTCGACCTCGAGCAAATAGACGACGTAAGGGGTGCGATCCTCGATGACCTGGGCACCGGCGACGCGCGCGCGCATGCCGCCGCCCGCGTCGCCGCCCGCGCCGCCGACCTCGGCCGCGGCCACGGCGCCGCCCGGGGGGACGAACCCACTGTTGACGAACCCACTGTTGACGAACCCACTGTTGTCCTCGTCTTGGAGGGAGAGCGAAAGCGCCATCGCGAGCTGCTCGTCCTCGCTCATTCCGCCGCCGCCGCCGCCGCCGCCGCCGCCGCCGCCGCCGCCGCCGCCACCGAGGTGGCTGAGGCTGGCGCGTGGCGCACTCGCCCCCTCCCTCTCCCTCTCCCTCCAAGATGGAGCGGGGGAGGGCTCGGGCGTGGACTCGCGAGGAGGTGCCATCAGGGACGCGTACGGCGTGGGTGAGGGCTCCGTGACGTAACCGCCGTTGTCGGACGCGATGGCGACGTCGGGAGGCCGGTAGACGTCAAAGCTCGTATGCTCGACGGCCGTTGGCTGTTCGGAGAGGGCGAGGGCGAGGGCGAGCTGCTCCTCTTGGCTCATATCCTCCTCACGTGCGATGAGCTCGCGTAACGTCTCGAGAGCTCGCTGGTCGATCCCACCGCCGCCGCCGCCGACCCCGCCGCCGCCGCCGTTGCCGTTGCCAGGGGAGCCGCCACGACTGCCCACTACGGCGCCATGACTGCCCACTACGGCGCCATGACTGCCCACTACGGCGCCATGACTGCCCACTACGGCGCCATGACTGCCACCTGCGGACTGTGCAAGCGCCCATTCAAGCTGCGCCTGCTCATCCGCATCGGTGTCTGTGACGGGCGCGGAACGCGCCGTAGTGGGCACTGGCAGCGGGGCGGCGGCCGACGCGTCGGCCGCACGATGGTCCGCCAAGCTGCCGTTGCCCTCAGAGGGGGCGCGCTTGCGCCCAAACAGGCCGAAGAACCCGCCGCCGCCGCCGCTGCTGCTGCCGTCCTGTGGGGAACGTGCCGACAGGGAACGCCCTTGCTGCTTCTGCTGCCTCTGCTGCTGCGGCTGCTGTCGCTGCTCAGCGGCCGCATCCTCGGCAGCCATGGCTGCAGCGAGGTCCGCTGCTTCGGCAGCATCCGCGGCCATCTGCGCCTCGGCTGCATCGGCCGCGTCCGCGACCGCCCTTGCCACCTCCGCTTCCGTCAATGCCGCCAGTTGCGCCTCGGCCGCCTCGGCCGCCTCGGCCTCCGCCACCGCCGCCACCACCGCCGCCTCGGCCTCCGCCGCGGCCGCGGCCTCCGCGGCGGCGACGGCGGCCGGGTCGAGTGTCACTGCAGTCGGCGCGAGCGGTGCAGCCGGTCTGGCAGGGTACCCAGGGGAGGGTCCAAGCTGAGGGTAGGGGAGATTCGCTACAAGACTCAGAGCCTCAGGCACTACGGACGGCGGCGCGGAGTATCTGGGTGCAGACGGCGAGGCGGCTGAAGGGGCGCGCGTCACCTGCTGCTGCTGCTGCTGCTGCTGCTGCTGCTGCTGCTGCCGCTGCTGCAGCTCGTGCAGCCGCTGTAGCTCCTGCTGCCGCTGCTGCTGCTGTGCTAGGAGCTGCTGCTGTGCTAGGAAGGCAAGCTGCTGCTGCTCTTGCTCAGGCGAGAGCGGCTGGCCGGGCAGCTGTGCCATCGCCCCGAGCAGAGCGAGCTGCTGCTGCTGCTGTGGGGAGAGCGGCTGGCCGGGCAGGTGAGCCTCGAGGATGGCTAACTGCTGTGCCACGAGCTGCTGCTGCTGCTGCTGCTGCCGCTCGCGCTCCAAGCGCGCCTGCTGCTTGATCTGCTGCTTCTGCTGCCGCTGTTCGAGGCGCTGCGAGTGCCCCTGCTCCTTCTGCTGCTGCTTTTGCTGCTGCAGCCGCGACGTGCGCGCCTCCCGCTGCGCCTTGACCTCCTCCCGCATCTTCGAACGTCGCTCGGCACGCTCCTCGGGCGTCTCGTGGATCATGCCGCTGAGGGAGACGATGGAGCCGGCTTCTGACGAGGCGACGGAGCGCGCGTCGTCGTCCCGGTACGAGCCCGACATGGACGAGCTGCGCGAAAAGGGGCGCGGCGGCGCGTCGAAGAGGCCCCCAGGAGAGCCAGGAGCGACGCCGTAGATGGGTGGCGGGGGATAGCTGCTGCTACTCGTACTGGGTAAGCCAGGTGAGCGAGGGGCATCGCCGTCACCGGGCGACTCGGGCAGGCAGGCAGGCGTCGGGTCGGGCGATTCAGGCACGACGACACTGACGAGCGAGCCAGGCGCCACGACATCACCGTTCAAGTATGGGGCGTCGCCGCCCATCGCCACCTCGGTCGACGCAGCCGCCACCTCGGTCGACGCAGCCGCCACCTCGGTCGACGCAGCCGCGGGCGCCTCGCCCATCGCCACCTCGGTCGACGCAGCCGCGGGCGCCTCGCCCATCGCCACCTCGGTCGACGCAGCCGCGGGCGCCTCGCCCATCACCACCTCGGTCGACGCAGCCGCGGGCGCCTCGCCCATCACCACCTCGGTCGACGCAGCCGCGGGCGCCTCGCTGGCACCGCGAGCGGCCGAAAAGGCTCGCGCAACGCACGCATCTGCATCAGTCTGCTCTGGCGATCGCTCGGGTGGCGCATCGGGAGGTCGGACCTCGGGAGGTCGGACCTCGGGAGATCGGACCTCGGGAGATCGGACCTCGGGATATCGGACCTCGGGAGATCGGAACTCGTTCGCATTCTCCTCCCCCGCAATCGCCTCCGCAATCTCCCCCGCGAGCTCACTCGCGAGCTCGCCCTCGAGCTGCGCGAGCTCGCCCTCGATATCGAGCTCGCTATCCAACGCCGGCGCCGCCACGGCGGGGGCCTGCAGCCGAGCCGGCAGCCGAGCCCGCCACGCAGACTGCAGCACTGTCGCTGCCGCGTGGCGCTGCCACGCGGGCACTGGCCGCCGACGCGACGAGAGCGAGGTGCGATCTCCCGACGGGAGCGAGGTGCGATCTCCCGACGGGAGCGAGGTGCGATCTCCCGACGGGAGCGAGGTGCGATCTCCCGACGGGAGCGAGATGCGATCTCCCGACGGAAGCGAGGGAGCGGGCGCGGCGGCTGCCAGATAGGCGGGCGGCGGCGGCGGCGCGTACGGCGGCGGCAACGTGCTGGCGGGCGGCGGCGGCGGCGCATACGGCGGCGGCGGCGCATAAGGCGGTGGCTGCGTTGAGTCAGCTGGCGGCGTCGGCGTTACCGGTACCACGCCGACCGGCCGTCGCGCCGTTAGGGCGACTTCCGCGCCCTCCGCGTTGCCTAGTAGGAAGACTGCGGCCTCGACGGTGTGAATACGATGCCCGTCAATCTCACACAGCACGTCTCCAGGGGCAAGGACGCCCTCCAATTCGGCCGCCGAGCCCGGTATGATTTCGTCAATCCGAGCGGAGCCACGCGTCGCGTCGAGCACGAGGCCGAGCTCCGTACCGGTACGGAGGCGCGAGTGGAGCGTGCGGCACTCCGGCGCGGTGCCGCACAGCAGCTCATATTCGTCCACGTCGCCGGGCCAGCCGGCACCGACCGCCTCGGCGACCTTGCCCTCCGCTAGCAGTGCTTCGACCACAGCCACGTCAAACCCCTCCTCGCCCTCCTCGCCCTCCTCGTCCTCGTCCTCGTCGTCGTCATCCTCCTCCTCCTCCTCCTCATCCTCCTCCTCCTCCTCTCCGCCCAGCTGCGCCACCTCCTTGGCGACGATAGCGGGCGGCGCCGTCATCAGCGTCGGTGCAACAGGTGGCGCCATCTCATGTGCAGATGGTGGCGGAGGCTCAAGCGTTTGCCGCCAGAAGACCAAGTGGCGCTCACTATGGCGCTCGGCCTCCTCGGCGCTCACTACGGCGCCCACCCCTTGCGGCTCCCTGATCATCTTGAGGATCGCCTGTTCGTGCTCGGGGTGGCGTGAGAAGGCGCTCGCCATGGCGCTCGCCATGGCCGCCTGATGCTGGCGCTGCACAGCCGCCGCCTCTGCATGCTGATTCACAGCCGTCGCCTCTGCATGCTGATTCACAGTCGTCGAGGTCGTCGCGCCGTTCTGAGCGCCGTTGTGAGCGCCGTTGGACGTTACGTACATGTTCTGAGCGCCGTTGTGAGCGCCGTTGGACGTTACGTACATGTCCTGAGCGCCGTTGTGAGCGCCGTTGGACGTTACGTACATGTTCTGACCGAGGGGAGGCGCCACGAGGGGTGGCGCCATCCGCGGCACCGCCGCCGCCGCCGCCGTCGTCGCCGTCGTCGCTGCAGCCGCTGCAAAGAGTGGCGAGGTCGACGGCGCGGCGACCATCACCGGCGACAGGCTGGGCGTCGGTTTGAAAGAGCCGATGGCCGGGTACGCGGGTACTTTGGTGGGGGGGGCTGGGCCCGCAGGGGGGGGATATGCGGGGGAGCCGTTGGTCGGGTACGCGGGTATTGTGGCGGGGGGGGCTGGACCCGCATGGGCGGGGTATGCGGGGGCGGGGGGGGCTGGCGGCGGCGGCGCGGCAAACGCATAGGTGGGCGGCGCCATCGTGGGCGGCGCGATGGGCATCGCCGAGGCTGTGATGGCAGCGGGGGCGGCGGGGGCGGGAGGGGCGATAGGGGCGGCGGGGGCGACGGCGGCGGGGGCGGCGGGGGCGGCGGGGGCGGCGGGGGCGGCGGGTATGGATGAGATGCCGAGGCTGTCCAGAAGCTCCTTCCGTTTGGCATCAAACTCGGCCTTGGAGATGAGCTCTTCCTCAAAGAGCTCCTTGAGCTGCAGCAGGCGCTCTCGTGGAGTCGGGATGGTGCTCAACACGGCGCTCGGCACCGAGGGGGGCGGCGCCGTCGCGGGCATGGGCGCCGTCGCGGGCATGGGGGCCGGCGGCGCGGCGCTCGTCGCGATAGCCGAGGCCGAGGCCAGCCCAATGGCACTCCACGACCCGTTTGGCGACAGTGTGCCCGACGGTGTGCCCATCGGCACATATGGGGGGGCGACCATTGGGGGGGCGACCATTGGGGGGGCGAGCTCATACCGCGAGGCAGGGGCCGCGAGGGGCGCCGTGATGGGCGCCTCTGGGGGCCTCGAGGGCGAGGGGAAGACGGGCGTCGCGAACTGGGTCGTCCAGTCGAGGGCGCTGGGCGTGCTGCCATGCTCAAACGAGATGAGGTCGGAGCTCTGCCGCGACGCTGGCGGTGGCGTCGCCACCTCGGCGTCGTTGCTCAGGGAGAACAGTGGCGCTGATCCTGTGGCGGCCTGAGGGGTGCGAGCGACGGTGGAGGCGAAGGAGGGGGGCGCGCTCATAGCCGGTATTGACGAAGCGCTGAGCAGCGCCGTGGCGGGCGGGGCCACGGGCGGTGGCATGGCGGCACCAGCGCCAGCACGAGCAGCACCCATGCCATTCTCGATGCCAATCTCCGCTCCAATGTGAGGCCAATCCGAGCTGCTCCCGGGGCGAGCGCCGTGGTGAGCGCTCTCGGGGCGAGCGCCGTGGTGAGCGCTCTCGGGGCGAGCGGTCTGTCCGGGGCGCGGCTGCAGTAGACTGGGGCGGCTGGCACCCAAGTTGGAGGCGGTGGCGGCGGTGGCGGCGGCGGCGGCGGCGGCGGCGGCGGCGGGCCCTCCGTCGTGAGCGCCGTAGGGAGCGTGGGCGCCGTAGTGAGCTCCGCAGCACGCCGCATCTCCGGCAGCGAGATACCCTCGAGATAGAGGAGCCGTTGGCGTCACGGCGGGGTAGGCTGGAGGCGCCGCGGCGGGTGGCGGCATGTACCCCCCGCCCCGCACCGTCTGCGCGGTTGCCACCATCGACGGCGGCGGGGCTGCCAATGGTGACATCGCCGACGCCGCGCGCGGCGGGGGCGGCGGCTGTTGAGAGGGTGCGCCGTGTTGAGCGGGTGCGCCGTGTTGAGCGGGTGCGCCGGCGGCGCTCGCTGCCGTGGACTCTTCCAGGGACTCTCGCATGGCCCAAGCGAGCTGCTCTTCTTCACTCATGACAGCAGGAGGCGACCGGCCGATGGCGCCGTGGTGAGCGGTCGCGGGCGGTTCGGGCGCCGTGGTGAGCGAGGGCGAGTCCGCTCGGCGGAGGGCGGAGCGGAGCGGAACGCGTGCCGTTGGCGCAGGGTAGGCCGGCGGCGGCGGCGCCGTGGTGAGCACTTGCATGCTCGCTGGCCGCGCCGGATCGGGCGGAGGCGGAGGCGGAGTCAGTTCCCGATACGTGGTGGCAGAGCTGAGCACTTGTAAGCAGCGGTCCGCGATGTCCGCGATGTCGTTGGTCGAGAGGCCAGCCGTATTTGGGTCCTCACCCAGCATCGCCGCCGCCTGCTTCACCACCTCCGCAGGGGTGCCTCGCAGCCCGAGCTCGTACCGCAGGTACGCCACCTTCGCTTCCAGATCTTCCACAGGCTTCGAAGGCGTCTCGGGTCTCGTCAATGCTTCCACAGGCTTCGAAAGCGTCTCGGGTCTCGTCTCGACTCGGGGGGGTGGTGCGCGCACGCCTCCTTGGCTCATCGAGAGCGACTCTCGGAGCGCGAGCTGCAGCATGGCTTCCTCGTCGACGTCGGCCTCGGACGGCATACGTGGTGGCGCCGCCGAGTACTGCGGTGGCGGCGCCGAGTACGGCGGTGGCGGCGGCGCGGAAGGGGGGTTAGCAGCAGAAGTTCGCACGAGTGACGAAACCGAATAGGCTGGCGCAGGCGCGGCTGCTGCGCGAGGTGCCTGGAACGAAGGATACGCCGGCGCATTGGACGGTGGGGCGCTCGGCGGCACCGTCGGAGGAGCGCTGCTGCGGCGCCCGAACGACGGTAGGAGTGACGTCCTCGTTGGCGCTGCACGTGGTGCCACAGCGGGAGCTGCGGTGTAAGCCGGCGGTGACGGCGCGGCGCCACCCCCACCGCCGCCGCCGCCGCCGCCGCCGCCGCCGCCGCCGTCACCACCCGTGCTCTCTCTCATCGCCCACGCGAGCTGCTCCTCCTCAGACATTCCTGACGAAGGCAGGGCCGATGAGGCTTGCTGGCTCTGGCGCGCGGCGCCATTGCCGCCGGCTCCCATCGATTCACGCATGGCCCACGCAAGCTGCTGCTCCTCCGACATGGTCGCGGGCGGACTCTGCTGCTGCGTTCGCACACTCATCACGGCCCTCTTCCGAGAAAAAGGCAAGCTTTCTAAGATGCACGATGCGCGACTCGGCTGCAGGTCCTGGAAGTTATTTGCGGGGCTGCCGGAATTCCAAGAAGAAAGGTCAGTCAATCGATTCTAATACATGTAGAATTCACTTTGCCGCTTGACCCCAGTTTACGCACCCTGACGTTTTCTTGGAACGTGTTCACGTTCACACGGGTTTCCTGTCAATGTATCGCTCCGAACGCCGTCTCTCGGGCGGGGCTCTCGCACCGCTTCACGCTTTGCTTCACGTTCACCGTTGCTGCCCGTAAGGCGCGCACGTAGCTCATGGCGGCGAGTATGAGAAAGTGGGAGGCCCAGGTCAAATTGCAAACGCTCCACCAGACGGTCGTCGAGCTCGCAGACGGCGCGCCGCTCGGCCTCAAGTTTGATGACAAGCTGTTTGTCACCTCTGTTGATGAGAACATGGCCTTGCGCGTCGCCGTCGGGTGGCGGCTCCTCGCACTGAATGGGCGCGATCTCAGGGCCGCGAGCAAGGAGACTGCCGAGAAGGAGCTCGCCGAGCGCGCGGGGACCGAACAGTCCCTTCTCTTTCAGATGCCAGTGCCTGCGGAGATCAAGCCCAACGCGGATGGCTACGTCGTCGTCAAAGCACCGCCCGGTGCCCTTGGAATCTTGTTGAGCGAGCCGCAAGGGACGCGCGGCCCGATCCTGGGCGAGGTCATGCTCGCCTCACCCATCGCGGGCAGAGTGCGAGTGGGCATGATCCTGTGCGCCATCGACGGCATCGACCTCTCAACGCTGGACCACGACCAGGCGGCGGCGCTGCTGCGCGAGCGCGCGAAGCAGCCCGAGCGCGAGCTCACGCTGGCCTTTCCGGAGCCTGAGAGAGATGGCCACCTCTTCTGCATCGCTCTCCTGATCGCCCTCGTCATCGTCTGCCTTGTCGCGGCTGGCCTCTACTACTATTGGCACATGGGCAACGAGAGGAAGCGACTGGCTGATGAGGCGCTGCGCAAGGCGGTGAACGCGCTGGCGGGCAGCAGGCCTTGGCTCTCGCATGACTTTATACGTGCGGTCGTCATTCCAGCGCTCCGCACGGGCACGCCGCTCGCACGCCCTGCGGACCATGGGGCGAGCTGTGGCAAAAAATGAGGGAGCAGTTGTGGCTCAAGAGTCAGAGCAGATCATCCGGAACCATCCGAGCGGGAGCCCAGGCGCAGCCAACCGCCACGCCCACGACCAATGTGCGCACAGTGCACACGCACCTTCACACTGTCCGCATGTCCCGGGGTACAATGGTAGGCGGTAGCGGCGGTATACGGTACCTACGCCCGGAACTGGTGGCGGACCTGAGTGGCCGTCAAGTGGCCGAACGTCGAACCCGTTCACAGTGTAAACGACAGCCTCTGACACTATCTGACACACGCTTGGCATCCATCAGAAGCAAGTTTGGCTCTTCGCTCTACGGTGGCTTAAGGCGTAAACCGGGCGGCTCCGGCACATAGTCATAGATATCCACGAGGGCTCTACATATCTCCACCGACTCACATCGGCTCGACTGCCAGGCTCGACGATCGCGCCTTATTTTGCGTTCATTGAAGTCGTTCATACCAGCCCGAGGTGCGCGCGGGCGCGGCCGTGGGTGGTGGAGCCATGCGCACCTCCGAAGCGAGTCCGCCCCACAATCGAGCAAGCCGATGGCCCCACGCCCCACGCCCAAACCGCTCCACCTGTAAGAAGCCAACGACAAGGTAGCGAGAGCCCGCCGTGATAGCCTCACCTGAGTGCTCCACGGCGCCGCCGTGCACAAGAGCATGGCCCTTGGGGGTGTGAATGATCCGATGGCCCTTGGGGGTGTGACTGATCGGGGGATGAATGTGGATCCGATGGCCCTTGGGGGGCGGGGGGATGATCGACCCCTCTTGAAGCCGCTTGAAGCCGGTGCCGCCTCCCGAAAAGTCGATCGACGGAGTGCTCAGCGCCAAATTGAAGGAGACATGATGGCCATCCCGGTGCATGTCGAGGCTCGGCTGCCGTTCTGGCAGATAGCGAACGATGAAGCCGTCGCGGAGCGTGATGTTACACGCCGTCGGTGAGCCGCAAAAGTGGCTCGAGATGAAGGGATACAGTTCTGCCTCAAGGTGCGCCGCGAGTATGGCGGCGGCGTGAGGCACCTGGCTCAGTGGCACATCCTCGGTGGCATAGTGCCGGTGGCGCCCGGTGTCCCATCCTCGACCGTGGGAGGTCACTCGCTCTGCTGCGCTCACGATCGCATCACATTCGTTGCTTGTAAGCAGTGGGACGACGTGGATGGTGGCCGTGCGGTTCGCAGGCAGGAACGACGCGGCCAGAAGCCCGACGAACAGGACGCCAAGGTAGATGGCCATGAAGCTCTTCATGGCCTCCTTGGCAGGCGTGGCCGCCGCGCCCGTGGACCATCGCCATCGAATGCAGGCGCCCAAGATTGCTGCGGCGCCCATTGCGGCGGCGGCCACCCCGCGTGATGCCTCGTCCTCCACCGCATATCGCTTGGAAGCAAAGAAGAGCTCTCGTGCCAGCTCGATGCCTTCGCCACCCACCTTGTCGGAAATCGAAGACAGCTTGAGAATGAAGATGACGCCGATGGAGATGACCCCCACATGTTGAAATAACGCCGGCTGAGCCGGCTTTCGCGGCGGTGTGCTGCGATCACGTGCGGCGGCTTCTGCAGCTGCGCGGTCCTTGCTGGCCAGCGCCATCTTGCGGCCCGCAAGTGCAAGTGACCAGGAAAGGTGGGTCAAGATGTCCTGCAAAACCATCATCTTGGAGGAATTCGGCCCTGAGATCGGCCATTTTTCGCGAAGTGAAAGTCATGTCAAGTCAAGTCTGTTCAAGTCTGTCAAGTCATCCCTTCCACCACAGCTGGCTTCCGGTGCACTCGTTCGATTTAGGCTGCATCTTCCCGGCTTTCCGTGTGATTGTCAACCGTTGTCTGAAGTCTGTTTTTAATGTGTTTGGACAGTGTTTGGACTTCAGATTGCGGAGTGCAGCGCAGCGTCAAAGTTCGGTTTCGGAAGAGACCGATCGAAATCGCGAAGCACCTCGCGGGACGGCGTTTTTGAACTCGTCGATGCGCCCAATAAGGCGCGCCGTCGTTAGGGTGACTCAAGCCCCGCAAGGCTCGGCGCAGCAGGCTTGCACTCGCAGTCGCGGAGCAGTCATGGACATGGGCGCGGAGGCTGGCAACTACAAGGGCGTGATGCTTTGCAACCGGCCCATGGACCAGCCATCGAAGCCGGGACCCGCTCTCTCGGCACCGGAGAAGCCGCCCTTCCGGCCATCGGGTGTGGGTGGCGAGCCGGCTGGCCTCAACCCGGCGAAGGAGAATCTGATCTCGAACATGAATGCCGTCAAGGACGAGGCGATGCGGCGGCGTATCGAGGACGGCCCCGCGCAGGGCCCGGTCAGCTTCCTGAGCAAGCACCGCAAGTGGCTCGCGGAGATGGCGCGCAAGAAGGCTAACCTCAACGAAGAGCTCAAGAGGTCGGCCCAGGGGGCAGAGCAGAAGCGGTCGCGCTTCGTGGCGTACACGCGCGAGATGCGCCAGGCCGTGCGCGAGCGCGCGATGGAGCTGCAGGAGCAGGGCCTCGAGTACGCCGCGTCGTCAGCAGCGCTGCCACAAAAGCAGCAGCAGCATCAGCAGCATTACGAGGAGGAGGAGGAGCCGGAGCCGGCGCCGCCGCCCAAGCCGAAGCCGAAGGCTGCTGCGGCGCCGGCGAAGCCTAAGTGGGCCATGACCGAGGACGAGGCCGACATTATGGATGACGCCGAGGCCGCCGAGCTCGTCGACTTCGCGGCAAGCCTCGACTACGACTCGTATATTGACGACCTCGAGGTGCGCCAGGCTCTCAATGTGATCCGTGAGCGCATCGATGGGCAGAAGGCGCTTGAGGCGGCGGCCGCGGCGGCCGAGGAGGCGGCCAGCACGAGCGGCGACTGGCGCTCGTCATTCCTAAAGGAGTGGAACGGTGCCGACGACGACGGCGCTGGCAGCGTTCGCTCGTCACGACGCGCGCCTGTCCCGGCGGCGGAAGCGACTGGCGACGAAGGGAAGCCCGAGTGGGACGCGTCGACGCGCGCGGGCGAGGAGGGTGCGCCGCGCGCCAACGCGAGCGCGCGCGCCGCCGCCGAGCAACTTCGGCGTGAGAACCCAAATTTGGCACAGAAGCACTCGGTTTCGTCACTCGCGCGCGTCGTCGAGCGCGCCGAGATGGGCATAGAGCACCTGCCACCGCTGCGCGTGGTGACGGTGATCGAGAACCCGAGGGTCGCATCGAAGGGTGGCCACGTCGACCCGTCCAACCTGCCCTACCTCCACCGCAACCCCGCCGTCTGAGTATCCGAGGGAGGCGGCGGCGGAGGTGGCGGCCCGGCCGCGGCAGCCGTGTGCGTGGGTGAGATGTGCTAAGGGCAGCTGGCGGGCTTGCGGGGTGAGCGCTGCGGTGAGCGATCAAGCTTGGCGTGAGGCCGCACAGTCGTCATTGGGAATCGGGCGTGCATGCATGGCCGCATGCAGGTTAAGATGCGAGGGGCGGGCAGTCACTCAGTTTGTGTGCCGTGCGCGGCTGTCGATGTGGCTCAGATGCCAGATGCGCCGCCGCGCGGTGGGCGAGGAAAATTCACTTCACAACTTGTCGAGTCATACATTTTTGAGTTATTCGACCGAAATTCGACCGGGTCCGGGTAAGGTCCGGGAGCAGGCCGGGTCCCGCGCGGGCCCGGTCGCCCCCCGTCGGGCGGCCCGGACCGGCGGAGTGGGCCAGCGTCCCGCCGCCGTTAACGGCGGAACGGGTCCTGCGCGCTGCGCCCCTCGGTCGCTCGGTCGGGTCGCGCCGCTCGCCGCCGGACGGCCGGAGCGCGTCGAGGCTAGAGGGCTCGAGGCTGCAGCGGGCTCGCGCGTCGCGCGCTCGGAGGACGCGCCGGCGGGGGGACGCCGCGGTCCGGTACCGGGCCCGTTCGGGCTGCCGGCCGGACACTCGACAGCCGACCGCTCTCGACTCTCCTGGAGCGGCCCCCCGACCCGTACGCCCCCCCCTAAGCTATACACGCTACTGGCTACAGCCATACATGCATTCACCATACACTCTGAAGCCGACCGTACACGCGGCGTCCAACTGTAGCTAAGATGATAGATGCACAGTAGTGCAGACCGCATGGTCCTCTAGCCCGGTGGAGCGCCCTTCTTACCACCGGGCGCGTCCTTACATAGCCGATCGTACACGGCGTAGCTGATGCTCGTCGCTGGGAGTACCTTGAGCAGATTGGGGAGCAGCCCCTGATAGAGCGCGCTAAACCCTCCCGCACGGACCGCCTGCCGGACGACGTCGAGCGGGCCGGCGTACTCGGTCGTACCGGGCATTCCGGAGGCCTGCAAGCGGGTGCGCACCAGGTTGATCGGATAGGTGCACAGCATGGCCATTGTCGAGGAGATCATTCCGCACGCGAGCACCGCGCTCACGCCCGGCTCCTCCCCCCGCGCCGAGTAGACTCGGGACGCGACGTCCTTTAAAGCCGAGTTCACAGCGAGGTCGATCCCGGCGTAGGGCACGATGCCGATGACGGAGGTGCCAAGCCCCTTGTAGAGAGCGCCCACGCCCTCACGCTGCACGACCGAGCGCAGGCAGTCGAGAAGACCCGCGTACACGCCCGGCGCCGCGATCGCCAGCCGTGTCTTGCAGATCTCAAGGGGGTACACGGCCACCTGGCCGATCGCAAGCAGTGGCAAGCAGTGGCAATCAGTGGCAATCAGTGGCAATCAGTGGCACTCAGTGGCACTCAGTGGCAAGTGGGTACACGGCCACCTGGCCGATCGCCATCAGTGGTCATCAGTGGTCATCAGTGGTCATCAGTGCTCATCAGTGCTCATCAGTGCTCATCAGTGCTCATCAGTGCTCATCAGTGCTCATCAGTGCTCATCAGTGCTCATCAGTACACGGCCACCTGTCCGATCGCCCCGGCCCCTCCGCCCGCGACGAAGCGCTCCGCGCCGGTGGGGTTGCCGCGGTCGCGCGCGATGTAGCCCTTGAGGAGGTCGAAGCTGATGAACTTGATGGACGTTTCGGGAGCGATCTTGAGCACGTTGGCCGTGTTGCCGCGGAAGAAGGCGCTCATGCCGCCCTCAGCATAGATGCTACGAAGCCCGGCGAGCATGCCTCTCGATGGCTGGCCTGGCGGCGACGCTTGCATGAGCGTTTTCAGTCGATCGAGTGGCGCCGTCGCGGTGCGGCTGATGCCGCCGGCAACGGAGCCCGAGTACGCCTTGAACGCGAGGGTCGCCAGCAGAGTCTTGCGCTCGCTGCTGCTCACCACCTCGGCCGCGGGCGAGTACTCTGACTGGGAGCCTTCAACGTAGCCCATGCTCAGTGCCTCGAAGGTCGCCTGCGGATTGACCGCAGGCAGCAGCAGCAGAAAGAGGCAAAAGTTCTCGAAGGGGATGACGCCATCGCTCTCCTCCTGCGCCTGATTAAGGAGCGAACGCAGCTGCGACGACGAGATCGAAAAGCCGAGGTGATGAGCAGCTGAGCGCAGCTCGGCCGCAGTGAGCCGGCCGTCGCCATTTTCATCGACGGTTTGGTAAACGCTTCGGCACTCCTCAACACGTTCGATGGCAAATTTGCGGTACTCCTCCTCACCAATGACCCCGTCACCGTCGACGTCGACGCGACGAAAAAATCGTTCGATGTCGTCTTTCGAGCAAGGCAAGCCTCGCCCCCTCAAGCCTTCAGCGACCTCCTCCTTGGAGAGCGTGCCGCTGCGGCTTGAGTCCAAACGAAAGAACTCGTGCTCAAGCTTTGTGCTAAGTGTGGGTTCGCCGCGGGTCCTGGGTGCTGGCAGCGGCGACATTGTGGCGTTCCTGGGGAACGAGAGATGGAACGAGCACTTCCTGTGAACAGCTGTATACTTGAGACTTGCCTTTGAGTCCGTTCTGAGTCCTGCCGTCCGTAAGATTATTCAATCTGGTTACGAAACTTAATTGCCTAATTCGGAAACGGCGTGTGCTCGCCATTGGTTCGCCAGTGGTGGACTGAAAGTGTGCGCTGACGCTCGAGGGGGTGCAAGCGCCACTGCCTGCGGCGCCACTGCCTGTGCCACTGCCTGCGGCGTGCACGCGCCTTCGCCTTCGCACGAGCGCAGCGGCAACGCCCAAGACCCCTTTGGAACTTGATGCGTCCGTGCTTCAGTTGAGTGGCTCTCTGTCGCCACTCTGTCGCAGACACGCCATCTACTCTACCCGACACCATGCTCGCCTTATTCATGATCGGCTCGATGGCGCAGGCCGACTGGTCTTACATGTGTCTCGGAGCGACGCACGGCTGCATCCTAGCGCAGCATGTCGGCGGTCTCGGTGATGATGGTTTCTACGCGAATCTGACGGACTGCGAGTACCGCTGCCCACAGATTGGCAAAGACCTGTCGTGGGAGTGCGCCGACTCGGGGAATTGCTTGGTGGCCTCTCAGCCGCCCGACGGCGTCAACTACTTCTCGACGTTCACCAACTGCGCCAACGCGCCGGGCGGCAAGTGCTTCGCTCCGGGCAGCATGACGCTTTCGTATGAGTGCCAAGGGGCTCACTTCGGCTGTGTGCCCAAGCAGGAGAAGCCCGATGAGATTACGAAGTTCGCGAGCATTGACGACTGTGAGATGAAGTGCCATGTCGTCCCATCCGGCATGGCCTTTGGCTGCGCGGGCTCGCGTCCCACGAGCTGCGTGCTCTTGGCACAGGCTCCGAACCCACAGGCTCACCTCTTCCCTGGCGTTGAGGGTTGCAACGACTGGTGCAACGGAGCCCCCGGCGCATAAAGACTTGATCAAGACCAAACTTCGACACCATGGGCGGCTCTGCTCCAATGGGAAGACCGAGAGTCCACGGCCCGCTCAACCCGTCGACTCAACCCGCGAGCGAGGCGGCCGCCCGCCGCCGACAGCCCCAGCCCGCGACGAACGTCGGGCGCGAGCGTGACTAGATTACGGGTTAGCGTCTCGACTTTGTGACGGTACATGTAGTGTTGATCATGATTCGTGTTCAATCCTTCATCTTCCTCTTCGAATGCCGTTTCGGCGCGTTGTGTCAAGCGCCGACGTCGACAGAGAGGACCCTTCCAATGCGTGACGATGAGTTCCTGGCGCTTCAGGCGGCCAAGAAGGCGGCCAAGCTGGCCAAGAAGAAGGCAAACGCGTCCGTGAGCGGGGATGCCGCGCCAGCTGCAGCGGCTGAGCCCGCCGCATCATCCGAGCCTGCTACGGACACGCCTGAGAAGAAGCGCAAGAAGCCGGAAGCCGCAGCCAGCTCGTCCTGGGATGGCGCTGCAGACGAGTCGCTCTACCCGCCGAAGCAAGACGAGCAGCGCTGGTGCACCGACTGCGGCGGCGAGTTCACCTTCACCGTCGGCGAGCAGAACTGGTGGGCTGAGAAGGGCTACACCGGCGGCAGGACGCGATGTGCCGAGTGCACCGCGGCAAAGAAGCAGCGCTGCGGCGACAAGTATGTGGGACGCGGCGCAGCGGCCGCCGAGCGCGCCGCGAAGACGCAATGTTACACCTGCGGCAAGTTTGGTCACAAGACCAGCGAGTGCCCCGACTCGAGCTGCTACAACTGCGGTAAGCAGGGCCACCGCTCAAAGGATTGCAACGAGCCGCGGCTCAACCAGGCTGGCGGCGGCGTATGCATGAAATTTCAGACTGGAGCATGCACGCGTGGCGATGCCTGCCGCTTCGCGCATGTCCTCGACCCGTCCGCCGTGCGAGCCTGAGAAGCCAGAGGTGTGCGCCACTCTCGCGGCGGCCCTGCACGACCCGAATGTATGCACGACCCGAATGCCAGCCCTGCCCTCGGCTGTCCTTGGCTGCCCTGGCCATAGTCGCGCTGGCTGGCTGGCTGCGGGCCGCCCGGGGGCCGTCGAAGATGACAGCATACCCAAGATTGTGATAGGTCGTTAACTCAGCACCCCGTGCAGACGCCACTTCGGTGGCCCCCGCTGACTGAGACCTCTCTCCTTCGGGCCGGCCCGCTCCAATAACTGACTCAACTGACTCAACTGACTCAACTGACTCAACGGCTCCAGCGAGCCGCCGCGGCCGCACGGCTGCCTCGGCGCGCACGCACGCACGCCGCCGTCCCATGCGCTCCCGCACGTGCTTCTATACAGTTGGTCTGCGCAATGGACGTCCTGTCCTCTCTTTGCGTGGGCCCGTTCCCTGAAGCCACACGCACGTCGTCCCCTCGCTAACCAAGCAAGCTCGAATGCACCCTGCCTGCTCGGTCAGTAGGGCACTCACAGCCTGCCGATCGCCTCCACCTTGCAGGTGTCAGAAGCAGCCTGGGAGAGACCTTAAAGACGTCAGACGAGCCTTTGTTTGGTTGCGAGTAGAGACAAGCGCATGGTAGCATGGGCTCTCAAGGGGCGCAACCGTCTCAGACCTCGACTCAGACCGCGGCTAACGCGGTCGAGGCGCCGGCCCTACGACGAATCATAGTCAGAAACATACAGATAAATACAGATCTGCAAACCTAAAACGTGTGTCGTCTGTCTTCACAGCCATTGCGCATTGGTTTCGAACCCAGATTAACTTTTCACACCAACCTCAGACTGTTCACAGGAAGGGCCTCATAGACCTTCCTTTTCGACCTGGCCTCCCCTGTGCGGCTCTTCCAGTCCGCTCGTCAACGCACGCATGAGTAAACCACCTCCAACATCTGCTGCGAAGAAGCAGTCGACGCTCGCCGCGCGAACACCATCGCCGTCGCCGCAGGCAGCAGCGGACGCCTCCGGATCATTACCGGAGGCGCCCTCCTCGGGCTCTTCCAGTATGAGTAAACCA
>Ga0180439_100857_pt1 | contig 19864 bp, 12 predicted proteins | sample ChrtobMetaP5_0mM_FD_119744 | JGI IMG/M metagenome (GOLD analysis project Ga0180439, IMG submission 119744) | Chrysochromulina tobin associated microbial communities from unialgal haptophyte culture, Seattle, Washington, USA - P5_0mM MetaG | ecosystem: Host-associated > Algae > Haptophytes >...
CAGCCGCGGAGGCGGAGCGGTTGGCGGCGGAGAGGGCGGAGGCGGAGAGGGCGGAGGCAGAAAGGGTGGCAGCGGCGGAGGCGGAGCGGTTGGCGGCGGAGAGGGCGGAGGCGGAGAGGGCTGAGGCAGAAAGGGTGGCAGCGGCGGAGGCGGAGAGGGCGGAGGCGGAGAGGGCGGAGGCTGAGAGGGCGGAGGCAGAAAGGGCAGAGGCAGAAAGGGTGGCAGCGGCGGAGGCGGAGCGGTTTGCGGCGGAGAGGGCGGAGGCGGAGAGGGCAGAGGCAGAAAGGGTGGCAGCGGCGGAGGCGGAGCGGTTTGCGGCGGAGAGGGCGGAGGCGGAGAGGGCTGAGGCAGAAAGGGTGGCAGCGACTGCCGCTATGCCTGCTGTCTCAGCTGATGGCGCACCCGTTGCCTCGGCGGAAGCGACGCCCGAGGCGATGCCAGAGGCGGCACTCTCAGAAATGGCACAGCCATCTTCGATGCCGGCGGCGGCAGAGGGTGAGTTGGCGCCTGATGAGCCTGTGATGCGTTTGAATGTCGATGCGGCGGGCGGCGCGCATCCCGAGGCAATGCGTACGCTGGAGGAGGAGCTTCATGCTCAGGAGCTCAACCTGGTGGATATGGGGATGGGCATGGATGAGGCGGCTGCGGCGATGCTCGATGAAGCCTCGCTAGCTGTGCAGAACGATGCAGCGGGCAGCAGTGGTGGCGCCGTGCCGATGGATGCGGTGACGGACGCGACGGCGGCGGCGGCAGCTGAGCCAGCATCGTCGGCGGCACCGGAGGAAGCGGCACCACTGCCGCCATCCCCTGGTGATTACTTCTCGGCCATGGCTGGTATGTTCTCAAGACCAGGCTCGACGTCGCCAACGCCATCGAATCTACAGCCAGCATCCACCGACCCGCCACCAGCATTCACCGACCCGCCACCAGCATCCACCGACAGGCCGGCAGCAGCAGCCACCGACACGCCGGCAGCATCCCCCGAGCTGCCAGCATCATCCCCCGAGCTGCCGGTGGCGGAGGTTCCACCTGCGTATCCTGAGATGCCTGCGGCGGATCTATCAGCAGCATCTACGGGTGCTGCCGGAACTCCGCTTATGGACTCTGGGGCGATGCCATCGCTGGAACACACGTCGCTATCGCCGCCGCCGCCGCCTAAATCGGAAATCGGCCTTCTCTCCAGGGAGGCGGCCATGGCTGTGCCAGAGGCAGCAATTGCTTCGCTGGCACCGGATGGGGATGAGTACGCTGCGACGTTACCGGCAGAGGGAGCTGCAGCGTCGCCACCCAATGCAGAAGGCATTCTCTCAACAGTTGAAGGCATAGCATCGGTGCTCAAACCAATGGCCGATGAGGAGGCGATGGCACTAGTCCGCGCGGAGACGGCGCGCTTGGCAGCGGAGAAGGCGGCTGCGGATGCAGCTGCCGCCGCATTGAAGGCCGAAGCCGAGGCTCTGGCGAGGGCCGCGGCAGCGGCCGAGGCGGCTCGTTTGGCTGCATTGCCTCCGTGCGTGGACGAGGTCAGAGAATGTGCCACATGGGCAGCTTCTATGGAGTGCGTCAACAACCCCATCTTCATGAACGATAAGTGCCGCAAGTCGTGCGGCAAGTGCCCCACACAGAGCTCTCCGCCGCTGAGCAGTGCGCCGCCCGTGGTTCGCGACGAGCCGCTGGCACCCGTCAAGGCGGCGGAGGCAGCGATCGGGGTGGCGTCTGAAGCCGTCGATGTGGTGTTTGAAGCTGCCGAGGTGGCGGCGGTCGACGCAGAGGAGGAGCGACTGTCAAAGGAACAGGCAGCGGCTGAGAAGGTGGAGGCGGATAGGGTGGCAGCGGCGGAGGCGGAGCGGTTGGCGGCAGAGCAGTTGGTGGCGCAGAGGGTGTTGGCTGAGAAGGCCGAGGCGGAGCGCCGTGAAGCTGAGGGGTTGGCGGCGAAGAAGGCGGAGGAGGAGCGAATGGCTGCGGAGAAGAAGGCGGAGGCGGAGCGCGAGGCGGCGGAGAAGGCGGAAGCGGCGCGCTTGGAAGCGGAGAAGGCGGCCGCGGATGCAGCAACCGCTGCATTGAAGGCCGAGGCCGAGGCTCTGGCAAAGGCCGCGGCAGAATCCGAGGCGGCTCGTTTGGCTGCATTGCCACCGCCGCCGCCCTCGCGTCTGTCACTGTGGCTTGGCACTTTCACCTCGCAGCTAGGGCAGCTGGACACGCGCTCGGCGGCGCTGGTGATGCTTAGCAGTGTCGGTGGACTCGTGACGGTTTCGCTGCTGCTGGAGAGGCCTGATGCGCAGCTGACAATCGGTGTGGCGGCGGCCCGTGCTCTGCTCGTCTCAGTGGACACCGCAGCGGCGTTGCTCGACAACCCCACAGCCCAGGCCGCGCCAGTGGCGCCGTTGAAGGCTTGCACACCGCTGCATGAGAAGCCCACGGCCAGTGCCGACATCATCACCGGTGTCGTGGGCGACGATGGCTCGGAGTCCGAGCAGAGTGGCGAGGAGGTTCGTCAGGGTTCGTCACGGAAGGTTGTGCTTGACGGCGCGGCCGTCGCCAGGGGGTGTACGCCGCTGTGCGCGCTGCTCGAGCAGATCCTAATTTGGACTGGCGTCGCTCTGGCGCACGGCGCGCCAGCCTCGTCAGGCTTTGTGTGGACGCGCCTGGGGGTGTTGGCCGAGTCGCTTCTCCTGCTGGCGGCCGCTCGATTCTATACAGGTGCAGGCGAGGGACGCTCCGCCTCGGCGCGCCATCGGGTGTTGCTGCTACTGCTGCTGCTGAGCTCCCTGGAGCCATCTGTGCCCTCGCTGACGCAGCTGCCCCCAGCGTGTTCTGTCGGCGCGGCGCTGCTGCCGAGCATGCTGCTCGCTTTCTTCGCGCTCGTGCGCCGTGGGCGTCTGGTTTGGGCGGCGCTCTTCCTGGGCCTCGTCCTAGCCGCGCGGCCGCTGCTGCTGCTGCTTGTGCCGCTCGCGCTCTTCTTCTTCCTTGCCGCCGCCTCAAGCAAAGGCCACGCACTCCTCCTCGTCCTCATCACAGTCAGCACGCCCCTCGTGTCGATCCCCGCGTGCCTCTTTGCTGTCGGCGCGCCCGGAGGGGCGGGTCCCGTCGTGCTCCTCCGGACGCTCATGCCCCCCGAGCTGTGGCCACCACCGTCGCTTCTAGCGCCCGTCGACGACGCTGCTGCCACGGCCGCTGCTGCGGGCGTGGCGATGCCGGTTGGGCCCGCCTCGCCCTTCTCGGTGTGGGCAGCATCGCCGCTCTTGGCGTTGCTGCAGACGGCCCCCGGGGAGTGGAACGAGGTGGATGGCACGTGGCAGTGGACGGCCCCGCTTGCGGCCGCCGACGCACTACCCGTCGATACCGCAGCAGAGCTGACGCCGCCGGCCGTTGCGGCGTTGGTGGGGCCTTTGCTCCTGGGGGCTCTAACTCTCCTTGCCGCAATCCAAGCAGCTCGCTACCCGACGCACCGGTCTCTCTTGAGTGGCTTCGGGCTCGTCGGCGCCGCTGCCGTCTGGTGGCTACCGCACGCCGCGCCGCTCGTGCTGCCCTTGCTCTCCCCTCTGCTCGCGCTCGCCGCGCCTGAGAGCCGCACCCACGCACGTGCTTACCTCCTGCTGTGCATCTCAATACATGCGAATTCGCTTCACCGTCATCTGGAGGCGTCTGGGAGCCCTGTGGAAAGCACGAATGCGCTCGACTCTGCGCTTGGGTTGAGTTCCGCGTTTGGCGTGCGCATGCTCGCACGCCTCGGAGCGGCGGCGATGGCCCTTCTGCTCTCCCACTCGTCCCTGCAGATGGCGCTGCCACCCTCACCGACTGCCGGGGGCACCGCCACGTGGAGCACAGGTCGATCTCTCTTTGCTGGTGGCTGGGTGCTCTTTGTTGCATTGCTGCTCACAGAGCTGGCCGCCTCCACGTACGCCTACCTTGGGCGCGCCGCTGACGTGGGCGTCAGCCTCGCGCCAGGCGCCGTATGGGCAGCGGCCGCGACAAGCGGTCCGCTCTCCGCCACCGACGAAAGCCTGTGGGTGCACGCGTCAGATGTGTCAGTCGCCAGGCCGTCGACGGCGATGAGTGGTGCCAGCCTCAGTGCGACGCTCAGCAAAGTGCTTCCAACGGCGCGGGCGATCGCTGCCAGCAGCCTGCTGACACTCCTGCTCCTAGTTAGCGTCATGTGGCCGTCGCCAATGGAATCAGAACCTCCCGCTGGAGATGAGATCGACGCTCCCAGTGGCGCCGTGCCGGGCGCTGAGGGCCCTCCGCCTAAGCAGAGCCACAGCAACGGGCAGCAGCAGCAGCAGCAGCAGCAGCAGCGGCACGCCAACGGGGGCGCCGACCCGCCGCACACGGCCCAACTGGAGGCACAGCTTGCGCAGTATGCAGCACGTGAGGGGTTCTACGCGGAACGAGAGGCCCAGTATGCGACGCGAGACGCTGAGATGATGGAGACCATCGCGCGGCTTCAGGAGCAGTTGGCAGCAGTTTGCGCCGGGGGCGAGGGCGGTGCGAGCGCTCACGAAAGTGGTGCGGCGGTGCCTGTTGATGGGGGGGGCAGGGGTGCGCAGCCGTGCGGGATGCCAAGCCACAATGCTGCGGCTGCGCCAACAGTCAGCCCTCGCATGGCGCGTCCGTACGGCAGCCAGGCTCCGCCAACGCCGCTGCCGTGCGAGCTGGCCACGTTGGCCTCGGCGGCGCCTTCGCCGGCAGAAGGATTCGCGCCGCAGCCCTTGCGTGCGCCCTTGCGCGGGGTGTTCAGTCCTGCGCAAGGAGCGTCATGCGCACCCGTGGCTGCCGGGGCCGCGTGGGCAGGCGTCGGAGGACTACGTCCAGCTGGTCCACGAGCTGGCTCGCCGACAGGCTGCGGGCGCGCGGTGCCAGGTGCGTGCGCTGCCCCAGGAGCCTTGGTCGTTACAGTTCCGCCCCGAGAAGCAGCCGGACGCAAGGTGCTCAACTCCGTCGTTTCGTTCGACCCGTCGGCCCGCGTCGTATCACCGCGCCGCAGCGATCGCGCGGCCGCGCCACGCGCCGCGGGGGGCGGCACATGGGGCGGCATCTGAGAAGCGGCCGAAAGCGGAGCCAGTGGTACCCTGGTACGCGGATATGCTTGGTGCAGGATCCGTCGGTCCTTGGTTTGACAATACGGGTCGCACATGCGGCGGTGTGGAGGGGCTGAGGGTTGGTGGAGACCGACGTGAAGTATGTCTGAAATTTTTCACAGCAAAGCGCCGTTCTGAGCGCAGCGAGTTTTGAAAAGGATGGCGAAGCGCGCGTCGGCGTCGGGTCACTCAGACCCCGCGTCCAGAGGTAATGCTGCTGCCGCTGTCGTCGACGACAATTTTTACGATGGCGACTGTGACGCGCGCAGTGACGGCAGCGAAATCCACGATGATGAACAGGGCAACGTGCTGCGTGACGATACGGATTGCGACGATAGTTGCGATGATGGGGCTTCACTGGTTTTGGAGGATCTGGGTGGTGGATCTAGTGATCTATACATGTGGACCAGAAAAATCTTTGTGGGCCTGCCTTCACCGATGAGCCGTGCGTGTAGGTGCACCGCCCTCATCATTCTTGTTCTCGCTGCCTTGATACCTCAGTTCATCATCTTTACGACCTTACCTGCACCACCTATGGTACCTCCAACGCCGCCGCCGCCTCGGGTTGCCTTGCGGCGGCCGCCGCCACGGCGCGATGCTCCACAGCCTCGATCGCCTATACCACCGCCGGATGACGATGACGACGAGATCCTATGTGACTGTGGGTGGACACGGGTGCTGGGGCAAGACTGCATTGAAACCGAGGGCAGGCAAGGATTTCCGTGCTGGGATCACTGCTGCACATCATTTATAGGTCCTAGGAGAAAGCCGCGCGTGCGCACATGACTCAGTGCTAACCCCAGTTCCGGTAAGACACCGGGAGGAGCCGGGAAACCACACGGGACATACGGGGACACACGGGCACACGGATCACACAGACGAACCTCACAACCATCCCAACCCACCAACGCACGCGCACCACACCGCACGACAGTTCCGGCTCCGGAAAAAGCGAGCATCAGTTCTGGGAAATTCGTGAAGATGTGGTCGTCCGCACCTTGTGTGCTGCCGCATGGGAATGTCGATTGCATGCCCTGCCAATGCGATCACGAATGCGCCGCGCACCGATGGCTTCGGAGCTCAATACGCTGCACTCATCAGTGTGTACAGCTGGAGCAAGCTCCACGGTGTACCGTTTTGCGTGACTACCTGGCAACGGCATGAGCATCGCACACAGAGTAATAGCAGCGCGCTGTTTGCATTTGTCGGCGGCCACTTCTATGGCCCACCGGCCTCAGCGGATACAACTCGTGCAGTTGAGAAGCACATGCAGCTCGCGATCATGCTGAAGCGAGGCAATGGAACGGTCTCTATTTGGAACCCAGTCGTGCGGCAGTGGTACTGGCATGCGACCAAGCCGAGGCTGAGCTGGTTTACGAGCCACCCCGAGCGTGAGCAGCGGCACGACCTGGTCGTGCACGTCCGCCGCGGCGATGTGGGCGCCCATTCGCAGGGTCGTTTCCTTAACAACGGTCTCACTGCTGTCTGCGTGATGGGCGCGCTGGCCCAGCTACCTAAGGGCACGCAGGTACATGTGAGCAGCCAGGGACGCATCGAGGACTTTGGCGCTCTCAAGCGCGTGCCCAACGTGCACTTCCGTCTGAACGAGCCACTGATGGAGACATTCCATCACATGGCAAGCGCTTCCAGCTTGGTGATTGCTGCCTCAACGCTGAGCGCCACGGCCGCCTTTCTCGTGGCTGGCCGAGGCGGGAGGGTCTTTGCGCACCCTCAGGCATTCACGATGATTGGGTACGCGTATGCTGGCATGGAGGTGACGGATTGCACGGAGGGCAACCCATTTTACGCCCGGGCCATCGCCGCTCGTCGGCAAGGAAGGGCGACTCCTGCTCTAAGTAGATCTTCGAAGACCACAACCCAAACGAGGGCCTCGTTCAAGCCGCACGCAGGCGCAAAGAGTTAGAGTAGAGTAGCAGCGGCGCGGGTCGTCCGGGAGTAAGTAGTGTACCGGCCACCGAACTAGTATAGTAGTGTAGGAAGTGCTCGTGAGGTCGTGTCAGCTTCTTTTAGATTTGCGCCGCGGTCCGGTGTTGCCACAACGCACAAGATACGACGCTATCACATGGACTATCGTCTATCCGAACGGACGAACTCGCGTACGAATACGCGGAATCGTCAAATCGTAATTAAAACGAAACGTTCGGCGGTTACAGCACCCGGCGTCGGTCTCGTGTCGTGATTGTTGGATGCACGTCCGTAATGCGCCGTTTGTTGTTTGTTGACAATGTTGATACGGTACAGGACGTGTACGACACAATCAGAACGGCCATTCACGAGTATGGAGGAGCCGCCACACGCACTACCTGCGTGCGGGCTGCAGGCACACTCTGAATCCCTAAACCATGACGGTGAAGCACGACTTTGGGTTGTACTCCAAAAAAGACGCGCATTTCCAAGTTTAGCAGCTCTTTGAGCTCATTGATCGTATAGCTTGTTCGCGAGGCCTGGGTCGTGCGTTCGACTACGGTCGTGCAGAAGCTCTTCACCGCATCGCAATGGGTCGCGTTTGCACAGGGTGGCAGATCCTCGGAGCGGAGAGCCTCGAGGACGTGGCATGCCATAGCTGCGGCGCTGATGGCATTCAAGTGAATCGTGTCAACATAGTTGCGCCAGACAGCGGCGATCGGTAGCGGTATGATTGGCAGATGCTTGATTGTTGCTGCCTCGCGCACACCGGAGCGCACGGAAACCAATGCATCGGCGCGGATACATCCCTTGACCTCCATCGTGCCATTCTTGTCGTCACCGCGCACGATGCGCTCACCAGGGCCACAAGCTGTGCAATGTTCCAGCATCCAGCAGCTAAACTTCGGGTGCCACCTGCAGCGATGGTACGAGGCACATGAGCAATCGTCATTAGCGGTGTCGAACACCACGTGTAGAACCCCCGCCTCTACTATGGTGCTATTGCGATAGCCCTCCAGGCAGGCGTCCCTTGTCGTCGCTGATGGCAGTCGCAACACCGGGCTCTCGCTCATAGTAAGCGGAGGCTCGAGCAGCAAGATCGAGCCCAGCGCTGATGGCTTGTGATCCCTGAGCGCGTCAACCAATAGCTGGATTGTCGTAGAAGTCTGTTGCATGACTCTCCAGTCTTTGGCACGGTAGCCATTCTCTTTGCTGATGATGCCCGTGCGATTCAGAGCCAGGTCACTCGCATCGTTAGTCCCATATCCAACGACGATCACGTGCGGATCGAATGCTGCAACACTGGTGAGGGCGGCAGAGGCTGCCAATGCCTTCATGCACCTGACAAGTACAGCCGTTTTTGCGTGTGCTTTGAGAGCTGGAGCGCATTCGCTGGGAGGAAGCAGGCCCACCGCTGATTGACCCCCTTTGGCAAATACGGTCACGTTCGCATCTGAACCGAGCAAGCCTTGCAGCACGTCCGGATAGCTTCCACGGCACATGATGGAGTTAAATGTGTTGCAAGTGTCCGAGGGGTACGAGATCTTTGGTCCAGAGAAATAAGCATAGCCGGCGGTGTGCGAATCACCGAGCAAGGCGACACGACAGGAACGCCCGCATACTACTCCCGGGCTTCGCGATGCTTCGTGCATGTGTTGAGCGGAGCCGCAAGGAGAACCTCGCGACGTTTCTATTTTTGTCCCCAATTTCTTTTGGAAACCTCATACATACATGTACATGTACAGTAGGCTTTGGAAAGGAAGTTCGAAATCTGGATCTAGTACACCCCTTTCTGGGCAACTTTCAGATGCGCAGGGGCTTCTCGCCTCTAGGTCCGTCCTTCTGCAACTCCTTCGGCGACGCTTTTGCGCGGCCCGCTGGCCGAGAATAGGTCACGCAGGCGATGGACCTCGCCGTCTTCCTCCTCGAAGGTCCGTTGGTTTCCCTTCCCGCACCATCGGCAGCCGATCCATCATCGCCGGAGCACACCTCCATCTCGATGCCTACCTCCATCAGCGCTGCATGGCGGGCATTCGTGACGCCATCTGCCGCGCCGCGAGCTCCGCCGTCCAAGCGCATTTGCGACCGCCGCACCGCGGCCTTGCCTGCTTCTGCGTTCACAGACAAGGAGGTCCACGTGCGCTTTCGGTACCCAGCGACAGCAGACCCGCCGCCGCGCCTGGCCGCGTTTGCATTTCCCGAGTCCATCGATGAGGAGCTCCTCGACCAGCCGCGCGACGTGTGCTTCTGCTTGACGCTCTCGGACGGCAGCCGCGTGCACGGCTCGGCTCTCCAGATGTGTGATCCGGATCCGGCCGCGTCGGACCGTGTTACCGTGCGCGCGCTCGTGCTGCTCTCGAAGTGGCCTTGTTACGAGGCCTGGAAGACGCTGCTGCACACGATCTTCTCGCGGCGCGATGAGCTCTGGCCAGCGGACGCGCCGCTCTCGCCGAGCGGGCGGGCGCGCTTTCCAGAGGCCTCTTTGGACGCCTCGTCGCCAAGCCTGGTGACACTACTCGAGCAGACGGCGTCGGTGCTTCGTCAGTCGGGCCAGGAGCTCGGCTGGATGACGACGCACCCATTATGGCTCCCGACGCCTCTCGCGCCGCTCTTCCGCTCGCTCCGGTGGCAGCCGGCCGAAGCGGCGTACCTGCTCACCTGCGTACTCACCGACCAGCGAGTGCTGCTTCACTCTGAGGATGCGCACCGCCTCTACTGCAGCGCGTGCGCGCTCAAGGCGCTGATCACGCCGCTTGAGACCTCGACGATTTTCATACCGCTGCTGCCGCAGCACCTCATGTCGGCCGACGAGGCGGGCACGCTCCTGTGCGACTGCACGAGACCATACCTCATCGGCTGCTCGACGGCGCTCCTGAGCTCGATGGGACGATCGCCTTCCTCCGAGGTCGTCCTTGTGGACCTCGATCGCGGCCAGGTGAGTCTCGTCAATTGCCTCTGAGGCCTCTGATTGCCACTGATGACCACTGATGGATCTCCTCAATCCGCGCGGCCTCGATCGCGGCCAGGTGCGCCGCGTACCCGACACGGCGTGGTTCGACGCGAAGCGGCCGCCCTTTGCGTCGCTCGTCGCCGAGCTCAGCCAGTGCATGGGCAGTTGTGGCCTACCCAAGGGCAGCCCAGGCGGCACCACCCAATTCAGAGGGTTGCGCGCGCAGGCGGCGTGTGCTCGCTTTATCGTGGATCTCCTCAATCCTCGCGACGGATTCCTTGGACAGTCTACCGCGGCGGCGGACATGGACGCGCTCTCGCGCCTCGAGCTGCTTCAACGGCTGGCTGACGAGGCCGTGGCGCGCGCGCAGCAGGATAAGACACGCATCGAGGCCGAAGCGCTCGGAGTGCTGCGTAGCGCAATCCATCTAAGCGTCGGAGCCATGCTTGCAGGCGTGTGCGCCGACGCCGCCGAACGCCTCGCCACGGCGAGCGGCGGAAGCAGCGGACCCGCTCCGTGGCATGCGGGTCGGCCGATGCTAGTCGACGCGCTCATCGCCGACACAGCGGACGCACGCGAACCGGACTGCTGCGGCGCGCTGGCACAGATCTACGCCGCCCAACCATTTCGGGAGTGGTGGGGAGAGCCGGCACGCTCCCGCTCGCGCGCGCCAGAGCGCTTGCAATGGCTTCACTTCCGCGCGAAGCACATCGACCTGATCGAATACCTTCGTGAAAACCACAAGTCGCTTAAGGTGCTCGAGCGCTCCGTCGAAGAGCGACTCTACGCTGTCTGGGGCGACGAGGCAGAGATGGAGGCGGACGCGCCCGACGCGCCCGACGCGCCCGACGCCGAGGCTGATGATGTGGCTGATGATGGGGAAGTGGCCGAGGCCGAGACGGCTCAGGCGGCCCTGGATGAGGCTAAGGCGGCTTTGGCCGAGGCCGAGGCAGCCTTGGTCGCGGCCGAGACGGCTCAGGCGACCGATGCCGAGACGGACGAGGCCAAGGCGGAGGAAGCCAAGGCGGACGATGCACCGACGCTGCCTGCAGACGATGCCGACACATCGGCCGTGCAGGGTGGCGCTTTGATGGAGCCGCCGCAGCCGGCTGCCTCACTGCCACCGCTTCCATTGCAGACGGAGGTGGAGATCTGAGCCGAGCGGAGAGGCGTAGTGCGTACGATGCGCGAAGGGTGGCAACTGACAGTGTCGGCCGGCGGATGTCCCTCTTATCCGGCGGGGGAGCGCCGGGCTCAAGGCGTCAACCTCAATCCCGTCAGAACTTCTCACAAAATTACCGCCACGTCAATCTATGACGGAACAGTGTTAGGAATCCGTACACCGTCAGGCGGACGCCCCGCCCGGAGATTCATCTTAGTTCGCTTACTTTTCATCTTCTTACATCTTAGAAACCCGACCGACCTCGATCCTCGTGTGCTACCGAGACGAGCTACTACTGTACTACACTCTCATGTACACTGTCTCTACAGCATTCAGTCCGGGGCGCACACGGCAGCAGCTGTACCGTACAGTACCGGGTACAGCACTGGAGTCAAGCTTATACAGATGGTGGTGGACCGCTGACTCGCGCACCGCTCAACTTAAAGAACCCGCGCCAAGGTCGACGCTACTGTGGCGTCATCGGTCGCGTATTATAATAGCCACTGCAGAGAACGCGCGGAGAGCCATGGGCTGTGGCCGGGCGAGGGCCAAAGTCCATCGCGGTGGTCACCATAAACGACGAAAACTTGGCCGACTCATCGAAGGGAACACCAAAAAGAGGGTTGCGGCCTTCCATCCTTCCGAAGGACGGCCGTCCGAAGGAGCCTTCCATCGAAGGAGGCGATGCACAATTCTTCCACTGAGGAAGCTGGCGCTCATTGTCGGAGATGGGCAGATGATTCTTATCCTCGATGGCTTGTGGATATAACCCTAAGTCCGATTCCCATGACCCACGCCTTGGCGACGACGTCGATGGGCGGCCCATAAAAAAGGAGTTGGCATTGCGACGAAAGTTCGCAACTGCCGGGTGTGGCTGGCCCAGCCCACTGAAGAGGGTGGGACGGCCGTATGGTAGCGGCGTATAAGGAGGCGCCTGATCGCCCAGCATCCGAGCTGGACAGAGCCGGTAGGCAGGATCGTGGTAGACCGCTGGCTCCGGGTCTGGTAGAACTCTGGAGGCATGCATGGTGTTGCCCATGCACGGGTGAAGCGGGCCGTGACCTGGCTCGACCGTTCGCGGCGAGTTTGGGCGAGGCGTACATGATCTTGTTAGCCGAGCTGCGTTCTCCTGCATTCTCTGCAGAGCTCGCGATGGATGCGACTCCAGGAGAGCACGCGCCTTCTCTCGCTGGGCCGTCAGTGTGAGCCGTCCGGATGCTCGCCTCTCCACTGCGTCCCTGATATCAATGGCACTCATAGGCGTCGAAGGACCCGCGGGAACAAAAAAAGGAGCTGGCATTGCGACGAAAGTTCCCGCGGACGCGTGCTGCACACACACGCCCGCGCACGCGGCCTACGTGCGAAGCACAAATGTGTCGCGATCCCTTGAGTATCCGTCGAGAAAGCGAACAGCTCCGAGACGCACGTGTGGCAAGTTGCGCGTCAAGTTGCGCACGAAACAAGTTTGAAGCTTTGAACAGAAAAAACCCCAGAAAGTCAAACGAAACCACAACGCAGCGTGGCGGTATGTGCGCGTCGTGGGATTTGTACAGAAGGCCTTGCGCGTGCGTGCCGGCGAGTGCACAGATTTCGTTTCTTGGTGGAAATTCCCACACAGCGATCAACTGACACAAACGACGATGATTGCTCGAGAGGAAAGTGAAACCGATGTCACATGCAACGCGCCGCGTCGCGTCGCCCGCCGCGGCTTCCTTCGAGACTACGGAGAACAGCAGGCCATTGCGCATCCCGCGAGCGATTGTGATGCGCACGCGCGACGAGCTGTTCGATCTGTTCGCGAGAAAGACTCCTGCATCGATGACGGATAAATTGTTTGAATGGTCCGGTCGGACAGACGTGATTGACAAGGAGTGCTTCGTCAGGCTCGGAGCAGCACTTCTCGGTGATGATGAAGGCAAGCGTCTACGGGAGATTGAAGCGGTCTTCGATTATATCGACATGCTAGATGGCGAGCAAGATGATACAATCAACTTTTTGGAACTGATCCGGCGGGCGCGCCATGAAGTGCACTTTGCTGGGAAGCTGAAGATCAATCTCCAAAAGCCCATCGTCATTGGCAACAAATCGCTCGCCAAATACGAGGAGAACTACAAGAAGAAAACGGATGCACACGTACGAGAGTACGCAAGGTGGGCCGCTGGCGCGCTTGACAAGGACCATCGCGATGGGTTGAAGGGGATCATTACGCACCGTCGGATGGAGATGGGCAAAATGCAACAGCGAAATGACGTTACTCAGAGCAAGTACGAGTATCTGCACATGCCCGGTGGGATAACTGCGTCACCGCGCGCCGCGCATTTCCAGAGGCTCCGACCATCCTTGATGCATTCGGCCTCGACGGGCTCTTTCGCCTGCCGATCGATATCTATCCCCAGCCGGCCCACAACGTCGGGCAGTCTGATTCTGCCTTCAGCTGCCTTGAATGAAATCGGCACATTGGCACATAGGCACTCTGACCATATCGTAAGAAGCTTCGTGCCCGAGAGCTCGCAGATGCGCAGGGCTACGTCGTCGGCTAGCTTTTCTTCTTTGCTCGGCGAACTTCCGCAGAGCCGACCGTTGACATCGATGTCGGCACCCGGGCTGGCTTCGATGTCGGCACCCGTGCTGTCTATGCCCTTTGCACTCCAGGAGCCGACGCGGTCGTCCACGCCATGTTCCAGCATGTCCAACCCAATGCTGAGCCCAACGACTTCTCGTCCGGCTTCTCGTTCGAAAGTACCGCCGGAGTATCGGAATGTACCTGCCTCCTACATGATCCTAAAGCCAAGGGAGGGGACGATCTCTCCATCAGGAGACATACTTGGACCCGGCTAGTTTCGCCCCGGGCATACAAACATGCGTCATGCCGTGCCGGGGATGCCGTCCGCTCCTGATACTACGCGCCGGCGGTAACTGCTGTCTGCTCATCATTCCAGGGGGCTAGCCATCTCTTGGTCACTCTGGCCCCGATGCCGAAATGGACCGGAACGGTGGGGGTCCACCGCCAAGAAATACTGAGCGAGCCACGGTCCCGACGTTTTACCGATGCAGCCTTCACACTGCACCTTCATTCACACCACCTTTCACACCACCATTCGCGGTGCGACCTCGTCGGCTCGGAGCGTCGGACGGCCGCAATAGAATGGGCGCTGGCGCCAGCACCTCGTCGTCCTCTGTGCCGCTTCCGCCCCAGGAGGCCATGGATGCCTACCATGGGTGGACGAAGAAGGCGCTCGAGGCCCTCTCGACAGCCGATACGAATGGTGACGGCCGACTGCAGGTCAGTGAGCTGGCAGAGGCGCTGCAGAGCTACGGGCATTCATATGCGGAGCGCAAGGCCAAAGGCCTATGCATAGCCTTTGGTACTGAATTCTCCGGTGAGGCGCTGAGCAAGAAGGAGTTCGTGGCAGCGGTGAGCGAACTGAACACATTCGTACAGCAACTGGCCACCGCAAAGCCCAAGGAGCAGAAGGGGGACCCTGCAGCAGCGAGCAATGGAGCGGCGTCGCCGGCGGCACCGGCGTCACTCCTTGACGCTGGCATCTTCGAGGAGATGAACCTTGCACGAACCAAGCCTGCAGAGTATGCCGCATTCATCGAGCCACGCCTCGCATACTTCGACGGCAACGCGTACTTGGCGCCCGGCCAAAAGATTAAGCTGCTCACCCAGGAGGGCGCGAGCGCGGTGAGCGAGCTGGTCGCCTTCCTCAAGAAGCAGGGCGCGCTCGCGCCCTATACGAGCGTCTCCGCGGGCATGAGCCGCGCGGCGCTCGAACACGTCTTGGACTGCGGGCCTCTCGGGCTTCTGGGGCACGACGGCTCCGACGGGTCGACCCCGTTCGACAGGCTGAACCGGCACGGCAAGTGGGAGGAGTCGGCGGGCGAGAACATCAATTACGGGGCGACAGAGGCTCGAGACGTGGTCATCCAGCTTCTCATCGATGACGGCGTGCCAAGCCGTGGCCACCGCAACAATATCTTTTCCAAGGACTTTACAGTAGTGGGCGTCGCCTCGGGACAGCATACACAATTTGGCACCATGCAGTGCATCACGTTCGCGGGTCGCTTTCACGAGAAGGGCTCGCCCGGCTACAAGTCAGCTTCGGCACCGGCGCTCACTCCCCGCCTTGGGCCCCCACCAACCGCCCCCGGTGGCGCGCAGATCGTCGTTCCGCCAGGCGGTAAGAAGGCCGTCTCCATACAGGTATCCATCTCGGATGGAAAGAAGACGACGACCACTACGACCACGGTCACCGATGCCAGCGGCGGCACGCAAACCTTTGTCGAGTCGATGGTCGATTCGGCATAGGAGCGGCTCTTTTCAGATTGACATCTAGACCACGTGTGGCCACGCCTGTCAGTTCGATAAGTCGGAGGTCGGCCTTCGCGAAGGCTGTACTGACTACTGTCATGACGCGAACGCCCCGCACGGCCCATCCCAATCCCCATTGCACTGCGCCACTGCCGTATCGAAATCGGTATCGGTGGAGGGTTCGAGTTCCGTTCTGTCGCCGCGCCTGCCGAGCCACAACGCACGACGGTCGTCTTTCGCTCGGAACGGAACGAAGATACAAGTAGTCATTAGAACGTCACACACCGCCGTCGCAGATAGAGCCCAGTTGTACACCGGCTCACCGGTCAACTGACTGACTGTCAGTTGGGTTGACCTCACCGGCCAGAGACATCACACGCCCAGAGACATCACACGGGCAACGCCCACGTGAGAGTCACTCCCTGGCCGGTGCCCACCGAGAAACGGCTCCGCTTCGCCTCGGCTCCGTCGGCGTTGACGCAACACTCTCCATTGGCGCTGTTTCAACTCCCACTTCGACACGCAGGCCGAGACGCGGGCGCCATGGCGGGCGCCCAGGGCGGAGGATCCTCAAGACGAGCGCAGCCCGAGTAGCACAGCGTGTGGCGTCCCCGGCGCCACTGACTGGACTAGACGAGAGAACGTCGCACACCCGACGGGCCATCAACGGCACGCGAGCGTTGACTTGGCATGCCCAGGCTCGGGAGCTCATGCGCAGACCCTGGCAGCTGAGGCATAGCCTTTGAGGAGTTACGCCTTTTGCCACGGGGGCCTGAAGCCAGTCTTGACGACCTCGATCACGGGCTCCGGCACGGGTTGCGCGCTCTCGCCGCGTAAGACGAACGCCATCAGTAGCGCTCCGACGACGACGTACATGTTGATGTGGTTGAGCAGATGGACCAGGAGCGTGATGACGAAACTTGGGAGCCCTCCACCGGTAATGAGCTGCAGCGAGCACCACGAGGAGCCAAGGAGGCCATCGACACACACGGCCTCAGCCACCGCTCGATCGCCTGGAGCCGAGAGGCCGCCTCCCTTGGCGGCTTTGGCGGCCTCCTTCCTCATGATCCCCACAAGGAAGCGCCCAAACCAGCTGGTCTGCTCTATCTCTTCAAAGGTGCTCTGCGCCGTCACGGGCGTCAGCGGCGTCTCGGGAGGCACCACGAGGCCCCGGGCGGCGAGCGCCACATCGTCGAGCAGCACGGTGGCCTTCTCCACCCGTGGCTTCGAGGAGCCGGTCTTGCCTGCTCCTCGACTTTCCAGCTCCTCGAGATGAATCAGCTCAAGCTTGGGATCAATGGATGCTGAGACGACAATGAGCTTCGCCGTGAGACGGATGTCTTCACACGAGGCCCCAACGAGAACGTCAAACTCGCCCGCCTCCACACGCCACTCCTTGGCACCCAGATCGTAAAAGGCAAGCGCGCGTGGCGTGAGCTCGAGCACGACCATCTGTTCGGCGCCGGCCGCCAGCTCCACCTTTGCAAAGGCCTTGAGTTCCCGATCCGGTCGTGTCACGGAGCACTCGCAATCGCGCACGTAGAGTTGCACCACCTCCGCTGCGCGCACGCCCCCCGTATTGCTCAGCTTGAGCTGGACACTCACGCTCTCTGACGTGCCGATGCTTGCGCGCGAAAGGCGCAGCTCGGAATACCGAAAGCTCGCGTAGGTGAGGCCGTGACCAAACGGGTAGCGTACCGGCACCCTGGCGCTGCAAAAGTACCGGTAGCCCACGTTGAGTGCCTCGCGATAGACGACTTGCCTAATGGAGGCGTTGCGCCCAAAGTTGGCCTGGCAAGGGACGTCGTCGAGCTGCATGGGCCACGTTTCCGCGAGTCGACCGGTAGGTGAGGTCGCGCCGAAGAGAACGTCGACGATGGAACCGCCGATAGCCTGCCCGGCCAAGCCCATCCAAAGAATGGCCGCCGCCTTGTCGCATGTGGACAGCTCCATCGAGGAGCCTCCCAAGAGCACGACGATCGTGCGAGGATTGGCCTCCGCCACGGCGCCGACGAGGGCATTCATCTGGCTGGGCATGCGCATGTGCGCCCGGTCACGCCCCTCCACCTCATACGTGGACGGCAGGCCGACGAAGACGACGGCAGCGTCGGCCCCCTTGGCCGCTTGTACGGCCAGCTGGATGGCAGCAGGGTCGTCCACGCACGGCTCGCCATAGCCGTCCGTGTACGCCACGGTGGCTAATAGGGTCGAAGAGGCCGATGCCCCCCAGCCGGACGCCAGATGAGCCCGAATCGACTCCAAGGGCTCCTGCAGCTGGTGTGCATTCACAGCCGCCGATCCAGCCCCTTGGTAGCGTACCGCCGCTGAGGTCGCCATACGGCCAATCACCGCGAGCTTAGACAGGACACCCGGCAGAGCGATCAGCGGAAGAGCGCCGTTGTCGTTCTTGAGAAGGACGGCCGAGCGGGCGGCCGCGCGCCGCGCGAGCGCATGGTTCGTCTCGAAGAGGCGTGCCTCGTACGTCGGCGCCTGCGGATAGGCAGAGAGCCAAGGGGAAGGGACAGGGCGCGGATCTCATCACAGTCTCAGACCATCACAAACCACCAGAGGCCATCAGAGGCCATTACCTTAAGGGCCCGGGTCTATCAGAGGCCATCAGAGGCCCTTACCTTATGGGCTCGGGTCTGTCGGGCAGCTAGCACTAGAGCGACGACTCGTGTGACGCACTTGTCAAGCTGCGCCTCGTCCAAGGCACCGCTCGAGAGCGCCGCGAGCAGCTTCTTGTCGTTGACAGTGCCGGACGTGGGCATCTCGAGATCCAGGCCGCTCCCGACCCCCTTGACACGATCCTTGACCGCACCCCAGTCCGAGACGACCGCACCTTCGAAGCCCCACTCGTTCCGAAGCACGGTCTCGAGTAGCCACTCGTTCTCGCTGCAGTAGGCGCCGTTGACCTGATTGTAGGCGCTCATGACAGACCACGGCTGTGCGTCACGCACCACCCGCTCAAACGCGGACAAGTAGATCTCGCGCAGCGTGCGCTCATCGACGCGGGTATCGACGCGCATGCGCCCATACTCCTGATTGTTGGCCGCAAAGTGCTTGACGCTGGTGCCGATGCCCTTGGCCTGTGCGCCCTTGACATATGCAACGGCCAGCTCCCCGGCGAGGTATGGATCCTCCGAGAAGTACTCAAAATTGCGCCCGCACAGCGGCGAGCGCTTCATATTCATGGCGGGGCCGAGGATCACGCTCACGTCCTTGTTAAGGCACTCGTCGGCAAGTGCACTCGCCAGCTCGTGCACTAGCGCGCGGTCCCAGGAATTGCCGAGGTTGACACCCGCTGGGAAGCACGTTGCGGGCAGCGAGCCGCCAAGGCCGAGATGGTCAGCAGCACTCGCTTGCTTGCGCAGTCCGATTGGGCCATCCGACATGACCGCCGGCTGGTCGAGGCCCAGGTGCACGAGGGTTTTCGTGGTCCAGAATGAGCCGCCCGAGACGAACGCGGCCTTCTCCTCTCGAGACATTTTTGCCACGAGCAAGGCTGCCTGAGACACAAAGTCGGCCGGGTGTACCTTGTTCATCGCCTTGTTCATCGCCGCCGCGTGTATTGAGTTTCGGTTTCGTCACGGAGCGAGCGCACAATCCTCCCATGGTGAGGGACGGTCGGGTCGGGTCTTCCAACTTTTCATATGCTCGAGCAAGACTTCCTATATGGTAACTCGCGCCCCAGAGCTCGGAGGGTTCAAGTCAAGTCAAGACAAGTCTACATAGACTTTGGAGGGGCTTCTTTTTCGGTCACGACGCGCTCACGGGTCACGCATTCACGACGCAACGCGCGACAAGCGCGCAACCACAATTGAGCCGACTACGAGCAACGATGGCTAGCCTGATCTCGTTCGCCTGCCTAGGTCCGATCGCTGTGGCCGGGATGGCATGCCTGAACTACAATACACACTGCTGCGCTACGCAATGCGATATTCCGAAGCACGAGCCATTTCCTTACCTTCAATTTGGAGGCTCGCTCAATTATGAAGAGGGACTGCACATGCTGAAAAAGCGCGGCTTCAATCCGACACATATACTTGATATCGGTGCGAATATGGGATTGTGGACGCGTGGCGCGAAGCAGATTTGGCCCGAGGCGCACACCTTCATGCTCGAGGCCGATCCTAAACTTCGAACGCCGCTCGCTGCGGTGGGCGAACCCTTTGCCATCCCTCTGCTCGGCAATGTCACGGGCAACGTGTCAATGTTCATGTCGACAGGCTCCAAGGTGCTTCGGACGACTGGGAACAGCCTCTTCCAGGAGCATTCCGTTTACTACCGGAAGAAAGGCTTCTTCGAACGCCAGGATCGTGTGATGCAACGGCTTGATGACGTCCTCGCAGAGCATGCGCCGGGTGTGCGCTTCACAATGGCCAAATTTGACGTGCAAGGAGCGGAGCTGTTGGTGCTTCAGGGCGCGCGGCAGA
>Ga0180439_100907_pt1 | contig 19250 bp, 11 predicted proteins | sample ChrtobMetaP5_0mM_FD_119744 | JGI IMG/M metagenome (GOLD analysis project Ga0180439, IMG submission 119744) | Chrysochromulina tobin associated microbial communities from unialgal haptophyte culture, Seattle, Washington, USA - P5_0mM MetaG | ecosystem: Host-associated > Algae > Haptophytes >...
AGTTCCCAAGCAGCACGTCGAGGTCGCCGTCGCCGTCAACGTCCGCCGCCGCGATCGAATACGTGTTCGCGCTGCCGCCGGGCAGCTCCATGCTCGTCGGGAAGGTGCCGTCGCCCGCGTTGAGCAACACTCGGCTGGGACTGCCCCAGTTCCCAAGCAGCACGTCGAGGTCGCCGTCGCTGTCCACGTCCGCCGCCGCGATCGATGATGTGGACGCGCTGCCGCCGGGCAGCTCCATGCTCGTCGGGAAGGTGCCATCGCCCGCGTTGAACAACACTCGGCTGGGACTGCCCCAGTTCCCAAGCAGCACGTCGAGGTCGCCGTCGCTGTCCACGTCCGCTGCCGCGATCGAGCGCGTGGACGCGCTGCCGCCGGGCAGCTCCATGCTCGACGGGAAGGTGCCGTCGCCCGCGTTGAACAACACTTGGCTGGGATCGCCGTCGTTCCCAAGTAGCATGTCGAGGTCGCCGTCGCCGTCCACGTCCGCCGCCGTGATGGAATATGTGTTCATGCTGCCGTCGGGCAGCTCCATGCTCGTCGGGAAGGTGCCGTCGCCCGCGTTGAACAACACTTTGCTTGGATCGCCATAGGCATAGTTCCCAAGCAGCACGTCGAGGTCGCCGTCGCCGTCCACGTCCGCCGCCGCGATCGAACGCGTGCTTGCTGTCCTGCCGGGCTTCACGACAGCGAAGCTATCCTTGAACCGAAGGACAGCTTCGCTACTACCAAGCGGCTCGTCCCCCGTCCTCGCCAAAGGCTTGGGGAGGCGTAGGCATCCGGGCTCGGAGGACAAGGAGCAAGCCGGTGGCAAGAGCGCAGCTCGAACGCCTGCTGCAGGCTGTGCACGGGCCGGCCTGGGCATCGCAACGCAGCCCACCCGCCCTGGTGCCGAGCAGTTTGGTGGTGCGAACGCCGTCGGTTGGCCGCCCGGCTGGAGCTCATGCGCATAGTCCCGTGGGGGAGGGTAACGCCTGCGGCCGTGGCGTTCGACGTGCCAGCCAGGCTGCGCTGGTCTTGGCGGCTGTGCTGGTGTCAAGGGCGGCGAGAACGGCGGGGGCAACGACGGCGACAGCGGCGAGGGCGGCGAGGGCGGCGGCGGCGACGACGGCGGCGACGGCGGCGACGGCGGCGGCGGCGGCGACGACGGCGGCGGCGGCGGCGGCGGCGGCGGTGGCGGCGGCGGCGGCGGCGGCGGCGGCGGCGGCGGCGAGGGCGGCGGCGAGGGCGGCGACGAGGGCGGCGACGAGGGCGGCGGCGGCGGCGAGGGCGGCGGCGGCGGCGAGGGCGGCGTCGAGGGCGGCGGCGGCGAGGGCGGGGGCGGCGTTGTTGCGGCAGGGGGGAGCGGCGGCGGGGGGGGGGCGGCGGGGGACAATGGCGGCGGCGGCGGCGGCGGCGGCGGCGGCGGCGGCGGCGGCGGTAACGGCAACGGCAACGGCAACGGCATAGATGGGGAATACGGCGGCGGTTGCACCTTCGCGCTGGCGATGCCCAACGAGGCGAACGCCATGAGAAGAAAGATGATGCGCGGGGCGAGTCGAGGCGCGGATCCGAAGTAGGTCCGAAGCGGCCCACCGAGCCGCGCCGAGCAGAGGGTCGATTCGACCCACATCTGGAGCGTACAGCACCAGCGCCAATGGACGGCGACCCCGCGATTGAGGTGAGGGCCTGGGCGCGCGCGACCAGGCAGCCGAGAGCGAGCGTCGCCATCGTGAACGGAAGAGGGGTCGTCACCGCCCTGAGAAGGGGGGAAGCCTCCACCACGGGCACGAGCCAAACGCCACGAACCAGGAGCAGGAGCTTGGCGAGCGTCCCCGAATGCCATTCCGCGCGCGGCCGCGTAGGTTCCTATGCTGCAAGTCGAGCGAGAGCGAGCGACGGGCCGAAACACAGAAGCTCACCAAAAACCGTCCGTCGATTCGTCAGTCGCCAAAAAAAGGACATCCGTTTGTAATAGTCTATTTTGGGAGGACTTCGTTGTGCAAGACAGATGGTTGGGTTGGTTTCCGCGGAGCGCGGTTCGTCTGTGTGTCTGCAGTGTTCGCCGTGAGTCTGCAGTCATTCTCGTATCAGGTATCTCGACTTTCGTATTCGTTTGCACGTCAATTGTTGCACGTTAGCACGTTACTGAATTCATAAGCAGCCGGGGAGAAAAAGGCAGCCCAGTGCAATTTCGTAACCGACGGCGCAGCCACCATTCGCAGCACAACCCGCTGCGCATCAGACCGAGACGAGACGCGAATGGCACACCACCTCCTCACCCATCATATGTTGCCACGTTGCGCCGCGCATGCTGACGGCTGCGCTGCTACCGGTACACAGTCTGCGTCGCTCCGCCCCCACTGGATCACCCACCGTCCAACTGCGCACCCTGCGTCTCACTTGCCGCGCAGGACCGCGGAGGAGGCCTCGCCTTCCACGTGACCCGTACGCTTGGAGCGTCGGACGGGGGTCACGCGCACACCACCCTCGGTGCCCTGCACCACCTCGATGCGGTACGCCGACTCGCTACCGTAGGCAAGCAAACCGCCTGTGCCTGGGCTCAAGAACGGCGGCGGCGTCGGCGGGCGTGCGCCCTTGGATTTGGGCTTACGTGTGCTGCCCGCAGCCACGGGCGGGCTCAGCAGTGCCTCACCAATGGTGGCCACCTCGGGGTTGACAGCGGCGGCCGTGGTCTGCACTTGCACGGTGTGCTCGGCGGCGAGCACGGCGGCGAGCGCGGCACGTCCAGCTGGGCGCAGCGGGTTGTACAGGATCGACAGCGCGAGCAGAGCGAGCGACAAAACGGCGATAGCCAGCGCGTGCATGCCGCGCGCGAACGGCGCGCCCTTCACACTCGCTTCGTTCACACTCGCATCGGGCTCGGGCGGCGAAGGCATCAACAGCTCGGCAGCCGCGCCGGTGTGCCAGCCGAAAGGGAGCAGAGCGAGGTGCGCGGGAGTGGGCTGCCAAGCGTCGTCCCGGGCAGCATCAACCTTGGGGAACACTTTTGGCGTCGGCGCGTGTACGGGGTACGGCAGCCGCAAGCCAGTCAGGCTGTACGGACCGTGCGCCGCCGCCTCGGCAACCGAGCACGCGGCCATCGAGCAAGCGAGATCGAGGTAATGGGCGTCGTGTTGGGCATGGAAGAAGGCTGGGGGAGCGTGCAGGCGCACGCTGATGGGCAACGTGATCTCGGGCTGGGAGGGCTGTGCTACGAGGGCGGTAGAGCCCGTCCATGCCGGCGATGTGGGCGTGCGTTTTGGGCGCGATTTGGGCGCGGGGGTGAGGGAAGTGAAGTCGATGCATGCCGGTGCGAAGACGGCTTGGGTCGGCACGTGCTCACCACGACGCTCCGTTGTGACGCGTTCGATGTCAACCGCGCTCACCACGACGCGCTCGATGTCAACCGCGCTCAGCGGCAGCGTCGTGGTGGGCAACGGTTCGGTCGGCCGCGACATGTGCAGAGACACCAGCCCACCAACGGTGGCGACGAGCGCGAGCGTCAGCGCCAGTGCTGCCACCGAGCGCCCAGCGGAGTATGTCGAGGGCTTGCTCAGAACGGCGTTCGGGGTCAACTTTGGGGAAACCGTCGATGCCGCCGCCTCCTTGATAGAGGTGAGCGCGGTAGTGAGCGCGGGCGGGCGCACGGGTAGCGGTGTGTTGCGGAGGGTCACCTCTGCCGTGCGCAGCCACTGCGGTGTCTCGGGGGACGCGAGCCCACCCTCGAGCCCACCCTCATCCGCGGCCGCCGCGCTTTTGGTGCATGAAGTTGGTGCTGGCGAGGGCAGTTCCTGCACCTGCTCCTGCTCCTGCTGTGGCGGCGGCTGCTCCTGCTGCCGCGACGGCGGGCGGTTCATGCGCGGCGCCGTCGAGTGCGGCGCTGACGGGCGCAGCATCGGCGGTGCCGTCTCGCGTCGCCGCTGCTTGTGTGCCTCGTAGTCGTCCAGAGAGAATTGACGAGACCTTAGCGGGCGCGGCGGCTCGACAGGCGCAGCCTCCACCATGTTGTCGGAGAGCTGCTCCTCGTCCTCGTCCTCCTCCGCGTCTGCACCCTCCTTGTCCTCCTCGGTGTGCATCTCCGCGCACGCCGCGCTCATCGTCGCGCTCATCGCGCGGGCCGCCGCAAGGGCAGCCATCGCCCGCTTGGCCGCGGCCCGTGCCACCAACGTCTCCGGCGCCACCGGGCTTGCCCCTGGTGGGATCGACGCGGCAGAGACCGCCTCAATCAGCTCGGACGCCGTCGTGGGCACCGCATCGACCAGCTCGGGCGCCGGCGTGGGCATCGACGCGAGATGCATCTCGCTCGAGCTCGCGAAGATCTCGTCATCACCGAGACCGTCACCATCGAGTCTGTCGTCATCGAGTCCGTCACCATCGAGCTGCAGCGAGGACGGCACCCACGCGCCTTCGGCTGCCTCGGGCTCCGCGGCGGCCTCGAGTTCCGTGTCCTCCTCCTCCAGGCCTAGCTCGAACGCCTCGGGCTCAGCGGCGGCCTCGAGCTCGAGTTCCTTGTCCTCGTCTACCAGGCCTAGCTCGAACGCCTCCGCCTCAGCGGCGGCCTCGGCAACTTCCGATTTTGGCGCCTCTGCAGCAGCGTCGACTTCGACCTCGAGTTCCGTGTCCTCCTCCTCGGCGACCGACGTGTCAGACTCGGGGCTGAAGATGTTGGGCACGACCGGCGCAGCCGTCGGCATCGCGTCACTCACCCGTGGACTCTCGAGCCGCTTCAGGCCGGCGGAAAGCGCCTCCTCGAGGACATCGGCGCTCGCCAGCGCCGACTTCGCCATTCCCTTGCCTGGTGGAGTCAGCGAGAAGTAGACATTCTCGGTGCCCTTGGCGTCCGACGGGCGCCGTGAGCCCAACGACGCCGAGCCGCGGCTCTGCAGAGGCATCCGACGCGATGGCGAAGGGGGCAAGAAAGCCTCAGCCGCGGCGTCAGGGGACCTGTGGAATTCGTCGGGCGCAGGCGAGGAGAATGGAGACGGGCTAGTCTCCTCGAGCGACGATAGGAGGGCATCCAGCGACGGCACAGCCGTCGAAAAGGCACGCCGTCTCTCTTCTTCGATACATTGCGAGGAGGGTGAGAGAGCCTCGCGTGCAGCGGTCGAGGCAATGCCGTCGCGCTCGGGTGCGCAAGCAGGAGAGAGGCCGATCTCATGAGATTTTGCAAACTTACGCGAAGGAGGTGTCTTCGCGCGGACGGTCACTTTGGCATCCGCGCCGAACGGAGCCGCCGGACGAGGAGAGCAGGCGGGCTTACCTCCGCTGGTGATCGGGTCCTTGCCGACGAGAGCGCGAGAGGCGGCCGTCGGCTGCATAAAGCGTGGCGTCGTAGATATCGGTATCGCCAGATTCGGTGAAATGCCGATGAATGGCTTTTCTTGGCGGTGCGCCTTGCGCGAGGGCGGCGTGCTGAGGAGGTCCGCCATTTGAATTTCTGGATTTCTGCCACAGGTCTACTGTGGGGAAAAGCACGCGAGGGGAAAACCGCCTCTCGCCTTGCACAAATGAAGGGGGCATGAGCGCCTGCTCTTTGCTCGTTTCTCTGAACTCCGCGTAACCGTTACTGTAAAACTCCCGATGCATCGACCTGTGCGCTGCGCTACCGCGCTACCGTACACGAATACGAAGAACCGCAACCGGAACCAAGAACCGCTTCGCAGCGATACGCGTCGCTCCTACCGCTTTGGACGGTGGAGCGACCGAGCCTCGCGCGCACACGCGGCTGGGGAGGACTCTCACAGGAGCGCGCGATGATCCAAAGCAAGCCGCTCCGCTTGCAGTGGAGCTGATCACGTCCCGAAGCGATGCTTGTAGAGCGCGGGCGGGAAGAGGTCCATGACGCGAAGCCAGGGCTGCTCGATGACCAGCGCCGTGTCGGGCGCGATGAAGTCGAAGAGGAGCATGCCACCGTAGCTGCGGATGACGTGGCTCTCAGGCTCGCCTGCGCCGGCGCCAGTGGAGGGATCGGCGCCCTCCTGGCGGTGGCGCTTCCTGGCCTTTACGGCCTTCATGGCGGCGCCGCCGCTCGCTGTCGCCGCCGTGGAGTGGCTCTCAGCAGCGGCGGCGGGCGGCGTCTGGGCGCCATCGTGAGCGCCAGTGTCGACACGGCAGAGCCAGCTGGGCGCGCACAGGATGGGCGCGCTCGGGTGCGACGGGTTGAAGACGATCGCGTGCGGCACCTCACTCGAGCCTGACACGGCGCCAATCGGACGCGCGTGCTGCAGGCCCCAGGGCGTGGGCATCAGACGGTCAACGTCGAATTGCGAGACTTGCTTGTTGGCGCATGCAATCGTGAGCACCGCCGTGTTGGGCATGAAAGCGAGCGCCGTTGGCGGCGAGGGCAGCGGCGGCGCCGTCGCCGTGTAGCACAGCCCATCGATCGAGTGCACGTGCACGCGTCGGAGGGTGTCGAGGGTCGCGACCCATTGGCCATCGCTGCTCGTGGTGAGCTGCACGATCGCGGGACGTGGAGCCAAGCCGCCACCGCCGCCGCCGCCGCCGTCTCCATGGAGCGGCGGAGCGCGAAAGCTGCGTACGGTGGGCTCGGCGTCGAGGGTAACGGCCTGCAGAACCCCACACACACCGCCGAGGAGCAGCAGGCGATCGTCCGCCGAGAAGGCGCAACAGGTCGCCTCGCGCACCTCGGCGGGCAGCACGACCCGCTCAACGCTCGGCGACGCGCCCGAGACGGCGCCTGTGGACTGTCTGCACAGGCCGAGCGCCGTTCCGAGCGCGCCCTCGCGAGCCGCCTCCTCGGGCAGGCTCACGCGGTAGAGTGCCACCTCCGAGTGACACACGACGAGCCAGCCCCCACAATCCGAGAGCGCCGCGCAATGCACGTTACGTCCCAGAAGTTTCGGCTTGAGGAGCAGGAGCTTGCGCGGCGTCGCGCCCAAATCGGAGCTTCCAGGGCCGCTGCCCCCCTCGGCGCTGCCCCCCTCGAGCGCGCTTGGCGGCACGGCGCCCTCAGGCGGCAGCTGCCACACATTCACTTCGGAGCCGTTGTGCAGCAGCAGCAGCCGCGCGCGCTTTGCGATCGCGAGGCTACCTTGTCGCGGGAAGGGGAGCAACTTGAGCGGCGGCGCGCGCTCGAATTCATCGAGTGACGTGAGGCTGAGCTGGCAGTCAATGCCACCCGAAACGAGCATCGGTAGAGCCGTGGGGAGGGCGCTCGAAGTGACCGCAGAGACGTTGCCACTGCCGCCACTCGCGCTGCCGGCTGCGGCGGCAGCGGCCAGCCGGGCCGCCTTTGAACGGCGTGCAGCCTCTCTTTTGCCTCCGGCGGCGTCGCGAGGCTCGTACGTGACGAGCGCGCGCACGTCGTGCGTGTGAGGACGGCGGGAACAGGCGATCAGCCAGCCGCGGGTCGACGAGGACGTCGGTGGCGCCGCTAGCCTCGTTACGCCCGCGCCGGCGCTCGAGCCGCCGTGCGCCGCGGCTGGCGGCATGGGCGAGAAGCAGACGACCTTTTGGTCGACGCCGGCCGCGAAGACCCGCGTCTCGTCCCGCGAAACGGCCAGCGCGAGGATATCCGCTTGGTGCGAGCCGAAGCGCCGAAGCAAAGTACCGTGCTGCCCGTCGTAGAAGCACACGTGGCCAGTGGAGTCGCCAGTGACGACCGTCAGGTCAGAGAGCAGCGCGACAGACCAGACGAGCGGCGGTTTGCGCCGGCCTTCGGACTCGAGCACGTAGCGCGAGAGCGCCTGCCACGACGCCACGTGCCACACGCGCACCGAGCCGTCCGCCGCAGAGCACGCCAAGTGTGAACCTTGCGGTGAGAAGGCGACGCCCAGCAGCCGGCCGCCCTGCGGCGGCGTTCGATGGCGCAGAGTGGGTTCGGAATCGTCGTCGGCCATGTCGAAGACCGAGCAGCCGCCGTCCTCGCAGCCTACCGCCATCGTGCGCGATGCAACGTGAACATGCATGGTCCATGCTGCGCCTCCACCCGAGTCCCACGAGGAGACTGCAGAGAGCGTGCGCAGGTCCCACTCGGTGAGCAGACCGTGCAGCCCACACGTGAAGAGGCGACCGGCCGGATGGCGCGGTGAGCGCGCCCCCCATGCGACGCGTCGGACTGGCACATCCACAGGTCCCGCGATGCGGAACTCGCAAAAGTGCGGCTCACCTCGCTTGAGGCTCCACACCTCGATGTCTGCGTTCGCGCGCAGCACAGCGAGGCGCTGGCACGACGGGTCGACGTCGAGCGACTCGATGGCGTGCGGCACATGGTCGAGGAAGCGGCATCGATGCACGCGAGATGAGGGCATCGGGCCGATGACGTCGCCGCGTCGTGCACTCGTGCACGCGAGTTTTGCCACGACGACGCTAGGCCGCAAATTGTCCATGGCGGTGTAGTAAGTTGTTTCTATGCACGCATGTCGCCAGCTCATTTTTGAACTTGCCAAGTTGGGGATACGAAGAACGAACGAAGCGCAGCGCAGCGCACATGAACAGCCCTGTCGCGTTCGAAGCGGCCTCAGCAGCTCCAGTCGCGTCCACGGAACCATTGGCAGCCGTTGAGTCTCAGGACCTGACCAAAACTTCAGCGCCGGCACCAACTCTCCAAGCACGCTTGGAACAGGCGGCGCGACAAAAGTCGAAGCTGCCACCGTGGGAACGGATGGAGTTGATGCTTGCGGAGTACGAGCATGTCGAGGCGTTTTCGCCCAAATTTGATGCCGGCAAGATCCATAACAAGCGCCTGCCCACTTCGTCGGCACGCTACGTTGGCAAAGTGCTAAACTCCGGCAAGGCAGCAATGGCTCAGCATCTATTACGCAAAGCCCAGGAAGCAGAGAATGTCTCAGCGCACGGCCTGCTTACGCAGCGCCTGCAGGCGCTCCGTGACGCGACTTCAGTCCAGTTGCTGACGGCGCGCGTCGTTTCATCTTTTGCGGACGAGACCGGAGGAGGGCGGAGGAGATCCGTGGACTGCTTTTCGGAGGAGAGCGTGTGGGCGGCGGTTGAGTGCGGCCACGTGGCCTTTCTGAGCGCGAGGTGGCTGTGCAAACCTGGCAGCAAGCTCGCGAAGCGAGATGCCCTGCCGCCCAATGCATTCATCGGACTCGAGGACGTCCGGACGCTCTATGAGAAGAGAGAGGCCGCTCCATTTGGCGGCGGGCGGAAGCTGCTCCCCGTTATCGCCGTGTCGCACGCACGTGCGCGCGACGATTCGGACGGCGAGCTCGATCCCTCGGGCGAGCTCTTTCGCCGCCTCGCTGCAGCCCTGCGTGAGCGCCTTCCCTTATACGAGCATCCGCGCGGCCGCAACGATGCGCGGAAGGGTTTCACAGATATGGCCATCTTCGTACCCTCGTGCTGCCTCGCCACGGGCCCCGGAGGCGACGCGACAGAGGCGGCAGAAGTAGCGAGCGCATTGCTCTTCGCGCACGCACTCACGACCGTCTACGTGCTCGCCCACGACGGCCTTGGATGCGTCCCTAGCCCGAGGACGCGCCGCGGCGCCTACCTCGAGGGCGCGACGCGGCTGCGTCCCTACCTCGAGGACGGCCGGTGTGTCTTTGAGCTGCAGCTGGCACGGCTCACCAAAACCGAGCACCTGCCGCAGCCGCAGCCGCCGCCACTCGTTCTCGACGAAAGGGGTCCTGATGCACCGCCAGTGCCAGTCTTCCAGCAGATCGCGGCGACGCTCCGGAAGAACTCAGCACGCGCGCTCGACCTTTTCCGAGGATGGGGTATGGACGGCGACGATGAGATCGCCTTGAAAGATTTCCGAAGGGCAATGTCGGCTCTCGGCCTGAATGTGCCACAAGAGGACGTCGACGCGCTTTTCATCGAATGGGATCGAGGTGACGGCGGGGCGTTGACATTTCGCGAGCTTCAAAATATCTTGCGCGCGCTGCCTGCAGGCCCCAACGATGTTCAGCCGAGATCTCGGCGAGCTGGCGAGAGCTCGGGGCTCCAAGGAGAGCTCGGGGGGATCACGCCGAAAAGGGACATTGGGCTGCCCAGCTCAGCTGGTACCGGAAAGACCGAGGCCGACGGCAAGGACGCCACGACCGAGCCCGCCTATGGCGAGCCCGCTGTTGGCGCCCCGAGCCCATGGGCGCAGATTGTGCACTTGACGCCCAAAAGCATGCCCGCCCACGCGCCATGCCTGGCAGCCGAACCGACCGCCTTCCTGGATGGCAATTCAGTGCTGAGGCGGCAGCAGCATCCGCGGCTGTGCTTCCGCGATGAACACGAACGTGATCTCCTCGAACGCCTTTACCGTCGTGTGGCCACTGATGTCCTACACGCCACTGAATCGCTCATACTCGCCGACCCTGCCTTCGATACGCCCGACGCGCCGCTCGAGGTGCCACTGCGAGATCGCGAGATGTCGCAGCCCACAGGAGACTCGCCGAGAGACGACGGTGACTGGGTAGCGACGCAACTCGCCACCCTGAGCATGCTCCTCCCATATTGCCATCGGCTGCATACACTCAGCCTACGCGGCCGTTGGGGCGTGCGTGAGCTCCCGTCGGCAGTGGGCAAGCTTCCTACGGCGCCCCGCAAGCCGTGGGTGCCTGGAATGCCGATGCGCCGCGAGGAACAAGCGGCGTCTGTTCGCCTTCAAAACCTCGACTTGTCAGGCTGCGGCGTGCACACATTGCCCGACAATTTCGGCCGCCTGCGAGAGCTGCGTACGCTCCATCTCGACTGGTGCCTTGCGCTGCAGCGGCTCCCCGAGACGCTCGGCGAGCTGCACGCGCTGCGCGAGCTGAAGCTCACCGGCTGCGACCTCCTGCGCCACCTGCCGCAAAGCCTCGGGACGCTGCCGCTCTTGCAGAGGCTCACCGTCGACCTGTGCTCGTCGCTCGTCTCGCTGCCTGCGCGCCTCGGCTCCGTGCGCTCGCTTAGCCACCTGTCGGCCTACGGCTGCCGCTCGCTCCGCCGGCTCCCCCCGGGCCTCGAACGGCTGCCCAACTTGCAGCAACTGCGGATTGGCGGCTGCACACAGCTGGGGTTTGACGCAGCGCTCCTCGCGGAGCTCGACGAGCTCGAGAAACTGGGCATCGCGATCGAGCGACCACATCCGCTCGAACGGCCTGCGCCGCCACCCTTCTCGTACCGCACCGAGCTCGCCCGGGCCCTCGACGAGGTGCAGATTGCGCACTCGCACAAGGTGGCCGCGGCGGTCCATGCCTCCCCGGACGCCCGCCGACTCCATAAAATGAAAGACCATTTTCGACTTCGTCACGGCGTCTCCGACGTCCTCGACGAGGTTGCCGTCGTCCTCGAAAGGTCGGAAGCGGAGAAAGCGGACGCAGACGCGGATGCAGCGTGGGAGGCTGCCGCGGCCGACATCGCCATGCGTCCACACCACCGTGAGCCTTGGCCGATCGATGTCGCCCTTGCTCTCGGCACAACTATTGATGGCGCAGCGTGGGACGCAGCTGTCGGCGACGCTGTGGAACGTGAGTTGCCCTGCTTCCTGAAAGGGTCAGGCATCGGGCGGGTCGAGCTGCCCGATGGCGCCGTCTACGAGGGTCCGTGGCGCGACGGCAAGCAGCACGACAAGGGCACGTACACCTTCCCGCCGCACGACGGGCGAGTGTACACGGGCGCGTGGAAGTACGGGCGCATGCACGGCAATGGCCTCTTCCGTTTTGGGGAGAACAACCAGTACGCGGGCGAATTTGTTGATGGCATCATCGAGGGCACGGGCACGCGCTGGTACCCCGATGGATCAAGCTACGCAGGCACGTGGCGGCGCGGCAAGAGAGAAGGCCTCGGAAAGCTCACACTCGCCAGTGGCGACGTTTTTGAAGGCACGTGGCACAGCGACATGCGGCACGGCTCGGGCACATACTACTTCGCCGATGGGGCTTCCTACGACGGCGAGTGGCAACATGACGAGTACATGGACTCAAAACCCAAGGGACCGGTCTCGCACGACCGCGAGGAGAACGAATTGGACATACGCGCGAGGACTCAGGCAACCAACGACGAGCTGCGCTCGCGCATCGTGGATCGACGCGAAGCATTGCCGCTGGTGTTTCGGCGGCCCAAGACGAGGCGCTCCGTCAACTTCCTGCGCTCAGAGAACGCGGAGCTCTACGCCTACATGAGCAGGATAGACCATGAGGCCTTTGTGGGGCGCATCAGCGCGGAGCGTGATAAGTCAAGCGCCACGCTCGCCGAGCTCGAAGAGGCCAAGCGTGCTGCCGTCACCCCGCGGGCGCGTGTCGAGGAAATTCACGTTAATACACATGCGGTGGCACGCGGGCTGAAACACGTAGAGCTCCAAGCTGAGCTGAAACATGTGGAAGCGATTCACGCAGTCAGGACCCTCAGGAGCTCCGAAGCTGCCATGTCGAAAGAATGGAAGGAGCTTGAGCGGCGCGGCGCGCTCGAACTCGCCGAGAGGCGTGCGCGTGCGCGGCGCGCGCGTGCGGGTAGCGTGAGTGCGAGGTGAGCCCCGTGTGCACGCTCGGCCGAGGGTTGCTCAACATGTGCACAGGTATCAACTCCACAGGAATACTTTGCTCCCAAGCTGTCACGGACAGTGGTGTCAGATAACGTGGGTACAGTGGTGTCAGATAACGTGAAGCTGTTATCGATCCGGGCATTCGTCCGATGGTTTATCGGATGGTTATATTTTGCCGCGGACGCTCGGTTCGCTCGCCATGTAGCGTGAGCGTTCCGATAAACTCTTGCGTATTCGGGGTGTTAGGAGGAGGAGCGATAGGACCTTCGCTTTCCATAGGACGGGACTATAGAAGTCTATATAATCTATATCCTGCCGCGCCTGCGACGCTTTTGCCTATTCACGCTATACCACGATGTCGTACGGCGGCACGGGGTCGAGCACGGACCCGCGCGGCCGCGGACCCGGTCTTTGCCCGATCATGCGCTGGCCCATGCGCTGCTGCCGGCCCCCGGACCTAGTACGGTACGGTACGAAGTCTCTTCGTCGTCAACTTCCTCCGTGGTCGCATTCCACGTTTCTCGCCTGCCAGCCTGCGTCATCACCTCCAATGTCGCCAGCAAGATTCTCCAGCCAGATACCTACCAGATACCAACCTTAGCTTCACGGTTCACCCGATTCGCACACGGGGCGAGAGGGTGGGCAGCGGCGTGTTGCGAGGTTTAGGCTTACGAGGCGAGTTCGCGGGCCGGCGCGAAGGCGCCCGCGGCGAGAGGGTGGGCAGCTGCGTGTTCCGAGGTGACTTGGGACGCGTCTGCCGCGGAGAAGGCCTCGGGGACCTTGGTGAGTGGAGCACGACCTGCTCGTAGAGGTCCCCATTGCCGCCCATGTGTGCCTGAAGGTGTTTGACGAGCATGGTTGGCTGCTCGCTGAAGTACTCGATGTCGTCTGATGCCGACCTCGGGTGCAGGAGCACCTCGCACGCCTGGTTGTTTGCGAGGAGCAGCTTGTGCAGGGCGTGCCACTTTGGCAGCTTAAGCGCCTCTGCCATGGGTGACACGAGCAAGACGGTCATATGGAGCCGAGGGACACACTGACTCAACAGCTCAGCTTCGAGTTGCTCGGCGGTCTTATCCTCCATGACGGGCAGAGATCCATCATCGAGCGCTCTTGAGCCTTCGCCCCACATTCCGCGGCTAGTACGCTCGAGAGCAGGCTCGTAAGCGCAGACGAGTTTCAGCCTCTGCTCAAATAGGACGGGAACCCTGCTAGAGGCGACCAGAGCGGCCGTTGCGCCAACGCCGGATGCAAACACGGCCACGCGGCAATAGCGCAGCTGGACATGCCTGGAGACGTACTCGAAGACTGTAAGCAGAGCCGCTGTGGCACCCTCTCCGGCTTCGTCCCAAGCGGCGCCGAAGGCATGCGCCTCGAAGGCCAAGACGCCATAGCCCTCGCTCACGAGATGCCGCTGCACAAAGTCTGAGCGTAGCACACTCGATGGGAAAAGGACTCTGCCGCCTGGCGTCGGCTGACTGAGCATTGTGGACGCGTGTGCGGCGTGCATGATGATCGCCAGCTTGCTCGAGCACCGATTCGTGCCGACGAAGACCTCAGGAGTGAACTGCCACGCGTGGATGGACCCACCTTGAAGCCTCCTATTGGACGAGATATTGGACGGGATCACGACCGGCAAGTATGGCGAGCTCACTTGCCTAACATCCTCTGGTACTTTGCGCAGCCACCATTCCGCCTCCTTTTGAGTCTTGCGTCCACACACCGGAAGGGGCTTACTGCCCCTCAACATGGCCGAGAGCTCTGTATAGTCAAGGGAGCCCGAACCGTTGCCATCCAGGTAATCGAACACTTGGGCGACTTGTTCCTGATAGTCCGACAGCCCGAGTTCCGACAGCTCGAGGATGAACTCTTTTCTTGAAATGGTTCCAGACCCATCGTCGTCCATGCTTTGGAAGAAGTCGATTACCCGCCCCTTATTGGCCTTGAGCGCCAAGCGAATCTGCTCAGGCACGGTTGCAAGGCCTTCTGGAGTGGACACATCGAGGGAGAACTGGAAGGTTGTATGCGCGGCCTTTGCGCGCATTCGGTCCTCGGTAGTATGGACCACCTTTACAAGCCCAAGAGGAGGCATTTTATCAAGAGGAACGACCTCGCGAGTGGAGTTTGAGTGCCGGGAGGCCTGTCGAGTACTAGTAAACACCTCTCTTTCCCCACAGCACGCTGTTTGACGCTCGGGCAATGCCGCTTCGCTTGTCTCTTCACTTCACTTGTGAATGAGAGGAGAGGTCTAGGTGCAGGCTGGGCGACACATTTTGTGCCGCCGCGTCGAGGAAAGTGTGGGGCAGGGACGGCATACAAGGCCGCGAACGCATGGGCAAGCAGTCGAGAAGCAAGGCCGGTAAACCCTCAAACGCACCACAGCCCGAGCCCCCCACGGCCTGCGGCGGCGGCAGCAGCAGCAGCGGTGGCATCGTATCGAGCACGCGGCTCTTCACAACCGGCGATCTCTTGAAGCGAGACCAGGCCTCGCTCGTGCTCGTGCGACGCAGTACGGGCCAGAGCGACTGGGCCTTTGCCGAGCGCGCCGCAAACGTGCCGCCTCTCGCCACCATGCGCGAGCCCATGAAAACGATCGAGGCCGCGGCACGGTTGAGCGGCGCTGACCCTGAGCGCTTCTGGTGGTGGATCACAGACGAGGCCCTTGATGGCATGGCAGCAGAGCTGTCGGCCAATAATTTCTGCGTGCTCGACGGCTTGCTCGGCCGTACGTTCGCGGGCGCGCTGCGAGACGAGGTCGCCGGCGTGCGTGCCGCTGGCCGGCTGCAGCTCTCGAAGCTCGCAGGCGGGCGCAACGGGTCGATGCTAACGTACACGCACACTGCCGTGCGTGGCGATCTGGTTGGCTGGTTCGACGGCGAGGAGGCCGGCCTGTGGCCGCACGGCACGCTGGCCAAGTATCTGCAAAAGGCTGACACGCTGATCGCTCAGCTGGGCGAGCGCGTGCCGCTGCTTGCCCATATAGCCTCACGCTCCAAGGCCATGATCGCCTGCTACCCCGGCGCCGGCGCTCGCTACATTCGCCACTGCGACAACTCATGCGACTCGGGCCGCGGCGAGCGATGCAACGGCCGGCGGCTCACGGCGATCATCTACCTCAACGAGGGCTGGGCGCCACTCGATGGTGGCGAGCTGCGCGTCTTCGCGCCTTACGCGCCGAAAGGTCAGCCTGCGGTTGCCGACGTGCAACCCCTCTTCGATCGGTTACTGCTCTTCTTTGCGGACTACCGCGTGCCGCACGAGGTGCTGGCGGCGCACGCGGACCGGCTCGCGATCACGCTCTGGTACTTTGATAAGGCCGAGTACACACGCGCACGTGAGCGCGGCGAAGCAGCCGACATGACCGATCAGAGCGAGGCAAAGTCAATTGAGGAAGAAATCGCCAAGTTTGAGGCGCGCTATGGCGCGGGCGCTATGAGGCATGCCGAAAGTAAGGTCAACACACCCTGATGATAGAGAAAAGGTCAGCACACCCTGACGATAGAGGGCACGCATGAGTCAAGCTCTGCTCTCGCGGTGTCGACTGTCGTATTCGCACGCGATGGCTGTCCTGGCCGCCGGCCGGGCCCGCGCCCAGCCTGGCCTCGGGACCCGACCCGACCCGACCCGGGCCGCGGTAGCGTAACAACGCCCAACGCAACGTAACCGTTTGAAATGCTCGGCTGGAGGCAAGAATCCTGAGTATTCGGCACGCGCATGGATTTCATAAGGATTTGAAGAAACGGCGGAACGGTGACACGCGCGGTAAAAAGCGACCCGGGCCAGCGAAATTACGCACGGCCACTTGGAAGTCTCTTTAAAACCCGCCCCATCCCCGATCCATCGCATCAGCGCGCTGCAAAAGGAGTCTCAGCACAAGAGCTCTGGTGAGCTCAAGTCGTGGGCGGTGGTGCTCTTGCCATAGAGCTCGTAGCCGTACCGAGCGCTGGCGCTCCTCCCTCCGTATACCCACGCCTGAGCTTCAATCAGAGAATGCGTCGTCCCGGGTAATAAGCTCGAGCCCGCCGCCGGTGAGTGGGCGCCGCCCGACGGGCTTGGTGCTCGCGCCGGGATGCTCCCTGCCGGCTGCGGTAGCCCTGGCGCCACATCCACCGGTATGGCAGCGCCAACCTTGCTGCGACCATGCAATGTGCCCCGATCCACTGTGGCCGGCGCGAGCTTGGAGCCTGAAGGATGCCGAGGGGTCCGCGCGGTCTTCGCACGCGGTGTGCGCCCCTTTACACTGCGATGGGAGTGGCGCCCCGCGGAGCGCGCGGGGGGGGCTGGTGAGCTGGGTCGCTCACTGGGCTCCGGCTCCCGACCCGTCGGGAGATCCTCTTCGTCGGCAGCGCTCAGTACTCCCGGGCTGACTAAGTCGGGGACTGATGACACTGCTGATGCTGCTGCTGCTGCTGATGATGATGATGATGATGAGCTGAGTTCGTCGCACAATCTCTCCGAAAGTTCTGGGTCTAATGATCGGAGGTGCTGGTTCCATCGCTCGATCGCCTGCGAAGATGACCCAGGCTCATCGTCATCTACTGGTACGCGGCCCACTGGAGCGCGGGGTGTCCGCGCTCGCTGCTTGAGTCGGGGACTGGGCTCATTTGACAAAGTCTCACGCATCTTGGCAACAGCGGCGTTGTTTGTGACGTCCGCGCTTGCGCGGGGCGTCCGCGTCTGCTCAACCTTTCCCACGCCCCCCGCGCCGCCGCGAGCTTCCCACCCCGCCATCGAGCGAGGGATTGGCGTGCGTGGAGGCGCCGGCTCGATGAAGGTAATCACGTCGGAGAAGGAGACGCGCTTCCTGCCAAGGGCTACGTCCGCTTGACGACGGGCAACTTCCGCTGTCCGAGCAAATAAGGCCATCATGGTCGGTCACGGCACGGGAGCGCACGAAGACTGTGCACTTTGTTTTGGACGAATTCGTTTTGCAAAGATGCAAACTTCTCACGTTCCCGGCTCCTGTTCAAAAACACCGGGGGGAGCCGGACACACGAGACCCGGTAAAAAGACACCGGGGGGAGCCGGGACACACACGGGACACAAGACCCGGTACCTGTAAAAAAACACCGGGGGAGCCTGGACACGGGACACACACGGGGCGCACGGACGCACACGGGCACACTGATCACACAGACGAACCTCACAACCATCCCAACCCACCAACGCACCCGCACGGAATCGCACGCACGACGACCGAAACCGCTCACGTGCCGGTACGACGAGCGCTTCTGTATTCTGATCCCGTGTGTCATCACAGGTGACAGGTCTCCCGCGGCGCCTCGTGTCACCTCACGTGCCTAGAGCTCTTCTAAAGTTCTTATACAGTTATACTTCGATGCAGCTCTACGATGAAAAATGATTTGCGACCCCACTGATGTGACCGGTACGTACGTCTCTCAGCTCCTCACCAGAGAATAAAGGCAGTGATCAATGTTATTCGTACGTCAACGGCCGCTGCCGACAAGGAAGAACCGGCGCACCGCAGGCGCCGTTCTCGCCGCCGTCGCCTCGCTGTCTCGATTGCGCAAGAAGACGTCGAAATCGAGCACGAAGAGCCCCAAGGCCTGGGCGAGCGGTAGCAGGGGCGCCAGGAGGGAGACAAGCGCATTGTTGGACGCGCTCCACAGGAAAGAGATGTGGCACGGCAGCGGTGGCGACGAGGGCGCGGCCAGCGGCTCCTCCGACGCGACCGCCACGGCACCCCTGGCGCCTCTGGTGAGGAGCCTCTGGGCGCGAAGATCATCCCGGGCGCGCTCAAGCTCGGACCTCTCGGATGCCTCAGGCGCGCTGAAGATAAAGGCGCCGCGCCTCGGGTTCGCGTTCGCGCGAGGAGTCGCGTAGGCGTCGTCGAGGCTGCGGAAGAGCTTCGTCTTGGTGCCTGCGCGAGCCTCGGCCGCAAGAATCTGACGTAGGCTGAACTGCTGGAAGCGATTGCAGCCATCGCCGTCGCTCGCGATCAGGAAGACGGGGTCCGAAGTCTCGACGCCGCCCCGATAGCCACAGAGGCCGAGACGTCCCAAGGGGAAGCTGCCACGCTGGTAGAGCGCGGATCCGGCGCCGGCCGAGTGGCCGAAGATGCCCCATCGTCGCGCCTGGCTGCCAAAGAGCTCGCGCGAAGCGGCGATGATCTCCTCGCGAGTGATGCCGCTCTCGGGCGGCTTGTAGCTCGCCGCGAGGGATTCTGGCATCTCGGGCGCACACACAAGGAAGCCGTCACTCGCGAGCGCCTCGCATATGTGCGCGCAGTCGTACGCCGAGCCGAGGAACCCGTGCGCGAAGATGATGGCGTCGCCTTGCCGTGCAGCGCAGCTTGTGGGCAGGCCGTCCAGTGGAGCTGTGCCACACGGCAACGGGAGGTTGACACGCGGTAGCCAAGAGAGCCAGCCGACGCGAAGCCGTGCGGCAATGCGGCCGATGTCAACGGCGTACGGATATTCCGTGGCCGAAGACGCATCAGCGCCTGCTAGAGCGGCCGGCGTCCAGCAAGCCACGGGCACCGACGCACCGGAAATGTTCAAGGACCGCAAAGAAAAGCGCACCGAGGGTTGTGTTTCAATGAACGCCATTGCCGTCGGTGCAGGGAAGCGTTGTCTGGCGGTGAGGGCCGAGGTGAGCGAGAACAGTGATCGTCGGGGTATCGCAGCGGCGGCAGCACCAGGAAGGAGCAAGAATATCGCTGTGGAGAACATGTCTGTTTGGACTGTGGGCCCTGTTCATGTTAATACACACAACACGTAAGCAGCACAGCCGTGAAGACAAAACAATACAATACAGGCCAGGCCTCAACTGAGACACATGCAGGCAGAGAGCTGAGAAACAGCCTATAAGAGAAGAT
>Ga0180439_100909_pt1 | contig 19227 bp, 16 predicted proteins | sample ChrtobMetaP5_0mM_FD_119744 | JGI IMG/M metagenome (GOLD analysis project Ga0180439, IMG submission 119744) | Chrysochromulina tobin associated microbial communities from unialgal haptophyte culture, Seattle, Washington, USA - P5_0mM MetaG | ecosystem: Host-associated > Algae > Haptophytes >...
CCCCCCCCCCCCCCGCCCCCCCCCCCGCCGCCCCCGCCCCCGCCCCCGCCGCCCTCGCCCTCGACCCCGCCGCCCTCGCCGTTCCAGCCGCCCCCGTCGCCACGGACGCCGCCTTCGCAGCCACGGTCTTTTGGCGCCGCACTCGGCCTCTCCTCCGACGACACCGCCAGGGCCATTATCATCGGCGTTGTCCTAGGTACCCTTGGACTCATCTGTTGCATCCTGCTGATCGTCATGATTGCACAGAGGAAGAAGAGGAAGAAGCCCAGGCCGGACAATCGCCTTCCAGCCCCGGCCAAGACCGAGCTCTACCAAAAGAAACCGACCCAAACTAAGCTCACGAGCCCGGCAAGCCCAATGAGCCCTATGAGCCCGGGATCCTCATCCCGGACTCAGGTTCTTTGATACCACGGACTTCTTTATATGTGAGTCCCAGGTCCCATATGATCTGCCCATGCACCTCCCATCACGGCGGGAGAGCAAACGACCATCACGGCGCGGAAGGCAGTCATGGCGTACATGGTGGCGTACTAGTGGTGATGGAGGGCGGCGATCCACATGTGTGCGAATGTGAATTCGATGAGATGCCAACTCGAAGATGGGAGAGTGGCGCTCTGGTGGGGTGACTGTGGCTAGACTGTGGCGGGGTCTGCGGGTATCGGTGTGTGTGTGCAGTTGGGGGCGCATAAGTAGGTCTCGCCATGTTCGGGCCGATGCATGCGTACAAGAGGCCTCACAAGGCAATGGTACTAGGCCCGTTGTAAATCTCTCTATACACTATAGATTCGAACGCCGGCGGAAAACGTGGGTCGGTGGACGTCAACTCGCGTCCGTCGCGTGTGTGGCGCTCAGCTGTCGGGGTTGGCGCAAGCTTGTAAACACCGAATGTGCATGCATTTCAGTTCAGTTCAGTTCTCGCCCCCGCCGCCCTCGCCCTCGCCCCCGCCGCCCTCGCCGCCTCGCCCCCGCCGCCCTCGCCCTCGACCCCGCCGCCACCTCGCCGTACGCCGTTCCAGCCGCCCCCTTCGGCGTCGCCACGGATTGCCACCTTCGCAGCCACAGTCTATTGGCGCCGCACCCGGCCTCTCCGACGACGACACCGCCAGGGCCATTATCATCGGCGTTGTCCTAGGTACCCTTGGACTCATCTGTTGCATCCTGTGCTGAAGATGGCCATGATTGCACAGAGGATCGAAGAAGCACCGGCAGGACAAAGGTCTTCCAGCGTTTCATCCAGCCCCGGCCAAAACCGAGGTCAACCAGTCGAAATCGACCCAATCTAAGCCCCAGCCGGATAATCGTCTTCCACCCCCGGCCACCCGCTCCCGGACCCGTTCTGTCTAAAATAGGGGAAGGAGACTCAGAGCTTTTCCTTTGGCCCTTCGGCCAGCTCTCCTCGGGTAAAGGTAGGGTAAAGGGTAAAGCTGACGCCCTCCCAAACGGGATGCTTAAGGATGCCCTCCTCAGACTCCTTGGGTGGCTGCATCAAAACGTCACCGCCCTCCCAAACGGGATGCCCTCCTCAGACTCCTTGGGCGGCTGCATCTGCATGAGCATTCCCCCGCACACGCGGCTCCGGTGCAGCAAGCCGAGGATCCACGCGTGTGCGGTCTGATGCGCCGCCTCGTGCCGCGAGATGAGGTCGTGCTCGGCGCCTACCAACCAACCAGCCGCCTTGGGCCCCTCGATGGCATCAAAGAGCAAATTGGCGGCCGTCGCGCCGATGAGCTCATCCGAGGTGCCATGCAGCAAGAGCAGCGGCACGGCCGCGCGCGCGAGCACCGGCACGCAGTTGAACGTATCCAATTCCGCATAGCTCCGGGTCGGGGAGCCATCGTCAATCCGAAGTGCGAGGCCCATCCCGAGCACCCCGGCCAGCGGACCAAGCCCTTTGTTCACAGGCAGGGTCGGAGGCCCTCGGAATGGCAAAGTGGCACGTAGCGACGTCGCTGCCGCGGCGAGTGCCGCTGCGCCGCCAAAACAGAAGCCGACGAGCACGAGCGGTAAGGCCGGCGAGAGGCTATCTAGCTCGTGCACGGTGCGCATGAAGCGCACCGCCGCTTCGATTTCGAGCTGCGCCTCCCTGAGCGTCTTGACCCTGTGCAGGAGGTCGCGCGACGCCCCGAGGCGTATGGGCGGCGAGCGCCACGTGAGATGGCACACGGCGATTCCCTCCTTTGTCAGTGACACCCCGAGCCTTGAGAAGACAGACACGATGCTCGGTGAGAAAAGGCCCGCGCTCATTGTCGTGCTGCTGCCGGCACGTGGGGACGCCTGCCCTCCACTCGGACTCAGCTCGCCAGGGCCCATGCCTCCGCGCCCACCGGGTGCTAGCACAACGATACCCCTGCACACTTTCCCAACCGGGCGATAGTGATGGACTCGCAGGCCGTGGTCCAGCACGCGGACCTCGGGTGGCACGGGGTTGGTTTCAGAATGGCGGACAGACATCATGCCTTTGCCTGGCATTCTTGTTGCAGGTTGTGCCGCTTCGCCTTCCGGCCAGAGCGGCTGTGGAACGACGTGCTGCCAAAGCCGCGCGCCGTCATGCACCGCGCGTTCTTTCTGAAGCGCCGCATCAACAGTCTGTTGCACAGCATGAAGCGCTCGCATGCGTTGGGATGACGCGGAGCGACGTCAACGGGCGAACGTCAAGCGTAACTCCTCTTGCATGCACTTTTGTTCAAGGAGCCTCTCCTGAAAAACACAAGGCACCATACTCGCTTCTGCCGGAAAAGGGCAAACACGTACATGCTACTAACGGTAACTAACGGGTTACTCTAGGGGCAGGGGCGTCACCCTCCTTCCGTCCTTCGTCCCTCGCCCCCCGCCGGTGTATATAAACAGGCTGTGCGCGGCCAGATGCCTCCGTCCATTGCGTTGGCGGCCCTCATGCTTGGGGTCCGGAGAGCGTGCGCGTTGTGTTGAACAGCCCGGCAGGCGAAAGAGCGGCCCTCGTGCTTGGGGGCCGGAGAGAGCGTGCGCGTTGTGTTGAACAGCTCACAGCTGCACAAAGATGTGGTCCGGAGCGTGTGCGCATCGTGTGTTAGAACCATGGCGTCGTGCGTTTCACTGCATGTTCACACACAGACCGTTGTTTGTCCACTGCATGTTCACACACAGAAGCATATGCGAGGTCACGCTTTGCTCACGACGCTCGCGCTCACGGCGCAGCGCCAGCCGCCGGCGATGCGACTACGCTTAGTTCGTTCATGCCGCATGGATGCCGTATCGGACGCTGAGCGCCTCCTCGCCGAGTATGACGCAAACCACCGCGCGGCCGCGGCGAGTGCCGGCGCAAGTGGGCTGGGCGGCGCACTGACTGCAAATGCATGGGCTGTCTCTGCAGACCGAGCGCCGCTCGCGGCGGCCGTGAAGGCGATGCGCTTGGCGGCGATGCCGAGCAACGGCCGTATCATGCTGGGTATCTGCGCTCAGGACGCCTCGGAAGGCCTCGCGGCGCTCAAAGCTTGGGTTAGCCGACTGCACCTCCCGCGCGGCGTCCTCCATGGCATGGACAGAGATGGCGTGCCGCTCGACATGAGCGAGTTTGGCTCCGTGTACATCAAGTACAACTCGCACGCCTCGTCCGCAGGCGACCCGCCAGGCACCGCCACGCTCTCGGGCTACAACGGCGACTTCCGCGGCGTCTACTTCAACCCCGACTTGCAAGATGGCAACTTTCGGCAGTTTGCGGTGCTGCCGCTCGACCTGTTTGGCGAGCTGCCCGGCGCTGCCACGGTCGGCGCAGAATCACCGGCTGCCTCCGCCACCTCGGCCGCCTCCGCCGCCTCCGCCGCATCCACCGTGCCGCTTGCGGTGGGGATGCGAGTGCTGGTGCGCTACGGTGGCAAGGCCGCAGAGTACCCGGGCACGCTCGTGGCTAGCCCTGCTAAGGACGTTTGGGATGTGACGTACGACGACGGCGATCGCGAGGCGGGCGTACGTGCCGAGCTCATCCGCCCACGGTCAGCTCCGGCGGCAGCACAGGCGGCCACGGCGCCAGCACCTTCGGCGGCGGCGGCGGCGGCGGCGGCGGCGGCGGCGGCGGCGGCGGCGGCGGGCGGCGGCCGTGCGGTGAGCGTGTCTGCCGCGGGCGCGGCGTCGCGCTCACGCGCCGTGGCGGTGGCCGGAGAGGCGGCGGCCGAGGCGGCTGTGGTTGAGGCGAGGGAGAATCCGGTGTTGAAGGAGATGGCGGCGGCGGAGGAGGAGGCGGAAGAGGCGGAGGAGGCGGAGGAGGCGAGCTCGTACAACTTTGAAGGCACCCGCTCGACGCCCGCGGTGCCCATCACGACGCCCGACATGCCCATCACGACGCCCAAGATGCCCAGCACAACGCCCGCGGTGCCCAGTCGTTTTTCGAGCACGCGGCGGTTCATCGCCCGCGAGGCGGCGGCTGAGGTGGAGGACGAGACCGAGGCGACGGCGTCTAACGTGCTCCATCGCCAAGGGTGGTATCTCCTTCGACGAGCGCACGTGGTGGACGAGACGGTTGTGTCCGCCATTCGGGCGTCGCGATTCGAGCCGATCTTCAACGGCCACGCGCCCGGCGAGGCGCCGCTGCGCCACATGGGCCGCGACGCGCGCTCTTGGGCGTCCCAGCTCGAGGGCGTGTTCAGCGCCGTGCTGGGCGAGGCCGGCCTGCTGGCATGCTCGGACGGCGTTTCGTCAAAAGTGGTGCGTGATTGCTATGCGCTGCGCAGCCTGCCGCTGCCGGGCCTGCGCGCCCGTGCAGACGAGGGCGCCGTTGCGGGCGCCGACGGCGAGGTCGCCGACGTGGGCGCCGACGGTCTGCGCGCCCGTGCGGAGGAGGAGGAGGCGCGCGCGGCGCTCGAGGGGCGACAGCCGGCGCATTCGGATTCTCCGGAGCCGTTGCCGCCTTCGTCCCTCGCGGACATTGCGGATGCGGACTTCCCGCTCTCGGCACTGCTCGCCGTGCAGCCGCGGACGAAACTGTGGATCTTCCCCAACGGCTGCGACGACCCGAACCCGATGCTGCTGCGTCTTGCGGTGGGCGACATGCTCGTGTGGCGCGGCGACCTCGTCCATGCGGGCGCGGGCTACGCTGAGGAGCACGTGCGTGTTCATGCGTACGTCGACCCGCCGTCGCACATCTACCAGCGCCCGTTTGGGAAGACCAACCGGTGTGGGCTGTGACACTGTGAAGACCACACTGTGAAGACCAACCGGTGTGGGCTGGTGACGCAGGCCCTTACGGCGGCGGCGGTCGGCGGGGGCGATGGCCATGCGCCGGCTGGTGCACGGTGGCCTGAGCGGGTACGAAATATGGTGCAGCTCCACGGCACACGCGCAGTTCAACGACTCCGTCGAATAATTAAACGATAACGACTCGTCGCGTGGCGTTTGACCGTTACGAACGTTATAATAACCTGAAACCTCCATACGCGAACTCACCCGAAGGGTTCCCCCGAACGCGCACGTGGACATCCGATCACTGTGGCGCGTCGTCTGGCGACGAGGACGACTGTCAACGACGGGTCCGCCTCCCGTCCGGTCGCGCCACGTTGGCTCACGTCGACGTTCACGTTTTTCATAGACGTTTTTTCACGTTGAGGTTTTGGGATTTCGCGGTCACAACTCACACGAGACAGTTTCAACGTACGAGCTCGGGCGGGCCAGGGCCTGGGCCGAGAGACTGAGAGTGCGCCGGGTGGTGCGCATGTACGCGCAACATCGCTCGATGCGCCCCAGCACGCTCGCCGTCGCCGCCCCGGTGGCCCGGGAGAAGGTGGTCCGCGTGCACGGTCGCTACCGCCCCGTTTGGAGCCCCTGCTGCTTCGGCGCGCCGGCTGGCGTGTCCCCACAGTCGGTCAGCCGTCAATTACTTTGCGACTTGGGCTGAGGGGGGGGGAGTAGTTCTCTCTCCTCATCCTTGGGCGCCGTGCCGGGCGGCTTGGCGGGTGCGCTGCCGGCCGCCTTGATGTACGAGTAGACGGCCGCGGAGGCAAAGGTGAGGAGGCAGCCGAGGTACTGGTTGGCGTTCCACCCGCCCAGCTCGCCCAGCAGCAACGACGAGAGGAAGAGCAGCAGCACGATCTTTACATTCCCGAGGATGGCGGTCCCAACGGACGAGAGTGTTCGGACAGACTGAAACAGCACAACGTTGTACACGACGGCGACGCAGCAGCTGCCCAGGAGGAAGCCCACGGTGGCGTACGGCTTGTTGTGCAAGCTGTCGGCGAGTATGGTGTACTCGGTCGCGAAGGCGAAGGGCGCGAGCGTAATGAAGGCTACCGGCCCCGTGTAAAAGGTCATCTGGAACGAGTCGAGCTTGCCGGAGCGGCCCGTCATCACCTTGCCCGAGATGCTCATCTGGATGGACTGCATGACCGTGGAGATCAGGGTGAGCACGATGCCGAGGGTCGAGTTGCGCGACTCCTCCCAGACGGCGAGCATCACGCCGAGCGAGATGATGAGTAGGCAAACGATCTCTCCCTTGGTAGGCACTTTGGACTCGATGCACACCGCGAGGATCGCCACCAGGACCGGGATCGACGAGCGAATGATCTGGTTCATCGAGAGCTCCATGACGGTGAGCGACGCGTTGTTGCACGCGATCTGGAAGCCGTTCATGACGGCGATCATCGTGAGGCCCTTCCAGTCGTTTGCCAGCACCGTACTGTGTCTCGTGTTGTAGCCTTCGCTCATGAGCATCATCGGCGCCAGCACGCACGCGCCAAAGATCATGTGGCAAGAGGTCATGATCAGTGGAAAGTTTAGGCCGTACAGGCCGAGGGCCCATCGATTGAGCAGATTGAGGCCGCTATTCAGGAAAAGGTACCTGCAGGCAGCGCAGAGGGCAGAACGGCCACGTCAGATCAACGTCAGCGCCTGAGAGACAAGTTGAGTCGGCTTTCGTGAGGTTTTCGAGACGCGGATCCGCACATGAAAATGATGAAGATGCTGAAGCTCAGTTGCGCTGCCGTCATCGCCATGGCGCCCGGCGCCGACGGCGCAAGGAGGATGTCAATGCGAAGACAAATCGATAACTGTGAACGCTAACTTTAGGAAACTAAAAACTCGCGTTCTCGAAAAGGATCTGTGGCCTCAGGTGTCAACGGAAGCAACTTCGGTGAGTTTCGGTGCTGCCTGTGGGTCGCGTTCAAATCTCTCGCCGCCATGTCGACTTGTCCGTGGCCACGGTGAGCAAGATGTCGGAGCTCACGGCACCAATCGAGCCCTCGATGCAGGCGCAGACGGAAGCGACCGACGCCGCCGACCATCTGGCGGCGCTCCATGCGGCTCACAGCTTGGCTCTCGACGAGCTCCGAGCGAGGACCGACGCGCTGCAGCTGCAGCTCACGAGCGAACGCGAGCGCCATATGCGGCGGGAGGAGCAGCTCAAGGCAGAGATCGCACAGCTCCGAGAGGAGCGCGACACGGAGCGGCGTGCAGACGAGCGGCGGCGCTCGGCTGCAACCGTGCAGCCGTCGCTCTTGGCCGCAGCGGCGACGCCGCCAGCTCCCGGTCTTGGCAGGAGCAGCAGCGGCGGCGACGAGAGCGACGCCGAAGACACACCCGCGTGGCTCAAGGAGGCTGTTGACCTGACGGCGCATGAGGCCGACGCGGAGACAGCGGCGTGGGGCAAGCGTGCAGAGGAGCTGGAGAAGGCGGAGGCGGAGGCGGAGGCGCATCGGGCAGAGGCGGAGGCGAGGAAGGCCGAGGTGCAAGTGAGCAAGGCTGAGGCGGAGGCCAGCAAGGCGAAGGCGGACGCGAGCCTAGCGATGGCCGAGGACGTGCAGCGGCAGGCGGCGCGCCTCGAGGCGCGTGTTCACGCACTGCTCGCCGAGCGGGACGCACTGCTCGCCGAGCGGGAGGCGCTGCTCGCCGAGAAGGGCGAGCTCCTCGCCGAGGTGGCGCGGCACGCCGGCCACACGAACCATAAGCAGAAGATCCTGTACGTGGCCAAGCTCAAGGAGGAGATCGACCATCTCAAGCTGCAGCTGCGGGAGGCCCGAGGGCTGGCCATGGCCTTGCCGGGGCTCGACAAGGAGAACGGGCCATCCCCCCCCCCGGCTGGAGTGCTCAAGGCAGCGCTCAAGGAGGGTGCCCGGCCTGTGCCGGCGCGTGCCGTTGCGGGAGGTGCCAAACCGCCAGGCGCCGTTGCAGGCGCCGTTGCGGGCGCACGCGCGGCGCGAGTCTAGAGAGCGCCGTGGCGGGCGCGAATCTAGAGAGCGGCCCACACCTCTCACCTGGTCGCCTCGCAAGAACGCCGGAGGCTCACGATGCAGATCGGAGGATGAGGATGAGCTCATGATGAGCTCACGATGAGCTCGGATGAGCTCACGATGCAGATCGGAGGATGAGGATGAGCTCACTATGAGCTCGGATGAGCTCAGATGAGCTCCGAGCGAGCTCGGATGAGCTCAGATGAGCTCACGATGAGCTCGGATGACGATGAGCTCCGAGCGAGCTGCCAACTTACGTTTAGAGATCCATGGTGCATGGAGGGTAATGAAGAACGAGCCACGCGCGCGCGTGCGACGTGCGCGTAGATACAGCCGGTCAGGCGTCGGGGCGGCACCCGGGCAGGCGCGACTGCCGACTCCACGGCCGCATACTGTTGAGTACCGGTAGCGACTAGCGTTCGTGCGTCTATACACCGCACTAACCACTATTAAAACACGTCACTAAACACCGCCGGCCGCCGCGCTCAATACGACGCTCAGTAGACGTTGAAGACGAACGTTTCCTTAGGGAGGGGCTTGCCCACGAAGGCCATCGTCTCGCGCCACTCGCGCCCCTCGGTGTGATCGCGCACAAAGGCAGCGAGCTGCACGTCCCACGCGGCACGCCACGCCGCGGCCGGCTGCGGCTTCGTCGGACAGCTCGCGGTGCAGTGCTTCGCGGGCGGCGCGTCCCCAGATGAGGACTTGCCGCCAACGGCCGGAGTGACGAAGCGTGACGAAGCTGCTTCGTCAGCGTCCCCAGATGAGGACTTGTCGCCAATGGCCGTCGAGGGGAGGGCGCCGTGATGAGCACTTGCATGCAAGCGCCCAGATGAGGACTTGTCGCCAATGGCCGTCCAGCAGCTCTGCCAGCATGGGATCGGCGCACCGTCGGTGGGCGAGCGGTAGCGTTGGGGGTCGTGCCAGCCAGGATCGGCCGTCCACGAGCGGTTACACCGATAGCGTAGCTCATCCGGCGCGAACTGCGTCCAAAGTTGAATTGCAATCAGTGGTCATTAGAGGCAATCAGAGGCAATCAGAGCTCCCCACCTGCGTCCAAAGCGGCCAGCAGCCGAGCAGTGCAATCAGTGGTCATTAGAGGCAATCAGAGGCAATCAGAGCTCCCCACCTGCGTCCAAAGCGGCCAGCAGCCGAGCAGATCCTTCTCGGGCACCACATCCCCTGAGCACTCAACGCATGAGAAGCGCGCGCGCTCGTGGGCCAGGTACCTGTGGGGAGGGGAGGGCGCCGTGATGAGCACGTGCATGCAAGCAGCGCCCAGGGGTTCGCACGAGAAGCGTGCGATCTCGTGCGATCTCGTGCGATCTCGTGCGATCCCGTGCGATCTCTCTGGGCCAGGTACCAAGGCTCTCTCTCGTTGACGCTCCAAGGCACGCCCCCGCCGGAGGTTTGCACATACTCTCGACGCAATTGGGTGCCCGAGAGAGCCTCGAGCAGCTGCAGCGGCATCGCCTTTTGGGCGTCCGCACGGGCAGCGAGCGCGACTCCTGCCTCACGCAGCTTCATCACGCGAGCACGCGTCACGCTGGCAGCTTCGTCAGCACGAGCACGCGTCAAGCTGGCAGCGGCGGCGCTGCGACCGCTGGTCCCGCTGCCGCCGCCGTCCATGCCGCCGCCGCCGCTGCTGCTGTCGTCGCTGCTGCCGCTGCTGCCGCTGCTGCCACCGCCGCTGCCGCCGCTGCTGCTGTCGCCGCTGCCGCTGTCGCCGCGCGCCTCAAACTCGCGCCTGGCCGCAAGGTACAAACGTTCATCAATGGCCACATTCTCGCACGCACGCCGCAGGACCTCTTCAGCACTAACCGCCGCACACTTGACCTCGTCGAATCGCATGTCGACCGCACGTTGATGCTCGTCCACCCCTTCGACGACGCACGGGCCGTACCCACGGCACTCCATATGCCCCCGCGGGCCGCCGGTGGACGAGCCGCCGTTCCGCAGCAGATGATTCTTCGCATTCGAGGCGGAGCCACGCATGCGGGCGATGATCAAGCTCATCAGGTCCGCTGGCGGGGAGGCCACGAGGGAGGCGCAAGTGCGCGAGGTCCAATTACGAAGCGCCTGCTGCCGGCTCAGCGTCTCGCTCGCCACGATCTGCATGCGGTACGCTGGGTGACGAAGGCCCACGAGGTCACTCAAGGAGAGCACGAATTCGTCAAAGAGCTCGACGACGCCGACGAGGTCGAACTTTTCCCACATGAAACGTACGGCGCGCTCGTGGCTGGGCGTGAGCGCTTGCAGATGCGGCCCGTCGTGGCACGTCAGCCCCATCGCCAGCCGCGCCTCGCAGTCGGGTGGGTTGCGCCAGAAGCACAGCGGCACGCGGTGGTTGCAGAAATGGTAGTGCCAACTCAGATGATGGAGCAGAGGGTGGCGGAGAAGCGTGACTAGATTGCATCGGCAGCCCTTGGCGCGGAGGAGGGAGCGGAGGAACAGCAGATCGGGCAGCGAGTACATGTTGAAGTACGGGTGAGACATGTGGCCGCCGATGTGGATCTCGACGGCGAGGCGCAGCCCGTCGAGCTGGCTGGTGCCGGGCATCTCCACGAGGGTGTGCAGCCGGTGCAGCACGATCTGCAGCGAGAGCTTGTCGAAGCGGTTGACGAAGGAGATCAGGTCGAACTCACCCAGCTGTGCGTGCCGCTGCAGGATCGAGCGCAGAGTCGTGCCGCCCGTCTTCTCGAGGTGATGGAAGAAGACGACCGAGCAGCGCGGCAATGGCACGAGTGCTGCGGAGGGAGCATCGACGCTAGCGGCGAGATCGGCACGTGGAGCATTCACAGAAGCAGGATGCCAGTCCAGAGGCGGCAAGTGCATGCCGTCCTTGCGCGAACTCATCGAGTTGGCATCCTCGGGTGGCCCAGCCGAAGAGGTGCCGATGGCGGCGGCAGGACGAGCCGGTAGGTCGAGCGACCTCAGCGGCCTCATTGCGAGCTGCGTCGACAATTGCAGCTCTCTCTGGCCACCTGAGTATGACATGCCTCGCCGCGGCGAGCGCTGCGAGATCCACACCATGAGCAGCGCGAGCGCGGCGGCTGCGACAACCAATCGGCGTCCTGCCATCTTGGTTTTTTGCACACAATGCGTTCAGGACAACGCTCCGAATTCACACCAACCAAAACAACGACGCCACTTGCCCACCTCTCCCCGGCTTCCCGCCCGCACCTCACTGCGCCACCGGGCGCGCGCGCTGCCGCTGCAGAAGCCCACCTCCCCACGCGAAGCCGAGAATGCGCACCAGCTGGAAGAAGATGTAGACGCGCCACACGCCACTCAACCCGCTGAGCAGCCCGTGGCTTGAGCGGCGCACGATGGCGAGCATGCCGGTGACGGAGAGGGCGATGAAGGCGTAGGTCGCCCACATCGCTCGAAAGGCGCGGCGAGCGAGCATCATGCCCTCTAGGGTGATAGCAGTGCCATGCAACGAGAGGGTCGTCGCCATCAGCGGAACGATCTGGTGCATTTGCTGGAGTACGGCCGGGTCGGTGGTGAAGGAGCTGCCGAAGCCGAGCAAGACGAAGCTCGAGAGAGCTACGACGCTGAGCGAGATGCACAACGTGCACCGGAGCAGCTGCTCCAGCGTCGGGCGCGCCGCCCGCAAGTCAAACGTGCCCCCAGAGGAGAAGGCGGGAAGGTACGCTTGGCAGAGGCTCGAGCCCACGTCGTTCATCGTGAAGCAGAGCATGGCGGTGGCGAAGAGCGCGGTGTGCGCGGCAGCGGGCACACCGCCCAGACTGGCCGCCGTCGCCGCGCATCCATTATGCATGCCGATCTTGACTCCCATGACGAACAAAAAGGGCACGAAGCCCATCAGTGCGCGTGCGACGGCGAAGCTGCCCACGCCGCCCACGCCGCCGCCGCCCACGCTGCCGCCGCCCTCGCTGCCGCCGCCGCCGCCGCTGCCGCCGCCGCCCACGCTGACCTCGGTCTGCACCGCCCTCGCCTCCGCTTTGAGGGTCAGTTCCAGCTGCTTAAAGGGGAAGTAGCGCGATCGATTGCCCTCATTCATCAACCGGACTGTGCACCCTTCCTGTCCTACCTCCGCCACCACCGCCCGTAGCCCGTTGTCCATTGGACGCTCCTGCCCAACCAGCTTCACCACGTCGCCTGGAGCGATGCGCGCGTCCAGCACGGCGCGTGGTGCCACCCGCGCGCCCAAGGCTTCCACAGCATCCTCCGTGCCCATATTTGGACCCAAGGCTTCCAGAGCGTCCTCCATGCCCATATTTGGACCCAAGGCTTCCACAGCGTCCTCCGAGCCCATATTTGGAACTGCGGGCGGCGGGCGGCGCAGGAAGCCCTTTTGCGCGAGCGCCCGGAGAAGCAGCGCGGCGGCGCACAGCTGGGACGCGGAGGTGGCCCAAGCCGCACCCGCAAGCCCTTGCCCGAGACAGGTGATGAGCACAAAGTTGCCTGCCAAATTGAGTGCCGCGCTCAGGCCGACCGCGATCATCGGCGTGGTTGTGTCCTTGACGCCGATGCAGATGGCCTGGGCCACGGTGGCGATCACCACGGCTGGGATGGCGAGCGCGCGTATGAACACGTAGCGCGCGCACGGCACGGCGAGCGCGGCGTTGCCCGAGCAATAGGCCATCGCAAGGGATGCCGCGTTCGCGGTCACGAGGCCGGCGATCATGAAGCCCCCGGCAGTTCCCATCGAGAGGCTCGTCCGCGTCGTCGTGGCAAGGACATCTCCACTCCCTTTGGTGGCAAAGGCGCGGGCACAGAGATTTGTCGCGCCAATCGAGATGAACAGCAAGGGATTTGGTGCCGAGTCGGAGATGCTGCTTGCCGGCCCCAAGGCGGCGAGCTCGAGCGTAGACAGCCGTCCGACGAACGCGGCGTCGATGAGCGACATGAGCGCCGGCGATGCGTAGATGCCAAACGCGGGCAGCACGAAACGAAAGCACTCGCGCAAGGAAGGGACCGGAGGGTGAGCCGTGTCCACAGTCTTGAGCGTCAGCGTGCTCTGGCTAGCAGTCGGCGGCATGCTCTGGCGGCGAAGCGATGGTGTACTGCGGCGAAGAAGTGGCACGTCTGTTGATGCGTGTCGTCGATCTAAATTTATCGGTAATATTGGATGATAAGCGCTTGAGGTTGCGACGAGCACGAAGATGAGCAACATAAAAAAAAAAAGACTTCACTTCAAGAATTCCGCAATGAAACAGAAACCAGCCCCTCCTTTCTCATTGTGAATGGGGGCTCCCGCGCCGGGCCGACCCTGTGTGGAAAACGGGGAGGGGTAAACAGAAACCTTGTGCTCGTCGTGGACGACACCCATACTCACAGTTCAGAGAGTCGGCACGCCCGGGTCTTCAAGTTCAACCCAGGGTTTGGGAACTGTGACGCCATCGAGCGACGAGCCTACGACGAGCCTGAGTCGGCATGGCATGCGGCATGCACACGTTATTCATTGTCTCAGCATTGGGACTTGGGCGTTATTTGAGTTTGGAGGATCGTGGTTCGTGCGGGGCGGACCGCACGAGCGAAAGCGGCATGGAAATAAGCGCTAAGCGGAATCTTGGTTGTTGGTAGAGGTACTTGAATATGTTAGGTATTTGTCAAGCGAAGGGCCACACATAGACTACCGCAACACCATGTCAAATGTCCACACAGCACCGCCCCTCAAATCATCATGTTACATGCATCTGTTAAATTCATCTGCCACTCACGCCGGAACAATGTACTTCATCGCCATGTTCTTCTTCCTCCTCCATCTGCAAAGCATGTACGTGCCGACCACGCCGAGGAGCAATCCGATGATGACGCCAACTACGGTGGCCGCTTCATCGCGCACAATGGTCACCGGCGGAACGGGGACCACGTACGCGTAGGTGATGACGGTGAAAAAGGAGGGCTCGCTGAGCACGCGAAGGCTGAGCCCTTGAGCATCGAAGGCGGCCTGCACGGCGGCCCGCGAGAGTTGCAGGGAGGTCAGGCTGCTCACCAGCTGGTCTGCCGTGCGCCTGTCGCTCACACTGTGCTCGAAAGTCAGGGTGGTCGTCACTGAGACTGCCGCGACAAGCCTTCGCCGACCAGTGCCGCTCATGAGGCCGGCGCTGCCTTGGGCGACATTGGCACTGGAGTTGCTGCTGTTGGTGGTGTTGCTGTGGCTGTTGGTGGTGTTGCTGTGGCTGTTGGTGGTGTTGCTGCTGCTGTTGGTGGTGTTGCTGCTGCTGCTGTTGGTGGTGTTGCTGCTGCTGTTGGTGGTGTTGCTGCTGCTGTTGGTGGTGCTGCTGCTGCTGTTGGTGCCGGTGGCGATTCTGCCGCAGGCGCCGGTGGTGATGGCGTTCCTGTTGCTGCTGGTGGCGTTCCTGCCGCTGGTGGCGTTGCTGCTGCCGCTGGTGGCGTTGCTGCCGCTGGTGGCGTTGCTGTTGCTGCTGCTGCTGTTGGTGGCGTTGCTGCCGCCGATGTCCTCGCCGCAGCCGGTGGGGAGTAGTGGGGAGGGGGGGAGTGCGGGGGGCATCGGCGGCGGCTTGCGCGGGGGCGGCGGCGACCTGGGCGGCCTCGAAGGCGGCCTGGGCGGCGGCGAGGGCGGCGGCGAGCGCGGCACGGCGGGTGGCGACGAAGGGGGCCTTGGCGGCGAGGGCGGCTTCGAGGGCGGCCTCGGCGGTACGGAGGGCGGTGAAGGGGGCGAGGGCGGCGGGGGCGAGGGCGGCGGCCTCGGGGGGGCCGAGGGCGGCGGTGTGGGCGGCACGGGCGGCGAAGACGGCGGCGTCGACGGCGGCTGGAAGGCTGGATCCTCAGCAGCCGTTTCGACGAAATCGAAACGGACAGTCACGGCCCCAAGGAGCGAATTCATCCCTCGTAGCAGAAGCGCCTTTTCGGTCGCGCCGCGCAGGTTGAGCACCACTCCGTCAGGTAGCCCTGTCGACACGCCAAGCTGCGCCGCGACGCTGTACTGCTCCACGGCCACTAGCCCGGGGGGTGCGGCCTGCGGGGGAGGCTGTGCGTTGGACGGCGCGTTCACGTCGTCTTCGCCCACGTACTTGCATCGGAACGAGTTGTGCACCGTCACGCCCGTCACCTCCCGCGCACACGGCGTGTCCTGGCGCATGCGGCACCCAAAGTTTCGAGCGAGAGGGTGCAGGCACCCCTCGAGCGCCACGAAGCACGGGTATTGGGAGCTCGCCTGGGTGGCGAACGGGTCGTAGTTCATCGCGCTCGACTCGAGGCAACCGAAGCGCACAAGGCGGGACCGCGGGGTGACGCCCCGCATGGGAGAGCCCAGCACGAGCAACGGGTTCGTGCGCGAGCCCGTGCACAGCGAGCGGTTGTGCACGGTCGCCGTCACGTCAAAGTCGAGGGAGAGGCCGCTCTCGCGAGAGACGCTCAGCGCGCCGTGCGCGGCCGGGCTCGTATAGTTGAGGGTCGCAGGCATCATGCAGCCCTGGATCACAGGTACGCACCACGACATCGAGTTGAACGTTGCGATCGGGTCGTAGTTGGCAGCGAGAGGGTCGGTGCATCCCTCGAGTGCCATCACGCAGCCAGAGAGCACATTGGCCGCGGCGTCGTACTGGATCACGCTCCGCTGCATCGCGGGGTGGTCCTTCTCATATGTTCGCCCGATGCTGACAGCCGCGTCGTCATGGAAGCCCGAGCGGAATCCGGGCGTGCTGTTCGCCACGCCCGCGTACGACTCGGACGCGAGTGTGCAGCCTGGGGATGGGCTCGAGAGGGGCGAGGGCGCTGCGGTGAGCACTTGCATGCAAGGCAGGTACGCGAATGTGCAGCTTGGGGATGGGCTCGTGAGGGGCGATGGCGCTGTAGTGAGCACTTGCATGCAAGGCAGGTCATCAGTGGCAATCAACGTACCTCCTCACTTGCATGCAAGGCAGGTCATCAGTGGCAATCAACGTACCTGGGATGGGCTCGATGCACGAGCCGTCGTCGTGCGTCGCGAGCGAGTGGAAGTTGAGCGCGGTCGCCGAAGTGCACCCGAGGGTGGGGTAACGACAGAAGCCAGATTCGCGCGCCCCCGGTTCATAATTGAGCGCGCCCGCGAACAAGCAGCCGCGCATGTAATGAGCGGGGCGCGCGCAAAAGTGTGGCACGTGCACGTCGGCGCTCGGCTCGTATTTGGTGTCATTCGAGAGCATGCAGCCCGCGATCAGTAGGCGCGGCGCGTGGATGATCGTACCGGTAGCGCCTCCATTCAGATTGGCGGTGCCGCGGGGGCACGCCCGCACTGTCCTCGGCAGCTCCGTGCCGTTCCAGATCTTCGGCGCGGTGTTGACGACAAAAGCGTCCTCAGGGCCACGCCCGTGGTTGGACCACGTCTCGATCGTGCGCCCACACTCGAATGTGCCAATGCTCGACTCGTAGCACAGCCCGAGCCCAGAACCTTTGCAAGCGGAGCCTGGGTACATTCCCCGAGCCACCTCCTCTCCTCGAGAGACCAGTGAGGCACTCCGGACGCACCGGCCGAAGGTCTCGCAGCTCGAGTAGCCAAACTTGCCCGTCCCTCGCACGAGCCTGGCCTCTACCTCCATCCCGCCCGATTGGTACGAGGTGACCATCGCCACTCCGTCAAACTCGCCGAGATCGATGAACGAGTCGACCGAGACATAATGGGCGGCGCGAGCGTCGTCTTGCTCAAGGAGCAGGCTCTCATCGATGGGCGCCGGGTAGCCGGCCTGCACGGCCGCTGAGCCGATCACGTAGGCGGTGCCATCCCCAGCGAAGTGCCTCGACCGAACGACCTTTCGGCCGTACAGGAAGGCTGGCATCCAAGCCCCAGGGTACTGGCGCATCTCGCTGCTCGAGGTCGAGCCGAGATGCGTATCGGGATCCGTGTGGTTGCGGTCGAATGGATGCACGAAGGAGGGCACGGCGCTCTCGAAATTGGTTGCGTAGAGGCAGACCCAAGCGCAATCCTCCACCGGGGGCGGCGGCAGCGGCGGGGGTGAGGGTGGCGGTCTGGGCGGCGGCGAGGGTGCGGGCGGCGATCTGGGAGGCCTGGATGGGGGCGCGGAGGGCGGCGGGGGAGAGGGCGGCGGATAGGGCGGCGAGGGCGGTGGCGGCGAGGGGGGTGGCGGAGATGGAGGTGGAGGCGAGGGTGGCGGTTTCGGGGGCGGCCTGGGCGGCGGCCTGGGCGGAGGAGAGGGTGGCGGTGGCGAGGGCGGCGGTGGAGAGGGCGGAGGTTTAGGAGGGGGCGAGGGTGGCGGAGGGAATGGCGGCGGCAGCGGTGGCGGCGAAGGCGGCGGCGGCGATGGCGGCGGCAAGGGCGGCGGCGAAGGCGGCGGCGACGGAGGGGGCGGGCGAGGAGGAGGCGAGGGCGGTGGCGGCGAGGGCGGTGGAAAGGGCGGCGGCGAGGGTGGCGGTGGCGAGGGCGGCGGTGGAAAGGGCGGCGGAAATGGGTAGCCATTGAAATTCTCGCCGTTCGGATCAGGTGGGAAGGGGGGCGGCTTGGGCGGAGGGCTCGGCGGCGGAGGCGAGGGCGGCGGGGGCAAGGGCGCGGGTATCTCGGGGGGAGGGGGGGCCGGTGGCGGAGATCTCGGCGGGGGTGGGAAGGGTGGCGGCACCGGTGGAGGCTTTGGAGGCGGTCTGGGGGGGCTTCTCGGGGGTGGCGGCGAGGGCGGTGGCGGCGAGGGCGGCGGCGGAGAAGGAGGCGGCGAGGGTGGCAGCGAAGGCGGCATGGGCGGCGAAGGTGGCGCGTAGGGCGGTCGTCGTGGCCTAGGCGGTGGGCGGGGGGATCTCGGAGGCCTTGGTGGGGGCGGTGAGGGCGGAGGCGTTTTGGGCGCGGGCGGCGGCGAGGGCGGCGGCGGCGAGGGCGGCGGCGAGGGCGGCGGCATCGGGCTGTGCTGCACGTGAGGGATGCAGGTGGTGGCTGCGGCCTCGAAGTTGAGCGCGCGCGGGTCCGTGCATCCCACGAGTACGCGCGGCCAGACGCACACGGAGAGATCTGTGTCGGTCGCGAAGCCGTCAAAGTTCAGCGCGGATGGGTCGGTGCAGCCTGCGTAACGGCAACACGTGGCAGGGGGCGATGGCGGCGGAGGCGGCAGCGACGGCGGTTGGGGTGGCCACGACGGTGGTTTCGGTGGCGGCGCGGGCGGCGGCGACGGTGGTGGAGGGGAAGGTGGAGGGGAAGGTGTTGGGGGAGGTGGCGGCGGTGGTAGCGACGGCGGTATAGACGGCGGCGGCCTGGGCGGCGGCGGCGCCTGTGGGTAGTTCGACGGAAGAGCCGGCGGCGGTCTCGGCAGCGGTCTCGGCGGCGGCTTCGGCGGCGGTCGGTACGGTGGAGGTGCGGGGGGGGGACGTGGCGGGAAGCGAGGTGCAAGGTACAGAGGGCGCGGCGAAGGTCCCATGGGCGGGGGCGGTCGCATTGGTGGTGCGGGCGGCAAGGGTGAGGGTGGGACCGAGGGCGGGGTGGGCGACGAAGGTGGGGGCGGCGAGGGGGGCGGTGGCAAGGGCGGTGGCGGGGGGAAAGGCGGCATGAAGGGTTGCATCATCGGGTTCGTCGCGTTGGGCATCAGCGGTGGCGGCGAAGGCGGGGGCGGCGAGGGGGGCGGCGGAGAGGGCGGAGGCGGGGCGAGAGGTGGAGTGGAGGGCGGTAACGTCGGCGGCGGGAAGGCGGGAGGCCGTGGCGACGCCGGAGGTAGAGGAGGCGGGCTTGGAGGCGGTCGAGGTGCGGGTGAGATGGGCGGCGGCGGCGGAGGCGGCGGCGGCGGCCATTCCGGGCTTGGCGAGGGCGGCGGCATGAGGGGTGGTCGACAGGGCGGCGGCGGTGGGGAGGGGGGGAGTTGGGGTAGTAGGGGTCGTGGTGGGAAAGGGGGCGGGGAGGGACGGGCGGGCGGCGGTCGGGAAGGTGGACTCGGGTGTGAAGGCGGTGGTGTAGGCGGTGGAGGGAGGGGAGGTGGAGAGGGCAAGGGAGATGGCGGGGGGGGCGGTGCTGGGGGAGGCGACGGAGGCGGCGGGGAGGGGGGTGGGGACGGCGGAGGCCGCGGCGGCTGCGGTGGCGAGGGCCGCGGCGAGGGATGAGGCGGAAACGGCGGTGGAAACGGCGGCGGGCCGGGCG
>Ga0180439_100919_pt1 | contig 19142 bp, 18 predicted proteins | sample ChrtobMetaP5_0mM_FD_119744 | JGI IMG/M metagenome (GOLD analysis project Ga0180439, IMG submission 119744) | Chrysochromulina tobin associated microbial communities from unialgal haptophyte culture, Seattle, Washington, USA - P5_0mM MetaG | ecosystem: Host-associated > Algae > Haptophytes >...
ATTTCTTATCTGCCGACCCGGCGACGGGCCTGCTGCGCAACCTTGGCGTGATTCCAGAGGTGATGTGGATCCATATGGGCAGCAACCACCTCGTTGGGTCGAGCTACTACTTCGTCGCCTCGGGACCCGATCGCATCGTTCACGTTCCGCTGTCACACGTGCTCTTCAGGTCACCGCCGCCGCCCTCGCAGCCGCCCTTGCCGCCGCCGCGCTTGCCGCCGCCCTTAAAGCCGCCCTTGCAGCCGCCGCGGCGGCCGCCGCCCCCCTCTCCGCCGCCCTTTCCGCCGCCTTCGCCGCCGCCGTCGCCACCCTCGCCTAGCAGACCGCCGCCGCCTACCTTGCCCTCGGCCTCGCCCTCGCCGCCGCCACCCTCGCCCTCACCACCTCCTCCCGCCCCGCCGCCCCCGCCGCCGTCACCGCCGCCGCCCTCGCGCTCGCCGCCGCCGCCCTCGCCGCCGCCGCCCTCGCGCTCGCCGCCGCCGCCCTCGCCACCTCCGCCGCCACCGCCGCCACCGCCGCCGCCGCCATCTCCGCCTCGGCCTCCGTTCCCGCCGCTGCTGCCGCCGTTCACTTTCCCGCCGCCGCCCCCACCGCCGTCGCCGCCGCCACCCTCGCCCTCACCACCGCCGCCCCCGCCGCCGTCACCGCCGCCACCCTCGCCATCACCACCGCCGCCCTCGCCTCCTCCGTTGCCTTCGCCGCCGCCGCCCTCGCCTTCGCCTTCGCCGCCCTCGCCTTCGCCTTCGCCGCCCTCGCCGCCGCCGCCGCCGCCCTCGCCGCCGCCGCCGCCACCCTCGCCGCCCTCGCCCTCGCCCTCGCCGTGCCCGCCGCCATCACCGCCTCTGCCATCACCGCCTCCGTTTCTGCCATCAACGCCTCCGTCTCCTTTGCCTCTGCCCACACCGTCCTTGCCGCCGCCGCCGCCGCCCTCAACCTCGCCGCAGCTTCCCTTGCCACCGCCGCCCTCGCCGCCGGCGATGAGTGTCGTGAATTTCGCCCTACGGCTCGCTGGCGACGTCTCCTCGTTCACCCCGAGCGTGCTGACCGAAATCAGGAATGCGATCGCGGCCTTGGCGGGTGTCGACCCATCGGCTGTGACGGTGACCGTAGTGTCGGGCAGTTTGATGGCCGACGTGAGCATCGACACGCCCACGGCGATGGCGACCTCGGTGCAGTCGGTCATGTCCAGCGCGACGAGCAGCCCAAGCAGCGCGTCCGCTATGTTCGTGAACGTCACCGGCGTCTCGATCGCCGTGCTCGAGGTCGTGACGCCGCCCACCGTCACGGACATTGCGCCGCCGCCGCCGCCGCCGCCTTCCTCGCCCTCGCCATTGCCGCCGCCCCCGCAACGGCCGTCGCTCGTGCTGAACAGCGCCGTTGGCGGCGCCACCACCATCCTCGTCATCGCCGTGCTCGCGGCGACTGCCGTGCTGGTTTGCTGTCTGGTTGCGTGCCTGCCACGCCTGCGCCGCACGCTGTGCTGCCGGCCGTCCCATAGGCGAGTCACCCCGGTGGTCCGAGCCGCCGACCCGCGGGATCGAGGCCAGCCCTTGAAGCTCTCACGCCTGAACAAGAGCCCGATCAAGACCATCGACGGGTTGACCACAGCGACACGGCTCAAGGCCGAAGAGAAGCGCGCGGCAGCTGTGAACCGCGGCGCGGGCAAGCGGTCCCGAATCTCCTCAGACGCACCTGCGGCGCCGGCAACGGCCGAGACCAAGGCCACGGAGGCCGCGACGCTCCAGCAGGAGGCTCCTGCAGATGCTCGTGCACACATGATGAGGAGCAACGTCAAGGTGAGGCGCCACGAGCACGGACGCAGTGCACTCCAGATTCAGCGGAGCTATCGCCGCCACCAAGTGCACGCGTTTCTCAGCGATATGGAGCGGCAGCACGCGATCGTGCGACTCCAGGTGGCCGTGCGCAAGCGCCTCGATCGCAAGCACCATGCGGTGCAGCCAGTTCAAAGCACGATGCGACCCAACCTCGATCTGTTGAATGCGCAGCGCGCCAACGCGAAGCGGCCCGCGGTGCAGCTGCACGCGCGACGCGAGGTCGAGACCGACCGCATGGTGGCCGCCGCGGCGTTTGCGCTGGGTGGCCCTCGCTCGAATGTCAGTCTCGGCGCCGGCTGCGTCGGCGCCGAGAGCGAGGCGGCGGAGGGAGCGCTTCCGTGGGAGAGTCGCATGCGCCGCTTCTTTCGGAGCCGGCCGGCAGAGGACGTCCGAGCCGTTCCAGCGGCGCCCGCCGCACGAGTGCATCCAAAACGCGTCGCTCCGGTACTACGTGGACCCAACATTCTCGGCCAAAGCTCCAGGCCCTACCGCCAAGATGCACGAGATCTCGATCCCGTGGAGCGCCAACTCCACGAGGGGGCGGAGGGAGCTCTTCCGTGCGAGAGTGGCGTGCACCGCTTCTCTCGGAGCCGGCCGGCTGAGGACATCGAGGTGGAGGACGCGCTCGACGGCATGGAGTGCGGCGCACGATCGGCGATGGCGGACGTAATGGGTGCTGCGATCCGCACGCCGACAAAGATGGAGTGGTCAAAGACGGAGTGGTCACACTCGCGTCAGGATCTGATGCCCCAGCAAGAGGAGGAGGGCACGACGGTCGTGAGCGACTACAAGCTGACGATCGTGAGCGACTACGAGCCTCGTGAGGAAGGGGACGACGGCGGCGGGTCTGGCAGCAGCAGCGGCGTCTCGTGGAGCCCGGAGGGGCCCAACTGCAACGACCCCGATTCGCCGCGCTCGGCCGCGCATGGCATGCTGCACAAGATCTTAGCATCCGGGAAAAAGTTCGGCCGTTCCGCGTGGGATATGAGTCCTAACAGGGAGGATGAGTTGTCCCGAGAAGGCAGTGGGACAGAGTTAGTCCAGTGGGACTTGTGATAAACGCCGCGAGTGTTATCAAGCTCACCGCAGGTGTGTGGTTGAGTTCAGCAGGTGTGAATGGAGGCTCTTCCCTGGCGAGCCGACCTTCGGTCCGGCCGAGCATGCATGCGCATACGTCCGTATCACAATATCGGGCATAATATCATATCGGGTACAGGACCTCGTGACTGTCGTGTTGTTGTGTTGTCGTGTCCGACCCGCAGGCTCGAGAGAGCTTCGAGATCTCCTCGTGCGCTGTCGTGTTGTTTTGTCGTGTCCCACCCTCCGCTTCCCCGCTCCTGGGGATTTCTGAGGCATTGGGGGGACGTTGTTTTCGTTTACACTATACATCGCCAACCGAGCCCAACGAACATCGAACTGTGAAGCCGGAGCTGAGCTAGTCTGGGCCGGAGGAGGGGGCGTCGCCACGCAAGCGCGCGCCCCGTTATAGCGGCGAAGCCGCTGAAGGACGTGGGGGACGTGGCTCAGATCTAGTTCAGATCGAGATCGCTCCGAGATGGGACCCACACAGCGAGGTAAATGGAGGCGGCAAGAAGTCTCGCGCGCAACAGGTGAGAGGTCCGGCAAAAGGTTGTCATGGGCCCGGTGATTGACGTTATGATGTCAGAGTTGTTATGTTGAATGTTCGAGCATCAAACACCTCCTGGTGGTGTTGGGCGGTTAGCCGTTGCCGTTAGGCGCGTGGCGTAACCTGCCCGGCCGCGCGCCCCGTCTGGCCGTTGACGAAACGCGTGGCGGGGCCCCACCGCATGCGACCCCGGGCAGGACCTATAGTCCCTGTGCCCGGACACTCGGTACACTAGCATGGGCACCGATTACACAGGCTTCTGACTTGACACAGGTGCGGCGAAGGGTGAGCTGGGTCACGGAAAGAGGGGCGGAGAGGACCGCTGATCCGCACCTCCATTGGAGTCGGTGTGGAAGTCTGCTGAGAGGGAACCGACTGGGTTTCGTCTCGACTCGATTCCTTTCGGACCCTCCGACCGGATTTCGTCAATCACGGTTCGTCAAAAACTTGGTCGAACAAACGCCGTGATGAGCACATCGAATGTAGTGGATTTATAGTGGATTCGGATCATCGTCTCTCGCCCCCTCTGCCTTTCATAACCGCGTTAAGTGTTTAACTTAGAATATACGACGGGGGCGGTGGGCAACTGGGCAATTGCGGTGGGCTGTACGGAGACATGAGGGGCGGCGAGGGCGTCCTTTGGACGTTCTCGTCGCGTGGGAAGGGGAGAACTCGGACGGGGACCTCTTGGAGGAGTCATGGGTGAGCGTCACGACCTCACGTATCTCTCTGTGCGGACGAGCGGACCTATGAGCGGGACGCGAGGCGAACTTCGGAAGCTAGAAGCGGTCGAGGCCGCGCTGTTTGGCCGCGCCCGCTGCCGGCTGCGAGTCGGCGAGCCGAAAGGCGGACGGCGACCGGACGACGACGCAACGGCAGGAGCGGCGAGCCGGGAGCGAGACGTGCAGCAGTGGCGCGTGGCGGGCTCGGCTCTGCCGGAGATCACGAGCGTCAGCACCCGGAGCACCCGATGCTGCATGCGATGCTGTGAGGCGGAGCGACAGAGGTCAGAGCGGAGAGAACGGACAGAAGTCGAGAGATCGAGCGTCTGAGTCTGACGACTTTCCGATCAGCTACGACACTCGGCCGTGCAACCACCAGACCGCCGCTTTGGCCTTTGTCGACACATTTTATGATGGTTGCTTCTGTGTCACAACTTTGGTACCCCTCCCCCACGTGTGCGCTGCCGTCCCCGGTCAGGCGTGTTTTACTTGCTTACTCAGGCCAGATCGCCGCACGCACTGATGGCGGGTCAGCGCCTTGGCGCCTTGGCGCCGGGCGGCGCGCCTCCTCGTGCGGCGGCGGGTCGCTTGGCGCCGAGGGAGCTCATGTTTGCCGAGGGGCAGAGGCCAGCCTGGAGCGCCGCGAGCAGCTCACACTGCACAGCACGCTCCACCAGGCCAGGCAGGGGCGGCGGCCGCTCGCGCCTCGTGTCGCTCGCACCGTCGAGATTGGCAAGGCGCGCGCGTACGCTTCGCTCGAGGCTAGCGAGCTCGTCAGCCCAGCCCCCACCGCGTGGGTCCACCCCTCCTTCGCCGCCCCCAAGGCATTCGAGCAGCCGACGAAGCGCCGCCTTTGCATGCACGTGCACGAGCCGCTCGGTGCCGGGAGCGGCGGGCGGCGCGTCCCCAAGCGAGGCCAGCCCGGAGGCGGAGCGGCCGGAGACGGAGCCTGAGGGGGTCGCACTGCCCGATAGAGCACCCGCGCTCCCACCGCGCTCACTACTCATGCTGCCGCCGCGCACGAGACCGCTAGCGCCGCTGCCGCCGCCTCCGCTGCTGCCGCCGCCTCCGCTGGCGGCTGCGCCGCCCGCTGTCATCGCCGAGCTGCCGCCGCCACTGGCTGCCTCGGGCGGCGCGGCGGGCGAGGGCGGGCGAGGCGCGGCGGCAGCCCACGCGTCTAACGCCGGCGGCGGCGGCGGCTGCGCTGCTGTGGCGGTGGGGGCCACGGCGGGGGCGACGGCGGCGGCGCGGCGCGGCAGGCCGTAGGCCTGGAGGTCGATGCGATGAGGTGGGAGCAGCGCACAGAGCAGGGAAGCGTGCTCGTGCCTCGGCCCAGGGGCATAGGCAGCGAGGTCGGCGGCCGAGGCGCTCGCCCACGCCGCCGTCGCGTCCAAGGTAAGAAGCGTCGTAGGCGTCCCCCCCCCCCAATCCCCCCTCCCCCCTACCCAATCCGTCGTCGCGTCCAAAGTCAGAGGCGGTGCGGCGGCGGTGGCAGCGGCGCTGTGCTGGTCGGCACGGAGGCGAGGGCACCCATCGCGCACGCGGCGCAGCGCGCGCAGTGCCTCTGGCAGCGAGACGCCCAGGGTGGCGCCTCGCGACAACCCGTCGGCCGGCGCAGCGGCGGCGCCGAGAGCGGCGGCGGCGGCAGGTGGCGCGGCTGACGGCGCGGCGGACGGCGCGGCGGACGGCAACCCTGCGTCGAGGCTGACGCTGGCGAGGAGCCGCCCGCGCCCGCCCGTGCCCGTGTAAGCACTCGGCATGAAGGCACTTGTGCCGCGCGCTAGCCTCGCCGGTGCGCCGCCCGAGGATGCCACGGCGGAGGCGGAGGTCGAGGCGGAGGTCGAGACGGAGGCGGCGGTGGCGGTAGTGGCGGTGGTGGCGGCGGCTGAGGCGGTGGTGGCGGCGGCTGGAGCACTGGTGATGGAAGACTGCGGCGGCGCCGATGATACATCTGGCATGTGCGCGTCACACTCCTCCACACACTCCTCCATCTGCGCCTCCTCCACTGCCTCCTTCGTAGGCGCCACAGCCGCGTCCAGGACGGCGGAGGGCGGCGCGTATGGCAGCGGTGGCGGCGCGGGCCGCAGCCATCGCACTTGGCGCAGCGCCTTCAGCTGCGCCTCGTCCACTCTCGCTGACTGCGCGTGCGCCGCGCCGCCGCCTCCTGTAGCCATGAGCGCCGCTGGGGGCGTGGAGAGCAGGGCGCGTGCGGTGGACAGCGGCAGCCGCCGCCGCCATAGCCCCTCACGGAACGTTGTGGCCGCGGCCGCCTCCTCCTCATCCTCCACCGTCGACGGCGACGCACCATCGTCGTCCCTGCCGCCTTCGCCGCCCTCGCCTCCCTCGCCGCCCGCGCCGCCTTCGCCTCCCTCGCCTCCATTGGGCATGGCACCCGGCATGGCGCCCGGTGCACGGAGCAAGACGAAGCGCAGCGCGGCGGCAAGGCTGTCGGCAGGCGCGCACAGCTGCACGCGCGCGCCGTCCGTGCGCGGATAGAGCAGCAGCAGCAGCAGTGGCGGCGGCGGCGGCGGTGGCCCATGGCCAGCCGCGGCTGCCGCCGCCGCGCCAACGAGCGCTGCATGGACGGCCAGAGGGTCCGACGGGCGCGCGCAGACGCGCAGCAGCCACGCGTCGGCCTGAGCTTCATCCGCAGGCGCGCCCTCGAGCGCCGTACCGGCAGCTTCGCAAACGCACTGCTGCACGAAGCTCTCCGCCGCTTCGCCACGGCCGCTCGGCGCTGCCTCGAGCCGCCACACGTGACCGAGCCTCAGGTGGTCTGGCACGTCCACCTCGCGTACACGGCGCACCACCTCGAGGGCAGTGCCCGCGCCCGGCGCCTCCGTCGCCTCGGCCCACCGCCCCTTCGGAGGATGCCCGCCGCGTAGCCCATCGCGCATGGCCGCCGCCGCCTCTCCAGCACCCGAACGGGTGGCCGCCGCCTCGGCTGCCGCCTCCGCCGCCTCGAGGCCCGCCTCAGGGCATGCATCTCCCTCGAGCAACGGCACGAGGCGCACGCTGAGCGCGGCACCGTACACGTGGAGCGGGCCGGCCCAGTGACTCCGCCCGTCGTAGAGTGCTGCCAGCCGCCGCCTCGCCGCCGCCTCGTCGCCCGCTGCTGTGGCGCGCGGCAGGCGCGCCACGTCACTGCGCATGAGGAGAGCGGCCCACTGCGCCGTGGCGCATCCGGCGATGCCCTCGTCCACGACGAGTGTGCAGCTGCTGCTCGGCAGGCCGCGCCGCTCGGCGCGTAGCAGCGCGCAAAATGCTGCTCGCCCGCACGGGCTGCGCGCAGCCTCGTTTTCAGCCTTGTCGGCAGCCACTTTCTCCTTAGCAGCTTTGGCAGCCGCCGCTTTCTCCTTCTTGTTGATTGGCTTGGCTGAGGCAGGCGCTCTCACAGGTGCTGTTGCCTCTGCCTCCGTGACAGGCGCTGCCGCTGCCGCTGCCGCCTCCTCTGCCGTCTCCTCCTCCACCGCCTTGGCCGACACTGCCTTGGCTGCCGCTGCGGCGTCGCCACAATCAGACAGGAGCGCCGATGGACCTCCTCGTGCGGTAAGCCACACGATTTCGAGCGATGTGTCGGCAGGCAAGGCATCGACGAGCGCACTCGCCTGCGCCGCGAGCGGCCCCCACCTAGTCCACCGTTCCTCAGTGTGCTGAGGCGGTGGCGAGCTGAGCCACTCTACAGCAGTCCTCCAATGGGCGGCGCCGGAGACGGGCAGCAGCGCGACGCGCAGGTCGGCGCCAGAGCGCTGCTGCTCTGCGCACGCGTCGAGCAGCGCCAAATGGGCGAGCGAGCCGCGCCCGGCGTCCGAGAGCGCGAGGACTGCGCGACCCATTCTGGCTGGGTCACGCGCCGTGATGAACTTTTCTAATCAAGTCCAGAGAGAAAGAAGACAGCGCGGTAGCCTATGCGTGGGACCAGCGGGGTGTCGAGTTGACCCACAAGCTGTCTGCTGTTCACGTAGTTGTCAAGTCGAGAGGAAAATCCGAATGCTGGGGAAGTTAGGACGATGTGTCTCCTGTGTAGCGTAGAACGCTGGCGGCTCTCACCGCCGAGCCCCGAGGAGCCCGACATGACCCGAGAGAGCCGATTCGGATGTGTCTGTGATACGATATCGTGTGTGTCCTGAACTCCTGTGTATGTGCGAAGTATGGAAAGACGACCACTGCCGTAGTAGTGGTATACAGCGGGCGGGGACGGTAGAGATATCACGTTTCGCGCGCTACAAGCCTACAACGCGTACCCGCCGTGCTCACTGGACCTGGTGCCTAGCCATGAATCGCGCGCACGGCTCTCTTCCACAGGACCCGTCGCATGGGATGCTCAACTGATGGCAGCTCCTCCGATGCGAACGCTCGATACCAGCTCTCTTGGTATGCGTGCCACTCATCGTGACTCTCATCCGAAAAGGTGGACCGATCACGTGGTGGCCCAACCGTCGCAGCGTTGACCCGCGAGGGGCCCGCCGGCGAGGGGGCGGCCGCATCCGTCGCGCCGTGCTGCAACAAGAGGGCTTCCAATGCGCCATTCCTGGCCGCCCCCCGTGCGAGTTGGAGCGGAGTGTTCCCAAGATGATCTTCGCGGTTTAGATCGCAGCCCGCTCCGATCAGCCAGGAGACGAGCGCAAGGATACGATCCTCGCCTTCGCAGTCTCTGTGTCCACTCGAGCCGCTCGAAGGCGCGCAGCAGCCGTGCGCGTGCGGCTCGGGCCAAGGAGTGTTGGTCGTGTTCCGTGTAGCACCCATTGGCATGCCATCGTCCATGATCGTCAGCCAGGACCCAAGGTAGCCACTCTCGTCGTCGTCACCGTCGTCGTCACCGTCCACTTGCCGGTCACCGCTGCCACCTCCACCTCCACCTCCACCCATCACACTGCCGATCGACTGGCCGGACCCTGCCCTTCGAACAGCATGCCGGAGGGCGAGCAGCAGCGGCGACGAGCAGCGAAGCAGCTCTGGCTCATGCGGACTGCCGAGGGGCTTCTGCAGGCCGTGTACAGGAGCCCCAGCGGCGAGCAGCAGGCGTGCGACTCCAACGTGGGCGCAGCAGCATGCCCAGCAGAGAGGCGTGTACGACCAGCGGTCCACGTCGGCGGCCGGAGCCCCAGCTTGAAGCAGCAGCTCGACGCAGGCCTCGCAACCACCAAGCGCCGCGGAAAAGAGCGCGGTCCAGCGGTGGCGGTCTCGGGTGTCGTGACGCCCTCCCGCCGCCAGCAGCATCTGCAATGTGCGCGGCTGCCTCGCACCTGCGGCAAGGTGTACCGCAGTCGCACCATGGGTTGCATTCTGCAGGTCGAGGCTTGCGCGCCTGCCCACAAGCAAGCTGACACAGTGCGCGTGCCCGAGAAGCGCCGCACGCATGAGAGGCGACGTACCTCTCTCGTCGGCGTTGATCATGCCGTCGACGCAAGCGCGCGCGTCTATGAGGGCGGCGGTGAGTCGCTCGTTGCCCGTAGATGCGGCGGTAGCGAGAGCCGCCGTCGCGAGCGCGCAGAGGTCGCTCTCCTCATCTTCAGCGTCCCCCTCGCCCCCCTCGCCATCCCCACCGCCCCCATCGCCGTCTCCACCCCCGCTTGCTCCATCCCCGCCTTCTCCAACCCCGCCTGCTCCACCCTGAGCGGCGTCCGGACCGCGAACTGCTTGGCACGTCGACTGTTCGGGCGAGCGCCCTGCCCGATCTGCGCCGCCAGCGTCCAGCCACGCGGCGTAGTCTTGAAGCACGGGCTTGCGGTAGAGGAAGCAGAGGCGCAGTGCGAATCGCGCGCCGCTCTGCTCGCCTAGCAGCAGGCGGAGCATGCGCACAGCTTGCAGTGAGTTGCCCCCGAGCTCCCAAAAGTGGGCACGTGGCCCCACACCGTTCGCACCGAGCACCTGCCCCCAAAGTGCCATTCAAATCAGTAGCAATCAGTAGCAATCAGTAGCAGTCTTTAGCAATCGGTAGCAATCAGTAGCAATCAGAAGCACCTGCTCCCAAACTGCCGCCATGCGGCGCTCCGTCTTCGTCCGCAACGCCCCGCCACCGGCTGCGACCGTCGGCGTTCGAGCCAGGGGCTCGGGAAGCGCCGATCGCAGGAGCTTCCCTCCCGGGGTGAGCGGGAGCGCCTCGAGAGGTAGAATGCGAGAGGGCTGCAGCGCCTGAGGCAGGCGGCGCCGCAGCTCGAGCTGTACGGCCACGGAGCCACTCCCCTTGAGAAATGTGACGAGGGGTATACTGGGCTGCACGAAGAGGATGAGTTCGGCTTGCCAGACTGTCGCCGCCGCAGCGCAGATGATGGGGCATCGCCGAGCGATCGCTTCGATCTCCTCGAGCTCGACTCGCATGCCACGAAGCTTGACTTGCGAGTCGCGCCGGCCGTGAATCCACAGCCCTGCCTCCGTGCTCCAGCTGCCCACGTCCCCCGTCCGAAACCACCGCTCGACGGCGGTGTCCGTCTCCACGGCGACGTGCTTAGGCGCACTGCCATCACCTTCGCACACGTCTCCAAGGCCGCTGCTCTCGAGAAGCTGCACGGCACTCCGAGGCAACCAGACGAATTTAGAGGCACTGAGCTCCGCACGGTTCAAATAGCCGGCAGCAAGCTGCGGTCCGCCGATCAGAACCTCACACAGCGCATCAGCGGCGTTGCCGCCGCCGTTTGCACGTATGCCACCCGTCTGACTCGCCACAGCAGCATTGGCGTGTGCGGCCGCCAGCTCCACCGGGCTCTCTGCTAGCAGCGCCAACCGAACTGTGCGCATCGGTACTCCGACGCTGGCGCGTTCATTGCGCCAGAGAGACGGCGAGCGAGAGAGCGCGCACGTCGTCTGATAGACTGCCGCCTCCGTCACCCCATAAGTATTGATCATTCGAATCGGGGAGCCCGGCTGTAGCCAACACTCGGCGAGGCTTCGCATCAACGGCTCGCCCCCAAGCGCCACAACGAGTGGCTCGGGGAGGTCGGCCTGGCAGCGTAGCATCGACCACATCGACGGTGTGGTGCACACATGAGTCACTCGCAGCTCGACGAGAACGCGGCCGAGATCGAGCAGCAGAAGCGCACGAGGCGCGAGGCATATGGTCGCACCTGGCCACACAGTGGAAGCACGGGTGCACAGGTTCACACGGGATGAGAGTAGACGAGTGTATGGCTAGCGAGGGCCATTGGCGAGAGCCATGGCCTGAGGGCATGAGAGCGTAGGTGGGGTGCGGGACCACTCACCGGCGGCGAGAGTCGAGAGCACGTCACCGATGCATGGGTCCCACGTGTGTGCGGACGTGACCAAGACGCGGGAAGTGGGCTCGATGCCGTGCAAGCGGATCTTCTCTTGTGCGTAGGCTCGCATCGCCAAGTGGGACACGCTCACCGCCTTGGGCGCGCCGGTGCTGCCGCTCGTGTAAATGTGATGGCAGAGCGAGCGCGCTGTGCTCGGAGGTAGACATGAGATCCCTTGGGTAAGTGTGGCTGATGACGCATCAGGCTCGCACCGCTCGAGCAACTCATCCATGGCCATCAACGGAGGAAGCCTTGTATGGAGCTCCTCGTGATCCGCATCGTCCTTTGCCGAGCGAAACTTTTGCTGGAGCATCGGGACCGAGCAGCGGGCAGCGATCGCAAGCTCGGCGCTGCAGTCCGCTAGCAGCGCGCAAAGCCGCTGGGCTGGCGACGACGGATCGAGCGGAACCACGACGCAACCACTCTTTAGGATGCTCAGCATGGTGATGACGAGCAGCACACCTTCGGCAACGAAGTCTGCGATGGGCGTGCCTGCCCGCGCGCCGGCACGCACAAGGCCGCGAGCGCCACGAATTGTAGCCGCATGGAGCTCAGAATAGCTGAGCGCGTCGGCCGGCTGCTCAATGTTGACGAGCGCTGGATTACTGCGCTCGGTTCGCGCAGCCGCGAAAAAGTCGTCGAGGAGCGTCAATTCGTCGGGCGTCACGGGTTGCATTCGGCCATTCACCTCTCCGTCGTGCTGAACCGGCCGTCGAGTCGGTCGTCGCGAAGGTTTCGCGCAAGTGCCAGACGTCGGGAGCGATTGAGTGTGAAAGTGCTGTTGTAACTTACAGACAGCTTAACAGAGAGAAGGCTACGTGCGCCGTCGGACGCGAAGACCGACCAGTGCACGCACCACCAGTCTCTAGAGTCGCATCTGTGAATGAGAAAGAAAAGGGGGCCACAGTGACGGCGATGTCGCAAATGTCGCAAGGTTTGCACGCGGCCAAGCGCGCACGTCTCGTGGAGACGATCAAGCAGCATTCGTCGCGGCGCGTGATCCTGGCGCTTGAGTCCAAGGTGCCCGAGGAGGTGAGCTGGGCGCTCTGCAGCCTGCTGCTCGCCTCGGCGCCGGTCAACGAGCAGGCGGCCGTCGATCGGCTCGGCGAGACATGCATCTTGTCCAAGATGCCGGGGCTGCTGCGCGCACTGCTTCCGGTGGCACTACCGCCGGCGCACCCACCCGCCTCGCGCGCCGCCCTCGAGCCGTGCCCACCGGGCGGCGTGCAGACGCGCGCGCTGCGCATGGCGCAGTGCCGGCAGGCGTGGCTGGTGATCCGCAACATGTCGCTCATGCCCGAGAACGAGGCGCCGCTCGTGAGCGGCCCGGGCAGCAAGGCCCTGCGGCGGCTGCTGCTACACACGCTCCGGCTCGCCTTCCGCGACTGCGCACACGAGGCTCCGCTGACCGCGGAGGAGCTGGCATCGCTCGAGGGCGCCGATGTGGCGCGTTTGGCGGCGGCGGCGGAATTGCCGCTGGGCACCGCCGCTGTCGACGGGACCGGTGGCGGTCAATGCGCCGTCAATCCGTTATGCGTGCGCGGATTCCGACACGGCGGGCGCGGCGGGCCGTGCCGGGTCGAAAAGCCGGCGCCGCCAGCGACGGCGGGCAGCGGTGGTGGGCGCGGCGGCGGTTCAGCGAGCACGCCGCTGCCTCCGCCGGCAGCGGCGCGGGCGAAGCCCAAGGGCGAGACGTTGGAGGAGCCCTGGCGCACGGGCGAGTCGCTGCCGGCGCCCCCCCCAGCGCCGCCGGCGCTGAGTGCGGCGTACGAGGCGGAGGTGCACGTGTGCGCGGCGGAGGTGCTCAGCCAGCTCTGCCGCGTCCTCCGCCTCGATGACCTCGAGCCCTCGACCCCAAGCACGACGCTCAACGCCAAGGAGGGCGCGTGGGAGGTGTGCGAGGTGCTCAGCCTTCTGGTGCGGTGTGCCGAGCCCGCGCTGAGCGGCGTGGCTGTCGAGGCTCTCGGCCGCCTTGCGGCCACCGACGGCAACGAGGCGGCCCTCGCCCGCATCGTGATTGCGCACCCCGCTGTCGTAGGCGCCGTGAGCTGCGCGATGGCGGAGGCGCAGGACGCGGGCGGCGCGAGCGGCGCTGGCGGCGGCGGCGCGGACGAGGCGGCCGCGAACGGGCTGCTGCCGCCCGCGCTCGTGCTCGAGGGAGCGGTCGAGGTGGTGATGGCGTGGTCGGCCGGCCCGGCGCCGCTGCCGGCACAGCTGTCGGCTGATCGCATCCTGATCGGCCGACTGATCCGACTGCTGGGCGGGAGCACGCCGGCGCATCTTGGGCGGCGCGCGGCGCAGGCGCTTCAACGGCTCGCCCAGTCCGCCGAAACCCACCACGCGCTCCGCCCACCCGGCTGGCTACTGATGCACCTGGGTATGCATGAGAGCCTCGGGGCAGCGACGTACGTAGGGGACGTGCTCGAGGCCCTGAGCGAACGCTGAGCTGGAGGGCGGATGTGCGCTCACGGCGTGGAGGGTGATCCTTGGGGTTCGCCCCCGGCGGCGCGAGGCTGATCATTCAGGGCCACCTCTCGAGGCCACCACTCGAGGCCCACACGGAGCGCAACGGCGACGCGCGGCGTAATCATGGGCGTAATGGTGAAGCAACACAAGACAAGCATGCCGACTCCGGCGGTCCGCGCGTGTCTCGGGGTGACACCAGACTGCACGCTCGGTCGGCGAGCGCGATGCGGATGCCAGGTGCACTCGGTTGACGTGACAAGCCTCTTGTGGGACTGTGCCTGACTGCGGTACAACGTCGCGTAAAGTCGATGGCGCGCCGATCCGGAGCGGAGCCGCCGAGGCGCGCGCGGGAGAGCGAGAGAGCGAGAGAGCGAGGCCGGGTGTCACGCGCTTATGAATCATATGTACGGACGTATCACAGTGGCGTTTACCGTACGGCTTCAGCACCAAAACGCAAAAGCCCGGCACTAATCCTATTGTACACCTCCAGGCTCGCTCGGCTCTCTCGTCAGGCTCGTCGTGTAAGCCGAGCCGGGCGCGGCCTGGAACCCTCTACCCTGGATTGCACGCGACGCGTCTTCGTGTATGCTCTGCACATATGCACTGGTGTCTCATATCTCTCTCTCTGCTTCTCATCTCTCTCTCTCTCTCTCTCTCTGTGCACTGCGCGCGTTTCGTGACCCGGCCACCCGCCTCCGCCCTGCGCTTGCTGCATGCAACTACTGCGTCTTGCGTACGCCGAATCGAAAGTTCCCACCTCCCCGGCCGCATGAGGTCGGCGTCGGTGGTGCATGCCGGCTTGGGTCCCTAAACGGCGCTGACCAAGCGCCCACTGCTCAGGGCCGTCTGCTGGCCTAGGGCCGGGCGTGCACCTCCTTCATTACGCAGCGCCAAGTCTGACAGGCTGTGCAGAAGGATGTGGCCTTCGAGCGCCGTGACCGGCGCGTCGGGCGCAGCGGCGTCCGCCTCCTCGGGCACCGAATTGAGCATCTGGGAGCTGGAGTCATCTGCGTCGCCATCGACGGAGGTGTCGACCGAAGGCGGCCACGACTGGTCGAGTGACGCGATCGGGTCCAGCGGGTACGCCGCGCGTGTGTGCAGGCTGATCCGATTCGCCAGTGGCGAGCCGAGCGCAAGCGGCGCAGGCATCGCGCGTAGAGGCACGGCGATGGGGCGCATGACGGGCGGAGGCATCGTGGCGAGTGCCTTATGCTGCAAGGGCGCTGCTACCAATACTGAAGAGGGCGATAGTTGATTGGCCAGTGCCGGCAGCACCGGCAGCGGCTGCGGCAGGACTTGCTTTTGCAGCTCCTCAGCTGGCACGCCAAACTTCACGACGACGCAAGCGTGGCTGCACCCGTCCGCACCCACGGCGAGGCGCCGGTTGACGAGAAGCGGCTCCCAGTAGATCGCGCCGTCGGCACGCACAATGATGAACTTGAACTCGATGATCTCGGTCACATGCTTTAGGTCGACGTCGGCGAGGTGCCATCGAGGATAACGCGATGCGTCGGTGCACAACCGCAGCCCACGCTCGGGAGCCCACTTGCCTAGCGTGGGCGCGGAACCCACGATGGCGACACAGTCGCCCCAAGATGTCTGGTCGCACGAGCACTCGACCGTGAGCAGCATGAAAATTCTCCTTCCTGATTGAGGTTTCGTGAAGAAATGTTTTGACGAAACAGGAACCCAAATATGGTGCACACGAGGGTTCGTTACACCGTCCATAAGCTCGGCATTGCAAGCAAATGAACACGAACGCTCTCACAGCCCCAACGAAACGCGCAAAGCAGCTTCAGCACCGTCGTGGCTCGTGGCGCCCCGAAAGGACACACATGTCGCCCTCCGACCTGCGCGCGTTACGCTGCTATGCAGCCTGAGGACCAAGCGCACAGCGTCTCATCCGGATCCATGCTGCGTCGCCTCAAGGTCGGCCGCCCCATGACGGCGGCACTCGTGGCTAACTCGTGGCCGGCTGGCCGCCCAAGAACATCTTGCGCCCATCCGCCCAAAAAGCTAAAAGGGTTCTACGTCAATGAGGTCGCGCCCCCGCGCTGTCCGAGCGCTTCATAAGCGCTCGGGATCAGCAGCCTCTCTGCTGGTATTGCCCACCCTCCCTACCCAACAGGATACAGGGACTTGTCGTCTCGCACAGCTGACCACACACGATACAGTTATACAGGGAGCTCTCTTTGGCTGTTTGGCATTTTTCAATTTTCATGATCATGCATCCACTGCATGTTGCATGTTCAAGCCGCTCAACAGGGACTCTCTTGTTGGGCCAAGCATGCCAAGCATGGTTTATCGTGGGGCCGAGCAATAATATCCAAGTCCCTGAGTACTCTCCACTCAGTTTGTAATCAGGGTAATGAGGAAGGGGTGCAAATCCAGATATTAATCCCTCCCCTACCCCCTTGGGTGAAACTCGTCTAGCGTCTACGATTGCCACTATAAGGTAAGGCATCAGAGTGATCTCCCTGAGTGATCTTCGATGATCGCACACTCAACACGTCAACACAACATGCAACACAACCGCGAGAACCGACACATGCCGCACGCGCTCGTCCTCGGTCGCGGCTCCGTTCGCGTCGTACTTCGAGCGCGACAACGTAGCCTCAGGCCGCATTTGTCCTCTCTCGTCTCCGCGCGGGCGCGAGCAGGCATGGCAGACAGCCAACACAGCGAGTCAGGACCCGCCCCCCGCCCCCGCACGCGCTCAGCATGCGGCCACATGCTAAAACGCACGACACTACACACTTTCCTTCTGGACACCAAGATGGCGCCCCACCCCACCCCCGACGTTCCCACCTCCACGCTCCCCCCTCCCCTCTTCCAAAAGTAAAGCCGAAGTGAAACCCCTCAAGATCATGCGCTGTGCATGCCACTCATCATCTCTCGGACGTGCTCGTCGGTCTTGCCGACGATCGGCAGCATCGTCGTCTTGTCTTTTTGGTTGGTCACTGCCACGTCGGGCGATGCGAGGAAGTTGGAGATCTCCGACGGCGTCTTGATCGACATGTTCAGCAGGGCCTGTCGATCCTCCTTACAGGTGACCATAAGCCCGATAGCTTCAGGCGGGGCTTGACGTGTAATAATGCATGCATGTCAGTTATACGTTGTGGGAGGGGATTTTTCCGAATAGTTTGGGTATGTTCTCGACGCGGAACAAAGCGAAACTAATGGTTCACAGCGCTGTTCTCACCAAACTTTCATTTTCGCCACGCGGAAAAATGTGGCCCGACGACTCTCTTGCTTTGCACCCGGACAAGTCATGCATGTTCAACTTCATGCCGGACGAGAATGCCGTGACTTGGTTCACGGTGCACGCCGCGCTCGCCCCGATAAACTCGACGCTGCCCGCCGGGTTCCCTGGCCACTACTTCATCATGAATTCGGCCCCTCAGTTCCAGCGGACGCCGTTCATTGCGCAGTTCGACGGGGACGCCCAAGACGTGATCATGCTCGCCTACAAGGTGTCTGACATGCGGGTTTACGCGTACGGGATCCCCATTGACAAGGTGATCACGTTCAAGCCGCCAAGTGGGAAGCAGCGAGGCCAAGAAGTTGATGAAGCAGCTATTTTATCGTCGTACAACTAGCTGCCGCACAAGGGGATTGTGAACATCAAGGACTTGACGAACACGGAGACGCACAAGCTGGCGGACATGGTTGAGAACATGCTCCAGTACATCCCGCTCTTCAAGCAGGCGAAGATCGCCAACCTCAAGGACTTTCCTGCTGTCGAAGCAGCAACGGTGCACGCGAATATTCTTCGAGCCTGTACGGCTGCTGAGCTCCGGCTCCGGAAGGTGGCTTCGGCGCGAGGCGCAACGAGCAAGGACCCGAAGGAGTCGGCGGCGGGAGGTGCGGAGGCGGGCAAGACCGTCGCCACGATCAAGTCCCAGTTGCTGGCCAACATGGTGAAATTTTACGAGCCCGACATTGAGGATCGATTTTTCGAGGTCCAGACGGCCAGCGCGTGCAGCATGAGGCTAGAGATGCGACCTGGCCCTTGAGTGCCTCATTCTGCGAAATAATTGCAGCCATCTGAGCGGCTGACAGGCGATTGTTGCCAGCCTCTGCCGCCTTCGGCACCTTCGCCTCCGGCTCGTCTGTTTTTTTGGGGCGGCCACGCTTTCTTGCTCCTGACTCACCGCCGCGGCCGCGACCACCGCCGCGGCCGCGGCCGCCGCCGCCACGCCCGTCGCCGAGTTTGCCGTCGCCGTCGCCCTCGCCTTCGCCGCCGCCTATGCCGTGGCCACCGCCGCCGTCACCACGGCCGCCGCCGCCGTCGCCACCGCCGCCGTCGCCACCGCCGCCACCGCTGCCGAGCTCGAAAGGTGAAATCTTCAGCATCGCACGCCTGCTCACAGCCGCCACCAGCAAGCTCTCAATGGGCGATTGCACGACGAAATTTAATTTATCAGCCGCGTCCGCCTCCTTGCTCAATTCGCCGAGCTTGTCGAGGCTCGTGTGCAGCTGGTCCTCGAGGGTGGTGTCCGATTTTTTGATGGCCTCGTGCGCGTCCTTCAACCCCTCCTCGGTGCCAGCGGGATCATCTAGCTCTCCAGCGGCAGCTTGAAGAGAAGACCAGACAGGTGGCGATGCTCGAAGCCCAGGCGAGCATGTCCAGCGAGCTCACCAAGGAGAAGATTTCAGCTGCAACTGCCCAAGCACAGCTGAAGTCGTTGATGTACATGCTCAATCGGCAAGGCAAATCGGACCTATTTGGCTCCGGCTCCGGCTCCGGCTCCGGGGGGGGCTCGAGAAGTGGCTCCCCATGGGGCCCCATGGGCGCAGACGCACGCGACAGCCATGACGACGACTGAGTCCTTTGCATGCAGTCCGGCGGTTGCATACAGTCGTCCCAAATTATTTATTTATTGGGGAGCGTGTTGTGTTGTGACTGAACTGATGTTGGGATGCAGTGATGTGTAGTGATTTTATTAGAGGTTTTTATGACAAGGTGGAGGTTCCTACTGTGTGTACCGGAGTAATACTCTGGTGAGCAGCACACCGCCGGCCGCTCGTTCGCGTTTAATAATAACGCGAATTACGTTCGATAATTACACATCGTACTCCATCTTGCAGTACCTCCGTTGTGCGCTGGGAAGCTACTTATACTAAAGGATTGGGATCTAATTGGGATCTATTATACTTCCATGTCAAGGACTCCATGCAAAAAACGGGGTGAGCCGGGTGACGTACTGGCGCACGTACACATGTGGCGCGTCATCCC
>Ga0180439_100921_pt1 | contig 19112 bp, 10 predicted proteins | sample ChrtobMetaP5_0mM_FD_119744 | JGI IMG/M metagenome (GOLD analysis project Ga0180439, IMG submission 119744) | Chrysochromulina tobin associated microbial communities from unialgal haptophyte culture, Seattle, Washington, USA - P5_0mM MetaG | ecosystem: Host-associated > Algae > Haptophytes >...
ACGCGGCGACGACGGTGATGGCCATGCAGGACGGGGCTCCGACCATGGTGATGGCGATGGCGGCGGAGGTGATGGCGACGGCGGCGGAGGTGATGGCGACGGTGGCGGCGGTGGCGGCGGCGGGGGCGGGGGCGGTGGCGGCGGGGGCGGCGGCGGCAATGGCGGCGGCGGGGGCGGCGGCGGGGGTGGTGGCGGCGGCGGGGGCGGCGGCGGCGGCGGCAACGGCGGCGGTGGCGGCGGCGGCGGCGGTGGCGGCGGCGGCGAAGATGGTAGCGGAGAAGGCGGAGAGGGCGATGGCGGCGGCGACGACGGCGGCGGCGACGACGGCGGCGGCGGCGGCGGCGGCGGCGGCGGCGGCGGCGGCGGCGGCGGCGGCGGCGGCGGCGGCGGCGGCGGCGGCGGCGGCGGCGGCGGCGGCGGCTCCACGTCTTCGTACACGTCTAGTCGCCGCTGCCGCCGCTCGTGCACGCGAAACAATCCTTCATCGAACGATGCCATCGCCGCCTCTGCCTCCTCGATCCTCGCCTCAGCCTCCGCCTCGGCCGCTGCCAGCCCTGCCTCGGCCGCTGCCAGCCCTGCTTCGAACCAGCTTTGATGCGACGGCGGCGGATGAGGCCGGGGTGGTGGTGGCGGCGACGGATCGGGCGACCTTGGCGGTGACTGCACTGGTGGCGACTGCGGCGGCGAGGGAGGCGGTGGTGGAGGCGGCGATGGCTGCGGAGGCCGTGGCCTGGGAGGTGGCGGCGGCGACGGCTCGGGCGGCAGTGGGGGTGACGGCGGCGGATGCGGCGGTGATGGCGGCGGGTGGGGCCGTGGGGGCCGCGGTGGCGAGGGTGGTGGTGGAGAGGTTGGCGGCGGCAGTGGCGACGGCGGCGGCGGCGGAGAGAGTGGCGGCGGCGGCGGAGAGATTGGCAGCGGCGGTAGCGGCGGCGAGCTCGGCCATGGCTGCAGCGGCGGCGAGGGAGGTGGTGGGGAAGGCGGCGGCGGTGAGGGCGGGGGCGGCGGCGGTGGCGGCGGCGGCGGCAGCGGTGGCGGTGGCGGTAGGGGTGAGGGCGGCGGCGGCAGCGGCGGCGGTGGCATTAGGGGTGACGGCGGTGGCGGCAGCGGCGGCGGTGGCATAAGGGGTGACGGCGGTGGCATTTGAGGTGGTGGCATTTGGGGTGGCGGCGGCGGCGGGGGTGATGGCGGCGGCGGTGACGGCGGTGGTGGCGGAGGATGAGAGGGCGGAGGCGACGGCGATGGTGGCGGCGGCGAGGGTGGCGGCGGCGGCGAGGGTGGTGGCGGCAGGGATATAATGACCTGCGTTGTAGCGGCCAAGTAAACAGCAGTCGTAACGAGCACTACGCAGCCCAGGCTGAAAAGCTGGCCGATTGTAAAGGCCACCTTGAGGCTTCTTGACAGCTTGATCCTAACAGCCGTCGGTGAATGCTTTGGCGCGCCCCACAGGATCAGGCCACCTGCCGGAGGCTCCTCGGCTCCGAGGACGAGCGCACGAATGCTCTTCCGACCGTTGGTGGGGCTACCGCGGCCATCGGAGACGCTCTTAGGGCTGACGGTTGGACGCGGAGGCGATGGAGGCGATCTGTACAGCAGACGGTTGCTCTCGGCCTGGTCCTCGGTTCGGAGGTGCTCCATTGATCGCGGGTCGTCAGTCAAGTTTCCAAAAAAAACACAAAGTTTCGCCGCCTCTTCTCGCTTCCCCACAGCACGCTGATTGGCGCTCGAGCTATGCCGCTTCTCTTGTGATGAGAGGTGTTTACTCGACAGCTTCGCGTCAGGGTACCCAGTTCAAAAACGCCCGTGCAAAAACACAGGTGGGGGCGTGGGGGACTGGTGGGGGAACGTGTATCCGGTACTAGCTCGTAGCTGATAGAATCGACTCACCGCACGTTCGACCCGTCACCAACACACGCGACGCGTGTGCGCCACAAAGCCGCATCCAAGCAGCGCTCGAAGCCGACACCCTGCGCCAGGCCGTGCCGAGGCGGGGCCGGGTCGCGTCTTAGTCGCGTCTCACAGTACACAGATAGTGCATAGTCCATGCACCATGGCAATAGTCGCTCTAGAAGATGGATGGTACTCGTTGTTCTTCTACTAGGCGCGCGGGTCAAACCGCGGAAGTGGGCCATGCCATGTGGCATGTCTCGACCGGACTCTGCACTCTCGAGCGAGCTCATCAGCTCAACCCAAAGCAAACACCTGATACAGCACACACACGAGGTAGTACCCGCGGGGCAACCATGATCCTCGAGACAGGTATTACAGTATGCGCATATGAGCATGTTTTCGGAGGGATGGGGGGGTCGTGGCGCGCGCGCTGTGAGCTTCGTTGGACGGCGGGCAGCAGCACACCCCTGTCCGGCTCCTGCAGCCTGCATCACTTGGCGGCGGCGGAAGCCTTGGCGCGGATGTACGCGATCTCCTCATTGGTAATCGCGTACTCGAGCGCCTTCGTGGTGTCGTTCGTGCTGATCGCATGCTGCAGCGCCGCGACCCGCACCTTGGAGTCCGCCACGTCCTGTGCCTCTTCAGGCGTGAGAGCGAGTACCTCGGCCACTTCCCAGTGGTACGATCGGATCGCCTGCACGAAGCGCTCGTACCTCTCGGCCTCGGCCTCGGAGGCGGGCGTGCTCAACCGGATGCATGCACAGCACCTTGGGGGAACGGTCGCACGTGAGCGCAACACGAGCGCCGCCTCAACCGGCGTCACCACGAGCTTATCGGCCTCGTCAAACTCCGAGGTGCTCACATAGTAGCGGAACCACTTGAGGCGGCTGGTCTCCTCGTACTCGACGCCTTTCTGGACCGCCTCGATCTGCGCCTCCTCCTCGGCCGAGATCGCGAGATCGCGCGCACTCTCCCAGCGCGCCACCTCCGGCTGCATGTAATAGGCGAGCCACTCAAGCCTCGACTTTTCCTGCTGCTCGGTGCGTACCGAATGTCCGCGAAAGTTCTTCTGCAACTTGATGGCGGCGAGGCCGAGCTCAATCTCCTCATCCTCGGGCGTCTTCGCGCTGGCAGCCGCGGCGAGCTCCGCGCGCGTCTTTGCGCCGCGTGCGCGCGCCTGCAGCAGCACGGCCGCCTTGGCTTTCCGATCTGCGCCGCCCACCGCCCCAGGCAACGCGAAGGTGAGGATGGTGCCCGGTTCTGCGCCCTCGGGCACCGACAGCTTCACCCGGACGCCGCTCGGCGTCGTCGCCTGCAGTTTGTCGCCCGGCTGCACGTTGTCGGGCACAGTGATCTCAAAAGTCACCACGTCCTCCTCGTCCTCCTTTGTCTGCGATGGCTGCGGCGGCGTGCCCTCGGGCTTGGGCAGTGGCGGGCCGCCCGGCGCGAAGCTTTGATCACGCGGCGTGTCGTAGCCGGACGTGTCGTGCGGCGGCACGGTGGGCGCGCCGCGCGGGTCGTCGTCGCCGTTCTGCTGGCGCAGGGCCTCGGCTGTGCGCGGCGTGAGCACTATTGTCGCCTTCGGCTTATTGCTCGAAAAGATACTGCGCCGTGCGGAGACGGCGCTCGTGCCGCCGTACTCGGAGTTGAGCTTGGCGGCGAGCTGCGGGTTGGCATACGACGCGAGCACGGCACTGACGCCGGCGGGAACGACAGCGGAGCACCAGAGCTTGAGCCACTGGCTGCGTTCCTCCTCTCCCGCCGGGAACGCGATGACCATGCGCTTGGCGACCCCACCGTTGGGAGCGCCGACCTCCAGATCGATGGCGCCCGCGGGCGCACCCTTATCGGCGGATGGCCGGATGGAGAGCACGTTGCGCAAATCAAAGTGGCCCTTTGCCTTCGACTTCTTCTCCGTCTCGTAGTAGAAGACGGTGAAGCCCTCACTTGTAAAGTAGCGCTGGTTGTTCTTTACGGCGAACTTGCCGCCGTCGTGGTTCTTGAGCAGGTAGCCCTGCATGCTCGTCTTGAGAGCAACGCGCGGCGACTGCATGTCGTCGCGTGCGAAAGCGCCGCGGTCTCGCCCGATGCAAGAGTGATTCGGTGAGTCACAAGGCAAAGGACTAAGTCCTGTTCCCAATTTGGAGACATCCGTAGCTCAGCTTAGACTCGCATGGGCTCGTCACAGCGCGCGTGCGTGCCCATCCTGTGTTCGGCGGCAACGCGCTTGGGTCCGATTCATCGTCGCGCCTCCCCCTCCGTCCCGACTTCACCGATGGCGGCGTCCGAGGCCTTCAACCCGGCGTCGCTCTCGCTGCTCATCCCCATCGAGGACGAGCTGCGCGCGCTCGCGGATCCGCGCGCGGCCTCTGAGAAGACCCCGGCTGCCATGCAGGCTGCCTCCTCTGCCCCGGATGCGGCGACCAAGGAAGTGATGGACAGGATGCTGCGCGCAGTGGACCTCACGCAGCTTCGCGTGCACAGTGATGTCCGCCCCCCCAACTTCCTCGGCGCCGGCGCCGAGCCCGTCGCGCGCACCCCGGCATCTGCGCCTGCAGCCAGCAGTGCCAGCGGAGCAGACGGTGTGTGTGTGGCCGGAGGCGAGGCGAAGGCGCCCGTGCGTACGGGCAGCAAGCGCTCCCGTGACGTGACCCCAGCGTCACCCGCGCCCTCGGAACTCGCTGTTGGCGCGCGGGTGCTTGCCCGCTTCAAGCGCCGGGACCGCTTCTTTCCCGGTGTCATCACCGCTGTGAACCGTGACAACTGCACCGTCTCCGTGTGCTACGATGACGGCGATGAGGAGGAGGACGTTCGCGAGCAGGATGTCAAGCCCGCAGACCCGGCGCAAGTCTTTGTCAAGCCAATGCCTGCGCCGACGCCCGCGCCCACCCGCGCGCCCGCTCCTGCTCCGGCGCCGTCTTCCGCGGTCCGGCGGCAGAGCAGCATGGTCAAGGCCGTCCCGCCCGCGGCGCCGCCGGTCGCCGATGGCGAGGGCAGCTCCGAGCGGCTGCTCGAACTGCTCGAGGGCATCGACGCGAGCGCCGAGCCGGCGCGCTCGCTCATCGCGTCGATCGCGACGGAGGTGCGTGCGATGCCCGAGACGGCGCTGCTCGCCGTGCCCAAGCCGTCGCTGCGCGCGCTGCTCGACGCGCTCCAGCTGGTCATTGGGCGCGCGGCCGAAGCCGCCGCCGCGGCGGCGGCTGCCAAGGAGAAGGCGCGCAGCAAGGCGCGCGCGGCCGCCGAGGCCGAGGACGGCGAGGGCGATGCGATGGACGACGAAGAGGACGAGGTAGGCGAGGACACGGGCGGCGCGACTCTGCGCGCGCACGCGCTCGAGGCGACGCTGCTGCTGCTCAGCCTGGTGAGCGTGCCCAAGATGCCACCCGACCTGCTCGTCGAAGAGGCGCTCGAGGCCGCCATCGGCCTCGCCAAGCGCGAGCTCGCTCGCACCCTTGCGGGCGACGCGAGTTCGTCCGTTCCTTCAGGCGGCCTGAGCACGCCCAACCGTGGCGGCGCTAAGGGGCGGCCGGCCAAGGTGCCGCGTGTGACGCCGGGCAGTGCTGGGCTGGTTGGCGGTGTGGGCGGCGCGGGTGGCGGCTCGATCGCGGCGACGATGACGCTCGTGCTTGAGCGGCTGCCGAGCCTCGCTCGATCTGGCGTTTCGGACGGCCTCGTGCTTCAGCTCATCAGCCTCGGCCTCTCCGCCGCCTTTGGCACCGTGGGCGCCAAGGGCGGCGCCAAGGGGCTCGGCAGTTGCCTGCCGATCCAGATGGCGGGGATGCGGTTGCTGCTCGCCCTCTTTGCCGAGTACCCGTCGCAGCGCCGAGCCATCCTGCTCGACCTGATCGAGAAGCGCCTCGCTTCGATGCTCTCCCCCAGCCGTGAGAGCCGGCGCAACTTTGCACTGCCCGACGGCTCGCGCGTCCAGATGTTCACCGCGCTCGTGCTGCTGCTGCTGCAGGCGGCGGGCGCGCTCCCGCCGCCCGCCGAGGCTGCCGAGGCCGCCGCAGCGGCACCCGCGACTTTCCTGGGTCACGTCTCGCCTGCGCCGGCTGCGGCCGCGGACGCCGATGGCACCGCCGGCTCGGGCAAGAAAGGGCGCGGCAGCGGCGGCAAGGCGGCCAAGGTGGCAGCGGCTGCGGCGGAGGCGGCAGCAGCTGCCGCGGCCGAAGAGAAGGCGCGCACCAAGGCGGCCGCAGAGGCGGAGGCCGCCGCCAAAGCGGCGGCCGCCGCGCACCCGCGCAACTCTGTCAAGAAGCTGATGGGCGCCGCGCTGCAGACGTTTGCGGCCAAGTGCCTCGACCACGCCGACGACGCGGAGAACAAGGTGGCCTTCGAGGAGTTTGTGCGCGATGTGCTTCACCTGACGGGGCGGCCCGAGTGGCCCGCGGCGCCGCACGTGGCCGACCGCATGGGCACCATCCTGTGCCAACGGCTCGGGGCACCAAAAGAGGCGCCAAAGTCTGCAGCAGGGCGCGCCGCTGACACCAAGGAGCAGCACGCTCGCACGCTCGCGCTCGAGCAGCTTGGAGCGCTGCTCGCGACGCTCTACGAGCACAAGCGCAAGCATGCGGATGCGCCCCTCACCTTCCCGCTTCCCAAGGAGGACGTGAACATGGACGCACAGCCCAATGACAAGGGCGAAATCATCGGCTGTCCGTGTGGCGTGACCGAGTACGACAAGACGCAGTCCTTCATGCTCGACTGCGACCTGTGCCACCAGTGGTTCCATGGCGAGTGCATGGGCGTCGGCGACAGCAAGACGGACAAGGAGTGGTATTGCGACCACTGCCGCCTCTCCACCTCCGTCAACGATCAGCGTGAGCAGATGGCGCGCCTGCTTGGCGGCGCTCTGAGCGGCCCTGACACCGCCGGCTGCGACGACGACGACGAGGACGGCGGCGGCGGCGGCGGCGGCGGCGGCGGCGGCGGCAGCGGCGGCGGCGGCGGCGGCGGCGGCATCTCGGCGGAGCTCGCAGCGCTGTGCACGGAGGCGGAGACGACCAAGCAGCTCGTGCTGAACTACGTGCAGGCCTCGGCCAGCGCCGACCCAGCCGCGGACACGGCCGCCTCACACATGTTGTGCGAGTGGCACCAGATCGCGATGGAAAAGAAGCAGCGGCTGCTGTGCGACCTATACCAGGAGCAGCAGCGACTCACGCTGGTCGCGCGCCGGCGGCACCAGAGCGGTGGCGTTGCAGGCGGCGAGGCGGACGCAATGCGCGAGCTGCCGCTGCTCTCGCGTGAGGGGATCCTTGTCGCGTGCCGCCAGCTGATGGCCGACGGTGGCCTCTTCGCCAAGGGCGAGGTGATGCTCTCATACCTGCTCGCATACGTTCACCGCGACCCGCAGCCGTCGACGCGTGCGCGCGCGCTCAAGGCGCTGCGCGAGGTGATCAAGGCGGACCCGTCGGTGCTCTCGCTCAAGGGCGTGGCGCAGACGGTGCAGGGACGACTGCGCGACGACTCATCGATTGCCGTGCGCGAGAGTGTGCTCGACCTGCTCGGCGAGTACCTGAGGCTCAAGCCGGAGCTGATCACGCAGTACTACGCGACCATCGCGAGCCGGCTTAGCGACCCGGGCGTCTCTGTGCGTAAGCGCGTCATCAAGATCCTTCGCGATGTGTGTACCTCGAGCTCGGCCAGTATTGGCTGCTTAAGCCCGAGCGCATCCGCGGCCGCGCCGCCGCCCGCCCCGTCGGAGTTGTCACGACGCGACTCCGTCGAGCTCGCCGGACCGCTCTCGCCAGGCCGTGCCGGCGCCGGCGTCGGCAGCGTCGCCGACGGGCCGCTCTCGCCCTCGCGGCCGGCTCTCTCAGCTTCAGATCGCGCCATCGACGCGTGCTGCCGCATGGTGCTGCGCCTTGGGCCCAATGAGGAGGAGGAGGTGCACAAGCTCGTGCTCAAGGCCTTCAGCGACCTGTGGTTCGCGCCCAATGCCGACGACCCGACGGCGCCGCTCGAGTCGTCGGACTGCATAGCACGTTGCGAAATGCTCGTGGGTGTGGTGGCGCGCACCGCCGCCGCAGGCATGGGCGACGGTCAGGCTGACGTGGGCGCCAAGCGATGCGAATGGCTCGGCTCCCTGCTCGCGCGCATGCTCAAGCCGCCGAGCGTCGATGGCAAGCCGAGCGCGACGGCGCTGCGCGAGGCGGCCGTGGCTGAGAAGGTGTGCCATCAGCTCGTGGCCCAGCTCATGGAGAGCTTGCTGCAACGCGGCGAGGCGGACGCGCTCAATGCGGCGCCTGACTCGCTCGAGGCGCGCACGCTCATGCGCAAGATGGGCGAGACTCTGCAGGCTCTCTCGCTCTTCTGCACGGCCATGCCGCAGCTGCTGCTGCCGCATATCGCGGTGCTCACGCAGTTCCTGCACTACGAGAGCGCCACGCGCGCGGTGCAGCACATCTGCGAGATGCTCCCCGCGCTGCTGCGCATCCTCGAGCACCCACCCTCCAAGCTGCTGGCGGACCTCGAAAAATTCCTCTCGGCGCTCATCTATCGTGTCAAGGAGTCGCTGCTCACGCCCACGATCCTCGCGTTCGCGATGACCATCCAGGCGAGCGGCAATGCGACGCTCATCGTGCGCATCCTGGCCAACTTCCACGAGTATCTCGAAGACTATCGCGTGCACATGAGCGAGCGCCCCGACGAGAAGTTGCCCGCACGGCTCACGTCCGAGTCGCTCCGGCGCTCGTTCATCTGCGCGGGACTGCTATGTCGCTACTACGACTTCGATGCGCCCGCTGCCGTGGTCGAGGCGCACGCCGCGGACGGGAAAACGTACTTTGTGGGCAAGTCGGTCATCGAGCACGTCTACCGCACGCTGCGCGAGCTCACACGCCCCGCGCTGCCGCCCATGTGCGTGCTCTACGCGTACAAGGGGCTTGGAGCGGTGCTCGTGCGCAAGCCCGAGATGCTCGTGCCGTGCCGCGACCTCTTCGCGCGCGCGCTCGCGCCCCAGGCGCCCGCGAAGCTGAAGCGGCAGGCGCTTGACAACCTGCGGCTGCTGCTCACCGCCGACGAGGAGCGTCAGCGCACCCTCTCAGCTTCGAGTGGCGCCACGGGCTCCGCCAAGAAGGTGGCGATCGCCGAGCTGCAGTCGGCCGCCGACCACTCGGCGGCGGTGACTGGCTCGCTGCAGAGCCAGCTCAAAGACATCCTCGCCGCGATGCGCGATCCTCGGGATGTGTCGGTGCGTGCCGCGGCGCTCGCGCTCGCGGGCGCGCTGCTCACAAATGGCATTGCCCACCCGGCAGAGATCTTGCCCAAGGTGCTTGCACTCGAGGTGGATGAAGGGGACAAGGAGGGCAAGGAGGGTGGCACGGCCGACGCAGCCATGGGCGAGCTGCGCAAGCAGTACGAGCGGCATAAGGAGATGCTGACCTCGCCCGCCATCACGACCAGCGGCGCGCGCGAGGCCTTTGCGCTGCAGAAGGCGATCGCCGAGGCCGCCGTGAAGGCGGCGGCGGCGGCCAAGGGCGGTGGCGGCGAGGGCGACGCGGGCGACGTGGGGGATGCGAGCAGCGTGCCGCCCGCGGCGCTCGCAGCCCGCCCGAAGCTGACAGCTCTCTACATTCTGCATGGTCCGAACCGCAAGCATCGGCAGGCACACCTTCGTGAGCTGCTCGGCATGCTCAACGTGCAGCAGCACGAGACGCTCCCCATGGCCCAGCTCGCCGACGAGCTCCGACTGAGTGAATGGCTGTGCCACGCGCTCGCCGAGATGCCGTACGACAAGGAGCCTGATGTACTGGGGCTCATTTGCCAGGCGAACCGCATGCTGTCTCTCGACGCCGAGCCGACCCTCGCAGCCGCCGGCGCACTGCTCGGCGACGAGGCCGAGAAGCAGCCCAAGCCGATCCCCGTGCTGGAGGCTGCCGCCAAGGCGCTCAACGGCGCACAGGTCGAGAGCTTGCAGCGCGCGTGCCATCTGTGCGCGGTAGTCGGGCTCGCACACGTGCTCAAGCAGCAGCTCAAACGTGCCTTTGGCATTTCTGACCTTCGGCTGCAGGCCTACGACCCGCTCGCCGAGCTCAAGGCGACTGAGCGGCAGGTCGCTCGCCTCGCCGACGTGCCGCCACTCGACACTAGCGCCATGTGGTCTCGAGCGCTCTCCTCCGCCGCGGACGCCGGCGCGCCTGCGGTCAAGAAGCCGCGCAAGAGTGACGGAGCCTCGAGGCTTGCGGCGCCCGTTGCGGCCGAGGGCGTGGAGCTCGCGGTCGCACAGTACGTCTGGCTGCGCGCGCTGCTCGCCGACGACGAAGCGGGGTTCGACTTCAACCTCCTGCTTGCGAGTCCCAAGGACCAGGACGCGGACGCCGAGAGCAAGCCCGCCCGGGGCGCAGGGCGCAAGTCGACTGCCGCCGCTAAGCAGCCTGCAGCGGCCAAGCGCGGTACGCCCGGCAGCAGCGGTGGTCGGGCTTCTGGCGGACGCGGCTCTGGCGGCCGCGGCCGCGGCGGCCGCGGCAAGAAGCTCGGCCGCAAACGCAAGGCGGCCTTGAGCGACGATGAGGATGACGAGGATGATGACGAGGATGACGATGACCTGGACTAAAGAACTCGCACGGGCGGCTGAGCTCACGCAGCGACACTGGCGCCTACGCCGACAGCGCCGAGCTGGCACGGCCGATTCGCCTATGTCGACCTTTGCGAGCAAACTGGCCTGAGGGAAGAGTTGGCCGCGTACCGTGTGCAGGTGCCGCTGCGCGTGCAGCATGGGGGAGATCCGGAATCGGAGCGTGCCGCGTTCTAAGCGCACGAGATCGTCCAATCTGTGTCCCACTGCATTAAAAGTTTGGCTCAACAATCTGAAAATGCTAAATGGGCACTTTTCTTGAAAAGGCGCATTTAAACGTGTACATGTACAAGCCGCGCTTCTAATTACTTGCACCGTTGCACGTCCGCCGTCCGCGTGGGTCGCAGTACCGGCGGAATACCCGCAGGCCGCAGGCGCAGTACGCACGCCCCGAGACTACTGTAGCGCGTTACTTCTTCCCTTTCGCCTTGGCGTTGATCAGACGCCGACATGTAGGGATGAATTGAAGCTGCAGCCACGCGTACAGCGTGTATTCGAATCCATCTCGGCTACGCCCCTTCTCGGGAATCTTGACGTCGCAGATGAGCGCCAACGTGGAAAGGAATTCATCGTAGCTCATCTCACTGTCGTTCTCGTCGATGCCCTCCTCCGCTGAGCCGACATTCACCTCAGCGAAGATCGATTGCAGCTTAACGTTGGTCAGGTTGTCATCCATCATCGAACAATCGGACAACATCTTCTTGAGCTCAGCCAAATTGATCGACTCGTTCCCTTGCACATCTGCGACGATCGCAGCTTGATCTCCTTCCGCATACGCGCGAAAGATTTTCCTCAGGTCCTTGTCAAAGAAGACGAAGAGCGCGCGCACGTTTGCGGAGTTGAGCTCCACGCGCTTCTTTTTGACACCGTCCACGAGGGGCATGACGACAGCGAGAATGGCATCTATGCATGTCGTCAGACGTCGCTCGAGACCAACGAGCGACGGGTAGCACTGCCAGCTGCACTCGATGAGTGCTGCTACGAACTGGAAGGGAGCCATCAAGCCGCTTGCGGCGTCGCCCGCCGCGACGGGATCCACGATCACTTCCGCTTCCTCACCTGCCGACTTCACCATCTCTTCGTGGTACCTGCGTGCAGCCTCACGCAGCTCGGCCAGTGTGAAGCTCCTGGCTGAGCCTGCGACCTTGCGCCATTCTACCTTCGACTTTCGTGGCTCCTGTTGCGCCAGAGGGGCCGGCTGCTGCTGCTGGGGTGGCGGCGGCGGCACCTGCTGCTGCCGCGCAGCACTTGGTGTCTTTGGAGGCGACTTTGGTGGTGGAGGCGACTTTTTGCGTGTCGCATCGATACCTGGAGCCATCTCCTTCGCGCTAGCACTCGGGCTGACGCCGCCGTTGCCATTAGTCAGCACGCGAGCGGCACTTGCAATTGCGCTGCCTGGCATCGAAGCGGGGACAGAATCATCCGACAGCGACACGGAACGGACCAACCTCTGAAAGCGCAAGTCGACATCGCTCGTTCCCAGCAGCTTTGCCTTGCTTAAAGTTGCCTGTGCGGGGGTGCATCCCTGCATAAGGCCCACATCGCGAAGCATACGGATGAATTTGAGGCTTGTCAGATACTGGCCTGACTTGTAGTATGCGAACACACGTCTCAAGTCCATCAGGCGCGAATTGAGCACCCTGGCCACCGACCTCACATAGCTGAATGCGCCCTGGCCGGTGCGTGTGGACTCTTCTGCGGCAATACCCACACAGTATGTGGCGCCGAGAAGCCAGGAAAGCGGCACAAGCTTGATGCCTGGACCCGAGTCTTCGTTCGCCACGGTTTTCACGAACACGTCAGCACTGTAGTCCGACTCGCCCTCTTGCGAGGTGGATTTGACGTGCAGCTTGTAAGTCGCACCCCTTTTCAACGGCTCCAGTCGCGCCACGAGGCGGCCGCGTCTGTCTGCCTTCAACGGTCCCACGCTGCAGCCTTCAAGCGCTATGGTGTCGGCCACGGACTTGCCCTGCAGCATCCGTTGCTGCTCCACTGCCCGCACCTTGAAAGTGGTTGTGACCCATGGCCCATAAGAAACCTGGAACTTGCGCTGCTTGGGATCGAATATAGTCATCTCCTCGCAGTGCTGCAGCACATATTCATAGGTTCCCGCGGCGTCGGACCCTTCTACAGGCGTCCATCGTGCCAAGATACTCGCAGAATCCGAAGCGCTCACCGCCTCTCCAGTGAGGTCGGGGGGGTCGGGCTTCTCGATGACGCTCGTTCTGGTCTCGACAACCTTGGCTTGGTCGGGCCTGCGAACGTTGCAGAAGTTTCGCTTGCGCCGGATGCTGATCACGAGCCCTCTGTAATCATCGTCGCGCGTGGCGACTACACCATCGCCGCCGCGCTTATGAGCTGCCATGAAGTGCAAGCTGGCCTCGTCGAGCCGCTGCTCCTGTTGGAGGAGTCGGCTCAGCAGCAGGTGGTTGTCGGTGCGATGCCAGAGGCTAACCGCTCGACGGGCGTCATCGAGTGCCTCGCGCGTGTGACCTGCGCGATCATTCACTCTGGCTCGAAAGTTGAACAGGCTGTCGCAGTGGCCATTGAGCTTGATGCACATGTCAAGGAGCTGCTTGCACTCGGTGATGTCGTTGCTGTCCCAGGCAGCCTCGGCGCCATGTTTGAGCTCCTGGTACTGCCGAACTGCCTCGGGGTGAATGGCCAATCTGTGTGCTAGCCACTCCTGCTTGATCTGGGCGTGCTCGTCTTCAAATGTATTCTTAAGCTTACCGAGGACGCCACCGTGCTTGCCGAAGACAGCCTTATGGCGTTTGGCCTTGACTGCTGCGGCAGCCTCGGCCTCGGCCTGCTTCTTTGCAGCAATCCTCGCTGAGCGGCGCAAGCGCTCCGCTTTCATGCTGGCCCACTTCAGCCAAGCTCGCGCGAGCCCGTTCTTGCTCCAGTAGCAGAGCGCCTTGATCTCAAGGTGGTGCCACTCGAGCTGATGACGCGTTGGCCCGACGAGCTTTGGAAGCGTTGTTGAGGTCGTCATCGGCGGCGGCTTCATCATCGAGATCACCAAGCGCTGCACTTGATCTGGTGCAACCTTTTCGATCTGATCTATGAGGCTGAGATGCACTAGATAGGTGCCGTCCTCACTGTCGTAGCCGACGATTGTCCCAGGAGAGAGTGACGTTTTGTTGAATCGCACTTGGACCCTCTCGTTTATTGACGGTGGCCGGATTTGCGGAGCGATTTGCGGAGCGCTCTTGGATATGGTCAGAGGGTGCTTGTCCTTTGCATCCCTTAGCGAGCGGAGGATAAAGTTAGCGGCCATTCTTCCACGTCGCGCAACCAAAACAACACAGATCAGACGCGTTTCTGCCTCGCTCGTTACGCAGGCCGCGCCTCGTGCGGACTTGTACCGATCGTACATGTTTACCGGTAAAAAGACACCGGGGGGAGCCGGGACACTCACGAGACACACGGAACACGCGGACGCACAAAGGCACACAGACGAATCTCACAACCAACCAAACCCACCAACAACACACACCCCGCACGTCACTCGTCAAGTTTACCGGTACCGTTCAAAAACAGGGGAGCCGGTAAAAAGACGCCGGGGGGAGACGGGACAGCCACGGGACACACGGGCAGACGAACCTCACAACCATCCCAACCCACCTACGCACCCGCGCGACCGCGAGACGACCGCCTTAGCGGCCGACTCAACGGCCGCAGCCCCTGAGCCGACCGCTCCCCGCGGCCGACTCGGAAGAGGCCGCTATATGTTTATTGTAGATATTCGCGGGACGGCCATTCCCAGAAGGACATGCGAGGAACCCAAAGGACTGAAAGCCATGGTCGGCTACCCGTCTTGATCCTTGATGGAACCCATCGTTGACGTACGCGGGTACTCCCAGCCCTTGGCGGGTACGACGACAGGGCTCGTTTCGCTTGTCGCCGTGCGGTCGGCCGTTTTTAAGAGGTTGCGCCTCGAGAGGGTAGCCGCTCCGCGGAATGACGATGTCGATGTGAGCTTTCATTCTCGAGAAGATCAATGCTCGAACATCTTCAACGCGCGGCGGGAAGGCAAAGACCTGGATTAATTCGTTCAAAAGTGAAAAGAACAACTTATCCAGATGCTCACACACGCGCATGCGAACATCTGTGCGGGCTATCCGCGTTGATGCCACGCGATACGCGTAAGGTCCACCTTTGGATGGAACTCGATCTCGTAGCCGTATTTCATGAATATTTGCCCTGCACTCTGCTGTGGTCGGATGCCGTAGCCCCCCTTGAGGAGGAATGCGCCATTGCCCGAGAACTTCTTGTTCAAGAGGTCGAGCACAACCGCGAATGTTGTCACGTGCGGCACACCCAGCCAGCACACGCTCTTCGTCTTCGTGCCCTCATCCACAGTGATCTTGAAGAGCATCTTCGAGGCACTTGTCAACTCGGTGGACTTGACAAAGCTCTGACGGAAGGCCGCGAACACCTCGCGCTCGTCTAGCTCGGTGGAAGATGTGAATATGCCGCCATCCTCCGCGCTGAACAGCACGGAGGCCATGCCTGCTGGACCACTGTGACGCGCCGCGCCCTCGCGTGGAGTGAACTTGGCTCGTGTGAATAATCCGACGCCTTCTGGTCGGAGTAGGTGTTTCTGTGACTGGGAATTCACACGGAAACCTCGGTCGTTTCGGATCTATTTGCATGTACATGTATATGAATCCGGGTTTTATTCGATGATCTTCCTAGTGATCGAGGCCGCGGCTGCGGCGCTGACACAGCCTGCCGAGGCTGTGTCACAGTTGTGGCCGCAGCAATTCAACGCGGCCACCTCACTACATGTTGCACATGCAGCAGCCTCACTTGCTGATGATGGCATCATCAGAATCGCCAACGCACTCTCCTTGCAAAGCTCTGTCAAACTGCTGGAGCATGTCAACAGCGCTCTTCCTGAGGCACTTGCAGCCTCGGCGGACACTGCGGCATTTGAGGTTGACGACGTATACGTGAGTTACTTTGGTGACGTCTTGCGCCGTGACAGTGAGGACGGAATTCGACGACGACACGATCTCAAGCTTGCGATCTCAAGGCCTCCAGTCGCGGATGCTGTCGACGAGTTGTTGGCCACGCTCGGGCCGACCATTGCCGAATGTTTGGGGCCAGATGCCGTGCTACACGAGTGCGCGGCGCTCATCTCCGACCCACAAGCGCCGCAGCAGCCGTTTCATCCAGACACGCCCTATCGGTCGGAACAGGGGCTGGCTGTGCTCACCGCCTTTATCGCGTTGCAGCCGGTCGACGAGTCCATGGGTCCGACCAAGTTTGTACCGCAGTCGCACACGGCCGCCGCACACGAGGCCTTCAACTCGGCCGAGACCAAGCTCGCCATGCTGCTCCGCCGGCCCACGTGGCGCGGTGTCCTCGACACAGGCGAGGCAACGCTCTTCGACTCGCGTCTGATCCACTGCGGCGGTGCGAATGAGTCGCCGCGGAGGCGCGTGCTCTTCTACATCTCGTTTCGCGCAAAGGAAGCCTCGGCGCCGCCCGGGACGTTGCTCTACGATCTACGAGGCCGATACTCGCTGAGCAGAAGCAAGAGCGATGGTGGCTCATGGGCACTGCAGGACAGCCACGGTGCCACGCACTGGTGCCACGGAGAACCGAGCAACCGACCCGACCGCGTGGGCGCTGAGCCCTGAGAGCCGCCCGAATTGGTGGACCCCCCGGGGAGGGCCCGAGCGGGGCGCGCGACAGCGAGGTGTGAACTGGGTTTTCTCCGACCGTCCGTCTGGAGCGTGATGCGTGGGGCGGTGCGCGGGCCCACGCCCCACCCCCACGCGTCCGAGGCCGAGGGCGAGGAAGTACAGGAAGGAGGAAGCGCAGCGTTCCACTACTCACTTCGTTTATTTAGGCCGCTCGCATTTGACATTAATACGTCGATCTCGAATGCTGTAATATGTGGCTCTGCGTTCCTCTGTCGTGTAGCCGTGTAGCGAGTGGCCCAATTGAGTGGCCCACCTCGCGTCCGGCGTCGCTATCGGTACGGTATTGCGCGTCGCTCGCGCCATACTCGGGACACGCCACACAGACCGCCTCGAGAGCGAGACGCAACGCCCAGAGCCCAGATACTCGGGACACGCCACACAGACCGCCTCGAGAGCGAGACGCAACGCCCAGAGCCCAGAGCGGCCACGCGAGCGTCGCGACGCTGATGGAGATGGGAGCTTAGAGGCGAGGCGCGAGCTCGGAGCTGCGGCTCATCTCTATAGTTGTACCGCACAGTCACGTTCGTACATCGTGCGAATTTTCTGATGAGGTTCTGAGGGGCCGCCCACGCGTGAGTCCCGAGAGCGCGTGCGCGGCTGGCCGCCGGTTCCGCAATGGTCGGTGAGCGCACAGAGCCCAGGTAGTCATGGGCGGAGGGTCATGCGCATGGGCCAAGGTGATACAGGACGCCGAGGTGAGAACCTCTTCTCGACGGTGCCCACGAGGGCGCCAACGAGGGTCAATAGCGCGAGCAGCGCCGCCCAAACGATCTCTCCAATGGTCGCATGGAGTGATTGGGCAGCTCGCCTCGTCGACTCTGTGCTCGCTAGGGCCGTCGCTGTGGAGAAGGGCACCGCAGGACTGGTGGCCGCCTCCTGCTGAAGGGCAGAGGCCCAGGACGCCACGGCATCGAGCGGTGGCGAGCAGCTTTTTGATGCGGCGCGGGCCGCCTTGTTGCCGCGTCCGCGCGATGCGTTTGGACTCTTGCGAGTCCGTGAGTTAGTCCGTAGCTCAGCGGAGCCCAGGGTTCGAGAATCAGCGGAGCTCAGGTTGGTTCGATTCGCCATCGGAGTTGGCGTCGGAGCGACGGTGAGCGGCGATGGGTCGGGCGCGCTGACGTACGCGCGGATGAGGCTGGCGGTGGGCGATGCACAACCGACTGCAGCCGCGACAATGGCAGCATTCGTCAAGTAGCACTCGGGTGAAGTTCTTGTGGGCGATGTCGGCTCATACGTTTTGGGCTGGGGAAGCGGGGAGCACGGCGGCGACACATTCTCCTGGAGGACGGGCCCATCCTCTTCTCCGGCCGGCTGGAAGAGCCCAGCCGGCAGCATCGTCCTACCCTGGGCGTGCTCCTTGAGTGCCCGCGCAACTTGCAGACGGCAACCCATCTTGGCGACACCAAGAGTCTCTAGGCGCTTGTTGAGCAAGCGCGGGTTTGTATGGGAAGCAGCGATGAGAGCGTCTAGCACAGGGATCGGAAGATTGAGGGCTTCTATGATCTCCGTCGCTCGAGAGTCCGGCATCCCGGTACGCGAATACCTGCCTCTCCAATCCGGATTCGCGGTCCCTCGGTGATGATGAAGAATTGCAGCTTTTAATTAACCTCATTCAATCATGTTCTTCACGCGTGATGTGGCGATGACAAATTACAGCAACGTGAACGTGAATGCGTTCGCGGCCTAACGAAATCCTAAACTAACTCTGCGAACATGCGCCTCGACGAGCTTCTTTTCTTGATCGGTTGGGCCTGCGTGACGCACAAGTGCTGTCCTGCGCCAACACCAACTTCAGGCGACGGCTATCACCCGCACAGCTCAATTTGCTCAGCGTCGACCTGGACGCCTACTCCTGGGCGAACCGGCCACTGCTGTTGCCGCCACCCGAGCACGGCGGCATCGCGCTGGCTATGCGCCTTCCGGCTGCTGCGGCAGTGCTCGAGTGGACGTGCTGCATCGAGCAGCTGCGCAAGTCCCAACTCGGGTCCTCGTGGACGATGTTTGGCCTTGAGCACCTGGATGACAACGGCTGGCACATGCATCTCGTCTCGGACCGTGGCTGCGCGTACGTGGACGGGAAGCTGATGGCACGTGCGAGGATACCGGAGCTCAAATCTGGCAGTGTGCTGAGATTCGTGCTTGATCTTGAGGGCAGGGGCTTGCTCAAGGTGGGCATCGACGGTGGTGCGCCACACATCCTGTCCGGTGGTCGAGGCCTCGTGCCAGGCCGGAGCCGTGCGTCGCAGAGCATCCAACGGCTATATGCACGCGCTCACATTTGGGACGCACAAACACATACGCCACACCTCAAGCGCGTGAACTCGAAAGCGACGTCTCCTGCGGGCCGCGAAGAGCTGCGTCCTCACGGCATCGTACGACTTCATGGTACGTAACTCGTAAGTTGTTACTACCTTCAATGTTGATTGAGCGTCGCGGCGTAGGATCTAGGTCTACGACGAGTATGAGTGTGTATGACTCTGTTGTCAAAAGTCGATGATAGCAGTTTGATGATAGCAGTTTAACGTGAGCGGGGTGCGTGAGAGGAGACGGCCGTCATGTGGTGCTATCCCTATCACAAGTGCTGTCGCTCCTCCCACTGACTCGGACTGCGGGAATTTCCACCTCATCTGGCACAGGTTCGCTTTTCGCGCGAATCTCCAGCTTCGCGCGATCCCACCAAAGAAAGGGCACGTAGAGAAGCACGCCGACGACGAGGCCGATACAAATCGTCACGGCGGCTTGCACTGAGTCGGTCACCGTCACGTAGCAGATGAGAAGCGACCAGCAGATGGGAACGATCAGGAACAGGACGAGGCCGGCGGTGGAGAGAGGGATCTTGTACGGGCGCGCCATCTCGGGGCGCTTGATGCGCAGGCGCACGATGGCGGCAAACTCAAGCACGCCTTGGGCGGCGGAGAAGAAGTTGTCGATGC
>Ga0180439_100946_pt1 | contig 18843 bp, 17 predicted proteins | sample ChrtobMetaP5_0mM_FD_119744 | JGI IMG/M metagenome (GOLD analysis project Ga0180439, IMG submission 119744) | Chrysochromulina tobin associated microbial communities from unialgal haptophyte culture, Seattle, Washington, USA - P5_0mM MetaG | ecosystem: Host-associated > Algae > Haptophytes >...
ACTGAGCACAGGACAGACAAGCACGGGACGTCGGGTCAGAGCTTTTCATTGCTGAGTTTCTATTGGCTGCCAAGGCTGTCAAGGCGCGTCCAGCGAGCGAGTTTGGGCTGGCACCCTCACGGCCGATGGCCATGGCGTTGGCCAAACGTGCAGGCCAGGTGTCAACAGCTCTGGCTCAGCCGGCCAGGCGGCAAAGCAAAGAAAAGCAAAGAAAAGCATAAAACGGCATGTGCCAATGAGTGCCAGGCAGCCGCAGAGACATTGCCGTTTTCGCTCACCTGCTCGGCAGAGGTACGTATGTACTTGATGAGCAATTCCCGACCGTCAAAGCGTGCATCAGGCGACAGGGACAAGGTCGCCATGGGCTCTGCGTCGGCCGATACAGGAGAGGGCGCGGTTACGAAAGGGGTCTGAACTTGTACATGTACTTTCACTTTCGAGTTTAGAGCAAGTGTCGGAGTTCTTTGTCTTTTTCTGAATTCTGTGCTTGGACCGGAGATGGCCGGACGTAAGCAGGCCGACGAGTACGATGGCGAGAGGAATGCGGCCGGGCAGTGCGAGGGGCGCGGCACCTACAAGTTTGTAAGCGGCTCCGTCTACAAAGGCGAGTGCAAGGCTAACAATAAGGAGGGGCGCGGCACCTACACTTGGAAAGAAGGCGACGTCTACAAGGGCGAGTACAAGGCTGACAATAAGGAGGGGCGCGGCACCTACACGTGGAAAGAAGGCGACGTCTACGAGGGCGAGTGGAAGGCCGACAAGATGGAGGCTAACAATAAGGAGGGGCACGGCTCCGTCTACAAGTTTGCAAGCGGCTCCGTCTACAAGGGCGAGTTCAAGGATAACAAGAGCGAGGGGCAGGGCATCTCCACGTATGCCAACAAAGACGTCTACGAGGGCGAGTACAAGGCTGACAATAAGGAGGGGCGCGGCATCTACCGGTGGAAAGAAGGCGACGTCTACGAGGGCGAGTGGAAGGCCGACAAGATGGAGGGGCAAGGGACGTACCTGTATGCCAGCGGCAACATCGAGGTGGGGTTCTACAAGGCAGGCAAAGAGGTGGGCGAGAGCGTAAAGTGGACGGCCGATGAGCGGAGCGCATGGCAAATGCAGGACGGCAAGGAGGTGAAGACGATATCGCGCGAGGAGGCCGAGCGAAACGTAAAGCGCCTCGGGCTGCCGATGCCCGTCCGCCGGGAGGGCAAGTGGGCGGCCGGCCAGCCGACGCCTGCAGGGTGGTTGCCTGCAGGGTGGTGATTTGGATAGGAGACAAGAAAAAGCGCGAGCTTATGAGCGATAAACTCAAGGCTGATCCCAAGCCTGAGTTGAGCTACACACCTGGCCCGTAACTCGACTTCTTTTCCTTTTACCCCAACAAACGTCCCTTAGACGTTAGAGGTCAATCATTTGGTGTGCTCGGTGTGGTAACCGCGCGTGCAGGCCGCTGAGGAGTCTGAGGCCGGCAGCCACTGGTTAAAGTGGCTAGGCTGAGGCGTTGACTGCCCCCGCGCCCCGGTGTATTTCGGCAAATTATTTCCCCAGCCTGGGCGCTGGGGTTAGTCATGCATATAGTCATGTTACGCCGGCTCGGCGACTGCGCGGCCAGGGCGTCACGTTACTGGCCGGGGCCCGGGCACAACAAACGACTACGTGCTCGCGCCCCAACCGTTACTTACACATTTAGCTTTTAGGAATGCCCTGCAATCACATGCACCCGGGACAGGGTGGGCGGTGTGGCTCTGTGGCAGGCCTCATGCTTAACGCACGCGGTCGCTCCCCGTACGTGGACCGCCGCCACGCGCCCTTGCACGCGCCTCCAATGACCATAGGACTTGGTAGGCATCTAAACGCGTGAACGGGGCCTAAAAATACAGCGACGAACGGCTAGGCAAACCTAAAAACGACTCTTCAAGCCGGTTTTTAGACCATGGTATTACGCCGTTTACCGACTTTTACCGACTGCGTGGGACGCAACTTCACCCGGGGGAATTGCTCCCCGTCGAGCGTGTGTGTGCGTTGACCGGTATGGATATTGCACTTTGTATCTGAGCGGGCAGTAGCAGTGCCGTAGCACCGGGTGTCTCGTTAACGTTCACTAAAGTACTACGCTCTACGGGCGTCGGTGGGGGGAGTGGGGCTCCTTACACACGTCAGCTGTAATCCAATTGCTGTAAAGTGTAATCAGATCAGATCCGAGGCCCGATCGGGCCGACGATGGATGCCTGAGAGCGCGGCTACGATGCCAAAGGCGCAGTCGCACTTGCATGCTAGCAGGCACGGCATGGCGCAGGCGAGCAGGCAGGGCAAGTTGAGCACCAGAAGCAGGCACCATGCCAAGAGCGACGTCGCGTAGAGCACAGTCGCCTCTCTCGGGCACGTGGAGCCATTGCTAAAGATCCACCCCTGACAGCCCAACGGGGGGGAGCACTCGGTGCCACTCGGAAGCAATCAGAGGCCATCAGCGCAACAGCCTAAGGCCATCACATGCTATCACAAGCCATCACAGGCCATCACAGGCCATCGGAGCGCTCACCGTGCCGACGATCCACCAAGCGAGCGCAAGAATCGCATTGGCGCCCACGAGCCTCATCAGAGGCGGATGGTGTACGAACCTGAGGTCATCAGAGGTCATCAGAGGTCATCAGAGGTCATCAGAGGTCATCAGAGGTCATCAGAGGTCATCAGAGGTCATCAGAGGCGGATGGTGTACGAACCAGAGGACGCGGTAGCCCGTCTCGAGCTGGAAGCGGCCCGAGAGGATCAGACCGTACGGCACGAGAAGAGGGGCGGCGAGCAGTACAAAGATGATCAGCGGACGATTGCACACCGGATGCGCGGCGCCCGTCACGGCGCCCGACGCCTCCCCCACGAGCAGCAGCAGCAGCAGGATGGCGAGTAGAAGCGGCCACCATCGCCCCATCTGCCGCCCTATCTGGGCCGCGACGCCCTTGCGCTGCCGTAGGTCCATCGCGATCACGCGGCTGCCGGTGGCGAGGCCGCACTCCTTGAGCCGCGCATCATCCGGCAGCTCGGCGCCGTCGTGCACCAGCCGTACGAGCAACTCGTATTCCTCCCGCTCGCTCATGTTTGGAGCGAGACGCTCAGCTGGACCGGCCGCCTCGGCCCGGCCCCAGAGCACCTGCGCGTAGCGCGCACTCCAGAACACCTGTGCATAGCGCGCCTTGAGCGCACCGATCGTCTCCGACGCGCCGATCTCGATCGCATGCCCGCGCGCGGGATTGAGGCTCTCGACGATGATCAGTAATGGCGGCGGGTCGTCAATGGCGCTCGGCTCACCCCGTTCCACCGGTTGCGCAAGGATGGCCGCGATTCGTGCTGCTGGCGCGGATGACGCGCTGTCCAGTGGCTCTAGGTTGGCTGGCTTGAGCGCTAACCTCGAGCTGCTGTCGAGCAGCACGCCTGCGCGCTGCCTCGTCTCATCCCACACGGTGACCGTGCCTAGCTTACCGTTATACTCTGGCTTGGCTTCCAAGCCGATGACTCGAACGCGCTTGCCTATCAGCTCCGGCTGTGTGACCAGCTGCCCGGGCACCGTGACGCTGTCGGGCACCGCCTTTTCGGGCGGCAACACCATCGGCGGCCTGCGGAATTTTCGCGCAACTCCGAGTGAAACGGCTGTGAACCGTAGCTTGCGTAGGCAGTGCGGGTCGTCCATGTCGATTGGATGTTAAAACTACATAGTTCGTTTAATAGTACCGTTTAATTAGTCGACAATGTAATAGTACATGCACGTTATTTCCTCCTAAGCTTTCCCGTCGGTGGCTCTGCCTCACCTCCCATCGTGGTGAAAGCGCACACGCGACGAGAGCTCTACTCGAAGAGGAAGGAGCACTGGCCGCCTTGCTCTCGCACGAATCGGAAGCCCGGCACCCCCGCCCATGTGGTCTCGTGGATGGCGCTGAAGACGGGCTGGAGCACGGGCTCGCCCTCCACCTCAAACAAGTCGTGGTAGAAGCAGCGCCTCAAGCGGCGCGATGGTGACGGCTCGATGGTCTCGATCTCAAACGCTGCCCCCAAGTCCGCTTCAAAGTTGGCCACCATCCGTTCGAGCATTGGCTTGCGCCGCCTCTCCAACCAGAGGGCGCCCGTGAGCGTCATGGCGATCTTGTTCGGGATGTACATCGCTGGCACGGCCGACGGCGCCGTCACACCATCGGGTGGCGCATACACTCCGCAAGCGTTCGCCACCCACGAGCGCATCTTCAGCTTGCTGTCGATGAGAGCCGTGCCCCGTCGCTCGTCCTCATCCTCGAGCACGCGCTGTGCTGCGAGAGCCAGGGCAGCCATCTGCAAATGAGCTGGTGCACGCTTGCAATTGGGCGGCAGCCGGCTCGTGTGCCGTCCTATGATCTCGTCGGCGGCCTCTTCAGTGGCGCGCTTCACAGCAGCCACGTCCGAAGGGCTGAGCTTTTCACCCGCCTCCGCGAGCTCAGGTGGCACAAGCGCGTCGTTCACGCGCAGAATCCGGAAGAAGGAGAAGCGCTGGAAGGCGAGGGCTTGTTTGGCGGCCTCCTCGACCACGGCCGGGTTGAATCGTGGCGGCCACATGACGTTCACTCACACCAGGTGGCCCGCATAAATATTCGCAAAAAAAGCCTCGAAACTTGAATTGTGAATAGAGGTGTGAATACGGAGAATTTTCTGTGTTCAACTCCTTTTCCCGAAGAGCTTGATGTCCAGCACGAGGTCGGGTTGATACGGCCGATTCGCATTGCAGTCTTCGAGGGCCGAGAGTCGACCCGAGCGATGTCGAGCAGCATGTCACGTGGTGTCAGGATGACAGGGCTCACACGAGCGGGGACAGTTTCCTTGGGCGGCAGGAAAGGCAAGGGCGCATTCGAGCGCCGCGGGTTCGTACAGATGTTCTTGAACCGCTGGAACTCGCCGGCTCCCATGTCGCCTGAAGACTGCGGCTCTTGGGGAGGGATTGGACCGCGGCCAGTGCTGCAGTCTTGAAACTGCAGACCATTCTTGTACGGCTTCGCCAGATCTGCGTACGCAAGCTTACTCGGGACGATGACGCGCCGCACGCCGCCAGGCAGCATCGGCGGTACGCCCTCACCGCCCAGAATGGCCTCCTCCAAACCGAGGATCGTCGAGCCATCGCCCAGAGTCCACGAATAAGGAGCATTGCGGTCCTTGGTCGAATCGATTTTGCTTCCATAGCGCGCTCCGGTCGTACTCATCACGTAGTCGATGGCAACGCGCTGGCCTTTTTGGAACGCTGGGCCTGAGCCGACCTTGGCGTCGGCCCACTGCAGCCCAGAGCTTGCCGTCAGGAACTCGAGGCTTGGTGATGCTGCATGCGCGCGAGGGGCGCCAACTGCGTACGCACAAATCGGTACCGAATGCAGCACGGCTCGACGTGACAGCGTCGCAAGCTGTACTGTGACCAACGACCAGGTGACCGAGAGCATGCCAGCCAGGCGCCTACAATGTATCGTGCGACCCAGGGGACGCGACGAAAGGGAGGGTGCTTGTCGGGAGCTCGCTTGGCAGATCGCACGAAACAGTCTCGAAAGAAAGACATCCGAAAAGACGGAGCACGATGCGAGCTTCATGGCACGTGATGACGCGCGTCATAAATCGACGTGGCTCACGCGTGTGTGCAGCGGCAAGCCGCCGCGGAGCCGAGAGAGAGCGCGCGCGCTCGATCCCGCACGGGGTGAATCCCTCGCGTCGCGTGCCGAACTCTACTAGAATGATGCCCGGTGGCATTGATCCAGCAACCAAGTGCTTCCTCGGCGGCCTGTCGTACTCCACCACCGATGAGTCCTTGCGACAGTACTTTCAGCAGTTTGGCGAGATTGAGGATGTTCATGTTGTACGCGATCGACTGACGGGTGCCTCCCGAGGCTTTGGGTTTGTCAAATTTTTTGACATGAACCTCCAGTCCAACGTGATCAAGATGCACGAGCACATCATCGACGGACGGTCGGTCATGGCTCGCCAAGCCCAGCCTCGAGGCAGTGGCCCGCAGTTCTCGGAGCAGATGCGCGGCGGCGGCGGCGGCCCCATGGGCGGTCCGATGGGCAGTGGTGCCCCACCTATGGGGGGAGGCATGGGCGGCGGAATGATGGGCGGTGGTCCGATTGGTGGCGGCGGTGGAATGATGGGTGGTGGTGGCGGCGGTGGCGGTGGAGGTGGAGGTGGCGGTGGCGGCGGAATGATGGGTGGCGGCGGAATGATGGGCGGCGGCATAGGCGGCGGAATGATGGGCGGCGGGGCGATGGGCGGCGGGGCAATGGGCGGTGGCGGCGGCGGCGGAATGATGGGCGGCGGCGGAGGCGCCGGCGCTGGCGGGAGCGAGGCAGGCGACTTCAATCCGCTCAAGTGCTTCATCGGTGGCGTGCCTCACTCTGTCGATGAGGGCACGTTCAGGGCGTACTTCAGTCAGTTTGGGGAGGTGCTCGAGTCGTGGCTCATGTACGACCCTGGTTCACAGGTGATTGCATGCTGATTGCATGCTGATTGCATGCTGATTGCATGCTGATTGCCTCCCTCATTGGCTCATGTACGACCCTGGTTCACAGGTGATTGCATGCTGATTGCATGCTGATTGCATGCTGATTGCATGCTGATTGCATGTTGATTGCCTCCCTCATTGGCTCATGTACGACCCTGGTTCACAGCGCCCTCGGGGCTTCGGTTTCGTCATCTTCGCACACGAGGAGGCGCTCGCGGCGTGCCTCTCACGAGGGTCGAGGCATGAGCTGCACAGCAAGTTCATCGACGTCAAGCGCGCGACGCCCCGCGGCGCGTCGGCGCCGCCTGTCCGATCGTTCCACCAACAAATCCCACACGGCGGTGGGCCGATGGGTGGTGGGATGGGTGGTGGGCCGATGGGTGGTGGGATGGGTGGTGGGCCGATGGGCGGTGGCGGCATGGGTGGCGGGCCGATGGGCGGCGGCGGCATGGGTGGTGGTATGATGGGCGGCATGGGCGGCGGAATGATGGGCGGCGGAGCCATGGGCGGCGGAATGATGGGCGGCGGCGGAGGCGGCGGAATGATGGGCGGCGGCGGAGGCGGCGGAATGATGGGCGGCGGCGGGATGGGCGGCGGCGGCATGGGCGGCGGAATGATGGGTGGCGGCGGAATGATGGGCGGCGGCGGAATGATGGGCGGCGGCGGAGGCGGCGGAATGATGGGCGGCGGCATAGGCGGCGGAATGATGGGCGGCGGCATAGGCGGCGGAATGATGGGCGGCGGAATGATGGGCGGCGGCGGAATGATGGGCGGCGGAATGATGGGCGGCGGACCCATGGGCGGCGGAATGGGCGGAGGCATGGGCGGCGGCGTGATGAGCGGTGCGCTTGGTATGGGCAGTGGCGACATGGGCGGTGGTGGTATGGGCGGAGGAATGGGCGGAGGAATGGGTGGTGGAGGGCCGATGGGTGGTATGCCTATCGGCGGAGGGCTCGGCGGAGGCATCGGTGGCCTCGGCGGAGGCATTGGGGGAATGGGGATGCCGTTGGGCGGCGGCGGCGGCGGCATTGGTGGCGGCGGCATTGGTGGTGGCGGCGGCGGCGGCGGCGGCGGCGGCGGCGGCGGCGGCGGCGGCGGCGGCGGCGGCTGCCGAGGAAGCACCGACCCGCGTTCTTCGGACCCGCGCGGCGGCTTCGGTCTTGGCGGTGGCAGTCTGGCCAGTGGCGGAAGCCTCGGGGGCAGCAGCAGCAGTGGATATGGTGCCATCGGAGGCGGCATGGGCGGTGGAATGCTGGGTGGTGGCATGGGTGGCGGCATGGGTGGCGGCACGGGCAGCGGCATGGGCAGCGGCATGGGCGGCGGCGGGATCGGCGGTGGGATCGGCGGTAATCTCGGAGGTAATCTCGGGATCGGCGGACCCACGGGTGGCGCAGGCACAGATCATCTCGGAGGTAATCTCGGACCCTACCGAGGCGGAGGCACAGATCATCTCGGAGGTAATCTCGGACCCTACCGAGGCGGAGGCACAGATCATCTCGGAGGTAATCTCGGCGGACCCACGGGTGGCGGCACCGACAACGGCGACGTGGGCGGCGGTGCGAGCGCCTCCTCCAAAGTCAGTACCGGGGCCACCGCTGCGGGGTCAGACAGCAGCACTCCCGCCGCCACCGCCGCCGCCCCGAGTGCGCCAGAGGCCCCATCCTTCACACCTGCCTTCACAGCGCCGTCATACAACACGCCCTCAGGCGGCGGCGGCGACGACGACCTCCTCTACGGCGACATCGGTGGGGCAGGCTCTGTACGCCTTGCGGCACCGAGCGAAGACGACGACGCCGGGCGGAAACGGCAACGGACGGAGCCCTAACGCGAGATCACGCGAGATCGGAGACGAGGTCGTTCATGTTGCTATTGGCCTCGCCTTGTGTGGCGAAATTCATGTTACTCTTGGCCTCGCCTGGTGTGCTCGCAACGTGGTGAGACAGAGGTGCGCTTGCCACTTGGGCCGTGGCGAGCGTCAACCTCGCCTGCGTCCGGTCACGCGGTCGGTACAGTCAGGTTACAGTTGGCCGCGAGATCGCGCCGCGACAAGATCTCTCTCGCGAGATCGCGCCGCGTGGCCGCGCGACGAGATGAGATCTCTCTCAAGCGCGGAAGCGAAACAGCGCAGGCCTTGACTGGCGGGCGGAGGCACGTGCAGGAGGGCGTACTTTCATCTCGGCGCTTGCGAGATAGAGGTACAAGTAAGTCTGAAAATCCTGGGGACCCTGTGTCGTGCAGCTGTGTGGCGAGAGCGCGAGCCGGCACAGGCCACAGCGCCGCGCGGCGTCCGTTGCCTCCCACGCCCCTTCTCGCTTCTGCGCCTTCGACGCCGCTCGACGAAGTCGAGTTCAGCCCGTGTAACGCTCCGAACGTCACCGATCGATCGATCGTGTCACCAATCCTGCTGCGTCCACGGTCCAGCTCTCGACGAAGTCCTCAGCCGCGTGTCCGGTACGAGATCGCACCCGACCCCGCGCGTCACGGAGCCGCGCGACTCGGCCCGAGCTCACGTTTAGATTTGTTTCGTCGCGTTACCGGGATTTCGGGCCATTCTGATTCTCTGTGCACGTCACACGGCATCACCCGGCGAGGACCGAGGTCCGGCACTCGCGCGCGGCGCCTCAGGACACCGGGAGCGGCCAGTGCCCTCGTCGCTCGAAGAAGACCCGTTTGCGTGCCTGTGAGCCGGTACGACGGCGATCTCCCACCACCGTTCTCACCGTACGCGTACCGGGTAATGTAGCCGGTATGTAGCCGCGCCGAACTTGGCGTCATCAACGCTCCCTCTACCAGGCCATCAACGCTCACTACGCACTCACTACTATCACTCTCTACAGCATGCATGCCTACATGTGTTTCTGGCCCATGAAAGGGTGCCTGTCTTGCATTTTAGCTCGCCGCTCCACTGGCAACTTGGAGCAGGCAATGGACGAGGGCGCTGCCGGCTCCCAGATTGGTGGCCGTACCTGTCCGAGCGAGGAGTTCGATGCGTGCCAGTCTGAACGGTGGATGATCGATTGGCTGGCTATGGTGTTTCCGTGATAGTCCCGCAGGCTGCGCGACGGGAAGTCCATCGAGGGCTCGTAGCGCGCAGCTTTCGCCGCAGCGAGCGCTGGTACCGAGGCCGAGGCATGCATTTGATCGAGTTTGAGCGCCCGCCCGCCTGCGGCCCCAAGGTCGCCGACGCTTTGCAACTGCTTAGACTGCAGCCCACCGTACGGAAAGGGGGCGGGCGCGCTCCAGAGCCTCTTGTACGCATCGTGCGCCCAGTCAAGCTTATCCGGCAGCGTGCGCGGGAGCGGCATCTTCGTCACGCTACGCATGATCTCGCTGCTGGCCCCATTGAGATCGGCGGGAAGCAAGTGCTGCATGCTGCTAGACGACGATGCGCGAACCAGCTTGCTCCCGAAGGCGCTCTGCGTCGGATCTTCTGCGAAGTCAAACAGCGTTGGATGCAGCAGGCTGCCCTCGAGGGTGCCCTGACGCGGCGCGTGAAGGGCGCTAGGGCTTGGAGGAGCGGGAGTCCATGGGCGACTGTTGGCGGTGCCCAGGCGATCGCCAGAGAGCGTGACGTTCGATGCATTCGCCTTTGGTAGGTCTGCCTGTGGCGGAAGCTTCTTTTTGGACTCCACGCCCGAGCGTCGGTAGCGCTGGTCCGCTGGAATGGAAGGGATGAGAGAGCGGAGCCGGTAGCGCTCGTCCACTGGAATGTGGCGGATGAGTGAGGCGAGTCCGGGCTTGCCTGGGCCGCCGTACGTCTCGCGGGCGGTCAGTCCCCAGTCGCTCGCCATGAGGGTGGACGGCGGTTTCGAAAAACAGAAGGGAGTTTCGATAGGGTTCATGCGGTGCGCGACGGCAAAACGCTATGCGTGCATAGAATTACGTGTGCGCAAAGTTCGGAGCTGGTCCTGCCAAGGGATGCGTCTTAGCGTCACCTCGGTTTTTTAGCCGTTGCATCGAGAAAAACTTGCTTTTTCGGCACACCAAGCAAGCTAAGTAGTCACAACACAAGTACCTAATCAACAAACCAGAGAAGTTGCTTGCTTGCCTCGTATGTCGCGTTCACGTTCACACCAGCAAAAGAAGAAACCGTATGAGTGCTGCGAGCGTGGAAGCGTCCCTCACCGCGGAGCGCCAGAAGCGGCAGCATGCGGGTCCGCTCCCGAACATCCCAGCCATCTCACTAAAGCCCTTCCGCGAGGGGACCGAGGAGGGCAAGAAGCGCGTCGCCGCTGAGTGGGACCGCGCGTGCCGCGAGGTGGGATTCATCAAGATTGTGGACCACGGCGTGCCCAAGGAGGTAATTGACATGTGCTGGAGCGCAACCGAGGCTTTCTTCGAGCGGCCGCTCGAGGAGAAGAGCGCGGTCCCGATGACAGCCAACTACCCATATGGCTACAGCGCCATGGGTGGCGAGAACCTGCTCGCGTCGCTCGACAAGGCTGCGGAGACGCCGGGAGATCTAAAGGAGATGTGGAACGTGTGCTTTGGTTCCGACACGCCCGCAGCGGACCACCCGCCGCCGCGCTGGCCCGCCGAGTCCGAGCGTGAGCAGTTGGCTTACCGTGCATACGACCGCGCGCTGGCGGGGCTTGCAGACACGCTCTACCGAGTGTGCGCGCTCGCACTCGGGCTGGAGGAGGACTGGTTCGTACCCAAGATTGCTCTCTTCTTGATTGCCTCCCTCATCAGCTCTGATTGCCTCCCTCATCAGGTTCGTACCCAAGATTGCTCTCTTCTTAATTGCCTCCCTCATCAGCTCTGATTGCCTCCCTCATCAGGTTCGTACCCAAGATTGCTCTCTTCTTAATTGCCTCCCTCATCAGCTCTGATTGCCTCCCTCATCAGCTCTGATTGCCTCCCCCATCAGGTTCGTTCCGAAGAACACGCAGCACCGTAATGTCGTGCGCGCCATCCATTACCCGGCCCTCAAGCCGCCTGCCGTTCCCAAGCCCGGACAGGTGCGTGCCTCGGCGCACACAGACTATGGCTCGTTGACGATCCTCCGGCTGGGGGGCGAGTTCCCCGGTGGGCTGCAGGTGACGGGCTGCCTGATTGCGCCTGATTGCATCTGATTGCGCCTGATTGCGCCTGATTACCCGAGTTACCCGCTGGGCTGCAGGTGACTTGTGATGGCCACTGATTGCCACGGATTGCCACGGATTGCCACGGATTGCCACGAGTTCCCCGGTGGGCTGCAGGTGACGGGCGCGACCGGCGAGTGGATCGCTACTGATTGCCACTGATTGCTTCTGATTGCTTCTGATTGCTACTGATGGCTACTGATGGCCACTAATGGCCACTGATGGCCACTGATGGCCACTGATGGCCACGAGTTGCCGCGAATTGCCGCGAATTGCCAGGTGATGGGCGCGACCGGCGAGTGGATCGACGTGAGCACCACCGCGGAGGAGGATGCATTTGTCATCAATCTCGGCGATCTCATGGCGCGATGGACTAATGACCGTTGGATGAGCACGCCTCATCAGGTAATCAACCTTGATTGCGGCTCGGATTGCGGCTCTGGTTCCATCAGACTACCAACCGTTGGATGAGCACGGCAACCCTGATTGCGGTTCTGAGTGCACGCTGATTGTCTGCCTCATCACAGGTCATCAACCCACCGAGTGAGGTGGCGGCGGTCGCGCGGCGCATCTCCATCGCCTACTTCTGTAACATCAACATGGACGCGATGGTCGAGTGTATCCCATCGTGCGCCGGAGAGCAGGGCTCCAAGTACGAGCCGATCGCTGCTGGGGCGTGGCTCATGCGCAAGCACGAGCAGACCCAAAAGGGGCAGCGCTGCTATGAGAAGGGCCAGTCATGACGCACTTGCGCCTTCGACGACGACGACACCGACGCCGCCGCTCGGTTGTTCACTGCTGGTCGGCCCGGCGGTGGGCAGGCGCTGAGCTGCGATGGACGGTTGATGGACGGTTGCGACTTGCATGGGGCCCGCGCGGCGCGTGTTGCCGTGCGGATTTAAGACTCGGAGCAGACGAGAAGTGGAGCTCATTTTTAGACCTTTTTTCATTTTCGATCAGAATGTGCGGCGGCGAGCTGGCAAGCACCCACCTCGAGGCGCGCGGCAAGCTCAACAGTGCGCTGCCGAAGGAGGGCTTCGATGACGCTGGGTTGGCCCGCTAGCCTCCTGATGAAAGCAAGCTCAGCGCTCGGGCTGGCGTGCTCACTGGCGGCATGGAGCGGCGCGAGGAGCGCCTCCGACACGGCGCCCGCAGCCAGCGCGCCCGCCCAGCTCGCTGCGCTCCAGGTTGCTCCGGGAGCGTCCTCGTCTGCCGTCTCGGCGATGACGGCGTTCGCCATGCGTTCCAGCCGCCGTGTGAGCGTGGGGCGCGCCGCGTCGTTGGCCGGCTCCGGCGGAGTATCCGGCAATGCGGAGGGCGCTTGACAAGGCGCACCCGACGCAACCGTGCTCGTCTCGGCCACTATGCTCGTCGGCTTGCTCATCTCGGCCAGTTGCGCTCGCCGCAGCGACTCCTCCAACTTGGCGATGCAGAGCTTCAGACGATCGACATCCTCGCCCGCCGGACGGGGGTTAAATTGCACATCAAATGCCGACACGAGCTTCGCATTGCACGGGCGGCATATCCGTACCGGCGTCTCCGCGTACTGTGGAGGAAGGAGGCACCTTCCTGGGGAGCAGGACTCGCACACGAGACTTCCACACAGCCGACAGTGGTGCCGCCTGAGCACGAGCGAGAAAACACGGTCGCAGGCGCTGCAGGTGCTCGAGGAGCCGTTGGGCTGCCAATCAAAGCATCGATTTGCAGCCATGTAAGGGGCGACGGCGGCGGGGAAAGTGTCGGGCTCGGGATCGCCGGGGTTTGGGGTTCCGACCACATGTTCCGCCGAAAAACCGGCATGAGCGAAGGTAATGGGCGACGCTAGTGTTTCGCCCAAGCATGGTCCAGGCACTATTTATTGACATGGCATGGTATGTTCTATTTCCTCGTATCCATGGAACTGCGTATAAACTGGGGGTTGAGGATACCGCCTCAGCGCCTTGCGTATGATGTATGGACTCGATGAGATCCGGATGGCACTCGCGGACTCAGGTTCAGACCTCCCCGGCTCGGGAGGTCCAGATCTCCGGTTCCGGAGCTCAAAAGGAGAAGGGGAGAGAAAGCAAGTTCTCACTTGCCGGCTGTCGGCGCCTCCTTCGCCGCGGCCATCTGCTCAAGCAGGTGCGCGCGCACGCAGTCTGTCATCAGCTGCGGCGAAGGCACCGTCTCCGCATCGGAGGTGCACGTGAGTGTGCACTGCCCCGCGTACGACAAGAAGGAGAAGGAGACACCAAAGTCGAGTGGCGCTGTGCCGAAGAAGATGCGCTTGATGCGGACCCCGCAGAGCGATCCGGCCAGGGGTGGCGCGACGACGTTGGAGACGTACGTGGTGAACTTGGCCAGGATGACCTTATAGAGCGCAAGGAGCACCGAGAGTCCGAGGGACCTGACCAACAGGTTGGCGAGCAGCCGGAGCAGGTACGTCTCGGGCGAGATCTTGACGAAACGGGTGGCGCGCGCGACGCGCTCGAGCCGCGTGCGCGCAGGGAGGTCGCCGCACGGGAGCGGAAGGATCCCGAGCGTGATGTCGCAGCCCGGGCCCTTCATGGCGGCGTAGTCGTTGAGCAGCTCGCTGGCGCCGCCCGGGCCCATCTGGGGCATCACTGGGCGGGGATTGATGACCGCGACGGCGTGGATTTGAAGAGAGGCGGAGAGTCGCGTGTGCGGCTCCATCTGGCTCATGTACGCGCGGATCCCACCGGCCATGGCGGCGAGCAGAAGGTCGTTCACGCTCACCCGCGCGAACGCCGCCGCCGCCTTGAGCTCGTCAACCGCCACTGGCTGCATCACGCCAAGGCGCATTCTCTCACGTTCGTCATCAACGGCCACTGGGACGGCATCGGCGGCTGGCGGCGGCGGCTGGCTCGCGTCGGTGGCCGAGGCGTGGGCCGAGAGCCCCTTGGCCGCCCTCCTCGCCCGCTCGCGCCGCTCCCATTTGTACGGCCCGAGCTTGATGGGCGTCCGCGGGTCTGACGGCCAAAAGACGAGCGCAAGCACGAACGCGACGCCGCCCACGAGGCAGCGGAGGCGCTCGCACAGACCGACCCGGGTGGGCTGCGAGCGCAGGTTCGTCACCTTGGCCGAAGAACCTGCGGGGTTGAGCACCGATGGAGTCGACGGGGCCTCGCCGGGATCTGGATCCTTGACGAGGGCCTTGCACAAAACGTTGCTCATGATCTGTGATAGGATGACACCATCGGCGACCGTGTGTGCGATGCGCCAGATCACGAAGCACCGCTCGGCGGCGCCGCTGCAGGTGACCAGCTGTGCTTGCCAGCTGCATTGCTCGGGCAGGTCTTGCCCCAAAGAGCGCGCGACGTGCTGCTGCACCGCAGCCTCCACGTCAGCGTCCGTACCGTCGTTGGTGCTCAGTTCCACCATCTCGACGTAGCGAGTTGCATCGACCTTGTCGGGCACGCACCAGTACCGCTCATTGGCGGACACGTAGCCACGAAAGCGCGGGAACCGTTGGAGGAGCGCCACGTCCACGAGCTCCACGAGGGCCTCCTTCGTGATCGGCTCGTCAAGCTCGTACACGATGTGAATGGTCGTGTACTTACCCTGTTTATGCCACCTATGAAGCGCCTGGCCGCCGGGGCTCGAGCGACGGTGCTGCTTCACGAGCGGCGGGTGGGTGCCGCTCGCGAGCTCCACCACAACGTTCGGCTCCATCTCAAAGAATCGCACCAGCGGAGTGGACGACCTGATGGGTGGTTAGTTGATGCAAAAAGGTGCGCCCGAGTTTCACATTCACGATCCGGTGGTCGAGAGTGATCAACGTGGCGCGATGTTACGGTTCCGGTTCAAAAACACCGCGGGGAGCCGTTCAAGTCCGTGCGTACTTTGAAAGTCGAAAGTCTGTTTCGTTACTGTTTCGTTCCCTTCCTCTCGGTGCGTCCCACCACAATTCCCCGTGGCCTCGCTTGCCATGGCATACTTCGTCTACCAACCTCATACTCGAGCGATGACTACCCTCCGGCCAGCTACGGCCGAGCTCCGGCCTCGGGCGCCCGCCTACCCTGCGCGAGACAGCCAGTTTGGCAACCTGCACGATGCATTCGATCACTATGCGTCCATGTACAACATAGAGTCGGAGAGGCCGTGGTCGCGGCCGGAGCAGACGTGGACCAGCTACTCCCAGATGCGCGGCACCACAGGCAACCTGCTGCGCTTGGAGCCTTCGGCGACGCGCGAGCTCACCACGCCCTTTCATCTGACGAGTACCAACCCGAGCCATGCGGCCACGACCGGGTTGTCCATGTTCACACGCAGAGGGCGAGGGGCGACGGACTACTCGCGCCCGCAGACGGCAGCCGTTGGCGCGAGGTCGCCCGCCGAGACCCTGCATCTCGAGCACACGCCTCAGAGCTCCCCGCAGAGCTTCGCCCCACTCCACTCGGCGACGCTGCGAACCATGCGCATCGAGGCTCGCAACCAGGGCCGTTCGTTTGAGCGCCCAGCACCGATCTCGCCTCCGTCGAAGATCGACTTGCGCGACAAAAAGCTCAGCCAGCCGGCCCCATGGGCAGATCCAATGAAGGCTGGTCTCGGGTACGCGGAGAAGTTCCATTACCGACACTGATTTGGTTCGTCATTACCCGACACTGATTTGGTTCGAAGGGGCGCGCTCAGCTCTCTTCGCGATCCTCGTCATCAACTCTCATCAGAGCCCAATAAGAGCTCATCAGAGCTCATCAGCTCTCTTCTGCGATCCTCGTCATCAACTCTCATCAGAGCCCAATAAGAGCTCATCAGAGCCCAATAAGAGCTCATCAGAGCTCATCAGCTCTCTTCTGCGATCCTCGTCACGACTCCTCTGTTGACGAGTCCGCGGGTTCGTACTGCGTTTCTGGCTGCTTGCGGGCGCCGGTGCTTTGGGGTCTCAAACTCTCTACCGTGGTGGAGCTGTGGTGGAGCCGTGCGACGGCATGATGATTCGCGATGGGGTGTGCATGCCGATTGAGATTGCGCGACGTTGGTCAGGGAACCATGTACAAGTGAACGAGTACGAGTAAATACGGTGTGTCGGGGCCGACACTCGTCTGGCACGCCGTCTCGGCCTGCCCCCCCCACCCACCCCTCACGCGGACGGAAAGGCAATTTTAACGTCTGTTCCGGCACACGACTGACCTTACTAACACCGTTCACAGAACTGTTCACAGGCGTAGCAGAAGGGCCATGTTCCTGAGCGAGGCCGCCCCTCTCGCCGACGGCGCAACTGACGAGGACAGGGCGCTGCTGGACGGGATGGGGCTGGATGCTCTCATGATCGATGCGGTCGGCTCGATTGTCCACGACGCGGTTCAGGATGGCGACAATGAGATGGCCGACTTCCTGCTTCTCACTGGCGTGGCCAAGGCCTGTAGCGACACAGTCACCAATGCTGCCAGCCTTTGCTCGGAAGCCGCGAAGCGGTGGCTGACCACTGCCGAGGTATTCAATCTGCTTCAAACCCCAGCGCGGTACGGGTTGGTGGGGCGCACAGAAGCGCCGCGGCTTCCTGGCTCGGGCGCAGTTTTCCTCTTCTGCATGAACGCACATAAAAACAGCTTCCGCAAAGACGGGCACGATTGGAAGATGAAGAAGAATGGCAAGCAGGCCGCCGAGTCGCACGTGAAGCTCAGCGTCGAGGGTGTGGAGCGGGTCAAGTGCTACTACGCGCACACGCAGGACGGGCTGCTCGCGCGCCGCATCTACTCGCTCATCGAGGGCGATGAGGACCTGCACTTCGTACAGTACCTCGCGACGAGTCTCACGTTGCCGAGACGCAAGGACACGGGCAGGGCCGCCGCTGCCGCCGCTGGCCCCTCTGCTGCTCCCGCGTGCGCCGCCTCCGCCTCCTCCGCCTCCGCCTCCGCCGCCGCCGCCGCCACCGCCGCCGCTGCCGCCGCCTCCACCGCCTCCGCCGCCTCCGCCGCCTCCGCCTCCGCTGTCAGTACGAGTACCTCTCAGCGCCCCGACCTGCGCCTGGTAGAGATGTGCCCTGCGTGGGACTACGTGAGCGGCGGCGCGCGCGTGCTCGTGGCAGCGCTCACCAAGCACGGCTGCCGTTACGGCGGCTGCTTCGGGAGTGCCTCGGCAGCCCCAGCGGAGGTCGGTGCTCGCTGATTGCATGCTGATTACATGCTGAGTGCATGCTGAGTGCATGCTGATTGCTCTCTTCTTGAGTGCCTCCCTCATCAGCTATGATTGCCTCCCTCATCAGCTCTGATTGCCTCCCTCATCAGCTCTGATTGCCTCCCTCATCAGCTCTGAGTGCCTCCCTCATCAGCTCTGATTGCCTCCCTCATCAGCTCTGATTGCCTCCCTCCTCAGCTCTGATTGCCTCCCTCATCAGGTCGTGCTGCCCAACGTGCTCGCGATTCGTGTGCCGCCTGCCGCCACCGGCGTCGTCGGTGAGGTTCCCTTCCGGCTACTCCAATTGTCCATGGATGGCGAGGTGATCGATGCGTCTCCGGCTCTGACCTTCTCCTATCGCCTCGCGCCGCCGCCGCCGCCGCGGGCGCCCACGACGGCGGCGCTCACGACGACGGCTCCGTTAGTACCGGCCTCGCCTTGCCTTGCCTTGCCTCCCTTGTCGAGTAGGCTCGGGGGCCTCTCGCCAACCGGCAGGGGCCTCGCGCCTCCGCCGCTCAGCACGGCGCTCAGCAGCCCCCCGCATGCCTTCGCACATGCCTTCGTGCACGGCGCCATTCACGACGCCCAGCACGGCGCCCAGCACGGCGCCAGCGAGCCCTCCAGTTTCAGCGGGGGCGGCGCCCTCGCGAACGCCCAGCACGGCGCCCTCGCACACGCCCAGCACGGCGCCCTCGCACACGCCCAGCACGGCGCCCTCGCACACGCCCAGCACGGCGCCCTCGCACACGCCCAGCACGGCGCCCTCGCGAGCGGGCTCGTGCCGCATGCACTCCCGACGGGCGGCCACACGCACGCGCCCAGCACGGCGGTGCCCAGCACGGCGCCCGAGGACGAGGACGAGGTCGACCTGCCCCATAAGCGACGCGCGCCGCCCGCGACGGCGCCCACGACGGCGCCCACGACGGCGCCGGTTTCGGCGGCCTCGGGGGTGGCCTTGTCGCCCCTCTCGCTGAGTCGTTGTAGGTCGACTTGGAATGGGGGCGGGGGGAGCGGGGGCTCGTCCTCGGGGGGGGGCTCCCCGAGGGGGGGGGGCTCCCCGGGGGGGGGGGGCCGCCCGAGAGGGCGAACGCGGAGGACTGGTGCAGTGGGCGGGGGGGTGGTTGTGCCAGCCGTGGCGCCATGGGTGCTTGCGAG
>Ga0180439_100958_pt1 | contig 18688 bp, 7 predicted proteins | sample ChrtobMetaP5_0mM_FD_119744 | JGI IMG/M metagenome (GOLD analysis project Ga0180439, IMG submission 119744) | Chrysochromulina tobin associated microbial communities from unialgal haptophyte culture, Seattle, Washington, USA - P5_0mM MetaG | ecosystem: Host-associated > Algae > Haptophytes >...
CCCGTGCTTCAGGCGACGGTCACCGCTTGGTGGAATGCGGCGTATGCCATCGGCTGGGCGGCGGGCCCCATCCTGGGCGGTGGGCTGTACGATGTGTTTGCCTCCAATGAACTCTGTCTCGGCAAGTTTGCGCTGCCGCCCTACTGCCCGCCCGCTAGCCTCGACGGCACCACGCTTACCGCCACGATCCCGATCTTCCGTAGCTCGTACGAGGCTCGCGTGCTTGCGCGCACGGCTGCGCCTGCCGCGAACCAAACTAGCGACTGCTCGTGCGATTGGCAGCCCTCCAATGGCTTCGATGGCTTCGCATCGGCGACGGCAGCTGTTGCACTCATCTACACCCTCGCGCTCATGCTAGCGGTGGCGTGCAACTTGCGTAATCCGGAGCCCAAGGACGATAATGACCTTCAGACGGTGGCTCCGCTGCGCGCCGTCGAGTAGAGTCGCCTTGGGCCTTGCACGTGTTTCTGGGCAAGGCAGTTATCGTTTGACGGATGGCGAGTTTGGCTGCGTGCGGACTCTCAATGCGGCTCGTCTTGTCGGGCGCGCTCGAGGATTGCAGGATTCCTGATTGTGACACCTGTGAGGCGGTGCGAAGTGAGACTACTACTGTAGTCACTCCGCTCGGAGAGAGAGAGAAAGTATAGAGAGTGCTCAGCGATCGCTGTGTGTGTCAGATTGTGGCTTGCGTGGACGCGGGCGGCGCGTGTTGGACGAGAACGTGCTGCCCATGCGGCACCAATCACAGACCTCTCAATCCGCCGATCCTGGTTCACAGGAATCCAAGGCGTGAACGAGTGTCAATGCGGCCGGCGAGGACGCTTTCGCCTTGCTCCGGCGCCAGCACGGTCTGTGATGCTGATAGAGACGTCCGTCGACGGCGCGTCGCCGAGTGCCGCGTTATTTACTTCGGTATCTCGCGTGTGCGCCGTTTGCACGCAGCAATACTCCAAGTACAAGTGCCCGCGGTGTGCAATCCAGTACTGCTCTCTCGCATGCTATCGTAACCATGGCGAGGCCTGCACCGAAACCTTTTATGAAGAGAGCGCGCATGCAGCACTAAAGGCAAACGTCACGAGGCCTAAGCAGCAGATTGACATGCTGCGAATGCTGCAGCGGCTTGAGGCGGCCGGCGAAGAGGGCTGTGATGCAGACGCGTGCTCGGTTGATGGCGAGGCGGACGGCGATGATGTGCACGGCGGCGACAGTGGCGCCGCCCGTACAGAGCGCCTGAACCAGCTCCTCGTGCAGACGCACCTCGATGAGAGCTTGCTTACCGAGGACGAGCGCCGCGAATTCAGAAGGTTGGTGGCGGACGGCTCGCTCGGTGCGCAGCTGCAGTCGTCGGATGCCTGGTGGAGCCGGCTCGAGGCGCTATCGGTGGTGAGTGTGCCGACAGCGCGCGATGGTAAGACAGGTGGCGGCTGGCGCTGGTGCAGCCCGGCCGTGGCGGCGGCTGCGACGGCCGCGGGCGCCCCCGAGCCGCCCCCGACCCTTCCGCCGCTCCGGTCGCTCACGAGGCGCACGCCGTGTGAGCGACTTCGGTTCAATGTGCTCGAGGTGGTCTGTGCGTACGTGTATACGTGGCGGCTCTACTGCGGCGAGCTGGACGAGGACGTGAGCGGCGCGGCCGCGGCGCTGCTCGGGCTCTCACTCGTCCTCAGCGGCGAGCAGAGTCATACGCATGCCTCCGCCGCCGAGGCACTTGTGAGCGTGGCATGCGCGGCGCAGGCGCCAACTCTCGCGACCTCCGCCGCCTTTGGTGCCGCATGCCTCACGGATGCACATCGTATACTCGGTGCGGAGGGGAGCACTGCGCTCGCTCTCGCGGGGGCGCGTGCGCTGCTCGGCACGGCCGCACGCGCATGCAAGAGCGGGGAGGAGTGCGTCGGCTCCGCTAAAGCCAGCGGCGGCCCCGCTCCAAAGGACGAGGAGGACGTCGCGGAAATCAAAGGTAGGCAGCCTCGGGCTGAGGAGGAGGGGGCTGAGGAGGAGAGCTTTCGAGGTGGGCAGTGGAGCTCGGACGCCCTCAAGCAGGCGAAGCGTAAGGCGCGCTTCCTTGAGGTATGGTGGGCCTCACGCCCAGCAGCCGAGCGGCGTGCTGCCCTCGAGGACTTGCGCTTTGGCCTCAAGCGCGAGCTCGAGCGGATGGAGGCGGTGCGTGTTGCGGGAGCGGCGGACGGCCGTCGTCCCTCCTCAGGCCCGCAGCGATCCGAACTGGTTACTGATGTCTCTTGACGCAGGCCAGCATGAGTGGGTCACGCAGTTCGCGATTTTTTTGAAGCGTTCATCACGGCGCGCGCTGTTTCGGTATCGCACAAAACGACTCGCAAAATCCATGCTGTCCCATTCCATTGAGGAGGTTGCTCCATGGCAGGGCGAGACCGCGCTGCGACAATGCCGTCGACGTATGGCGCTTTCGGCGCGCCAAGGCCTGCCCCGCGCCCTGCGGTCATCGAACCCGACATGGACGATGAGGACGGTGTCGCGTATGTGTCCAATCTGGTGATCAGCGGCACGACGGTCACTGGCGGCACGCTGACGACGTCGGGCGAATTCGTGGGTACGCCGACGGTGCATTGGTTTCGCGTGGACAGCAAGGGCGCGAAAACCGAGATCGATGGCGCGGGCACCCTCTCCTACTCGCCCACAATCGACGACGTGGGCTGCACGCTGCGGTGCGAGTGCACGGGCCCGTATGGCGGCGATCCGGTGGGCGTGGCGTCAGCGCCGATCGCCATGGAACCGTCGATCGCGGCGGATCTGCAGAAGCTGCTGGCGAAGAAGAGCGCGGAGAAGGAGTACAAGGTACAAGATGCCAACCAGCCGCGCACCCTGCTGATCGCGCGCGACAAAATCAAGCTGCGAAAGGGCAGCTCGTCGCTGTGGAAGCACGACTACGTCAAGGGCCTCTCCGTGACTCTCGAGAGCTACGATGAGACCACGTTCACGCTGCAGCTCGACCCGGCCGGCGCAAACAATTGCACTCTCTCCGCAGAGAACCGCAACGCACGCGATGCGATCGCTTTCATACTTCGGCAGCTTGCTCCGCGTGGCTTTGAGAACGTGTCAGCCGGTTCATCGTCCAGGCGTTCGGAAGACAACGGTTCAGTCGCGTCGAGCGACATCTCCGACGAGCAGGATGGCGAGGGCAAGGAGCGCAACAGCCTCGATCCGGTCGCTGAGGGCGACGACGAGGGCTACTCCGACAACGCGAAGAAGAAGCCGAGCGGCTTTGGCGACTTTGGAGACGCGGGCGCCGGCGGCGATGGCGACGAGGCTGGCGGCGAGGAGGGCGACGAGGCCGAAGAGTTCAAGCCGGCGATCAAGGTCAAGATCCGCGATCCGTCGCAGATCGTCGCACCCTCGGGCGCGGCCCTCCGTTCACTCTCGCTCTCCGCCCCTCCCCCTCCGGGTTCCGGCCGTCGTCGTAGCTCGACAATGGCAATGGCGTCCCCCGCGCCAGCCAGGAGCGCACTCGAAGATGCGCGCCTGGCGGCGGCCGCCCACGAAGCGAAAGCGGCGAACGCGGGCTTCGACAATAGCAGCGGTTTCGGTGCCGATTTTGGCGACAGCAGCAGCGGGTTTGGGGCCGATTTCGGTTCCGCGCCAACTCCTGCGCCCGCGCCCGCGCCCGCGCCCGCGCCCACGCCCGCGCCCGCGCCCACGCCCGCGCCCGCGCCCGCAACTGCACCGGTGGATGCGCCGCTGCCTGCGGGCTGGACCACTACAAAGGCGCCCGACGGCCGGGTGTACTACTATCACGCTATCTCCAAGAAGACCTCGTGGACACGGCCCGCGCCGGAGGCGGCGGGCGACGACGCTGCCCCCGCCCCCGCTCCGACTCCGGCTCCCGCTCCAGTACCGGCCCCGGCCCCGGCTCCGGCTCCGGCCCCGGCCCCGGCTCCCGCCTTCCCCGCCCCCGCCCCCGCTCCGACTCCGGCTCCCGCTCCAGTACCGGCCCCAGCTCCGGCCCCGGCTCCGGCCGCCCCCGCCCCCGCCGCCCCCGCCCCCGCCGCCCCCGCCCCCGCCGCTGCAATCGTGGTCAGTGCCGAGTCTGCCACGGCGCTCTCGGTCGTGGCCAATCTCTCGCACCGCCTGACCGAGCAGATTGCGCACGTGGACGGGCAGCGGAGAGCCCTCGAAGAGGTCCTTCGCATGCTGACCGCGCAGTCGGGACAGTTGCATGCAGTCCAGGGAGTGCTGATGGAGGCGACGATCCAGCAGGTCACCGTCCTCCAGGACCTGCAGCAGTTGCTACAAAGGAGCGGTGCGCCATCGCATCTGAGCGACGCGCTCAAGCCAGCGGCCGCCAGGCTCGCTTCGGCGGCAGCGACAGTCGACTCAAGTCCACGCTTTACGACTCTCGGGGGCAGCCTGGACCCAACGCCACCAGCCGCCGCGGTAGTGGCGCAGCCGCAGAGGCGCATCCAGCCCAAGCGACCGCCACGAATATCAGGCGTCGCACCGGGCGTCGAGGGTACCGAGGGCGTGCCGCCGTCCAGGCGGTTGTCGAACGAGTATGACGACAAGTATGCCGCTGCACCGCTTCCCACAGGCGGCCTCGGAGGACCAGCGACGCCGTCAGCGCCGCAGAGGCTGCCGACGCCCGCATCTCCCTCGGTCGGCACTCCAAGCAACCCGAATGCCATCTTTAATCTCCTCAGCATCGAGTCGGTCAGTGCTATCTTCGACGGTGCGACTCTGCGCGAGGGCACCTTTGCAGCTCAGGGCGAGTTGCGAGCTCTCCAGCTGGGCAGGACGGATGTAGGCCACGCCTTCGACCTCAAGCTCGAGAGTTTGGGCAACGTGACGAGGCTGCAGCCCAACCCTTCGCTGATGCGCCCGAAGGACGCGGGCAAGGGCGCGCCAAACACGTACAGCGTGCGTGTGCCTGCGCTGGCCGCGGGCTCACCTGTGAAACCACTCGCTCTGATGCGGTACACCTCCGTGCCCGAGTATGCGCCCATACCGCTGCGCGTGGTGCCGCGCTGGGCCTTTGCAGATGGAGTCGACCGTCTGGAGTTGCGTGTCGCAGTGCACCCGAAGCTCAAGGCAGGTCTGTCAGACGTGAAGATCAGCGTGACGATGCCCGAGGGCGTGAGTGCTTGCCGACCCGAGCCCGCCGGCGAGTGGGACGCGAAGAATCGCATTCTGGTGTGGAAGCTGGCGCACCTCGCGCCCACCCCCGCGCCCACGCCCTTCAAGGCTGACTTCAAGACCGAGGCCAAGGGTAAAGAGGGGCGCAAGGGGCAGGATTTGAAGGTCAGCTTCAGCAGCGAGACAAGCAATCTGACCGGTTTGCAGGCGCGCGCGGCGCCGCCCGGCATGGTCGGTCGCATCTTGCAAAAGTTTGTGAGCGGCACCTATGTCATCCACTGCTCAGGAGCTGCTGGCTCCCCTCCATCTGGAGCGCCGCGCCCCTCGACTTCTCCGCGCTCGGGATAGCACCAGTGAGAATAATCTCCAGAAGAGCCACATCGGCGGGTACCGTGCACCCGCGACCCATCAGCGGCAAGTAGCGAGGGCGTGGGCATGGATAGTCGAGCATGCGTGGGCATGGATCATGTGCGTGCGCATCACGAAAGTCTCCGATCACGATGCCGATGGTATATATTTCGTTTGGTCGGGTACGGTATTAGCCATTCGAATACATGTTAACGAATAACACCAACCCCGAACCCGCGAAACCCGTGCGGACCGGCTCCGCGTGGCGAGCCCCCGCGCGGACCCGCGGTGCGCCGGTGCCCGGGTGCGGAACGTCGATCGCGACCGGACGTAAGTTGCTTCGCGCGGAGATCATGCTTTGGGCGCGCCGGCGTGCGGGGGCACCCGAAACGTTCCGACTTCGCACAGCCAGCCCGCGCGGCCCGCTTCGCGTCGGCCTTCGCTTCATCTTCGAGGATCAACGGGCAAAGATTCGGCCCGGAGCTCATCGGAGCTCATCGGGCAAAGATTCGGCGCAGGTGCGGATACGTGTCCAGCTCGCGCACGTCGGCGAGAGCCCCGCCACCGCCAAAGCGTTCTCGCGTTCTCGCATCGGAGGACGACGAGACGACCTCGACGTCGATGACGCCCGCGTCCGCGTCCAGAACCGTCGCCCGCATACGAACCCCCTTGGAGTCGTCCGCGAGGGCGGCGAGCAGTGGAGGATAGGCGGCGTGAGGCTCGGGCTCCACGAAGAGGGTGTGCAGCTGCACGCCGGCGCGCTTCATGCGCCGGCGTGCCTCGACGCACCGACGGTCGCCCTTCGTTGGGTGGCCATCGGTGATGAACAGGATGTGCTTGGACACATAGGGCGAGCGCAGCCGCCGGTCTGATTTGAACTCATCGAGCGCCTGGCTGATGGGTGCCTCATAGTCCGTCAGGCCGCCGCATTCGAGCCGGCGAGCGAAGGTGCGCAGAGAGCTGTAGTCGGTGGTGAAGAAGCCGCCGCCGTGCAGGTTGCCCGCGCACCGATGCGCATGCACTTCGTCAGAGTACTCGAGCATCGCGACGCGCATGCGGCGCCGCTGGGCGAGCTCGATGACGCGCAGGGCAAGCGAGGAGGCGTATTTGGCGTTGATGCCGTGCATCGAGGTTGAGACGTCGCGGCAGATCGCGAGGGCGCCGCCTCTGTTCGGCTTCGCGCGCCGTACCGCGTCGGGCAGCACGGCGGGGGTATGCCGCATCCAGCATGCCGCATCGACCGGGTCAGCGTCCTCGGCGAACGAATCGAAGCCGCGCAGCCTGCGCCAGCCGCGCGGCACGCCGTCTGTGTGCGTCACACGCGTCACATGCACGTGGCGCTCAAACTCGCCCTTGAGGACGCCGATGAGTGTGAGCAGACCGCGAACACTCGCCGCATCCACGTTCGTCTCGACCGGGGGTTTGCGCTCTGTCGGTACCAGCATGCGCAGCAGCCGCAGCAGCAAGGAAGGGGCCTGGCTGGGCCCGTTCGCCGGGTCAGACGGGTCATCGACGGCCGCGTTCGCCTGCGCTCGCTGCAGCCCGCCCTCGCCCGGCTTTGGAGGCGCCTCCGTCTGAGCGGCCTGCTTCCGATGGCCACTCGACTTCGTCTCCGGGGTGCTCGCTTTCGTACCCTCCTGCGGAGTCGCCTGCGGGCTGCCGCTGCCGTCGCCGCCGGCATCGCCGCCGCCCTTGCCGCCCTTGCCGTCGCCACCGCCGCCGCTGCCGCTGCCGCCGCCGCCGCTGCCAGGCGCGCCACGATCGAACTCCTTCCGCAGTCGCTCGCGTGCTTCATTGGCAACCTCCTCGATGAGGTCGTCGACGGCGCCGCTGTGCACGTCATCGGGCACGCGGAAAGCCGTGAGCAGCCGGAGCACGCGCAGATCGTCTGGGTGGGCCACCTCGCGACCCGCGATGACGGCGGCCGCGCGGATGAGCTTGGGCGCCTTGGTCAAAAAGGTGCGGTCGGTCAGGAGAGAGTTGGTCGCGTCGAGGCCGTGACGGGATCGTAGCCGCTCGAGAAAGGCAAGCAGCGCGTCGCGCACCGCCTCCGAGAGCGGCACGTGCTGCAGCGCCTCGTACATGCAATCCAAGTCCACGATCGCATCAGCGCCCTCGCACACCGCACCGCCCTCGCCCGCGCCGGCCGCCTTGTCGACGCTCTTGCCGCCGGCGCTGGGCGGCGCCCAGGTGCAATAGGGCGAGTCTCCAAACTGATCGACCACGCTCGAGGCCGCCTCCCATGCGCCGCCACCCACGAGACCCTCGGTGCGGATCTGCAAGGCGAACCGGTCGAGGGTCGCCGGGTCGAGCGGCTCGTTGTAAAAGTCTGCCGAGGTCGGGTTGCCCGTGGCGACGGCGCTCCAGAGCGGAATGGGCCGCTCGTGGTACTTGCGCTCATTGAGCAGCCGCAGCAGCACGTTGAGCGCCTCGCCCGGCGCCCGCGAGATGTCGTCCAGGACGGCGACCTCGGCCGTGAGCAACGCGCCTGCACGCACGTCCGAACGAATGACCTCGCCATCGTCGCTGACCTCGCGCCGGATGACGGCGTCGCCGATGAGCTCCGAGAGTCGCGTGTCGCGATGCAGCTGCGCGAAGAAGGACCGCCGGCCCGAGGCCGCGCACGCAGCCTCTGCGAGCGCTGTCTTGCCGATACCTGGCGGGCCCTCGACGTAGAGGTGCTCCTTGGAGACGAGCGAGAGAACGAGCGCGTCCTTGAGCGGCCCTTGGCCCACGACGCGGCGCTCGAGGCGCGCGCGCAGCGCTGCGGCGCTGCGGGCGGCTCGTGCGGCCAAGGTCGGTTCGGCGCTGAGCGCTAGCGAGGAGAACTTCGGCATTTGCACAACTTGTGCCGGTAAAAAACGCCCGCGATTCCACACCTCTTAAAAAGCAACAGATTTACCGGTCCATACCTCGAAACCTCGAAACCTCGAGCGCAGCGCACGCGCGTGGCACCACCGCTCTTCGCACTTCGGTCTTCATCGCGAAGCCGCCAGCCGGAGGGTTGCAGTCTCAGATGAGGTCGACGCGAGTGACGGTGGCTGGCGTGGGTGGCACCGTGGTGAGCACCGAGGATGTCCGAAGGTACCGGTACGTCTCTGGAGCGGCAGTCTGCTGGGACGGCTGCTCGCGCTCGCTGCGCATCGCATTGTCCTTGATGTACTCAGAAGGAGCAGCCGCGCCATGCACCAAATAGTCGTCCGTCCAGCTCTTGACAGTGGCGCGAGGCTCGAGCTCTGAGCAGACGCCCTCTCCGCCTGTCAAGAGCATGGAGCGCGTCAGGTCACGGGAGGTCGCGAGAGCGGTACCCGATGGCGCACGAAGCATGCCGACCAGCGCGAGGAAGCCCACGGCGAGAGACGTCTGCTGGCGATGGGTCACTGGTGGTGGCCGACTGCCGGTCATGCAGAAGAATTGCATCGGACGATATTGGAGGGAGGGGAAGTCACTGACATCCTGATGCCGTACCCCTTGAGCCTCCACCATCAGCGCCAAAGTGCATGCTCCTCCTCCTCCACCACCATGGCCAGCAGTGACGACGTGGCTCATCACGCGACCGATGGCGATCTCATTGGGCGGCCACATCATTGATTGCGTCATCACTGCAAGCGTAGGCACCGAAGCGGCCCCATGTGTCGCGCAATCATAGCCGCTGATCCACGGATCGAGTGCGATCACCGCGTGCACACGCGGCGGCTCTGCTAGCTTGCTCACACCACCAGCCTCGACCATGCGACGCGCCTGGGCCATACCGGTACCTCTCTTCTCCTCCAGAGCCGCCGCCACTCGGAACGCAGTGGACGATCCAAACGAATGGCCTACGAGCGCCACGCCTAGGCGATCAATCTGCAGCGTGGCGTGGCCATTCCCGCCGCTGCCGGCGACGACCTTGGCGGCGAGCTCGTCGATGCTCTCGAGCACGCTGCACACTTCCTCCACTCTCTGGTCTTGTTGCACTTCCCTTCCGTCCTCTTTCTCAGGCGCCGTGTACCCAAGCGAATGGCCATCGTCCGTCTCGGTGTACACTGCAGAACCATCCTTGTGCTCGAGCGCAATCACCACCGAGCCGTGCGAGGCCATTTCCGCGCACAGCCCGCTGTAGCTAGCCGCACAGCCATAGAGCCCGTGGGAGAAGACCACGAGCGGCCAGCCACCATTGACCATAGCCGTCGCGGGCGGCGCGTCGCGCACGACCTGCCGCGGCAGCCGAGCGAAACGCAGCGCCCACGTCATGTAGGGCCCCAGCAAGCTGCGCACGCGCTCTGGAAATGGCAGCCCCTCTCCGTGTCCCGTGGCATACCTACCAGCAATGCGTCCAGGCGGGAGCCACGATGACCGTCCACGTGCCGTGATATGCGGTGCTGAAGGGTAAAAGATTCTGAGCCGCAGAGAGGTGTCGCGTTCAGGCAGCGGCAGGCAGCAGTCACTGACGCCGACCGCATGCGCTCCACTTGGCTCTGGCGGTGGGCGGAGCGTCAGCAGCGTGATGAGAGGCATGAGCGGCAGGATGATGATGCTCACGGGCAGCAAGACGGCCAAAAGCATCACACCCAAGGCAGGCTTCTGCATGGCGGTGTATAGAAACGTTTCCCAGTGCAGCCATTTCCGAGTCTCCCAGGCGATGGTCGAGCGGAAGGTCGGCACGCCGCCGACGAGTCGCATTGCGAAAAGGCACGGAAGATTCCGGTGGTTTCGAGGTCCCGCACGAGGCTTCAACACTGAGTCCGCCCCCTTCGGCACTCGGCATTGCCACTCGCGCCCCGCCCGCATCCAGTACCAACTTCACTTAGGACAATAGTAAAGGATGCTATTATGATACAGGTACAGTAGAAACATTGACACTGGGAGAGACGGCAAAAACACGTCCGGGAAAAACCGCAAGGTAAGACAAATATGATGGAGACACTGATTCACACGGAAGTCGACCGGTGGTGTGAAATGGTGTGAAATTGAAACTTAACGGAATTTTATGCGAAACGGGGTCTTGCTATCCTTGCTGTGCATGCTCTCGCGAACGACGGCGGCGGTCCCGTCACTGCTGTCACGGCCGCTCGGAGAGCTCGCCGCGCTTGCCGGTGGCCCACAGGCTGCCAAGCATCTCTGGTCAACGCTTCGCCGAGGCAGAGACCCGACGAAGCTGTGGCAGGTGGACGAGCGGGCCGTCGCCGCAGCGAGCGGGCATGGCATCGGCCTATCGGAGCGGCTGTCGCTCGCGCTGCAGCATCGCCCGCTCGATGATGTCGCAACCGTGTCGCTCGAGACCTGCGCCGCTGACGGCACCAAGAAGCTGCTTCTCAAGCTTGCGGATGGCTTGGAGGTGGAGACCGTGCTCATCCCGCCGCTGCCGTCGGAGCGACGGGTGGCGTCCAATGCACGCGCGCGCACGACGCTGTGCATCTCTTCGCAAGTAGGCTGCCGCCAGGGCTGCGTCTTCTGCGCCACCGGCCGCATGGGACTGCTCCGCAACCTCACTGCCGACGAGATCCTTGCGCAAGCGTATCACGCCGAGCGAGTGGCCGCGGCGAGTGGCATGCCGTCCTTGAGCAATATCGTCTTCATGGGGCTGGGCGAGCCGGCCGACAATGCGGACCACGTACGTTTCGCGTATCGCGCGCTCCTGGACCCGCAACGCTTTGGCTTCGGACGGCAAAGCGTCGTCGTCTCCTCCGTCATGCCGACGCCGACGGCCTTTGACTCCATCCTGGGAAGGATGCATAGCGACGACAAGGACGACACGGAGGAGGCGCAGGAGGACCGTGGCCCCATGCTCGCATGGTCACTGCACTCCGCGGACGAGCAGCTGCGTAAGAAACTCGTGCCGACTGCGCGGTATCCGCCCACGGTGCTGCGCGATGGACTGTGCGCCTCGCTCCTCTCGCGGCCTCCCCGGCGGCGGCGCGTGCTCATCGAGTACGTGCTGATCGCCGGCGTGAACGATCGCATCGCCGACGCGGAGAGTCTCGCCGCCTTCCTCGAACCGCTCCATCGCGCATGCCACGACCTCGCTCGCCGCTCGGGTCGCACTGGCGTGCTCGTCAACCTGATTCCCTACAACCCCGGACTGCCGGCTCCGAAATCGGACGACCAGCCGAGCTTGGACAACAACTTGGACAACTTACCGATTCCGACATTGGACGACCAGCCGAGCTTGGACAACTTACCGATCAGCGAGCCGATCCGCGAGCCAGCTCAGACAGGAGGCCGAGCCGCGGGCTCCCTCCCGCACTTTTCGACCTTCGAGCGGCCCTCGTTTGAAGCCGTCGATGCCTTTCAGGACCGTCTGCGCGCGCTAGGAGTTTGGGCGTCGGTGCGTGCGGCGCGGGGGGGCGATCAAGCGTCGGCGTGCGGCCAGCTCGCCACGTCAGCACGCCTCTCAAAGCCGCGTGTTGATGGCAGCGCCGGGGCAGCCGGCGACTCGCCGGACGGGGCATCGGCATCGTCGTCGGGTGGGGCGCCAGGCGGTACGGGTGGGGACGGCGCTGCCATCCGTCGCCAAACTGAACGGTTGCTGCACTCACCTGTCGACGAGCACCGCGTCTGCCTTGCGTGCCACGGCCATGGGTCCCGAATGCTGCGCAAGCGGCGAGCGAGCGCGGTCCCGCCGCAGGTGCGGTGCGATCGATGCGACGGCATGGGGCTCGTGCCGGTGGTAACGGTGGCTCAGGTCGCCACCGAACTGGAGCGCGAGATCAGCACCGAGATCGGCACCGGTGGAGATGAGGCTGAGAGCAGCGAAGGCGCCGTGGTCGGCCGCAGTACCGGTGGTGCTCACGATGGCGCTCACGAGGCGCTGGCGGTGGCGGTTGTCGGCGGGGGGATCGGTGGCCTTGCCCTCGCCCTCGCGCTCCAACAACGTGGCGTCGTCGTTGGCGTCTTCGAGCGGGATGGCGACTTCTTCGAGCGTTCGCAAGGGTACGGCCTCACACTGCAGCAAGGCTCGAAGGCTGTCCGTGATCTCGGACTGGAGTCGGCGGCCGCGGCGGCCGGAGTCTCGTCGTCGCTGCACATCTCGAGGGATGCGAGTGGTCGGGAGTTGGGGCGCCACGGCTCGGCGACGCGTGAAGAGAATGGCAGCCCCTCAGGTCGACGTAACTTGCACTTGCCGCGCCAGTCGCTGCGCGCGCTGCTCTGTGCGCGGCTCAAGCCCGGAACCATCCGGTGGGGCTGCCGGCTCGACACCATCACACAGCAGAATACAGGGCAGCACAAGGGGCAGCATGACCGCCCTACGCTCAGCTTCAACGGCGGCGAGCGCCAGGTGAGCGCAGACGTGGTGGTTGGTGCGGATGGGATCCACTCCGTAGTGCGTCAGTTCGCGGCGCCGACGCAGATGCCAACCGCCGCCGAGCCAAGGGGCGTCGGGCTGCGCGCGCTGGGTGTGGCAGTCGTGCTCGGATATGCGAAATGTGCCCATGAGCTCTGCGCGGGGTTCGACACTGTCTTCGAGCAGCTCGATGGCGAGACGCGTCTGTATGCGATGCCCTTCTCGCCGCCGCCCGAGGGAACTACCATGTGGCAAGTGTCCTTTCCTATGGAGCCGGAGGCCGCGGCCGCGCTTGCGCAAGGCGGCGGTGAGGCCCTACTCGCGCACGCACGGGAGCGTTGCGCAAACTGGGCCACTCCGGTGCCCGAACTGCTCGGTGCGACGCGTGCCGACGATGTGACCGGCTACCCCATCTACGACCGGCCTGTAGGCAGCCGCTTCGGAACGGGTGGCAGGATCACCCTTCTCGGCGACGCGGCGCATCCGATGGCACCCTTTAAAGGGCAAGGCGCGAACCAAGCCCTCGTCGACGCCCTCGCCCTTGCACGGGCGCTCTACGACTCGGAGTTGGGCGACGCCGCGGCGGCGTCCCTCGAGCCGTCGGCCACCGTCGAGGAGGAGGGCGCGCCTCGACGGCGCCGGCGCTCGCGGCAGCCGATCGTCGACGCGATCGAGCAGTACGAGCGCGCTGCAGCCGTCAGGGCGGCAGTCAAGGTGGAAGCGTCGCGGCTGGCGACGCGTCTGCTGCATTCGGATGCGGCGCTCGCAGTCGAGACGGGCGTGACGAGGGCCGCCGCCGCGGCGGCATCCGTGACCGCTTCAGACGGGCATTGCGTAGTGTAGGAAGATATGCGTTGAGCTAGCGCCTAGCGGCAGCGCGCAGCGCGGTACCGTTTAGCGTTACGAGCGCCTTACTGTCGTAACTATCCGACCCGCCCCCCGCGCCCCGGCGGAGCCCGGTGTGCGCTCCTGTGTGCATGCTTGGTTTAGTCACAATCATCCGATCATACAAGCTCAGCAGAGAGCTACCGACTTTCATCCACAGCATCATCGCGTGTTCACGCTCAGCACAAATGCACACCGCAAGATTATACATGCCCACATACGATAACGTCTCTCTTGCATGCTCTCGTCACTCTTGTGTCAAATTCAGTCCATACAGGACAGCTGTACTGTACGCCGTCATTCGATTCCGGCCTCATGAAAGTTCAGCTCCGTATCCTTGCGGTAGAGCTCCGCGAGCTGGTCGAGCCACCATCCGGCGGTCCATGTGGTGCGGAAGTTGAAGTCCTGCCCCTGGGGGAACGTCAACTTTCCATCGGGCAGCTTGCCCACCCCGTGAAGCACCCAGTCGCGCGCAAAGAGGAGCTCGACGCGCTGCATGTATGCCCCGCCGATGATGCTACGGAGGAGCTCGCTCACGCGCACGGCGCCGACGAGGTCCTGTGTTTCGGTCTTGGCATCATTCACCTTCTTGAGCAACTGGTCGAACATCTCGAGCACCACAGAGGCCGGCTGGTACGCGTAATGGTCCGTCTTCTTCTGAACGATCTTAGCGGCGACGGCCACATAGTGAAGGCCCGAGATGAGCACAATCCGCACCGGCTCGCTGCTCTCCCCCTGGGATTCGAGCGCGAATTCTTTGAGCTGCGAGGCGAGCTTGTCGTCCTGGTTGCTCACCACGCGCTTAATCTCCTCGCGCCATTCGTCGAGCCCAGCTTTACGCTTTCCCGGGTCCTTCTCCGGGTCATTCTCGACGTCCTTTTTGATGCGTTCGACCTTTACCTTGAGCTGCAGATCGTAGCTCGTGAAGCCGTCTAGGCCCGACAGCTGCACGGAGCCTTGACCGCCCGAGATGAGCGCGAGGGGCGGCTCGAGCCCGGCAGCCTGTAGTGCGTACTCTACCGACTTATGCTCCCACATGGCCTCCTCTTTCTGCGACACCGCAAACCACTTTGAGTCGATCGAGCGCGAGTGCGAGAGCTTCTCCGCCTTTGCCCGGAGCGTGTCGCGTAGTGCGTCCATCACGGGCCGTCCCTTTTCTCGCAACTCGTTGCTGAGCTGTCGGTACCACGCTGTCAGCCCGATGCACACGCTGGTGAACAAGCAATGCTGCAGCTCCTTGTGCTTCTCGAATGCGGTCTCCATGGCTTTGTGAAGCGTGGCCACGAGCTCCTCGAACATGGGATCCTTTTCCCCCAGCCCACCCTTGAAGATCTTTTCAAAGTCGAGCTTCCCACTGTTGGGGAGCTCTTTGATCTCGGCGTCTTTAGCCTCTATCAAGCTGACCGTCCGGAAGCGCACCCAGATCATGATTTTACACGCGCCCGTGCCCACGTCGAGCACGAAGGCGCCCACGCCGACGAAATCACCCACGTCCAGCTTGGACTCGTCCTTGCCGCGCAATGCGCACAGCGGCGGGTTGCCCTCCTTACTGTCGCCGAACTGGCCGTGGAACTCGCGCAAGGCGCCAACTTTGACCTCGCGACTCATCGATTTCGCGCTGCGTGCCATCATGTGCGCGGTTAGGCCGTTCCGGTCGGTTTTTGTGCGGTCGCACCCCGCATGCAACAGCTCACGGATGGTCGGGGCGTGGAGGCACTCCGCCGCATACATGAGTGCTGTCTTGCCAGTGCTGTCAATCGCGTTGAGTACCTCTTTCTTGACGATCAGCCGCTTCTGAGGCGGCGCGATCTGGGTCCCGGCGGTCACGGCCTTCCCGCACACTTGCGTGCTGGGCGTGACCGCATTCGAAGCCATGTTCTGCTTAGGATGGCGAGTCTGATTCTGATGGCTCCCGAAGGTCTCGCAAGTCGAGAGCAGATGCACCATCTCCTTAATCCCCGACCGTGCTGCGAGCATGAGGGCGGTCATGCCGTCCTTATTCCGGTCGAGGAGGTCCCATCCCTCGACCACCAGGATTTCCGCAGCTTGCACATGCCCGTTGTGCGCCGCGTGCATCAGCGCTGTCATGCCCTCGCCGTCCGTCTCCTCCATCTGCGGCATCCCATCTCGCTCATTGCGCTTACCACTGGCGATCAGCAGCGGAATGATAGCGTCGTGGCCGCGCTTGCAGGCCCACATGAGCGCAGTGAGCCCATTCTTATCCTTTAGGTGCACGTCTGCTTCCCGGCGCAGCAGTGCTTGCACTGTCTGCAGGTGGCCGCGACGCGCTGCCAGGATGAGAGCCGTCTGCTGCGCCAGGCCCTCCTTGCGGTTAATGTAATAATCCTTCTCCTTGCGGTCCATGCAACGCTTCTCCTTGCGCTTGTCGTCAGGCGAGGTCGGCGAGACCTCGCCAAGTTGAACACCTGTCTGGATGATCCCCCAGTTTCCGCCATCGGTCTTCAACTTGGCGAGCACCTCGACCACCTCTGAGTGGCCAAAGTAGGCGGCCTGCGTGAGCGCGGTGCTCCCCTCGGCATCGGGCATGAACGGATCCGCCTTGTTCTCGAGCAGCGTCTGGATGCACTGCTTTGAGCCAGCGCGTGCAGCCATAATGAGTGGCGTGCGTTGGAGTTCGTCGGTGCGTTGGATGTTGACGTCTGACTTTTTTTGGATCAGCAGCTGAGCAGCATCGACGAAACCGTTTTGGCACGCGCGCAGAAGCGCCGACGTGCCGTTCTCCTCAGTATGCTCCACCATTTTTGTCACAATGTCGAGAGCATGTTTTTCGACCTGTTTTTCATTTGTTTCACCATGTTTCTCGGCAGCTGCGAAATGGTTCTTGTCATCGAGCAAGATCTCAACGACGTCTATGTGGCCTTCGAGCACTGCTATCGTGAGCGCCGTGCAGCCCCCCTCTTCGGTCTTCAGCAACGGGTCGGCATGCTTCTCTAGCAGACAATGCACCGTTTTTGAGAAGCCACGGAAGGCGGCGAGCATCAGCGGAGTGATGCCGAACTTGCCCGGCGCGTTCACGTCAACATCCGTCACCACCTGCTCGAGCTCTCGCTTGCTTAGGGTTCCCGAGCGGTCGACATCGATCGTGCTGAAGCGCACTTGCAGCACTTCGTCAGTCAGCCGCTCGGCACCAGGCTTGGTATTCCGCTCGTGATCACAGTAGTCCTTAAAAGAGCCGAAGACCTCTTCCTCGCCGCCCATGTCAGCACCGACACTAGACGTCCTTTTGAGCGGGACCAGCATGTCCACCTTGCCATCCTTCGTCGTGTCTACTGCACCGAGAAGCAAGCCCGATAATTTGGCGTCCCCGTTTGAAGGGTCAAGAATCAATTGGAGCAGCTTTGGCTTCGGCGTGCTATCCGCGCATAACTGATTAATAAGCTTATCCGCCTCAGATTTCTTGATCGCCGTGCGCAGCCGTGGGCTCGCGCGCTTGCCCATAAGCGACCAATCGTACGGACGCACGCCATGGATGTTCGATATGAAGGCTGGCTGAAGGTGCGCGAGCGGCTGCATCGCGGGGTGCGTGAGGAGGGCCGTGCACGCCTTCTCGCACCCATTCTCCGCCGCCTCGTGCAGGGCCGTGTTGGCGTGCTCGTCCGCGTGCAGCGGGCTCAACCCCTTATCGAGAAGCGCAGTGAGCACCGCAACATTGTCTTGCGCGGCTGCCGCGCGTAGCACAGCGCCTGCGTCGTTGTTACCAAAGGGCAACACGAGCGTCGTCTTGATCGTGGTGCCGTTCGGGAGCTTCACAAGGTGCACCACCTTAGCGTCCCCATGTCGTACATCGTGCCGAGCGCCGCTTTGGGAATCCTTTTTGGGATCCTTGTCGGGCAGCTGGATGTTCGCGAGCAGCACGCCGCGCTGATAGTCGATGTCGTCCTTGTGCTCGCCGTCTGCCAAGGCCAGCAGCGTGCTGCCAATCTTGATCGGCTTGTCCTCGATGAGCTTATGGCTCTCGAGGAACTGTACGAAGCAGCGGAGAACGCGCTCCGCTTGCTCCGCCTTGGGCGTGAGCAGACCGACGATCGTAGATGCCCACGCGCTGATCTCATTGGGGTCCTTGAGGAGCATCTTGAGAAGGATCAGCCGGTCGCGCGGACCCACGTTATCGCTGGACTTGCCCACCTTGACCACATCCTCGTTGGACTGTGGTTTTACGTCACCACCGCGAAGGTCGGTCGCCGAGACCGTTTTGGACGCTCTCGGCGGTTGCGACCGCGCCAAGGGCGGCCGCAACTGGGATGTCGATTTCTTGAAGGGGGGCGATTTCTTGTAGAGGCTCTCGTCTTCGGCTTCATAGATGCTCGGGTCTTCGGCGTCATAGATGCAATCGATGGCCTCATAGTCGTCAGTTGTGAGCATTGAGTGCAGCCTCGGCCCCTTCTTTTCGTTACACAATCGGAGGGACAGGTGCAACAGCACGATGGCCAGATCGATCTTCTTGCTCACTGCGCACAGCTTCGCGGCGTTGAAGGACTTCAAAGCCTCGTCCCGCCAATCCTCCATGCCACCGAACGAGGGGGACGCTGTGGAGTCAGCGTCAGCGACGGCCCTAGGCTCGACAGCCGTTGGACTCACGATCAGCGAGAGTCGGGAGTTCTCTTTCTTGGCCAATTCCGATAGTCGGGAGTTCTCTTTCTTGGCCAATTTGCTGAGCAGGGTGAACACCTCTTCCTTGGCCGAGAGCGCCTTGTCGGTAGCCTCTCGGTAGTTCTCGGCCTCGTTGAACCACTTGGGCTCTCGCTTGAGTGCAGAGCTCTTGAGGTCCTCAAGAGGCACGAGCGCCTTGCTCGGCGCGTCGGCGCGCGTGAATTGCTCCATGAGCAAATCGACGAACTGAACGTGCGAGTTCTGCAGGCGCGAGACGACCTGATCGATGGTGGCAGCCTTCTGATTGGTCGTCGGCCGCAGCACGACCACCAGCACCGAGCCATCGACGCGCGTGTCGAGCACTTCGACGCCCGTGAGCGGCGCGAAGAGAATCTCGCGCTCGAACGGGTACTGCGAGAGCCACGAGAGATCGCAGCCGCGGTCGACGAGGCCCTGGTGGATCTCGAAGACGATGCCCGA
>Ga0180439_100959_pt1 | contig 18678 bp, 17 predicted proteins | sample ChrtobMetaP5_0mM_FD_119744 | JGI IMG/M metagenome (GOLD analysis project Ga0180439, IMG submission 119744) | Chrysochromulina tobin associated microbial communities from unialgal haptophyte culture, Seattle, Washington, USA - P5_0mM MetaG | ecosystem: Host-associated > Algae > Haptophytes >...
AGTGACGACACCTGGGAAGGCACCCGGCAATCCGACGCCGCCGACGTTGGTGGAGCTCCACGATGACGATGCGAATGGGAGGTTGGTCCACGTGACTGTGGACTGTCGAAAGCAGGGAGGGGCAGAGAGGGACGCGTCGGCGCGAAGGGGTCTCAGCCAGGGCGCCGCACGCAGTTATCAGGGAAGAGTGCGCGTCTTCGCGGTCGGCGAGCACACCTCATTCCATGGAACGAGGAGCTCGCGGAGCGAGGCGTTGTCGCCCGCGTCGGTCACATAGTAGTTGAGCCAGGCGGGTTTGGTCGGCACGAGCGTGGCACCGACGAAAGAGCTCAAGTCGAACTTGATCAGGAGGGCGGACGTATCAGAAGTGACGCCTGAGATGACCTGTGTGGCCGAGACCGTCAATGGGCCGTCCCACCACCCGGAAGTTTGGGCGTTGAAGTTTGTCGTAGCGTAGTTGATGATAGGAGCGGTAGTGGAACTGCCGGCCCTGATGTATGTATCAGAGGTGACGCTCGGGCCTCTGATGATCACGCCCGTGACCGAGGCGACCAACGCGAGGAAGAGCGTGGCTTTCAGCGATCCCATCGCGAGCAAATCGGCACGTGTTCTCCTTCAGAACAATCCAGCAGTATCGTTGCAACGCGAGACCGAAACTTAGAAGCCGGTGGTTCCAGAACGAAATTCTGTCATCTTTTTGGGGAGACTTCGTAAACCGCGCTTTAAACCCTTGTTTGTGTGCCCAATCCGCCCACTCCACGGACCGCGATGACCCTCAGACGGGACCTTGAACATATGCTCTCTCACTCTCTTCCCATCGCGTTGAAGTCGCTAGTCGCACCTCTCTTGAATATGGCTCTCGAGCGCGCCTCGGGCAGTCTGCTCTTCGAGTGCCTTTTGACATTTGAGGAGTGCATCCGCAATGCGTACAAGCTCCGTCTCCAGCAGTGCACGCTGCTCTGTCGCAGCTTGGAGCGCCTGCTCCTGCGATTGCGCCAAGAGCTCAGCGTCCTCGATGGCCCGAGCCGCTCGAGAGCGCTCGAGAGCCCACTCTTCTCGCTCTTTCCTCAGCTCCTCCTCGTGAGCACGAGCGAGCGCGCCCATCTGCTCTTCCAAGCGACGACGCTTGGCGTCCAGCTGCGCATTCGTGTCGCGCAACGTCCCAAGCTCCATGCGAAGCTCCTTACGCCCCGCCTCCGAGGAGGCCAGCTTGGTCTCAAAATCGTGGTTGCTGCGCATCGCGATGGCAAGCGTGTTCCGCATCGCCTCGAGCTCAGTGCCCAAAGACTGCATGACTTCCCGGTGGTCTGCACATGTTGCGTCCAGCTTGAGGTTGAGCTCATCAATCTGCGCCAAAAATTCAGCTGCCTGGTCTGCCATCCTTCGTTGCAGGGCGTGATTCTCATCATCGAGTTGGTGCGCCGTGCGCGACATCAATCGGCACACCTCCTCGTGCTGTGCGAGACCCCACTGGCGATCTGCAGCGGAGCGGGGAGAGATTGCAGCGTAACGAGACCAAAGGTCGGGTTTCTTGGCCTGCTCGTCCCTGTACACCGGTTGATGATAGCGGCGCGCCGCCAGCCGTGAGGAAATGATTGACGCTGCTGATGCTGAGCCCGGTCGCTCGCCATCAAACTTGGGCCAGCTATTCCCCGATTTCGGAGACGATGGAAGCGCGCCGCATGCTGTGAGGGATGCATGCGTCGGCGGCGCCGGCTGCAGCGTTGCAGCCGAAGAAGGACGGACGGGCACACCCGCGCGGCGCTGCGATTGACGATGCTGGTGCTCAAGGTTCCACACGCAGCGAGTCAGTGCGGTGGGTGGAAGGAGCTGCAGCTCCGACTTTGCACGCGGAAGCGGTGCGCCCTGCACTGATATGTCTGAAGCGCCACGCATGGTGCCCGCTTGCATCGACGTGATCATCGAAACGCACGAGCAGCGTCCACACGCGCCCGGGGGGGTATGAACGCAATATATCACATTATATCACATACGTAGCCCTATAGTGAGCTGCTTTGGTCGTGTGGTTTGAACGCGAGTTGATGTGGGGTTTACGCTTTGATCGCATTCACAGAGCCCTTTCCTTGAAAGGGTTTCCTATTGGCGATGCTATGGCGAAGAATGGCAAGCAGCAGCCGATCGCGCAAGCGCTGACCGATCGCGCGGTGGCGGTGCCGATGACGCTCTGGCTCATCTCCGTCTTGGCCCTTGCCTTCTGCCTTGGTCCGCCCACGAACCTCGTCACCGGTGGCGTGCAAGGCTTCTTTTCCAATGGGCCGCCGCGCTGGCGCGCTGCGTGGGCGTTGCCGACGCAGATGATACTCATGCCCGTGCTCTTTGTGCTCGGACACCGCGCACTCGGGAGCCAGGGGCCGCGCGCATGGGGGCTGCAGTGGGCCCGCGAGCGGCGAGGACCGAAGGCTTGGTGCTTTGTCCTTCTCTTCCCCACATGGCTGCTCCTCGACTTCTTGATCCTCGAGGACATGCGGCCGATCATGCTCCTGCATCACGTGACCTGCATCGTGGCTCACATGATCGCGTGCTTCCCACTCGCCGCCGGCTTCGGATGGTACTTCCTTGGCGTCATCTCGCTCGAGTTTGGCTCCGGCGTGTGCAATATCTTCTGCTTCGGTTGGCCCTGGTACCCGCTGACCACCTACCTCTATTTCGCGGGCATGACCATCTCGAACCTGCTCGCCTGCTACTGCGCCTATCACTGGGTGCAGACGGTGCAATCACGCTCCGGCAGATTGATTGGAATCGTAATCACCGGCGTCCTCACCGTCATGCGGCAGCGCGAGGCTCATCGCGCATTCGCCGTCAGCACCTGAGAGCGGCGGCAGCTGCACGAGATTGGACGAGATTGGACGAGATTGGACGAGATTGAACGAGATCGGACGCCTTGTCAGCAGCACGAAGTCACGAAGCGTGCTGACTGTCAAGTCAAGTCACTTCAAGTCACTAGTGCTGACTGTTGCTGACTGATGCTGACTGATGCTAGGCACATTACAGCAGCAGGTCCGCACGTCCACAGGTGCCAGGCCCTGGCTTCTAGGTGGTTGCCGTCCCGTCAGAGAGCCTCGATGCTGAGGGGTTGTGAGAGCTAACTCAACACTCAGTGCTCAGAGTTTACGGTCCCTCGTTCTTCTACTGCATGCTACTGTTACCCGCACGACGAGTATTAACATCCGCCCTGGATCACACCCAACACGCAAGACACGACCTCGGGCGCTCGCGTTTCCCGGTTTGGTTTTCGGCTCGCCGAAATTCGGCCCTACGGCCCGTCCAAGAAAGCAGCCACCACAAGGACCATCATGTCGACTGTGCACGAGGTTCGCCTCCCAGTGAGTATCGAGATCCCGGTCAATCACGAGGTTCGCACCATCCGTGGGGCCTTGCGCGACCGCATCAACATCCAGGCCGAGCCCAAGTCGCTCGACGACATTGCGGCGGACAAGGAGCGGCGCGGCGCCCTGCGCGGGGCGTACCTGGAAGAAGTGAAGCAGAAGGCGACTCGTGATCTTCAGCGCGCGACCGCTGCGGCCGAGCGCAAGCAGGCTACCGAGGCGGCTGAGGCCGCTCGCATCGTCGAGAAGATGGCCGCGTCGGCCAGCAAGGCGGAGGCGCGCAAGGCGAGCCAGGACGAGAAGCGCGAGGCGGACAAGGAGAAGCGGATGGCGCTGGCTGAGGAGGTGGCACGTGCGCGCAGCCAGGCACACATGCAGGCGCTCAAGAAGGGCGTTGCCGCCGCCGAGCGCGGCGAGCAGGCCGTCGCGAAGCGCGAGCAGCTGATCGCCGAGGTCGCCGAGAAAGGCTCGTCGACCGTGAAGCACGCTCTCGAGGTGGTGGCGGCGCGCAAGGCGAAGGAGCAAGAGGAGGCCGCGCTCGCCATGGAGCAGCTGCAGCAGCGCTTCGCAGCCGCCGAGTCGCGCCGCCTCGATGAGGCCAAACAGGCCTTCCTCGAGCACGAGGCGCAGCGCCAGAAGGCGGTGGCGAAGGCACGCTCGGCACAGGTTTGTTGCACCCCTTAGCCAGCCTGCGCTCATTGAGCACCCAGGAGCCCCTCTGAGGAGCCCCTCTGATGAGCCCCTCTGAGGAGCCCCTCTGATGAGCCCCTCTGATGAGCCCCTCTAAGGAGCCCCTCTGATGAGCCCCTCTGATGAGCCGCCCGATGACGTCTGATGGCCCCTGATGATGGGCCGATGGCCGCCTGCCTGATGACGTCTGATGGCCCCTGATGACGTCTGATGGCCCCTGATGATGGGCCGATGGCCGCCTGCCTGATGACGTCTGATGGCCGCAATTCTGGCCTCCTCAGGATTTCGAACTGGAAGCCAAGCGGATGGCCGACACGGCGGCAATGGAGCGCGCGGTAGCGAAGCGTGAAGCGTTCATGAGCATCATCAGCGACGCGGCTCAGATGTTCAACATGCATGCCAAGGACGTGGCGGAGGCCGTGCGCGCGCATGCAATGGGGACGGACGACGTGACAAAGATGGCCAAAGCCGAGCACTACGAGAAGATGGTTTCGGCAGAGGTGGCGCGCGGCATGGCGCTACGTGCCAAAGCACCGAGCAAGGTGTTGTGCATGGCGCAGCGCTTCCACCCGGAGGTGATCACCATCAAGCCGGAGGCCATTAAGAAGGCGCGCGCGACGCCCTCAGCTACACTCCTCAAGCGGCTGACGACGGTCTCGACGTCCCTGCTCGTCTCGGCGCCCGCTCGTCAACTGGGAGCACATGCGCGTCGGGAGACGAGGGAAGCGAAGGTAATCAAGCCCCGGCTGCCAGCTGATTGCATGCTGATTGCATGCTGATTGGGATTTGCAGGGACCATGCCACGGCAGCCAGCTGATTGCATGCTGATTGCATGCTGATTGCATGCTGATTGCATGCTGATTGCATGCTGATTGCATGCTGAATGGCGCTCGATTGGGAGTTGTAGGTACACATGAGCGCGATGCGCCGTATCGAGCGCGTGGCCTCCGCCGCGAAGCGTCGCGCGCTGCGTGAGGCGCTCAAGGCGGCAGAGCTCAAAGGTCGCGAGATTCGGTCCGAGATCTTGCTCGCCAAGAAGGAGACGTCGCAGCTGAGCATCTTGGCCAAAGAGGCGGCGCTCGCGGACATGGTGCATGCCACTGATTGCCACGGATTGCCTCCTTAATTGCATGCGCCAATTGTGGGTACAGGTGCATGCCAACCGGCTCGCGGCCGAAGAGGAGCGTGATTGCCTCATTAATTGCATGCGCGAATTGTACACAGGTGCATGCCAACCGGCTCGCGGCCGAAGAGGAGCTGGCCGAGAAGAAGATGATGGACTTGATGAAGCAGGAGGCGGCAACCGAGTGGCATGCGGCCGTGCTGCGCCGGCGCGCGAAGAAGGGCGTCGTGGCGGTGCGCCAGTCCGCGACGCGGTCGCGGCGCGAGGCCCTCCGCCAGGTGGTGATGAAGCACGCGGAGCTCCACCAGACTCGCCGCATGCAGGTGTGCGCCGCGCCTCCGATTCATCTCCGATTGATTGACCTCCGATTGATTGACCTCCGATTGATTGACCTCCGATTGATTGACCTCCGATTGATTGACCTCCGACTGATTGACCTCCGACTGATTGACCTCCGATTGATTGCCTCCGATTGACCGCCGATCGACTTCCGGTTGCTTCCCGCCCATACATGCAGGCGGAGACGAGCCGACAGGCAGAGCTCGGAGCAAGGGTCTTCACAGCGGCCGAGCTCGCCCTGCCGCTCTCAAGCCGTTTCGCACCCGTCGAGTGAACGTGCATGGGAACTAGGAGCATGGTGCCCTCAGCTTGAGCGTTTAGGGCAGCCTCCATGGGCGAGGGGTGGTGGGAGGGATCAACTGTTCTCCGAGGAGTAGAGATGTGATCTCCGAGGAGTAGAGATGTGAGGCGGGGACAAGCCCTCGGGGAAGCGCTTTCAACCGAGGACGACGACGCGGCGGCTCGGCCAGCACGCGCTCATGTATAGGTGTGGCACAGACTTCAGGCAAAGAGGGCCGTGGGGGAAGAGAGGTGTTTACAGCGACAGTGCGGGATTCGCTACGTTTAATAGTCGGTTCCGGTCTCGCGGAGCCAGAGCGACGTGTGTAATCTGTGTCGGTTCGAATAGAAGTAAAATGTATGCGAACACCGCGCCCGTACATGTTTTGGACGAACCGGAGAGTACAAACGAAGCCTCTAAATTAACTAAATGCCATTATTTATCCGGATATCCGGATAGGGTCCAAAACGGTTCGATCCCGCGTGCATCTGCATGCAACGTCAAATATCAAATGGTGGCCCCAGTTTCAATGTGCTTCCAACAGGAAACACCGACGCCGTTCGCGACCTTCCGCGCCGGGCGCAGCACGCACGTTCAAGAGGGCACCGATGAGGCGCTGCAGCTCTTCTTCCATGTGGACCGGGAGATCGATGCGAGGCACGCGGCGCGCCTAACCATCGCCACCGGCGCGGACACCGCCGTGCCTTCCACCTCCACGCAAGCGGCATGGCTACTCTATGAGATGGGACTCTCGAAGAGACTGGACTCCCCTCTCGTGCCAAGCGCCATGCCAAGCGCCCCTGGCCTTTTGGCCATGACCGGCGATCAGGGCCCTGCAGCTCACCCAGCACGTGCTCCGATCGCACGAGCATCGTCGATATGGCAGCAGCATCGATGGCAGCTTCGTCAAACAGTTAATCAAACAGTGAGCGCAACGGCACCTCAATCGGCACCCTCCTTCACGTCCTCCGCCGGCCCGAGTAGCCATGTTGCCAGAGAAGCACTTAGAGCAGCACGGACTTGGAGCAGTTCCGGCAATGAGGGACGCAATCAGCATGCAATCAGCATGCAAGCAGCACGGACTTGGAGCAGTTCCGGCACGGCCCTCAACGACCGCACCATGCAGCCCGGCCTGTGCGTGACCTCCTCGATCGGCTCCTTCTCGAGCGTCGCAACGAGCGTTCACACGAGCGTCGCAACGAGCGTTCACACGAGCGTCGCAACGAGCGTCCCTCGACCCCTCGACCCGTCAGGATCGACGTCCGCCAATGAGGGACGCAATCAGCATGCAATCAGCCTCGACCCGTCAGGATCGCCGACGGCTGTGGCTCAGGTCGATCCAGCCGCGAAGATCGTTCCGAAGAAGGCAAGCAAGGGATCAGCGAGGCCCACCAGTGCACCGAATTTGGCATCTAACCCATCCAGCAACTCATCCCTCAACCGTAACGGCACCTGCCTCCTCGAGGACGCCCACGACGACGCGAGTCCGCTCTCTATGTCTCATCCCTCACCTGCCGCCTCACCTGCCGCCTCACCTGCCGCCATGCATATCGTCATGCCCGACTTCATGCCCTCCAGCTTGCGGCCCTGCAGCAGGGGGAGTGGGGCAGTGAGTGGGGCCCGCCCCTTGACCGACGGGCCGCCATGGACGTTGTCGTTGACGAACCGCGCTCCAGCGCCGTCCCGAGCGCTCCTCCCCTCGCCATTGTCCTATGTGTCGCGCGCCCATGCCCTCGTGACGGCAGGTGGCACGCTGCCTTCGAGTGCACCGTCGCACCTGATTCGGTGGTCCCCGAGTGAGACCCAGTCCCAGAGCTTTACCCAGAGCCCCCCCCGCCAACCCCCGCACCCGAGCCGGGTGACGAACCCCAGGGCCGGCACGACCATCAACCACAGCCTGGGGTCCATTCACACGGGTCAGCCCCGCGCACGGCTAAAGTCAGAGCCGCAGCACCAGTCTGTGCCCAAGCTGATGCCTGCCGGAGCCCAGATGACTGGTGGTGGCGCCCATTACGGCGCTTCATCAAGGCCACACTCAGCCTCTACTGGAGCTACGCCCTCCGTCAAGGCCGCCCTCCGGACCTACGCCCTCAACCACGCCACCATCACAACCTCGATACTGCCACAGCCTCGCCTAGTGACTCGTCTGGGTTGAAAGTGCGAGACAGTTCTCTAAAGCGTTGTGTCGAGTCTAGGCAATGCGCGTCTCTCGTTCGATTTCGAGCGCCACGTCGTTCACACGTGCAGATCACACGCCTGTGAAGGGAAAAGATGCTGCATCTCGTGCCGATGCTTCGGCCGCCGCCCATGGCCGCGGTCGCTTCGCGAGCGTGTGTGCCCACGATGCTCACGGGCCCTGAGCTCATCGACACGTGCGTCTCCATCGACACCTTTGCGCCTCAATTCCTGTGGCTTCTGATCGTGGCCGCTCCGCGCTCAACACTCACGCGCTCTGTCATGGGCTCCATCGGCCCCATCCTCGCGCTCTCCCTGGTGCACCTCGCCGTCGTGATAACGGCAGCCTCGGCGCCCGGCGGCACGGAGCCCATTGCCATCTTCGCCGACGTCTTCGATCCGGCGAAAAACCAGCTGGAAGGCATGGAGCGCCTCTTTGCGGTCCGTGACTTTGTTGCCGAGGAGTGGCCGCACGTGCTCATCTGGGACCTCTTTGTGGGGCGCGCGATCTGGCTCGATAGTCTTGAGCGCGAGACGCCCTTTACGTGGTCGGCGCTGCTTCTGTGCAACGGCATTGGCCCGCCTGGATTGCTCCTCTACGTCGTCCTGTGCCTGGCGACTGGAAGGGGGCTGCCCACGCTTGGCTATGACGAGGCGAGGCAGTCTTGAAGAGGGGAGTCCGGCCATAGGTCTTGACGAGGGGAGCCTGGCCATGCTTACGCGAGGTTGCATGCATTGCCGTAGATGACAGTTCCAAAGAAGTAGAGGATGTAGGGACTAGGGTGATCGTGAAAACGTGATGTGCAGGTCCAGTGCTGTTGCTCCCAGTACTCCTGTATGCCTATGCTGATGGGGCACAGGTCTCGGGACGGGTCCCCGCGAAGGCGCCAAGGGGCGGTGCCGCGAGCCATCGAATCCAAAGCAGATCGGATGCTACCAAACCCAAACCAAAGCCTAACGGACACGACCGAGATCCCCAGGTTCTCCAAGTCCAACCTAACGCTAACCCTAGCGCTGACCCAAACCTAATCCGAAGAGTGCGCGTGTGCCGCGCGCTGTGTCACTAACTTTATCACCCTGCAGCCTACTCCGTAAGGCTCCAGATCTCGGTTGCCGTCGGGTATCTCGGTGCTATCTCGCCGTCAGAGGGACCTCGTCCGACAACGTGGGCGTTGCAGGCACGATCGGGGGATCGATAGGGGGAAGACCATACGAGGCCATCCACGGGTGCTGCAGCGCCTCCGCCGCAGTAGGGCGTACGTCGGGGTCGAGGGTCAGAAGCGTCTCGGCGAAGTGACTGAAGGAGAGCACGTCGCCGAATATGGCGGGATCGAGCTGTTGGGCGAGCAGCTCGGGCAGCGTCGTGTTGGGCTCGGCGCGCAGCAGGTAGGCGCCCGGGGCGGCGGCGCTGGGGTCGACCTCGTACACGCAGCCGGAGCCGGAGAAGTAGATGGATCCGAGTGGCCCTTCCATCATCCATGGCGGGAAGGGCCCGCGGGTAGCCATTTGGGCCGCGAGGACGAGCTCAGTCGACGCGAACTGGAAGGGCAAGAAGCCGAGCGCGGCTTCGATGGCCACGCAGCCGAGGGACCACACGTCGATCTTGGGCGTCCAGTTGAGGCCGAGGATCACCTCGGGCGCGCGGTACCAGCGGCTCTGCAGGGAAGGGTGTGGATGGGCGCCATGGTGGGCGCAGGGTAGGGGGTGGATGGGCGCCATGGTGGGCGCCAGGGTAGGGGTGGATGGGCGCCATGGTGGGCGCCGTACACTTGAGGCCCACCAGGCCAAGGCTGTCGGGGGGAATCGGGGGGCACTAGTAGTGGCACTCACCTGCAGGTAGGACATGTGGGCGTCGTGCGTGAGGACGGCCGAGCCGAAGTCGATGAGCTTGAAGATGCGACGCTCCGCGTTGACGATGCAGATGTTGGTCGTCTTGACGTCACAGTGCGTGATGCCGAGGCAGGCGAGGAAGGCGAGCGCATCAAGCATCTGGATGGTGAGAGCCCCGATCGAGCCCGCGTGCCAGTACTCAGCGCGCGCGCGCGGGCCAAGTGTCTCGAGGTGCATGTAGTGCGCCAAGATGGACGCGTTGAGGCACTCGTACACGAGAAAGAGGTGCTCGCGGTAGTAGAAGCAGTCGAGCAGCCGCACAATGTGCCGGCGGCCGAGTGGGTCATGCAGCCGGATCATAGATTGAACCCGGGCCTCGCCCAGCCCGGCATCCACCGTCTCTTTTGCGTTCTTTAGGCACTTGAGTGCTACGGGCCGGTTCTGGGCGCCTTCGTGCACGGCTCGGAAGACGGTGGCGAAGGAGCCCGAGCCGAGGACCCCGTCGACCTTGTAGCTGCGAGTTCATAAGGGTGGCGGCAAGCAGACGGGACGAAGCCACGTGGCGTCGAGGCAGGGCGGGGGGGGAGAGGGAGCGCGGGCATCGTTGCGAGGTAGTTTGCGCGGTGCATCGGGCAATCAGGGCGAGGCAGGCGAGGAGCGCACTTGAAGCCGACCGTCTCGTTTGGGCGGGGAAGGAAGTCGGGAATGGGCTCCATGCCGTTCAAGTTTGGATTGAAGATGGTCGGGATCGACATCATCACGCGGAGCTCCGGCGGAGCCGAGGACACGTGCGACACTACACGATGAGCGGCCCCATGTTCGCCTCGGCGTTCGCGCAACGCCGCCTTTGCCGCGTGGTTGCTAACGATCACGCGACTGCGCACATCCAGACCACGCGTGTCAGGCACTCGGGCCGCTGACGGATTCGATACGAGGCGCGTGCGCGGTATGCGCACTTGAGGATTGCAATGGGTTGCGGAGGTGCCCTTGTTGGCGGCGGCAACTGCTCCTCGAGAGGAGTGACGGGCACCGTCCAGATGAGGTCTTTTGGCAGCGTGAGGTCCGTCACTCCGGCGCGGCGCATCATGTATACGTTACAGGTTCCAGAACGTAGGCTGCTGCAGCGGCCACCGTCAACCATGGACCCTGGGCTTCGAGCGTCTCCGAGAGGGACGTCGGCGGATTTCTCCCGATTCGTGAACTGAGACGTCTTTGTTTCTCCAAACCCCAAAAATAGAATGACTTTACCCTGCGAGGAAGACAACTGGAAGACTTCCTAAATAGGAATGACTAATAATGGTGCTTTCTCTGGAAAAGACGTGAAGAACGCTGTGTCTGAGCTACAGTAATCTCTACGACGTTCCGTATCTCCTACGACGTTCCAGTATCTCCACGCAGTACGCGGCCGCCACCGCGCCACGCAGCTCGCAGACTCAGAGGTGGCCGCCGGCAAGCAGGTTGAGCAGGCGCTCCTCCTCGCGTGCCGCCTCGCTGAGCTCGAGAGCCTCTTGCTGCTCCTCCTGCAGACCCAGGAGCATCATCTCGGAGATCATCATCTCGAGCGGAGCTGCGACCCCCGCGAACTCCTCTGGCCCGGCTTGGCCGCCGCTGGCTTGCTGTGAAAGCTGCTGTGAAGGCTGCCGCTCCCCCTCCTCCGCAGCTGCGGCTGCGGCGGCCAAGACAAGCCAGGGCTCCTCCTCCTCCTCCTCCTCCTCTGCCGCGGCCAATAAGGCAGCGGCGGCCGTTGAGCGACGAAACCCCCGGTACGTGGGTGTGGCGGAGCCTCCCTTGTCACCCCCCTCGTCACCCCCCTTGTCACCCCCCTTGGGGGGCAGGGCTGGAGCGAGCTGCTCGGGACGACGCGAGGGTGGTGCGAGCTGCTCAGGACGACGCGCCAGTGGCGGACGGTAGGTAGGGGATGGTGACATAGAGAGAGCTGACACCTCAAACGGATCCGGCAGAGGGTAGAGGGCCGGTTGGAGGGAACGGTGGACCGTGGGTGAGGGGGGGATGGGCGAGGGGGGGATGGGTGAGGGGGGGATGGGCGACGCTAACGGCTCCGAGGACAGCTGCCCCGGCGGAGATTGCATCTGCCCGGCCGGAGATGGCATCATCTGCCCGACCGGAGATTGCATCTGCCCGGCTGGAGATTGCATCTCGGGGGCGACCGGTGACGATTCGCGAGTCGTCCGGTCGATGGACGACTCCGAGGCGACCGGGGAGATCGCATCTCGCGGAGATCGCACCTCGCGGTCGATGGACGACTCCGAGGCGACCGGGGAGATCGCATCTCGCGGAGATCGCACCTCGCCGTCGATGGACGACTCCGAGGCGACCGGGGAGGACGGGCCGGAGGCTTCCGAGTGTATCTCGGAAGGCAAGATCGTGGACGGGAGAGTCGAGAGCTCGGATTCCGAAGGCGACCTGCCTAATTTGGATGGGAGGGCCGAGAGGTCGGATTCCGAAGGCGACAGTGCCCTGGGTGGTGCACTGGGCGCACTGGGCGGCGCTCGAGACGGCGCTCGCGCAGGAGACGAAGGTTTTGTGGGGAAGGAGGAGAGGGTGCTCTCCGAGAGAGCGGATGGCGGCTCTGGCGGCGGCCGCGTCATCGTGAGCGCTTCCCTTCCCGCCTCGATCGCCGCCGCAACGGCGGCGAGCCTCGATTCCCGCCATCCGCCCGCAGCACCCCTCGCCGCCTCCACCGTCGCCTCGAGCTGCGCCGCAACCGCCGCCAAGTCCAGCTCCGCCGCGAGCGCCGCCTCCCGGCGCTCGCGCTCGAGACGGCGCGCGCTCTCGTCGAGCTCGTGCCCGGCACGGCGCGCCCACTCGAGCCGCTCGAGACGGCGCGCCGCCGCCTCGCGCCTCGCACGCTCGAGCGCCGTCTCGAGCGCGCGCCCGGCCTCGTCCTGCGCCGACTGGCGCTGCGCCGCGCGCTCGGCCGCCGCCTCGGCCGCCGCCTCGGCCGCCGCCGCGCGCTCGGCCGCCGCTTCGGCCGCCGCCTCGGCCGCTACCGCCGCCTCGCAAACGCGACGCCCCTGCGCGAGGATGCGCTGAGCGGCAGCGGCGTTCGGTGAGGCCGCGGCGTCAAAGTCCAAATTAGGCAACGCGGCTTCAAAGTCCAAATTAGGCAACGCGTCGGCGGAGCGCTCCGGGGCGGGGATGGCAGAGATCAACTCGGCGCGCGCCCTTGCCGCCTCCGCCCGCGCCGCCGCCGCCTCCGCCCGCGCTGCCTTCGTCTCCGCTCGGGCTGCCTCTAATTCCGCTAATTCCACACCATCAACGGCCTTTGCCCGGCTCGCTTCTTCCCGCGCAGCCTGCAATTCAGCGTGCGCGGACTGCCATTGCAAGACCAATTCCGAGTGCGCGGATTGCAATCCCGAGTGCGCAGATTGCAATTCCGAGTAGGCAGACTTCTCCCGTTGCTCGGCGTCGACGGTGGCCCTTTCGAGCTCGGACCTCGCCACCTGCCTAATTTGGGTCACCGTCTCGAGATCGGACCTCGCCGCCTTCAGATCCGCCCTGGCGTCCTCCAACGCACCCCTGGCCACCTCAGCTTCCGCCCTGGCCGCCCTCGCCTCTGCCTGTGCCGCATGCATGGCAGCCCGGGACTCATCCACTGCTGCCTGGGCCACGCCCCTGGCCTGCGCCACCGCCGCCTCCGCCTCCGCCCTCGCCGCCTCCGCCTCCGCCCGCATCGCCTCCGCCTCCGCCCTCGCCGCCTCCGCCTCAGCTCGCGCTGTCTCAAGTATCTCAATCGCCGCTTGCCTATTTAGGAGCGCCGTCTCGAGCGCCGCCCTTCGTTCCTCGAGGGCGCGCAGCTGCACCTGATGAGGGAGACAATCAGAGGTCATCCGCCTTCCTCGAGGGCGCGCAGCTGCATCAGCTCATCGCTCGCAAAGGAGCCATCAGCGCCAATCAGCGCCAATCAGCGCCAATCAGCGCCAATCAGCGCCAATCAGCGCCAATCAGTGCCAATCAGCGCCAATCAGCGCCAATCAGTGCCAATCAGCGGCCCTCATCAGCCCTCATCAGCCCTCATCAGCCCTCATCAGCCCTCATCAGCGCACCTCCTCCTCGCTCTGCCGCCGTTCCAAACAGGCTCGCTCCGCCGTGGCCGCCTCCAACGCCCTCTGCGTGCTCTCCAAACCAATGCGAAGCTCCGCGGACTGCTGCCGCTGCTCCGTTAATTGCTCCGTTAATTGCTCCGTCAATTGCCGCTGCTCCGTTAATTGCTCCGCGGATTGCTTGCGCTCCCGTCCCAACTCGGACCGGGCCTCGTCTAATTGTGAATGCAATTGGCCTAGTTGCGACTGGGCCACGCCTAATTGCGAGTGCAATTGGTCGAGCTCCGCGTGCAGCTCAACACAACGCGCATCGGACAGCTTGAGACCGGTAAGGAGGTTCCGACACTCGACCTCCAACAATGCCATCGCCTCCTTTTGGGTTGCTTCTGATGAGGACAGCAATTGGAGGCCATCAGAGGCACTCAGAGGCCATCAGAGGCCATCAGAGGCCATCGGAGGCAATCAGAGGCACTCGGAGGCACTCGGAGGCCATCAGAGGCACTCGGAGGCGCTCGGAGGCCATCAGAGGCTATTGGCGGCCATCATGGGCAATCAGAGGCCATCAGCAGTTACCCGTCACGGCCGCCGCCATGCGCAGCTCGTTCTTTTCGGCCTCCGCCTCTTCCAAAGCCGCCTCCGCCGCCGCCACCGCCGCCTCCGCCTCCGCCCTCGCCGCCGCCACCGCCGCCTCCGCCTCCGCCATCGCCGCCTCTGCTGCATCTCGAGCTGCGAGCATGGCGCGTTCCGCCCCCGCCTGCGCCGCCGCCACCGCCTCATCCGCCTCTGCCTGCGCCTCCTCCACCATCGCCTCCGCCTCCGCCCTCGCCGCCTCGGTCGCCTCTCGCACTGAGGCGACGACCGACTCGGCCTCCGCCCGCGCCGCGCCGACCTGCGCGTCCGTCTCCGCCATCATGGTCTCGATGGCGGCCTCCGCCTCCGCCTGAACCCTCGCCACCGCCGCGTGCAGCGCCTCGTGCAGCTCAACACAGCGCGCTTCGGCGGCCTGGAGGCTCGAGTACCTGCCCAAGCAATCATTGGCGCAATCAGCGACGCAATCAAGGACGCAATCAGGCGGCCTGGAGGCTCGAGTACCTGCCCAAGCAATCATTGGCGCAATCAGCGGCGCTCCGCCGCGGCAATCCGCTCAGCACAGCGCGCGTCAGAAGCCAATCTGAGGGTTCGATTCACACGCGCCGTGTCGAGCACTCACAGCTTTTGACACTCGAGCTCCGACGATGCCATCAGACGCAATCAGATGCAATCAGACGCAATCAGCGCCGTGTCGAGCACTCACAGTTTTCGACACTCGAGCTCCGACGATGCCATCGCATCTTGCTGCGAGGTTCGAATCTCGATCGCCTCTCTCCGGACAGATTCCATCTCCGCCTGCGCAGATTCGATCTCCGCCTGCGCAGATTCCCTCTCTGCCCTCGCCTCCTCCACCGCCGCCTCCGCCGCCGCCCTCGCCGCCACCGCCGCCTCCGCCTCCGCCCTCGCCGCCGCCACCGCCGCCTCCGCCTCCGCCCTCGCCGCCGCCACCGCCGCCTCCGCCTCCGCCCTCGCCGCCTCCACCGCCGCCTCCGCCTCCGCCACCGCCGTCTCGTGTTCACAGAGAGCCAATCGCATGGCGGTCACGGCCGCCTGCGCCGCCCGCGACAGCGCCTGCGCCTGCGCTGCCTCCTGCTGCGCGTACGCTGCCTCCTGCTGCGCGTGCGTCGCCTCCTGCTGCGCCTGCTGCACCTGCATCTCTGCCGCCGCGAGCGCCGCCTCTGCCTCTTCGCGCGCCGTGCTGAGCGCCGCCTCCGCCTCGCGCCGCGTCGTCTCGAGCTCTGCCCTGTACCTGATGAGCGAGGCCATCCGAGTTGGAATCAGAGTGGCAATCAGAATCGCAATCAGAGTCGCAATCAGAGACGCAATCAGAGTCGCAATCAGCCGCAATCAGCCGCAATCAGCTCATTACTTGAGGGAGAGAGTCTCTCGCAGCTCGCGCTCGGCCATGAGCGACGCCGTACCCGACTCTCCGACGGCAAGCTCGAGGGCCGCCTGCGCCGCGGCCTCGCGCTCCGCGATCTCGTGCGCGAGGTGCGATCTCCACTCGAGCTCCGACTGCTGCCGCTGCTCCGTCAATTGCTCCGTTAATTGCTCCGTTAATTGCTGCCGCTGCTCCGTCAATTGGTGCTCGAGCCGCGAGATCGTCATCTGGAGCTCGAGCCGCGAGCTCGTCATCTCGTCGAGATCTCGCGCCGCGCGCTGCTCGCGCTCGCTCGCCCCATGACGCTCGCGCTCGAGCGCCGTCCTGAGCGCCACCGCCTCGGCGCGCGCCGTCCCGAGCGCCGCCGCGGCCTCGGTACGCGCCGTCTCGAGCGCCGCCTCGGCCTCGCGCGCCGCCGCCTCGGCGCGCGCCGTACCGAGCGCCGCCGCGGCCTCGGCTTCGTCACACTCGCGCCGCCAGCTCATCGCGAGCTCGCGCGAGTGACGAACCTTGTGTTCACACTGCGCCTCGAGGCCCCCGATCTCGGCCGCGAGCAGCGAGCTCGCGATCTGCGCCGCGGAGCTCACGGCGCCCAACTCGGCGCGCGCATCCTCGAGCTCCGCCTGCCTATGTTGGAGCGCCGTCTCGAGCGCCGCCTCCTCGAGCGCCGCCTCGGCCGCGGCGGCGGCGAGCTGCTCGGTCATCGAGCGCCGCGCCTCCTCCGCCTGCCGCAAGCGACGTCCATCAGTGGCAATCAGTGGCAATCAGTGGCAATCATCATCGAGCGCCGCGCCTCCTCCGCCTGCCGCAATCAGTGACAATCAGTGGCAATCAGTGGCAATCATCAGTGGTCATCAGGGACGCCATCTGGGGTCATCAGTGGCGCCATCAGAGGTCATCAGTGGCTCATGTCACAAGGCACGACTGCACGCTTCACATTCACACCCGCTTCACATTCACGCTTCACGTTCACACCTGCTTCAGCTGGCGCGCGCTCTGTCGCTCGGCCGCCTGCATCGCCTCCGAATGCTCGATCAACGCCTGCGCGACTGCTTCGCGCGCTTGAGCTCGCACGAGCTCCACCTGTGGAAACGTGCAAGGGCGCCGTGGTGAGCACATGCACGCCGCTTAAACCAACGGGGCGCCGTGGCGAGCACTTGCAGCGCGCCGCTCCTCGGGCCTCGGAGGGAGGGGAGGGGAGGGGAGGGGCAAAAAGGGGGGCGTGCGCGGGAGCGCCGTCGCGAGCGCCACCTCGTCCGCGGCTCGTGACGAAACCCGCGCCGTCGCGAGCGCCGCCTCGTCCGCAGCCTGCCGTTGCGCCTGCGCGACGGCCTGGCGCGCGTGCTCGTGGGCGCTCGCGACGGCGCTCGCGAGCCTCGCCGCGTCGCGCGCCTGCGCCGCCCTCGCGCCCACGTGTGACGAAACCAGCGCCGTCTCGAGCGCGCACGCCTCGCGCGAGAGCGCGCGCAGATCGGATCTCAGCCTCGCGAGATCGTCCACGCGCTTCGACACCTCGGCCGCCGCCTCCGCCGCGGCGCCCTGGGCAGCCTGCGCTCGCGACAGCGCTGCGTTGGCAGAGGCGGTCGCGGCGGCGGCATCGGCGCTCGCTGTGGCCGCTGCAGCTCTGGCCGCCGTCGCCTCTGCCGTCGCGGCGACCCTTGCCGCCGCCTCTGCCGTCGCCTCCGCCTTCGCCTTTGCCGCCGCCTCCACCGCCGCCGCCGCCGCCTCTTCCGCCGCCGCCGCCGCCTGCCTCGCCGCCGCCGCCTCGGCAATCGACCGAGACGCGAGTGCCTCGGCCGCCTCGCGCCGCGCCGTCTCGAGCGCGCGCTGCTCGAGCGCCGTCTCGAGCTCCGCCGCGTCCGACAGGCGCTCGGCACGGCGCGCGCTCGCCTCGGCCGCGTGCCGTTCGCGCTGAGAGGCGATCTCCGCGCGCTGAGATGCAATCTCGCGCTCGAGGCTCGCGATCCGCCTCTCGCCCGCCACGACGCTCGCGCTCAACGCGACGCGCTCAGCTTCGGCACGACCGACGACGCCGGCGGTGCTCGCCGCGGCGGCCGCCTGCACGCGCGCCGGGGTGAGCACCAAGCCGTCAGTTGACACTCGGATGGTCATCCGTGGTTATCAGTGGTCATCAGAGGTCATCAGTGGTCATCAGAGGTCATCAGTTGACACTCGGATGGTCATCAGGTGGGGCCATCAGATGGTCCTCACAGGTAGGGCAATCAGATGCTCGTCATGTCGCAATCACCTGCATGGCCTTCGTGTGCTCCTCGAGCGCCGTGTTGAGCGACTCCGCCTCGCTGAGTTGCTGCGAGAGCGAGCGCACGTGCGCCATCTCGGCGCCCAGCCGCTCCTCGAGCGCCGTGTTGAGCGACTCGGCGTGCGCCATCTCGGCGCCCAGCCGCTCCTCGAGCGCCGTGTTGAGCGACTCGGCGTGCGCCATCTCGGCGCGCAGCCGCTCCTCGACTGAGCGCACGTGCCCCTCCAAGATCTCGCGCTGAGATTGCAGCTCGCGCTCGAGATTCTCGCGCTGAGATTGCAGCTCGCGCTCGAGATTCTCGAGCTCGGCAGCATGCCTCTCCTCGGCAGCTCCGAGAAGCTTCTGCTGCTCCGAGATTGCAGCTCGGAGAAGCTTTTGCTGCTCCGCCTCGGCGGCCGCCACGTCCGCCTGCCGCGTCGGGTGGCAGTCGGAAGTCATCAGTAGTCATTACGGGTAATCATGAGTCATCATGAGTCATCAGGGGTCATCAGGAGTCATCAGAGGTCATCAAGAGTCATCAGAGCTCATCAGTCGTCATCACCTGGCGGAGGATCTCGGCCTCTCGGGAGTCATCAGAGGTCATCAAGAGTCATCAGAG
>Ga0180439_100973_pt1 | contig 18558 bp, 4 predicted proteins | sample ChrtobMetaP5_0mM_FD_119744 | JGI IMG/M metagenome (GOLD analysis project Ga0180439, IMG submission 119744) | Chrysochromulina tobin associated microbial communities from unialgal haptophyte culture, Seattle, Washington, USA - P5_0mM MetaG | ecosystem: Host-associated > Algae > Haptophytes >...
ACTCACTGAGTCGCGAGACAGTGATGAGCAGCGACGTGGACGGGTGGGTGGCGTGGGCGGCTTATGGACAGCTAGCTAGCAAGGCCTTCGCCATTTCACCGCAGCTCGCTCCACATCTCGCATCCGCTACGTATCCGTACCGAGACTCCTGACCGGACTTGAGGTTGAGCGCACCGCGCGGACAAGCGGAACCGCGACATGGCAGGTTACACTTTACAGCGCCCGCCGCGGGCGCCGGGGCGCTCCGCGCTCGCCCGCACGCCCGGACCCGACCGGGGGCGCGGGCCGGCACGCGATGAATCGAATGGGTGTTGCGATGCGTACCGACCTACGAGTCAGCTTAATTAAATGACCGAGCATGCGCGAGACACTCACACAGGCCGGCTCGCGCTAGGGCTAGCGAGTCGCGCACTCAACACACGCGCCACTGGGGCGTGCCGCATGTACCACGCACTGTATGAACACACTGCATGCTCATGTTGCAACCCACGTGACTGGGCACCACACACCACATGCCCGTTCCCGATTTGTATCACTCGAGCTCCTCGGCCTCGTCGAGGTCGCCTCCTTCCTCCTCCTCCTCCTCCTCCTCATCTTCGCTCGAGTCCGGATCGGGCGGGGGCGGTGCGATCACGGGCACGGCAGCAGGCCTCGGGGCACTGCCTAGCTTTGGACGTGCCGAGTCCGTCGGCGTCTGCGCCGCCACGGGCGCAGACGGCGCCGGGGCAGATGCCGCCTTGGGCGCAGGCGGCGGCGGCTCGGCCTTGGGCGGGGCGGCCGCGGCGGCCTTGGGCAGCACGCCCTTGGGCTGCTTGGGCGGCGGCTTGGGCGGCACGGGCGGTCCGCCGGTGGCCTCCTGGACGATCTCCTCCTCATCGGCCTCGCCGAGCAAGTTGCGGATGAAGCCACGCACCTTCTGCCCCGCCCCCAAGGGCGTCACCTGCGCGTACTTGGCCATGCCGCACCTCGCGACGGTCTCGTACACCTCCTCCGGGTCCATCCCCTTCATCGGCTCCGCACAGCTCGCGCAGAAGGCCGCCTTCGCATGTGGCACGGAGAAGCGACAGCGGTGCTGCCCCCCCTTGGCGTCGGCGACGTTGACGTCATTGTAGAGCAGCGCGCGCTCGAGCTCGTCTGTGAACCTGCTGATCTCGAGCTTGTCCTTGCCGCCGGAGGCGAGCTCCCACCAATCTCGCAGCCGTTGGCGTTCCTGCGCAAGCACCGACGCCACGTCGGGCTGCACGAGGACGGTCGTCTTGAACTCGGCCGCGTTGTCACGGCGCGCGAGCGGCAAAATCTTCTGCTTCATCAGCGCAGTGAGGCAGCCCGGGAGCGGTACGACCTCGACGGCCTCCGCCCCCAGGTCCTTGTGCCCCTCGGTGCGCTTCACGTTGATCATGCCGGAGCGAGGGTTGGCGCGGTAGAAGGCGATGCGCACGAGCATCGTGAGGAACTCATGCAGCTCGAGCACGCGGTCGCCTGAGCCCTGGTTCGCCTCCGAGTACTGTAGCGACATCGTGTCAAACCCATACTCGGCCGTCGGCAGATCGCACTCCAGGATGAAGTCATGGAACTCCTCCATGTCCATGTCGTTCGCGTTGCCGTCGAGCGAGCCGGCCGCATACGCGCGGAAGATGGACTTGAGGTTGCCGTAGTCGTTGAGCAGCGCAAAGTGCACCTCGCGCTCCCACAGCGGGAAGCCGTGCAGCTTGGACAGCTGCATCTGGCTCCATAAGCCAAGGAACTCATGGTGCTCGTCCTTGGACATCGACGGCCCGGGGCTCGATCCGCTCGCAGCGTCGAAGCGCTCGGCGAAGACGTACGTGTGGCGCGTCACCACCGCATCCTCGTCCGCGTCACCCAGGATATTCTCGATCATGCCGCGCACCGCCCCAACCTTAGAGATCGCCTTGACGTTGCGGTACTTGTCGACGCCGCAGCGTGCGATCGCCTCCAGGATCTCGTCAAAGTCGCACAAGATCGACTCGGCAGAGCCGTCGGCCGCCGTCTGCGAGTTGGCGAAGGCCGCCTTGGCCTGCGGCGCCGAGAGCCGGCATACGTGCACCGTGCCCACCGAGGGGTCGCCTACGACGTCTGATCCTTGCTCGACGCGCGTCGAGCCGAGCACGTTGAGCTGCTGCAGCAGGGTGACCCACTGAGCCAGCCCGAGTTTGTTGGAGGAGACGGCCGCATCGAAAGGAATCGAACTCCACCACTTCTGGAGCCGGCCTCGCATCTCACTGAGCACGCCCTGCACCTCAGGCATGGCCATCACGTTCTTCTTGAACGCGGCCGCGTCACCCTCGCGGTGCGCGTCGGGCAACACCTTCGTCTCAAGCACCGTCTTGAGCGACAGTGCCACCGGCACTAAGTCGTGCACCTCGCCGTCGCCCGCGAGCAGCTCGCCAAACGTCGGGTTGAGCGAGGCAAAGGACGTGCGGCACAGGACGCCTAGCCACTCGTAAAACTGCAGCTGCGCGTCGGGCGGCGGGCCTGCGAGGCCCTTTCCGCTCTGGTTGGCCTTATTGAACGCGGCGCCCATCTGCTCGAAGGTGTAGCCTTTCGTCTCGAGCCGCACATCGAGCACGAAGTCCTTGAACTCCTCGAGGTCCATCTCGGCGTTGGCGGCCGCGTCGATGACGCCGATGGTCTTGCAGTACGCACCGAAGATGTCCTTGAGCTCGACGTAGTGCTCGAGGAGCGTGTCGTGCACTTCCTTTTCGAATGTGGGGAAGCCGTAGAGCCCATCGAGCTGGATCTTGCCAAAGTCCTCCATGAAGCGCTGGTGCACGTCCGTCGACATGCCGGGCAGCGCCTTGGACTCGTGCTTCCAATCGAAGCGCTCGGCCCGAATGTACGTGTCCTCGCGCAGCACGGTCAGCTCGTCGCGCTCGCCGATCATGTTCTGGATCATCGCACGCGTGGCCATCGCGGGGGTCATGGCCTTGACCGCCGAGTACTTCGCCGTCCCGACGCGCGCTACGCACTCCTTGAACTCATCAAAGTCGAGCACTGCGCTCGCCTCCACCGCCGAGCCCTGTGCGACGCCCATCTCGCCCATCTTCTGCGAGTCCATGAAGGCGGCCTTGCACGTGGGGATCGAGAGCCGACACTTGATGTTCGCCTTGCACGACGGATCTCCCGTGATCTCGCTCAGCTGCTCCACCTCCCACACGCCGATCAGGTCCTGCGCGTTCAGCACGCGCAGCCAGTCCTCAAACGTGAGCTTGTCCGTGATCACATTCGACTTGGTGTCGTCCGAGGTCACTTCCTTATACCACTTGAGGAGCGGCGCCGCATACTCCTCGTTCAGCACCTTGAGCAGCGCCGGGTCCTGCATGTGCTTCGTGCGGAACTGCCCCGACGTCTCGCGCTTCGCCTTTGGCAAGATGATCTCATTGAGCACCTTGGATAAGCACGCGGGCACCGCGAGCACCTCGTCGTTGTTGCCAAACGTCCCAAATTTGGGGTTGCACCGCCAAAAAGAGATGCGCACGAGCATGCCGATGAACTCATACAGCACGAGCTCCGCATCCTTCTTGGCCTCGGTACCGTCATTCTTGCCCTTGATCTTGTCCGGCACCGCCGCCTTGGCCTTCTTTTGCTCCTCAAGGTCATCCTTGGATGCATTGTTCTTACGACCCTGCATGTGCTGCTCGCGCACCTGCGCCGTGTTGGTCGCGTTCGCCTTGATGAACTGGTTGCACATCACGTCGAAGGTGTACTGCTTGGTCTCGAGGCCGACGTCGACGACGAAGTCGTGGAACTCGCCCATGTCCATCTCCATCGCGTCCTCGGCGCTGTCCTCCGAGATGGAGCGCGTGTACGCAAGGAAGATGAGCTGCAGCTCCTTGAAGAGGGGTTGCAGCATGTTGAACACGTCGTCTTCCCACAGCGGCCAGTGGTGCATGTCCATGATCTCGATGCGCTTCCAGCAATCCATCCACTTCTCAAAGTCGCCCGGGCCGTCCGAGGGCAGCGGCTTGGCGATCCGTTGCGCGTCGAAGCGCTCGGCATGGATGTAAGTGGCCGCAATGACCACCTCCTCCTCCTCGGCCTCTCCGAGCATGTTCTGCATCAGCGCCTTGACCGCCTGCGCCGGACTCATCTCTTTGACTCCCTTGTACTTGTCCACGCCGCAGCGCGCCACGCACTCAAGGAACTCGTCGAAGTCGAGCACCGTCATCTCGTCGGTGGAGGACGATTGCGCAGCCTCCATCTGTTCACGCCCCTGCGAGTCCATGAACGCCGCCTTGATCTGCGGCACCGAGAGGCGCCAGTTGTACTCGGTGCGGCAGTTGGGGTCGCCCGTGATATCCGACTCGCGATGGCACGTCCAGATCCCCACAAGCGGATTGCGATCCGGGGTCTCCTTTGCGGCGTTGCCACTCGAGCCGTCCTTGCACACGCGCAGCCACTGCTTGAAGCCGAGCTTATCGGTGATGTCCGTTTCCTCGGAGTCATCTGACGTTGTCGCATCGTACCACACCCTCATCTTGTCGCGATACTCGGCGATGACCGTCTGCACCGAGAGCTCGGCGTAGAGGGTCTCGCGGAACGCGAGCGCGTTGTCGCGGCGCGCGCGCGGCAAGATCTCGTCGATGATCATCCGCTCAAGGCAGCCGGGCAGCTCGACGAGCTTCGACTTGTCGCCAAAGTTGCCAAAGGTCGGGTTGGCGCGCTGGAACGAGATGCGCACGAGCAGCGACAGGAACTCGTACAGCACGAGTTCCTGATCCATCTTGGCCTCGGTGCCGTCATTCTTGCCTGCCACCTTGGCGGCCGCCTTCTCGCCGCCCTTTTCGCCAATCTTCTTCTCGTGCTCCTTGCCTTCCGCGTTGCGTCGCTCGTCGGCATGCTGCTGGCGAACCTGCGCCGAGTTGACCGCGTTCGCCTTGACGAACATGTTGGTCATGAGCGCAAAGCCCACCTGCTTCGTCTCGAGGCCGCAATCTTCGACGAAGTCTTTGAACTCGCCCATCGACATCTCGAGCGCGTCCTCGGCGGAATCTTCCGAGATCGAGCGCGTGTACCCGAGGAAGCAGCTCGAGAGCTCCTTGAAGTGCTTCTGGAGCAGGTCGTGCACGCCCTTCTCCCAGAGCGGGAAGTGGTGGATGTCCATCAGCTCGAGCCGCTGCCACACGGCGAGCCACTTTTTGAAGTCGCTGAGCTTCTCGCCGGGCAGAGGCTTCGAGTAGCGCTTCCAGTCGAACCGGTCGGCGCGAATGAGCGTCGCGGACACCAAGACCTCCTCTTCATTCTTCTCGCGCAGCAGGTTGGCGATGAAGCCCTTGATGGCGGCCGCCTCGTCCATCGCCTTGACCGATTTATACTTTTCGATGCCCACGCGCGCGAGCGCCTCCTTGAACTCATCGAAGTCGAGCGTGGTCATCGCGTCCGAGTCGGTTGCGACGCCCGCCGACATCTGGTCGAGTGACTGCGAGTTCATGAAGGCCATCTTCGCCTGCGGCAATGAGAGGCCACACTTGTGCCGGATCTTGCAGCGGTCGTCGCCCGTGATCTCAGACTCCTGACGAACTTCCCAGTTGCCCACGAGGTTCTGGCCTGGGTCGTCGCGGTTCTTGAGCAGGTCCTGCCACTGCTGGAACTGAATCTTGCGCGTGCCCTCGCGCAGGAACATCGACTGCGTCTGCTTGTCCCACCAAACCTTGAGCTTGGCGTCGTAAAAGGCGAGCGCGCCCAGCAGCTTCTTATCGGACTGCAGTCGTTCGCGGAAGAGGGCCGAGTCGTCGCGCTTGGCGGTGGGCAGCACGACCTCATCGAGCATCTGCACGAGGCAGTCGGGCAGCGGCACGAGCTTGTTCGCGAGCTTGTGGATGCCGTGGTACGGGTTGGCGCGCCAGAACGAGATGCGCACGAGCAGCGCGATGAACTCGTACAGCACGAGCTCCTGATCCATCTCCTGGTCCTTGAGCTTCTTGGCCGACTTTTCGCGCTTGGGGCCCGGCTTCGAGGCCTTGTCACTCGGCCCTTCCTGTTTAGACTCGGCACTCTTTCGCTCGTTGATGCGCTGGTCGCGCACCTCGTTCGTATTGAGCGCGTTTGCCTTGATGAACTGGTTGCACATCGTGGCGAAGTTGTAGTCCTTCGTCTCGAGCTGCGTGTCCTTGACCAAGTCCTTGAACTCGGTCATGGTCATCTCGACGGCGTCCTCGGCCGTGGTCGAGCCGCCAATCGACTTGGAGTAGTGCGAGAAGATCGAGGTGAGGTCGGCGAAGCGCAGCTGCAGGCAGTCGTGCACCTCCTTCTCCCACAGCGGGAAGTAGTGCAGGTCGGCAATCTCGATGAGCTGCCACACGTCGAGCCACTTCCGGTGCGCCGCGAGCGTCTGGCCCTTGAGCGGCTTGGCCTGGTGCCAATCGAAGCGATCGGCCTTGATGTACGTGTAGTCGCGGATGGCGGCCTCGTCGCCCTTCTCGCCGAGAAGGTTCTGCAAGAAAGCCTTGACGGCCATGGCGAGGGTCATCGGCTTGACCTCGTCGTACTTGTCGCGCGCGCATCGGCAGCAGCACTCGGCGAACTCGTCAAAGTCGAGCGTCGCCATCGCGTCGTCGTTGGTCGCATCGCCCGCGGTCATCTGGTCGATGCCCTGCGAGTTGAGGAAGGCGTACTTGGTCTGGATCAACGTCAGCCGGCAGCTGTACACTTCCTTCGTACGCTCATCGCCGGTGATCTCGCTCTCGCGGTTGACCTTGATGTCGCCCACGAGCGCCCAGTCGGGGAGCGAGGGCTCGCCCGGCTTGGGCTTCCACTCAACCATCACGAGACCCGCGGCGGTCTTTGACTTCTTGAACGTCTTGTACCCCTTGACGATGTCTTCCCACGCCTCCATCGTGAGCTTGCCGTCGGACACGCCCTTGAGCGAGGTCAGGCGCGTCACCTCGTTGTACCAGTACTTGAGCTTATCGCGGTACTCGGCGAGCACGGTCTGCACCTCGTGGTTGTTCGCGATCTCCTCGCGGAACAGCGACGACATGTCCTGCTTCGCATTCGGCAGGAGCACGTCAACGAGCATACGCTCAAGGCAGCCTGGAAGGGGCACGAGCTGACGCTTGTTATCGTACTGTCCAAACTTTGGGTTGGCGCGCTGGAAGGCGATGCGCACAAGGCACGAGAGGAACTCGAAGAGCACAAGCCGGTTGTCGGGCCTCTTGCCCGCCTTGGACGAGCCCCACTCGGGGTACTCGGCCGCAAACCGGTCGGGCAACACATCGGGGAAGGCCCCCTTTTTGGGTGCCCGCCCCTTGAGGATCTCCGCGTAGTTGTCCGCGTTCGCCTTGTCCTCCTTGGCCTTCTGCACGACGGAGTTCGAGCGCTCCTTCATGCGCTGCTCGAAGGCCTCTGCCGTGTTCGTCGCGTTCGCCTTCGCGAACATGATCGTCATCGTGGTGAAGTTGATCATCTTGGTCTCAAGTTTGGCGTCCTTGACGAAATCGTGGAACTCCTCGAGCTCCATCTCAAGCGCGTCGGCGGCCGAGTCGATGCCCGAGACGCCTTTGGTGTAGTGCGAGAAGACGCGCTGCAGCGGCGCAAAGTGGCGCTGCAGGCAGTCGTGCACGCCCTTCTCCCAGAGCGGGAAGTGGTGGACGTCCATCAGCGCCATGCGCTTCCAGCACTCCTTGAACAGCTTGAATTCGGCGGGGGTCTGCCCATCGAGCTTGCGCGCGAACTTGGCGGCATCGAATCGGTCGGCCTTGATCACCGTGAGCTCGTACATGACCACCTGCTCCGACTTGATCGAGAGCAGGTTCTGAATGAAGGCGCGCACCGCGTCCGACATCTGCATCATGTACCGGTTGTGCGAGGGCAGCCACTGCTTCATGCAGAGCGAGTACTTGTCGACCCCGCAGCGCGCGATGCACTCGAGCATCTCGCTGAAGTCGAGCGTCGCAAAGTCCGAGTTCTCGCCCTCGGCGGCCTCATCGGCACCCATCTGATCGACCGTCTGCGAGCGCAGAAAGTTCCAGCGGCACTTTGGGATCGAGAGCTCGCACTTGAACTCGAGCACATTCTTCTTGGCAGTGCGCTCGTCGCCCGTGATCTGGGACTCCTGCGTGAGCGTCCACTCGCCGACCATCTTGGGGCACGGCGGCTTGGGGCCCGTGATCTCGCGCGTCTCGGGATCGGGGCCGTCCATGAGCGCCACCCACATCTTGTACGTCATCTGCGGGTTCGGGTTGTCTGGACGGCGCGCGCGGTGCAGAATCGGGCGCACCCAGTTCTGGAGCTGCTCGCGGTACTCGGCGAGCACGGCCTGCGTGGGCCCATCGCACGCGAGCAGCTTCTTGAACTCGTACGAGGTGTCGCGCTTCGCCTTGGGCAGGATGCACTCGTCGAGCAGCAGCTGCACCGACTCGGGCACGGGCGTGAGCTCGCGCTTGTTGTACTTGGAGCCCCACTGCGGGTTGGCGCGCGCGAAGCCGATGCGCACGATGACGTTGACGAACTCGTAGAGCGAGAGCTCCTGATCGGTGCCCTGCCCGCCCTTTTTATCCGCCTCCATTGGCAGCTTCCGACCGCCAGCGTCCTTGCCCGTCGCCTTCGCCTCCTTCTTGGCCGCGACAGAGCCCTTGCCGCCGCCCTTGCCCTTGCCCTCCTTGCCAGGCAATTGCTTGCGGTCGGCCGAGGACGAGTTCTTCATCATGGCCTGCGTGTTCGCCACGTAAAACTCCTTGGTCAGGTTCTCCGTCTTGTACTCTTTGTTGCAGATCTCGGTGTCCTTCGCAAGGGCGAGGAACTCCATCACGCCGATGCGTGTGGCCGATGCGATCGAGCCCGAGCCCGCGACCGAGTTGCTACAATAGTACGTGAAGATCTTGTGCAGATCGAAGAAGGCGGCCTGGAGCACGTCGTGCAGCTGCGTCTCCCACAGCGGGTAGCCCACCAGATCCTTGAACACCATCATTTTCCAGCACATGCGCCACGACTTCTTGATCGCCGCCTGCTGCGCTGCCTCGATCTCCTCGGCCGACGCGTTCGAGGTCGAGTTCACAGGAGAGGCGGAGAGCGCCTCCGAGACTGCGGCTCCGAACTCCGTCTCGCCCACGAGCGCCTGCACGGTCGCGCGCATGCGCCACGCGAGCGGCAGCCCTTCGATCGCGTCGAGCTTCTTGTCGCCGCACTGGCCGACAGCGATGAGCAGGGTCTGCAGGCCCATGGGCAGCTTGCCGAGCGCCACGTCGTTCGGCTCGTGCGCGTCGAGCAGCGCGTGGCGCGCAGCGAGGGCAGGGAGCGTCACTTCCTTCGAGCCGAAGCCGCCCTCCTTCGAGTCCCGAATCATCGAGCTGCCGATGATGCCGGCCTTCTCGAGCGACGCGACGAAGGCGAGGTACGCGTCCGCGTCGCCGCCCACTCCCGAGGCCGCCTTTATGAGGCTGCTGCGCCAATGCTCGAGTTGTGCACCATACTGCTGGAGCACCTGCTGCGCCATCCGGTCGGCCGCGAGCGTGTTGGCGAATGTCACCGAGCGCTTCGGCAGCTTCGGCGCGATCTCCGCCAAAAAGGTTTTGATGAGCGCTGCGACGTTGACGCTGTCACCGGCCTCCTTGGATTTGTCCTTGCCGGCTTGAGCCACGGCGAAGGGGCCGTAGCGCGCGTTGAGCCGGTAGAAGCCTACCTGCACCACGAAGGAGAGGAAACCGCGAAAGTCCAGCGACGTCGAATTGCCCACCTCCTTGGTCGTCGCAGGCATGTCGCCGCCTTTGGCGCACTTGCCGAAGATGCGCACGATGCTGTCGATCGGGAAGACGGTGCTCTCGAGCCCGAGCGTCTGTGCAAGCTTCTTGACGCCGGCCACCGGAAGCCGGGTGGCCTGCTCGAATGATACGCACTCGGTCGACGTCTTGCAGTAGTAGACGTATGCCGCCGTCAATGCACTCATGTGGCCCTTGAGCTCAGCGACCACAGGCCGCTCGAATGACTCGCGGTTAGGCAGCCCATCGAGGTCGAGAGCGGCGAGCACGTCATCGATGCTCGCCTTTTCTTTACCCAGCTTTGCTTCGGATGTCGCGCCGGTGGGCACCGCCACCGGCTCAGGAGCGTGAGCAGGCTCAACGAGTGGCGCCGGTACAGCGGCAGCTACCGCAGCAGCTACCGGCTCTGGAGCCGCGGCGGCAGCACTCGACGACTGTGCACCTGCGTCGTCCTTGCCAGTTGGACCCTTCTTCGGGTCTGGCTTGGCCGCTGGAGCAGCCGGAGCTGCTGGCTTGGCCGGACTGGCCTTGGCAGGCGGCATTGCGGGTCGCCCTCCGGTCCTAGCGGGATGATTTTGGGTCGCTCGACTCGAAGCGGTTTCTCCGTTTTTCCCCACAGCCATTTGGGGATCTTCACACCCATCAGTTCGCCTCTTCGCCACCTCGGCAAGATTATTCCAGGAGATTTCTCTTCCCTCTGAGCAACACACCATGTTGAAGCTAAAGCTAAAGGACGGATCGACGCATGCACTCAAGCCGCACACAATCAAGGACAAAAACGCCGCCGTCTGGGCAGAGTGGGTCCCTGCCGTGCGAACGGAAGCTGGAAGCTCCGAGGTGTCCGCGCCTCGTACCTACCTCGTACCGTACCGTGCATCACGCGGCTCTCTACTGACGAGGCTCGAGGGCAGAGCACTTCCGCTCAGTACGGCGCGCTCAGCCCTTCCGGCCGCCGCTGTGCATACTCACGGGTCTAGAGTGCGCGACGGGCGTACCCATCGCCGGTCCGCCCGCTGCTTGACTTATGGGGCGAGCTTGAGCCACCGGAGTGCCAGCGCGGCTGACCGGCGCGCCCGGGCCTCCACCCACACCTCCCATCGGGCGCGCCCCCCCCGCCATTGCACCCCCGGCCGGATAGATGACGCGACCGGCAGCGCCCACGACGGGAGTTCCGTAGTGGCTCGTGTAGTACGTCGAGCGGTAGTACGGCATCAGGGGCGGGCCGAAGAGCCCTGGGCGCGAGTAGAAGTACGCGCTGGTGTACATGTGCACCATGGACGACGCCAGCAGCAGCATGAGCACGTCATGATTTGGATGGTAGGGCGTACACGGAGGGTAGGGGCATGGGGGGTAGTTGGTTGCTCGCCAGTCATAGTACGTCGCCGCTGGGATGACGTACACCTGGTTCGATGTAGTGTCCTCATAACGGACTACTTCCGCGCCGTTCTCGTCGGTGCCGCGCTCGAAGCCATCCTCCTTGCCTGGGAAGCTCGACTCGTCAATCGAAGGATCGACGACCTCCGGGGGCGGGGGGGGCGTCGCATATTTGGTCGCCGAGTTGTCCAGCAGGTGCTGCTGGTAGTAATTGGGCTGTGAGACGGCGCCGCCTCCGTAGCCACCATATCCGCCGCCGTAGCCGCCGCCGTAGTAGCCGCCGCCGCCGTAGTAGCCGCCGCCGTAGCCATGGCTGTAGTACGAGCTGTGATGGTGCGGTTGGTTCGAAGCCCACACCAATATGGCGAAGAATAGGGAAAGCAGGAGGAAAAAAGCGAAGAAGCCGCACAGGTGGCGCGCGGGCGGGCTGCTGCACCACTCAGAGAGCCACGCGCAGGGCGGCGGCTCGTACTGCCGCAGATCCTCGCCGCTGTCGATGACGAGCAACTCGCCCGGGCGCATGCCACGGGGAATTGTCACGGCTACGGGGCCCTGCCATGTGGCCGCGATGACCTCCGAACCCGGCCGTGCGCCGCGCGGCACGAACATTGCCGTGAGCATCATGTTCGGGCCGGCTCCGACGGGCACGACCATGCTGTGCTCGCGGCCATCGCCCAGGCTGAAGATGAACTCGTGACCAGGGAAGTGATCAGGCGGCACCTGCACATGGAAGGTCTGCACCGCCGAGGAGTCGACGGGCGCCGCAGCCGGAGCCGGGCGGGAAGGGAACGAGGTGTGCGCCTCGTCGGCAATGACGACGGTGACGTCGCTGTTAGGTTCGCCTTGAACAAGCTGTCCGTATGCGATGCTACTGGGAGTGTTGCCTTGCGACGGCGGGGAAGTGCCTCGCGCCGGCGCGGCAGTGCGGCTTTGCGTCGGCGAACAGCCGGGATACGGAGCCGAGCTGCCTCCCTTTGAATTATTCCGTGGAAACATACCCGATCTTTCTCCACGGACCGCCGCAAGGCCGCGAGCGAGCAAGAACACCCGCGCACTCTGTGGGCACTCCGGCTGGAAGTCAGAGTTTGGGCGCAATCGACCAAAATGTGAGCGTTACGAACAAAAGACGCGACTTCGGTGCTAAGGCACTGTTACTGCCCGCTCGATTCTTTTGGAAAGCGCTGTATCGGTCCAAATCGGCCGCACTTCAAGGAGTCCGGCCACCGACGACCCGCGAGCGGGGTCGTGCCGGACGACCCGCGGCATTTCCGCGCGATGGCGCCATTTCCGCGCGGAACTGCTGCAGCGATCGCGATGTCACTAGCACTATTATGTGCGCTATCAGTCGCAACACTGCCACGAGTGGCGTCGAAGCCATCACCTCGTGAACCTGCGCTGCTCCTGCCTGCCCTGTCCACACCGCCGCCAATTGTTCCAACACTTGAAGGCTCCGAAAGGCGCTTGCAGACGGCCTCTCCTGAGCCATCGCCGCCACCGCCGCCATCGCCATCGCTGCCGCCGCCATCGCCGCCGCCGCCATCACCGTCGCCGCCCCCGCCATCGCCGCCGCCACCACCTCCCTCGCCATTTCCACCCGAGCCATCTCCGCCGCCGCCATCTCCGCATCCATCACCACCTAGTCCGCCGCCCTCACCACCACCGCCTCCACGACCACCATTGCGACCACCGTTTCTCCCGCCGCCGCCAGCGCCGCCATCGCCGCCGCCATCGCCGCCATCGCCGCCATCACCACCATCACTGCCACCTTCGCCATCGCTACCGTCTCTCCCGCCGCCGCCATCGCCGCCGCTATTGCCACCATCACCCCCATCGCTGCCACGTTCGCCATCGCCGCCGCCGATGCCACGGCCACCTCCATCTCCTGAACCTCAGCCGCCACCGCCGCCACCGCCGTCGCCATCACCACCGCCACCTTCACCTCCTCCTCCATCTCCTCAACCAAATCCGCCACCGCCGCCACCGCCATTGCCATTCTCGCCCGCACCATCGCCGCCTCTGCCACGATCGCCAATGCCATCGCCACCGCCGCCCTCGCCGTCACCGCCACCGCCATCGCCGCCGCCGCCATCGCCCTCGCCGCCGCCGCCCTCGCCACCGCCGCCCTCTCCACAGCCGCCTTGCTCCCCTCCTCCCTCTCCACCTCCTCCGCCGCCGCCGCTTTCTCCACCTTGGCCCTTGCGGCCTCCACCCTCGTGCCCACCATCACCACCACGGCTCCCGCCTCCGCCCTCGCTGCCGCCACCACCGCCACCTCCATCGCCCTCGCCGCCTGAGCCATCGCCGCCGCCGCCTGAGCCACCACCACCGCCATCGCCGCCGCCGCCACCGCCGTCGCCGCCACCGCCGCCGCCGCCGCCGCCGCCGCCGCCGCCGCCCTCGCCGCCGCCGCCCTCGCCGCCGCCGCCCTCGCCTACCCCTTCGCAGCCGCCGTCCACGCCTCCGCCGATGTGGTGTGCCAACTCGTGTGTGCAGGCCCGGAATGGCGCCTGCCAGGACGGTGGGCCAAACTCGTTCACTGATCTGTATGGTACCGTGGCTCAGTGCGCCTTCGCCACGGACTGCGCCGACTGCGGCGCACGGTACAGGTTCCCGCCGTCGCCGCCGCCGCCGTCGCCGTCTCCGCCACCACCCTCAACGCCACCCCCACCTATGGCATGCGACGAGTCGTGTGGGTCTTTCGCCAGCAACGGCGCGTGCCAGGACGGTGGGCCTGGCTCGCTTACCGACCTGTACGGCACGCCGGCACAGTGCGCCTTTGGCACGGATTGCACGGACTGTGGACGGCGCTTCTTTCGTCCGCCATCGCCACCACCCTCACCACCGCCACCGTCCCCACCGCCATTACCTCCTCCACCGTTGCCGCCGCCGTCGCCACCGCCTCCTTCACCGTCACCACCCCCGCCGTCACCTCTGCCGCCGTCTCTACCGCCCTCACGGCCTAATCCCTCGCCCCCGCCACCTCGTCCGCCACCCTCGTCGCCTCCGCCACCCTCGCCATCGCCGCCGCCGCCATCGCCCTCGCCGCCGCCGCCCTCGCCGCCGCCGCCCTCGCAGCCACCGCCCTCGCCACCACCGCCCTCGCAGCCACCTTTGCCGCCGCCATCGCCGCCCCCCCCATCACCGCCGCCGCGTAGCCCACCCTCGCCGCCACCCTTGCGGCCGCCACCCTCGCATCCACCCTCGTCGCCGCCGCCGCCATCGCCGCCGCCACCCTCGGCGCCGCAGCCCTCGCCACCGCCGCCATCGCCGCCGCCACCGCAGTATCCACCAGGGGTCCCCTTGGACATGCCACAACTACCGCCGCCGCCGCCTTCGCGGCCGCCGCCTTCGCGGCCGCCGCCCTGGCCACCGCCTTCACCGCCGCCGCCCTCGCCGCCACCACCCTCACCGCCACCCTCGCCGCCACCGTCTCCGTCTCCTCCGCTGCCTTACCAACCGCCGCCGCAACCTCCGCAGCAGCCGCCATCGCCCCACTTGCGCCCACCCGCCGCGCCCTTCCCATCATCTCCGTTGCCACCGTCGTGGCCGCCCGCACCTCCAGGGCATATCTACCAAGGGTATCAAGTCTATTTTACGCTCGTGCTCCAGTCGTGGACAGTCGATCAATTCGGCGACGCCGAGCGGCTTGCACTCAGACAAGGCATGGCGGCTCTTCTGGGCGTGGCACCGGCGCGTGTGACTCTAATGGTCGAGGCGGCCTCCGTGCGTGCCACCGCCGTCATCTCCGCGCCCAACCGCACCGTCGCCACGAATTACGTCGTTGTGCTGGCGGCACAGACCCCTCAAAGCCTCACAGTCGCCGTCGGGGTTCACTACAATGCCACGTCCTCGCTCACCGTGGATGCTTTGGAGGGGCCGATCGTCCAGGCGGCGACCGCCTCTCCGAGCAGCCCCGCTCTTCACAACGGCTCAACGGCGACGCGCGTCGTGGCCAAAGCTGGCAGCATCTCTCCCGCAATCCTCAGCGTGATCTATGCCGCTGTGGGACCCGTTGCCTTGCTCGGAGCCATCCTGCTGTGGTGCTTGCGCCGCCGATGTCGCCGCCTGAGCGAGCAGCGGCGCAAGGCGGAGAAGGCGCAGCAGGAAACGAGGGCGGTTTTGCTGCAAGCGAGGGCGCGCGCCTTGCTGGCGAAGCGGAAGTTGCTGCAGGCACGCGCCGCTAAGGTGGCGCGCGAGGCGGCGGCGACGCGGGTGCAGATCCGACTGCGCAAGAAACTGAAGCTGCGCGAGATTAAGCGCGAGTTTAAGGCCAGGATCGAGGCGTTTCGCCTGGAGCAGCGCCTGGAGCAGGCGGCGACCACCCTGCAGAGGCAAGTGCGCACGGGACTCAGCCCCGCCGTACGCCGGCGCAACGCGGAGGCGATGAGGATCGAGATTCGCTCCCTCGCGGCGTCGATTATACAAAGGCAATTGCGGCCAGTACTCGTGATGCGGCGATCGCTCCTTGACTCGCTCTACCGCCGCGCACGTGCTAATTGGCTGAAGATGAGCCGCCGCCTCAGACGGCGGCATGAATTTGCCTTCCGTTGGCGCACGCTGGCAGACGCGATGCTCGACGCGCAGGTGCCCTCCGACAATCCGCTGCTCGAGGCGGCGAACGTCGCTTGGCAGGTGGTGTGGAAGTTCGTCGGGTCGCCCGCCGCGCTAAAGGTAGCCCCGGTGACGATCAGCGCTGCTCAGAAGCAGCTGCTCTGCCGACGGCGTCTCGACTTCCTTTCTGGCCGTCCTCAGCCAGCCCAGCCACAACAGGCCCCCGAGACCCTTGAAGGGGAACCTTCCCATCCACCTCTGACGCAGAACGGCGCTCAGTCCCTTCGCTCGCTTCGCAGCCCCGAGTCCTCCGAGTCCTTTGGTCGATCGTGCGACAGCAGTCCAGACTTGAGCCCTGATGTACGCACACGGCCGCAAACGAGGAAGCTCGGCAGCGCCGCCAAGCAGATCGTCGACGGGTTTGGAGGTGCGGAGCGCCGTGTGAAGGCTGCAGAGGTGGTGGCGGTGGATGCCTTTGAGGCGGCGGCCGTTGGCACGGCGGTGAAGGGAACGACGGCTGCGAAGGCGGCGGCGGCGGGAATGACCTCGGTGCAAGGCGACGTCCCTCCGCTTCGCATATCCCGGGTCGACGTCCCACCAGCAGCCGCGTCGGCATCCACATCGACGCGCTCGGGCTGGTCGCGTTCTGGCGTCCAGCCGCGTCCAGCCGTGGCGGAAGGCGTCCAACCGCGTGAACAACACTCACCTGGCTCAGCCTCACCTGGCGATGGCGTCTTGGCTCAGCCTCGCGTGGCTCAGCCTCCGGTCCTGCCTATCCCACAACCCGAACCTGCCTTCTTGGCTGCTGTCAATATGCACACAGATCGGCCGGCGAGTTCGGGCCGTCACGCGTATGAAAGGTGTGCCCGCACAGACAGCGGTCGCCCGCGTGCCTCGACCTCCGGCTCGAGGAGCGTCACCTCCATCAACAGTCGGGGGATGCTGCTGCAGAAACAAGGCAAGCTCGACGAGGCGGAGCCGCTGCTCCGGGAGGCGCTCGAGATTAGTCGTGCGACGCTCGGCGATCGGCACCCTGATACGGCCACCTCCATCATCAATCTGGGGTCGCTGCTGCGGGACCAGGGCAAGCTCGACGAGGCGGAGCCGCTGCTCCGGGAGGCGCTCGACGCTCTGTGTGCGACGCTCGGCAATCGGCATCCTGACACTTTGGCCGCCATGAAGAACTTGGGGTCGCTGCTGTACTCCCAAGACAATGTCGATGAGGCGCAAGCGCTCCTCAGGGAGTCGCTCGAGGCGTGCCGTGAGACGCTTGGTGATCGGCACCCTGAAACGCTCGCCGCCATGAATAACCTGGGGATGCTGCTCTATGGCCAGGGCAATCTAAAGGAGGCGGGTCCGCTGCTCCGCGAGGCGCTTGAGGCCATGCGCGTGACGCTCGGCGATCGGCACCCTGACACTCTGACCATCATGTACAACCTGGGGATGCTGCTGAAGAAACAAGGCAAGCTCGACGAGGCGGAGCCGCTGCTCCGGGAGGCGCTCGAGGCGAGCCGCGAGACGCTCGGCGATCTGCACCCTGACACACTCGACACAATCGGCAATCTGGCGTTACTGCTGCGGGACCAGGGCAAGCTCGACGAAGCGGCGCCGCTGCTCCGGGAGGCGCTCGATGGGCGCCGTGCGACGCTCGGCGATCGGCACCCCAGAACGCTCGCCGCCATGAACAATCTCGAGGCGCTGCGGAAGAAACAAGACCATGTAGACGAGGTTGCGCCACCCTCCCGACGGGATCCCAACGGAGGGATGCGCACCGCCATGAACCATCCTCCTGACGAGCATTTCGCTACGCCCATGAATGTGCTCCCTGACAAGACTCCACAATGCCAGCGAATGCCGTCATCGACGTCGACGGGCCCGCCCGACGACGACAACGCCCAGCTGCGTTCCATCCGCCGCGAGCCCACACTGGGCGAGCTTTGGGGCGGCGACGCGTCAGGCATGAACGCCGTGTTGGGCGCCGCCACGTCCGAAGTGGTCGTCTCGCAAGGCTCGAGCATCACCGATCGTGTCGCCATGTTATTGGCAAGTGTCGACAAGGCCATGATGGTCGATGGCTTTAGGCGCATGAATGCCGACGAAAACGGGATCGAACTGAGAGAGTTGCATGCCTTTCTTGCCGAGATTGACGAATCCGTCACTGAAGCGGACGCCCGAAGTGTCATCAGTGCGGGTGGCCCTTCGGGCGACGGCAAGGTGAGCCTTGCCGAGCTCCTCAAGATCAAGGCACGAGAGGATGGCACCAGTCTGGACTTGAGCCCTGATGAGCGTTCATGGACGCGAAGGCCCTCGGTGCAAGGTCGCGTCCCTCCGCTCCGCATGTCCCCTCGAGCATCCGTGCCGCCATCAGCATCGGTGAGCTCTGTCTGGTCGCCTTTCGGCTGGAACCGGCCGGCGAGCTCGGGCCGCGACGCGTATGAAAAGAGTGCCCGCACACCAGGAAGCGACGGTCAGAAATCAGTTGGGAGATCCCAACGAAGCGCTCCGCCGCTGCCGCTCGTCATCGAGAGGGCGGCGGCCGAAAAGGCCGAGAGGGCGGCAGCTGAGAAGGTGGCGGCTGAGGCGGAGGCCAAAGCGGCGGCCGAGAAGGAGGCGGCAGCGCAGACGGCAGGCAAGGCCGCCAACGAAAAGGCCGCCACCGAGAAGGCGGCGGCCGAGAAGGCGGCGGCCGAGAGGGCGGCGGCTTTCAAGAACGTGAGGGCGGCGGCCGAGAAGGCGGCGGCTGAGAAGATGGCGGCCGAGAAGGCGGCGGCGGCCGAGAAGGCGGCCAAGGCCGAGAAGGCGGCCAAGGCCGCGGCCGAGAAGGCGGCGGCCGAGAAGGCGGCGGCCGAGACGGTGGCGGCCGAGAAGGCGTCAGCCGAGGCGGCGGCCAAGGCCGCCGCCGAGAAGGCCGCGGCCGAGA
>Ga0180439_101018_pt1 | contig 18090 bp, 9 predicted proteins | sample ChrtobMetaP5_0mM_FD_119744 | JGI IMG/M metagenome (GOLD analysis project Ga0180439, IMG submission 119744) | Chrysochromulina tobin associated microbial communities from unialgal haptophyte culture, Seattle, Washington, USA - P5_0mM MetaG | ecosystem: Host-associated > Algae > Haptophytes >...
CATCTGCCCCATCACGCACAACCTCATGATCGACCCGGTCTCGGCTGCGGACGGCCATACCTACGAGCGGCGTGCGATCGAGGAGTGGCTCGTCGGCCACTCGACCAGCCCGATGACGGGCGCCGAGCTCAAGGTCAAGATGCTCTTCCCCAATCACACCGTGCGTAGGCAGATCCGCACGTGGCAGGAGGCGCAGCGGTGCCGCCCAGCTGGTCCAGCAGCACGCCCGTAGCGCCAATGGACAGGCCGAGAGGGCGGCACTTGCTCGAAGAGACACGTACTCCGCCTTGATAGTGTAGTAGCGTCGGAGAGCGCGGCCGGTGCGATGCAGAGGCGTGGAGCCGTGGAGAGCGCGAGGGGCGAGACGCAGACGCGGGCTCAGCTGGGCGCGAGTTGGCAGAGGTGTGACTACTCCTGTGTAAGCCTGCTCGTGCGTAGAGGTAAGAGGTAGTGGGGCAAGCGAAGGACGGTCAGGTCGGCAGCGATAACGCGCTAATCCGGCAATTGTCATAATTGTACTCGAGTATTAATACTACGCTAGGTGACCGATCTCTTACTCAAGATAGCGCATACGCTTCGTACTTCGTTGTACAAACTTGCTTCTAATCGCCACTCCGCACAACCGGCATTGAGAGTGGCCGTACTCGCGATGTCGGATGTGCCGCGCTCGCGCTCGTCGCGCGCCGCGGCCGCGCTCCACGCCTGGCTCCGCGCAGCTTCTCAACCTCACGCTGGAGCCTCTCGATCATCTCCGCCTCGACAGTGTTGAGCGTTATGTTGAGCGTCTGGCTCTGTGGCGAGCGCGCTGGCGGGGCGGCGTCCTCGTGGGCGTCCTCGCGGTGGGGGGGCAGCCCAACGGAAGCGCGGACGCGCCGCTCTGTGGTCATCGCTGGGCAGGGGACCCAATTGCCTGCTCGATCAGTGCACTCCTCTAGCGGCGGCAGCAGGTCCGGTGACGGCGATGCGGATGGGTCGGGTGACGGCGAAGGGGATGGATCCGGTGACGGCGAAGGGGATGGATCCGGTGACGGCGAAGGGGATGGGTCGGGTGACAGCGATGGCGCGTGCCCGTCACCGCCACCGCGCCTTGCGTGGCCGCCACCGCCGCCGTTGCCATTGCCGTTGCCGTTGCCGCCGCCGCTGCCACCGCCGTTCCCGTTGCCGCCGCCGCCACCACCGCCATCACCACCGCCATCACCATCGCCGCCACCGCCACCGCCGCCTCTGCCGCCGATCTTGCCACCGCCGCCTACGCCGCCGCCGCCATCACCATCGCCGTCATCGCCATCGCCGCCACCACCGCCTTTGCTATCGCCGCCTTTGCTATCGCCGCCTTTGCTATCGCCGCCTTTGCCATCGCCGCCATTGCCGCCACCACCTCCATCGCCGCCGCCTCCACCACCGCCGCCATCACCATCGCCTCCACCGCCTTCGTCGCTACCGCCTTCGCCGCGACCACCGTCGCCGCCGCCGCCGTCGCCGCCGCCTTCCCCGCCTTCGCCATCGCCATCGTCGCCCTCGCCATCGCCGCCACCGCCATCGCCGCCGTCTTCGCCGTCATCGCCGCCGCCAGCGCCACCACCTCCGTCGTCTTCGCCGCCGCCGCCGCCATCGCCGGGGTATGGTGAGGGCGACGCCAACGGTGTCGGCGCCCTGGCATGTTGGGAGCTGCTGGGATCGGCTGGGTTCACGACCGGGTTCACGGCCGGGTCAGGCCAGCTCATGCCGGGGTTTGTTGATGGTGTGGGGCTGGGCTCGGCAGGGTTAACGGCTGATGGGTCATCGACCGGCCTCATGCCGGGATCTGTTGATGGACGTGCCGGCTCCGCGGCGCGTGATGCGCTGGGCGCGAGAGCGTCTGGCGCTCCACTAGGACTTGCGTCAGGCGCCGTGACGGGCGCGTTGGGCTCGAGCACGCCGTCTTTGGCGTCGTCGTCTCCAACCGGTCCGACGTCGGTGTGATTGTCACCGTCGTCGTCTCCGTCGTCGGTGTAATCGTCGATCAGCGGAATCTCCACGTCCGTGCACATGTCGAGCGTCCCTTGGTCCGTGATTCGCACCACCTCGATGGCCACCCCATACTGAGCAAGGACGGCCTCAAGGGTCGACGCGCTCGCAAGCATGCCCGTCGAGAAGGCATGCACGACCTGTTCCCCGTTGCCCTCCGGGACCTCGAGGGTCGCAGAGATGAGCACGGACGCGGGCTCGCCAGATAGGGTCGCTGACAGGGTCGCTGCTCGCCGATCCACGCCTGCCTCGGTCGCAAACGCCAGGGCGATTGCATCCTGAACGCTCTGGTCATAGTCGGACACGTCGCCGGAGGCTACGAAGGCAACGGCCACGGTCTCAGTCGTGCAGTCTGTCGGCCCAGGTGGTGGGGACGGTGGCGTTAAGCACTCGAGGCATCCACGGCATGACGGAAACGCAGTGCACTTGGTATACCAATCGGTATTTGGAAGACCCACAGTAGTATCTGCAGGTCGTGTGCACCACGGCTCGCATTCTGTCGCTGGGCACTCGACACAGCCGCGACATGGCTGATATGCCTTGCACTTGGTATCCCAATCTGCCGTGTGAAATGGGCACCATGACGCGCAGGATCCGTCGGTTGGCTCCACTGGAGCGGGCGGTGGCGAAGGCACCTCTCGTGTCTCGTGAGAGGGCTGGAGCGGCAGCAGCGGCAGGGGAGGGGGTGACAGAGCTACCCAGGGGCAGACGCAGCCTTCGCAGCAAGCTCCGTCGTGATCGACTTGCAGGACGATTGCGTACTTCGGATCCATCCCCGCAGTATACACAAGAGTAAACACCGCCGCCATGAGATGAAAGTACCAATGCAGCAGCATTTTCGTGCTTCCGAAAAAGGATAAATAACACTGCGCATGCATGTTTGTATATGTTTCGTCCTCATGGAAGGCGGCCGCACCAAAACTTACTCAGAGGTCCTGCTCGAGGCGAAACACGAATGCGCTGCCGACACCACAGGTCCAACGAGGCAGTTCTGTGATGCCCGAAACATGTACAATCAGCACAGCAAACCACTTTTTCGTGACGTTCTCTGCTTCCCCACATGCGGGGGGTCGCCCGCATAGTTTGCGAGAAGCTGAGTACAATTTAGTTCCCTTTGATGAGGGATCTCATCGAAAATGGCGGCAAGTTCACGAAAACTGGTTTATCAGTGGACCATGGCCGATTGCGCTGAAGACCACGAGGAGCTCGAGGAGCTTCTCTCGCAGCACGAGCTCGTGACGTTCCGGTACTACGCGCAGCACGCGTCCGTGCCTGTCTCACGTGCCAAGGAGGTGCTTCGGAGCTACGCAGAGGCGCACCGGCCCAAAAAGGGCGTGGCCACCGACGGCGTGGTGCACGCCGTCTATCTGCTCGGCGGCAGCGTTAAGGATGGTAACGGCGCGATGAAATACCGGCTGGTGTCGGAGGAGCACCTCGCCGACGCCAAGGCGACCTTCGAGCCGCTCACCGCGTGCCACATCTACAGCCTGCACACGGCCAAGGCGACCTCCGGCGAGCCTCTGTATGTGCTCAACCAGACGCAGGACCGCAAGCTGTACGACACGCTGGGCAAGGGACCCAATTGCCTGCTCGATAATCGTTGGTCCTCCGTCAAGTGCGCGGCCGCGGTCGTGCGCAAGCGTAAGGCGCGTGCCGAGCCGCCTGCCGCCGTGGCGCCGCCGCCAATGCCAGCCGCCGCCACGCCGAGCTCGGTCTCCGCTGCGGCGCCCTGGCAGAGCGCAACTACGGCACCCGCACGGCCGGCGCCGGCGCCGGCCGCAGCCGCCAAGGCGAAGGGCAAGGAGAAGGGCAAGGAGGCCCAGGGGCTCGCTGCGGAGGAGAAGGCGGCAGCAACCACAGCTGGGGCCGACGGCCAGGCCGCTGCCGCGGAGGAGGATGCGGCCGGCAAGGCAGGGGAGAGCAGGGACGTAGCGGCGGCCACGAAGAAGAGCGCCGCACCCGCGAAGCCGCCGCCCCCGACCAAAGCGGGCGGGTTCTCAGCACTCTTTGCCAAGGCGGGCCCACCGGCCGCAGCCCCGGCCCCAAGCGCCACCCCGAACGCCACTTCGGAGCCCCGAGGCGAGGCGCCCAAGGCGGCGCCGGCGCCCCGAGGCGAGGCGCCCAAGGCGGCGCCGGAGCCCCGAGGCGAGGCGCCCAAGGCGGCGCCGGAGCCCCGAGGCGAGGCGCCCAAGGCGGCGCCGGCGAAGAAGAAGGCACCGGGCAAGAGCCGCGTGCTTGACTCGGACGAGGAGGACGAGGTCGAGGAGACGGGTCGGGCTCAGGAGGTGAGCGTCGCGCCGCCCGCCAAGAAGCCCAAGCCCGAGGCATCGGCGGCCGCTGCGGCGGAGGAGGCGTCGGCGGAGGAGGCACCGGCCGCATCGTCGGCTGCGAGCGCGGCGGCGGAGGACGCCGAGATGGCATCAGCGGCCGCGGGGGAGCCCGCCGAAGAGCACGAGCAAGCATACAAGCAACGGCTGAAGGAAGAGGCAGCGGAGCTGAAGCGAGCCAATCAGGCGGCGGTGGCGGCCAAGGCGGCGGAGGAGGCTAAGGCGGCGGCGGCCGCCAAGGCGGCGGCAGCCAAAGCGGCGGCAGCAGCCAAGGCGGCGGCGGCGGCGACGGCGGCGGCGGCGGCGACGGCTGCCAATACGGCGGCGAAGGCGAAGGCGACCGAGGAGGCGGCGGAGGCAGAGCAATCGAGCAAGCGCCGTAAGCCGAATGGTCCCGCGGCGCCCACGACGCCTCTCTCCGACGAGCGTTACGACGAGGGTGAGGAGGCGGCGGACGAGGAGGATGGGGAGGCGCACGACGCAGACGCGGCGGACGTGACGCCACACGCGGGCGGCGCCGACGACGCGGCCGAGGAGGCACTCGTGGGCGAGACGCCGCGCACGTACGTGGTCAAGGAGCGTGTCAAGGAACTGAACACGTACCGGGACGAACGCGGCTACATGGTCAGTGAGGAGGTATGGGTGGAGCGCGAGGTGGAAAGGCCCCTCCCCATGGGGAGCATGCGGCCCGCGGGCGCCGTCACGGGCGCCGGTGCGGCGGGCTCTTCGGCTGTTGCACCTGCCAAGCCAGCCACCGCCAAGCTTCAGCCATCGGTCAAGCCGGCGCCCAAGCCGGCGCCCGCGCGCGGCGCCGGCAAAGGCAAGGAGGCTCGCGGCATGGACTCTGTCGATGCGGAGGAGCTCGCGGAAGGCAAGCCCAAAGGCAAGGGCGGTGCCAAGGGCAAGGCTCCCGCCGCTCCCAGCAAACCGGCGTCGGGCAAAGCAAGCATCATGGGCTTCTTTGGCAAAAAGTGAGGTCCGTGGGCGCCGTACCGTGCGCCTTGCGTCGGCGGCTTCCTCATCCCATAAAAGGGGAGAGGCGCCGCGTGGCGCGTGCGAGGCGCGAAAGGGGCGGGCCGCGCAGGTGGAAAGTGTGGACGTGAAGGCGTCATGGAGCCCGAGGGGTGGCGCGGAGCCCTAGCGGAGCCCTCCCCTCCGTTGCTCATCGGAGAGCATGGGACGTAAAGGGCTTATCTTTCGACCCTGCGTGTGTTCGCGGTCGCACTGATCACTATTTACACTGTTTACTATTTAAACTGATCAGAGATCACTATTTTCACTTGATGAATCTCCACCTCCACCTGATTTTGAATTGAGTGGTCGCGTCACAGAAACTGTGTCAGTAAGTACGGGTAGGTCATCCTGTGTCCCGGCTCCACCCCGGTGTTTTTGACCGGTTTCGCCTCGTTCACAGGAACCAACAAAACATGATGGTGACACCGCTTGAAACCAATTTGATGAATGAAGTTCAATGCTCCGCGTGATCATCGGCATGCTCTGCCTTGCCGACGCTGGTGGTAAAATCGTAGGAGCGGTGATTGTCCCGCATGGCGATTTTGCGTTCGACCCGTCTCTCGTGCAATACCAGAACGGCTCGCTCGAGGTCCATAGGGCGGCGAAGGCAGCCGGTCGCTACTTGTCGGCGCTTTCCCCAGACGTGATTCTTCTGTCCACACCGCATGGTGTGGCGCTGTCTGACGACTTCGCCTTCTACACGAACTCCTATGGTGCTGGATATGCTATGGTTGGCGGTGATCTTCAGAACTCATCCTTCCCGCAGTACAAGGTGCCCATGAACGTCACCCTGGATGCGCAGCTTTCAAACGCGCTGCTCGCTGCGCTCCACGGCATGAACGTCTCCGGCCTTTCTAGCTTCGCAGATTCAGAGGCGCAGGCCATTCGGTGGGGTGAGGTTCTTCCACTCACGTTCCTCACACCCGGCGTGCGCGAAGCCGCCAAGATTGTCATCCTCTCTCAGCCTCTTCGCCGATACTCGGCTTCTGCACAGATGGTCCCCGAACTACTGCGGCTGGGCGATGCCGCTTTTCGCGTGCTCGATGCGATGCCTGAGCGCGTCGCCCTGCTCATGTCTTCTGATCTTGCGCACACGCATCTCGCATCGGGTCCCTATGGCTTTTCCGAAGCGGCTGCGCCGTTTGATGCCGCGGTGGGCCGTTGGGCAGGGAATCCGATGGCGAATGCTTCTGCGCTTCTCGACGAGGCGGCTCAGCTTGAGAAGCAGGCCATGTCTTGTGGGTTCACCTCGCTCGTATTCCTGCATGGCGCACTTGCAGCGGCGGGCAATTGGTCGCGATGGTCGCCTCGGGTGCTTGCCAACTTCGCTCCCACATACTACGGAATGCTCGTATCCGTCTTTTGAAGTACGGGTTCGCCTTGAGCCCTTGACCCAAACTGTGATGTGTGATCTCGTGGATCGCTCGTGTGAATGAGACTTGATACTCAGTACAATAGTTAGATTCACAGCCAAAGGTTTCAAGTTTCAGGTTGAAGTTCGCACACACACACCTCAGCCCGCCGGCGAGCACCGTTGCCGCGTCTGTCCGTGTTAAGTGAGTGAGTCACTTACTCACTCACTCACTCACTCACTTACTCACTCACTCACTCACTCACTCACTCACCACTCGTCGTGTTAACGTTCACACCTCCCGGTCCGCAGAGAACATAAACACGATGCTCGTGAGCTTGCTTCTGGCCGAGCTGGCGCTGCTGCCACTCGATGCACCCTCGATATCGCCGAATGTGCACGCGGCAGCGATAGCCGGTTCGCCGAAGTTTGTGTTGAGCAACGACGAGCTCAAAAGGTTTCCGAGTCGAGTGCCCTTGGAACTTGGTTGGTTCGAGAAATGGGCCCTTACGCCACCTGGTTCGGCAACGGCGACGACTCTTGCCAAATCCTCTCCAGTCAAATCCAAGGCTTCGAAGACAGGCGATAAGGGTAAGGGCAAAGGCGGTGGCACGGCACCAAAGACACCAGGCGGCTTTGGCGCTGCGACCAAGTCACTCTTCTGCAAGGGGCCAACTGCCGACGTGCTGACTGTGGTGCGCGGCACAGCAGCAGATGGCACCACAGACGGCATTGCCGGGGCGTGCTCTCCCGAGGCACTTCGAGCGTGGGGCGGCGCCGCGCGGCGTGCCATCGAAGAGCACATAGTGGGGAATGGAGCTGTGCTGCTGCGAGGGCTACCGATGCGCTCGGCGGAGGAGTTTGCGCACTTTTGGAAGGGCTGCCTCGACGAGGAGGCGCCAGTTCCGCTGGTCGAAGGTCGGTACACGTCCCTCGGCCCCGCCGCAGGCCGCGAAAAGCTCTCGGGCATCGACTTAGCTACGAACGTGCCGCCTGACTTTCTGCTACTCAACCACAATGAGCTATGCTACAACCCGACAACTGTCGGACGGATCGGGCTCTACTGCGTCCAGGACGCGCCCAGTGGCGGCGAATCGACGCTGGCGCGCAACTGCGACCTCGGCACGACGCACTCGGCTTCGGTCCGACAGTTTCTCAAGGAGCACGGCGGCATCCGGTACTCGCGGGTCTTCTTCGACGCCCGAAACCCGCCGCCGCCGCAGGTGACGACCGCCGCACTCGGCTCATGGCAAGGGAAGTGCGCGCTGCCCGACGACGCCCCGCGCGAGGCCGCGGTCGCCTTCTTCCTTGAGATGGGCTTCCTAGCTGAAGACCTCGTTTGGGACACTAATGGCTGCCTGACTGTGACTAACGTTCACCCGGGCTACGTGCGCGATGCCTCGAGCGGTGCTGAAGTGTGGTGGAACATCGTGCACACGGGCTCACTGACCGCTGCGGATGGCACGCCTTTCCCGCCCAAGCTCGTGGCAGAGGTGCAGCGGACTGCCTGGGAGCACACTTATGCTTTCAAGCTGCACCCTGGAGACTGGCTGATGCTCGACAACATGCGCGTGCAGCATGGACGGCTGCCGTACGAGGCATCCTCGCAGCAGAAGCGCGTGCTGCTCACTGTCTACAGCAGTCCGTGCCCTTCGTGCTGACGGCGCACGAGACTCGATGGACTGACGAGACTGACGAGATTGACGAGACCGACGGCGCACGAGACTCGAAGAAGCCGCCTTAAGTTCACACTCGACACCGTCATCGGGTCACCGATCGCAACCGCCGCGCGGTCGCCTCATCTGTCATCGTGTGAAGGTCTCGGTCGGACGTCTGTCGCCACACGCACAACCAGTCCGAGACCCGCCGCCCACAGTGTCTGACACGGCTGGTCCGGTGGCGTTGCTATTGGGTAATTGCGACCCGCGTGTGACTGACGCTGGCACGCTCCTGGGCGCCGCGGGAACGGTGCCTTCCGACTGACTTCCACGAATTCGACCAACGAGTTCGGTTAAAAATGTAAAATCGTCCACCCGACTGGTACGCGGTAGCCTAGTACGGTACGTGCGGTCCATACCTACAGAGCCCGACCAAGAGCGCGACACGCCTATTAATACCGGCGCCCTTGTATCGCTCTGTGATCGTACCGTATTCTCCGTCTGACGCGACGCTCATCGCGCCGACTCTCGCCTCGCTTCGAGCGTAGCCGAGCGTACGGGCCACCGAGGTCGCTCTCGCCGTCGGCGGGCAGCGGCTCTCGGTGTCTCGGCGGCTATAGACGAGTAGCGGTACATGTAGCAGTAGGCCCGCGGCTGGCTACAAGCACTTACGCCCAGTGGTCACTGTACGCGATGCCAATCCACGTCGGCCCAGGCTCCTTGGGCCGCTGCAAGGCGCCATGCAACGCATGCAACGCATGCAACGGTGTGGGACTGGTGTGGGCGCCATGGTGGGCGCCCGCCTGACTCGCCCACACCTGGCCGCGTTGCTCCGCAGCGACGATCGCGCGGTTCTGTCGTGCTTCCTCAGCATTCCCCTCCTCTTGCGCCCCCGCCTTGACTGCACGCCGCTCTGCCGACACGGTCAATGCCGCCTGGATCGCCTCGTTCTCGGCCGCCTTCTCCTCAGCCTGATGAGCAATTTGCTGCTCGTCGCGCTCTCGCATCTCTCTAAGCACCGCCTTCTCATCCTTCTCCTTCCAATCAAGTTTGGGCTCCGCAGCCGCCGTATCTTCTGCCGCTCTATCTTCAGCCGCCGGCTCCGCTGCCATCTCCGCTGCCGCTGTATCTTTTGCCGCCATATCTTCAGCCGCCAACTCCGCTGCCAGCTCCGCCGCCGAAGTACTCGCCGTCCGCCCTGCTGCGCCGCCAGCACCGGCGCTCGCGGATTTACCCCACGGCGCCTGGGGTACTCGCCTCGTCGCAGCCTGCACGACCTGCTCCCGACGGCGCTCGGCCCAGCCTCTCGTCGCATCGTCGATGCGCTCGCGCTCAGCTGCTGCGCGCGCGGCCGCCTGCCGTGCAAGCTCCCGCTGGTGCTCAGCATCGCGCTGCCGCTGGAGCGCCACGTGCGCTGCCGTCGCTGCCTGCGCCTCCCGGATCGCACGCTCGCGCACCAACCAGGGGGTGTCGCGGCCATCGTCGGCCACCATTCGTCGCCCGCGACCGCGAGCACGCCAAGACGGTTACGTCATCACGTTGGGTTTCGACCATGTTCGACGTCCAGCGGGCGCCATTCCGGTTCACGACACGTTTCACGTTCACGTTAATTTGCCATCACGGCAAGACGCACAGCCACAGGTCCCGTGGAGACGCCATTCCGGTTCAACGGCACCGGGGGTGCCGGCGCTTTTTTGGTAGTGGGAGGAAAATGAACGCGAGGACAGTTACTGTACGGGACCATCGGGAACTTCCATTCAAAAAAGTCACATCTACAGGCACAGCGAGCGCAGGCAAGCAACGAAGCAAGAAAGCAATTCTTGCACCGAGAGACGACTGTGAGCCGCTGAGCGCGAGTACGGAAGTATTAACGCGAGTACTTTTTAGTACCGTTTAGTAGTTGATCGGGAGCGGCGGGAGCCGTACTTAGTGACGGTGGTGTGTGCGGGGAGGGACCGTCCCAGACCGCGAAAGATAACTGATTGACTGACTGGCACTGTTGCCCTAAATCCTCTCACGGCACACGGGACTGAGAGGAGCTCTCCTCGACTTCACCAGCACGGACGAGCACCACACATTCAACACGCGACAAGGGAGCATAGCGAGGAGCACGCACTCGCGCCGAGCACTCGCCATCATCTGAGTGCCCACCTATCCTGAGTGTCCACCTACTGAGCGAGCGATGGGGGACAGCGCCTCTATGTCCGGCGCAAGCGGCCTGCGCACACTTCACCCTGAAGCGGTTTCCATGTTGCTTCGAGGCGCAGGCAGGTCATGGGCGGGGTCATGCGCATCGGCAGGGTTCATGGTGCACGAACGCGAGCTGACACTTTCTTCTCGACCGTGCCGAAGAGGGCGCCGAGGAGGGTGGCGAACGCAAGCAGCACAGCCCAAGCAATCTCTTGGATTGCCGCGGTGGTCAACGCAGAGCCCACAGGCTCTCGCGTTTCTGCAGCAGATGGTGGCAGCGTCACCTTTGGGCTTCCATTCTGCTGTGCCGGCGCGAGGGCGTCGCGGATGGTTTGTGGCGACGCCGTCTGCGACTCATCTGCGACGATGAGGTTCTCTGGCTTAACACGAATGCACTCTGCCGAGACTGTCAGCCAAATGGCCACGCGCCCTTGGTATTCCTGAATGACCTTCGCCTCACACCCGTTGAGGTCGTGGCGCTCTTTGAGTCCGACGAGCACGACGCGCTGGTTGCGGTCAAATGTGGTCATCTTTGCACAGCCGCGCGAAGGGGCGTCCGTCACGGGATCCTCGCACGTGGGTGCGGATTAGATGCTGACCAACTTGCTGACCGGCAAAGTTGATGAAACGTTCCTAATCGAGAGTAGTGGACTCTCAAACGTGATTTGGGAGGCCTCTCAGTCCAAGTGCGCGTGCAGAACCGACGACAGGCGGCTCTACATCGGCAGGAAAGAGGACGGGAGGAATAGAGTGTTTCGCAATCGATACACATTGTCCTTGAGAGGCTTGAGCGCCGCCGAACCCGGATCGCGTTCGCGAGAGCCCATGCCCCGTTGCCGACATGGTTGCCCTTTATAGGCCCTTTATACTTACTTAACCCATGACTTAACCCCGCCAATTCGTACAGTAAGCCCCACCAAATCGTACAGGAAACCCCACGCCCCACCAAATCGTACATGATCGTACACACACGGGAAACCCCACCAAATCGTACAGATCGTCGTACACTCAGGAAACCCCACACCTAACCCGTCATCCGGTCATGCGGACTATTTGCGACCGCTCCCCCGCCCCACGCCCCTGCCTCCCACAGGCCACCCTGCCAGCCGTTGCCAAGTTAGCAACTATTACATGTGGCGGCGGGGTTTGCCTACTATGTCACATGTGCTGCATGTATTGCAGCTTGATGAAGCTTCGCAACAGACTGCACACGCCAGTCATGGCGGTGTGCACCTATGCCCTCCTGCCGCATCCCCCCGCCACTCCACGCCTGCCCTCCTGCCGCATCCCCCCGGTACCCTTATTTGGTACCCCACGCCTTCTGACGCCTTCATCACAGTGCTCAGAGCCCGCCTCTTTGCACGTCCTTTTCCCACCCCCTCTTCACACGTCGACCTCCTCCGAGGCCGGCGGTTTGGCACCGCCTTGCGTGAATGTGGCCATGAGAGTGTCGCCGAGGCCAAAGGTCGACAAGAAGGCGGGTGCAGCCGGCTGCACCCGGGGCGATTCTTCCTCGGCCTTCGGCGGCGTTGGAGGCGCGGCGCCGAACCCGCCCGACCCTGCCTTGCCAGGCGTGAAGGTGGTGAGGAGCGTGTCAGAGAAGGTCTGGAAGAGCGAAGCCTTCGGCTCCTCCTGCTCAGCGGTGGTCATCGACGAGCCTCTGACCGAAGGCGACGAGGCCGCATCAGCGCGGTACGACTTCTCGAGCCCACCTGCCGACTTGGAGCGGTTCTTGAACTTGTCGCGGTACGACTGGTCCATCGACGATGGGCGGTAGTCGTCCTTCGAATTCGAGCGGTCTGATCCCCCGGTGTCAGCAAGCGAGGTGCGCAGCGGACGCTTGTTCTTGATGCGCGCCACGGGGCGCGGGTCCTCGCAGTCCCCGATGGCTGCGCTGATCAGGCCCGAGATCTGCTCAAATGTTGGGCGCATAATGGGGCCAGGGTGGCAGCACTGCTTGGCAAGCTGCTTGATCTTCTCGGGCGTGGACTCGCTCTCAAGCATCAGCTCGAGCGGCGAGTACTCGCCGCTTGCAATTACCTGGAGGAGCTGCTTGGGCGTCTCGATGTGCGTCAGCCACGAGTAGGGCGGGCGCTTCGAGGCCATGTGCGCGAGCATGCACCCGAAGGCCCACACGTCCACCGGCTTGTCGTACGTGCCCATCTTCACGATCTCGGGCGCCATGTAGGGCGGCGTGCCCTGGATGTCGCCGCCGTCGCTGCCAGCCTTCTTGACGTCGACTTCTTCGAAGACGGTGCCGAAGTCGGCAATCTTGGCCACCCACTGAGCGTCGAGGAGCACGTTGCCCGGCTTGAGGTCGCGGTGGAGCATGTTGTTGAAGTGGATGTAGGCCATGCCGTTGCTCACGTCCGAGGCGATGGAGTAGAGGGAGCCCTTCCACGTGGCGTACTGCTCGAAGGCCGCGAGCTGGAGCACGTCGGCGAGCGAGGCCTCCATGAGCTCCATGACGATGCCCCTGCTGCCCTCGATGCTGTCCTCGGCGACGCCGAGCGTGAGCAGCACGTTCGGGTGGCGCAGCGCGTTCATCACGTGGAACTCGGCCATGAGCGCCGTGGCGAGCGCGTCCGACCTCTCGTCCTTCTTGTGCAGCTTCTTGATGGCGCACTTGGTCGCCTGGAACGTGCACTTGTAGACGACGCCAAAGGCGCCGGTGCCGAGCTCGTCGGCATAAGTGATCTGGTCCATGGGGATGGGCTTGTACTTATCCTTCTTCGCTCCTCCTGCGTCGAGGGCCTGCAACTCGGTGGTGGGCTTGCTGACGCCCGTCCTGGCGCGGCCTGCCGACTTGCCCTTCTTCGTGCGCATGTAGTAGACAGCGACGAAGACGACGGCGAGGACGAACACGGAGGCGCACGCGGCGATGACGGCGATGAGGATCGTCGACTCTTTCGCGTTTCCGGCCGGGGGAACCCCTAGCCCGGCTCCATAGTTCGCGGGCAAAAAGGGCGGCGGCGGCGAGGGCGGATGCGCGGGCGGCGAGGGCGGTGGGGACGGCGGCGAGGGCGAGGGCGGCGGATGCTTCGGCGGCAACGGCGAGGGCGGAGGCAACAGTGGCGGTGGCGGTGGCGGCGGCCGAGGGGGGGGACTTGGAGGTGAGGGTGTGCCGGGCGGTGGCTTGGGCGGCGGCGGCCTGGGCGGCGGCGAGTACACGACGCATGAGCCGTTGTCTTGGGTGGCAAGCGAGTCGTAATTGGAGGCCGCCGGAGACATGCAGCCCGGAATGGTGAACGTGCACGGGAGCTGCATGTTGGCGTTGGCCACATAGTTGTTCGCGGCCGAGTTCGGGCAGCCGTAGACGTCGTAGATGCAATCGGAGGCGAAGTTCACGGTGGCGCTCGGATTGTAGTTCCTGGCCGTATTCACGAGGCAACCGGGAATGCTGTACGCACACGCCGATTGGACGTTGACGGTTGCCGAGGGCATGTAGGTGGTCGCGTTGGAGTCCATACAGCCACTGACTTGGTACACGCACGCGAATCCCTGCGAGGTCGGCGTTGGCGCCGCAGCGGTGGACACGACATTGGCAATGCTCAAGTAGTTCAACGCCGTGGGCGACATGCAGCCCTCGACCCGGGCGATGCACGACGACGAGGCCTCTGAGTTGCCCGGCGTGGCCGTCGCGATGAAGTTGAGCGCCGTGCTCAGCGTGCAGCCCAGGACGTGGTACGAGCATGCGGCCTGATTGTGCGACGTAGAGGTCGCCGAATAGGAAATCGCGACCGGGTCCATGCAGCCTGAAAGCTGCAGGCGGCGACCCGGAGCGTCCTCCTCCTCGAGGCGGCGGCCCGAGCTTGCGTTAGAGCTTGCGCACGAGCCAGGGATTTGGAAGGTGTTCTTCGCATTGTAGTTTGGATCGCCGACGGCCATGCAGCCGCCATACGAGCACGAGTTATTCAGCTGCACGTTGTAGATGGCGTTGTAGTTGAGCGCAGTTGGGTCGGTGCAGCCTAGCTTGTTCGGGCACGAGCCGTCGCTAATCGTGGCGAGCGGAAAGTACCTGGTGTCCAACGAGTTCTTGCAGCCGAGGAAGATGCAATCAGGGGGGCCGGCGGTGTTGAAGCCAGGGTTGTAGTTCGACGCGCGCGAGTCGATGCAGCCAAAGATTTTGGGGGTGCAGCCCGAGTTGACGTTGGCGCTCGGGTTGTAGTTGAACTTGGTCGAGTCCATGCAGCCCGGGTAGGCGAAGAAGCACGAGTTGTACGGGTCGACGGTGGCACCGGGCGCGTAGTTGGCAGCGGCCGAGTTCTTGCAGCCAGGGATGAACGGCGGGCATGCGCCGTTGTCGAAGTTGGCGCTCGGGTTGTACTGGGGGAAGCGCGAGTCGGTGCAGCCGCCGAGGATGCACGAGCCGTCGTCGCGTGCAGCAAAGGGGCGGTAGTTGAGTGCGAGGCTGTTCATGCAGCCGGCCGGCGGCGGAGAGGGCGAGGGCGGCGGCGGCGAGGGCGGCGGCGGCGGCGGCGGAGAGGGCGAGGGCGGTGGCGGCGGCAAGGGCGGCGGGGAGGGCATCGTGCGGTAGACCATGCGGTAGACGTCGTAGGCGTCGCAGTTGTTGAGGGTCGTCGTGGTGCCGCAAAGGCCCGAGCCGCGGCAGCGGCCGTTGGGCGGGAGGATGACCGCGCCCACGGAGTAGGGGTTGGCGCAAATCGGCAAGGCCAGCATGGCCTGCGTGGTGGTCGGGCAGTTCGTCTCGGCCATCAGGCACATGCCGCAGCCGGCACCCGCGTCGCAGGCTGGAAGAGTCCGAGGGCCGCAGTCGGAGCAATCATTGCCGAGCGCGCACCATGCCAACTCGGCGCCCGGGCCACCGTCGTGGCACTCGCCGTCGGAGGCATAGGAGCACTCGTTGAGGCACACAATTCGCGTCGCGCCAACGGGCGGTCCCGCCGGCGGGGGCGGCGTGGGGGGATTCGGAGGCGAAGGCGGCGACGAAGGCGATGGGGGCGGCGAGGACGGCGGGGATGGCGGGGACGGCGGGTTGGGCGGCGCGGAGGGCGGATCGCCGATGATCTCGAAGTAGGTCGGAATGTTGCTGGCCACGTTGCCGATGACGTTGCTGTACGTCCAGTTGGAGCGTGACATGATCGCCTGCCGAAGTACGCGGCGGGTGCCGATGTTCGTTCCGATGTAGGCCAAGTTATCCCAGTGGCCTATCCCAGGGCCAGGGGCGAATGCGCTGAAGCCATCCACGAGGGTCGAGGGAAGGTACGTGCGATCCGTGGGTGGGGTGATCGCAGTGCGCGGGCCGCAATCTGCGCAGTCAGTGCCGAGGGCGCAGGAGCCGAAATACTCGGTGCCGGGGCCGCCGTCGTCGCAGTCGCCGTCGGAGGCCCAGACGCACGTCTCGGAGCACGCATTCGGGACGTACCATCCCTCGGCGGTGTTGTCGATGCCGCAAAGCATGGTGGGATTGCTGGTGCGGTTGCCCACGTACGCGAGCAGCTGGTCGCCGAGGTCGCTGGCCGCGAGCACGCCGGTGAAGTTGGCAGCGGTGAGCACCGTGCCGGGGGGCACGTCGGAGACGCCGTTTCTGTACGTGAGGTGGGAGTCGCCTGGCCGGTCTCCAAACGGTCCGTTCACCGAGGTCCACGTGTCGTCGGTCACGTAGAGCGTCTCCGAGTAGCCCAGCGTCTTGAGGAGCAGCAGGCCAAAGTTGTCGGGGGCGTCCGTTCTCATCGCGACGAAGAGGCAGTCGCCCGGCATGAGCGGCGGCGGCGGCGGCGCGGCGGGAGGCGACGGTGGCGGCTTGGGGGGGCTGGGCGGCGGCGGCGGCGGCGGCGGTCTCGATGGCGGCGGTGGCGACAACGGAGGCGACAAGAGGGGCGGAGCCGATGGGGGCAGGTTGCCGATGGTGTACCCGCCCGTTGGGATGACTGTCGAGAGTGCGAGGACGCCGACGTTGTTGTAATACCAGTTGGAACGGTTGCTGATGGCGGCCAGCAGCGTAGCGCGGGAGCCGGACGTGGGCGCCTCCTGGCCACCAATCGAGCGAGCGCGCGTGTCGTAGATCCACTGGTCGTAGACGCCGTAAAAGGTGGCGGAGTGGAAGTTGTTCCACACGCCAGCGGGCATGGCCGAGGAGCCTGGAATGGCGTTGAAGCTGCAACCCGTAGGAGACGCGACAGCACGGTTGCAGAAGCCGCACAGGAACGTGGGGGCGGTCAGGGTGCCCCGGTAGATGATGATCTCATCTCCGCCGGCAGGAAGGAAGTTCCCCCAGCCCGTAAACTGGGCGCTGGTGAGGACGGAGCCGGCTCTCACCTGGGTGGTCGCCGTGTAGGTCACATGGGTCTCACCGGCGGCAAAGCCCGAGGCGCGGGGGCCGCAGTCGGTGCAGTCGGTGCCGTAAGCGCAGTCGAAAAACTCCGTGCCGGGGCCACCGTCGTCGCAGCCGCCGTCGGAGGCCCAGAAGCACGTCTCACCGCACCCCCCCGCAAGGTACGCAGCGTCGGTCGCTTTGAGGGAATCACCTGCGTTCAGGTGGTCGAAGAGCACGATTGCCCAGGTATCGGGGTCGTCGTGCTTCAGGTAGACGACGGCGCACTCGCCCTGATCCAGCAGCGGCGCGGCCGGTGGGAGCGGCGGAGGCGTAGACGGGGACGGCGGAGGCGGAGTCTTGGGCGAAGGCGGAGGATATTGCGGCGGCAGCGGCGGCGAGCGCGGCGGCGCCGGAGGGGGCGGAATCGCAGGCGGCGGCGACGGCGAAAACATCACGTAACGCGGGCCGCAGTCGGCGCAATCCGTGCCCACAGCGCACAGCGCAAACTCGGAGCCCGGACCTCCGTCGTTGCACACGCCGTCAGATGCCGTGCCAAGACCGTCAGATTCAGGTGGTGGCGGTGGTGGCGGGCTCCGGGGTGGGGGCGGGCTCCGCGGAGGGAGGACGACGAAAGGCGGGGGCGGGCGCGGCGCGCGCGGGCCGCAATCTGCGCAGTCAGTGCCGAGGGCGCAGGAGCCGGAAAACTCGGTGCCGGGGCCGCCGTCGTCGCAGTCGCCGTCGGAGGCCCAGACGCACGTCTCGCCGCACAGAGACGAGGTGCCCTGCAATTGCCGGCGGCCCATGGCGGGCGGGGGCGGTGGTGCTTGCGGTGGGGAGGGCGGGCGGAGGCACGTGTTCGTGCACATGACCATCGTGTTCGGTGGGGCGGGCGAGGGAGGCGGGCATGTGCCGCACGAGGCCGGGCACCTGGTCCGCGCGGTGGCATAGGAAGCGCAAGCCGCCGGGGTTGTTGTAAAGTAGGTGCACGGCACGGGGGCACCCGACGTGTAGCTCACGCCACTCCATTGTTGGTTCACACAGAACAGAGGGGGCGGGGCCCGAGGCGGAGGGGCAGCGGGGGGTGGGCGTGCCGGGGGCGGAGGCGAAGGAGGCGGAGGTGAAGGAGGGGGTGGGGGTGCCGGGGGCGGAGGTGAAGGAGGCGGTGGTGAAGGAGGGGGTGGGGGAGAGGGGGGCGGAGGTGAAGGCGGCGGTGGTGGAGAAGGGGGTGGGGTAGTGGGAGGTGGTGGGGGCGACGGGGGCGGAGGG